>WNFR01001662.1_pt1 | contig 23311 bp, 25 predicted proteins | sample 5400221 | NCBI WGS metagenome assembly WNFR01 (sample SAMN13153357, study PRJNA577476) | soil metagenome | isolation source: 40 cm soil under Madrone tree | place: USA:California | collected 2016-06-14 | reverse complement strand
GATTCCAGAGGTCTGCTTCGAGCCGCAGGGCGGTGTGAAGAAGTTTCGGTGGTGGAGCGACGAGGACGTTCTTCGCGCGGCTCCACTCGCGGCCAGGTTGAAAGACAAGAGGAAGAAAAGGAGCACGACATGAGCACCAGGAAGGCAAGCAGGAAGAACGCGGCAGTGCAGTCGAAGAAGTCGGCGGTCGAGGAGACGCGAATAACCACCGGAGTCCAGGCGGCGGTAGGGCTCAACGGGGTAACGGTCGAGGGCGGGCGGGCCAACGTGGCCGTCAGCCTCGACATCCCGCAGCCGACGATGGCCGAGAACAAGACGTGGCCCTGGACGGCGTGGAATGTTCAGTACCTACGGAAGCAAGTCGAGAAGGACCTCACGCGGCTCGCGACGACCATTGCGAACCTCGAGCATGTCTCCCGGACGGTTGAGGCGCGTGCGGCGGCGAAGGCCGCGAGCAAGCCGGCCCCGGCAGTCGTCGCCGCGGCACAGCCCGAGGGCGGGCAGCCGACGGTGGCGCAGTAGTTGGTAAGGTCCGAGGGTGAGTGCAGTGTCCGACCCATCGCGTGGGCCGGGCAAAGTACTCAAAGGGAGGTAGAAAGGTGAGAGACAGAGGCTTAGGCAGCACGTATCTGTCGGGCGGCAAGTGGTACTACCAGTGGACCGACCCCGTGACGCATAAGACGGTCGCGAGGAGCAGCGGCTCGACCGACCGCGCCGTGGCGGAGTCGAAGCTCCGCGACATGCTCACCAGAGTTGGCAAGGGTGAGGCGGACCCTGGGGCAGTGGACAAGCTGACCGTGCAGAATCTGTTAGGCGATCTGTTGCGCGACTACGAGGTGAGCAAGTTTTCAACGCTGGACGACTGTGAGTCGCGCGTGCGGCTCCACTTAGCCCCGGCCTTCGGGCACATGAAGGCCACGCGGCTTCGAAACACTCACTGTCAGAGGTACATTCTCGCGCGCCGCGAGGAGAAAGCGAGCGACGCGACGATTGCGAACGAGCTGGGCCTCCTGCGCCGCGCGTTCAACCTGGCGGTCGAGAACGGAAAGCTTTCGGTCGCGCCGTTCATCGGACTGCCCGCGGGCTACGACGTGCCGCGCCAGGGCTTCCTCGAGCCCGCACAATTCCGCGCTCTCATGTCCCACCTTCCCGAGCATCTCAGGCCGCTGGTCTGCCTCGCATTCTTCACCGGAATGCGAAGAGGAGAGTTACTCTCTCTCAAGTGGTCGCAGGTGAACCTCGTCGAGGGGACCATCCGTCTGAGCGCCGCGGACACCAAGACCCGGCAGGCGCGCACAATCCCGGTTGCTGTGGAGCCGCTCGCGATGCTGCGCGTCTCGAAGGTTCTGAGGGACCAGCAGGACCCGACGTGCGACGCGGTGTTCTTCCGCTCGCGCCGGAGGAACGTGGACGGCGGGGGCGGGCCGCTCGCTCGGCTCGGCGACTTCAGGATCGACTGGATGCAGGCGTGCTGCGCGGCGGAGCTTGGCGAGATGGTCGGGCCGGAAGGGAAGCAGACCTACCGCGGCCTAATTTTTCATGACCTTAGGAGAAGCGGGGTCCGGCAACTGATCCGCTCGGGAGTGGACGAGCACACGGCGATGGCCATCAGCGGACACAAGACCCGCAGCATCTTCGCGCGCTACAACATCGTGAGCCTGGACGACCTGAAGGCGGCGACGAAGAAGCTCGACGCGCACCTCGCGGTGCCGGAGCCCGAGCAGCAGGCGGCGGTGCCCGCATCAGAGACGGTCAACTGAAAGCAAAGGTATACTTCTTTGCAGGCTGGAATATAGCTAGGAGGTAACTTATGGGAACTATCTCAGACCCAGTGCCTAATCCCTATAAGGACATTACCGAATTTGCAGCGCGTCAAGTGTCTGAGAGTCGTCAGATGTTTGAGAGGTTTTACAAGCTGACGTTTGGCTCGATCGCTATCGTGGCTGCGCTTATAACCGGCGGTTTCTACTTTCTGGTGGGTAGAGAATATCGGGACATAGAATCCAAGGTGCAAGCAACTGTCGGAAAGAAAACCGATGAGGAAATCGCTAGATTACAGCAAGAGGTCCGGGCACGGATTGAGGCCGAATTCAAAACTGAGAATTTGCATCGACTTGTGAGGGAAGTTGCCGCTGAGCAGACGAAGGCCGGCATCCAGGATGTCATCACAAGAGTTGTTGTTGAGCGTGTCCAAGCACGTATTGAAGCAGAGCAACCTCAGATTCATGACACAGTAATACAGGAAACGAAGAAGGCCGTCGCTGGATTGTCGCCGACATTAGAGGGAGAGGTTCAGAAGCTAGCCAGTCAAGCAGAGAACAGGATCGGGGCGCGAATTGGGAAATGGGAGGAGGTAATCAAAGCGGGCAATCTTTCAATCATGGCGCGCAACGGGCTAGGTACTGCCTACGACGAGCTCCTCAAGCTAGGAGCAACCACGACAAACTCCGATATCAGCACTATTGCAGTAACCACTCGCAATCAACTGTACCTAGAAATGAACCAGAGTATGTACGAGACTCGCAATTTCACCGTGAAGAAAACAAGGCAAGAGTTAACAGCTCTTCTCGGAGACCCGCAGCCACTTACGCGAAAGGCAGCGATAGACGACATAGTCTCGACGGGGGAGAAATCGGTTGTTCCCAAACTACTCGATATGGCTGAGCACGACCCGTTCATCATCGTTAGACATGCTGCCTATCACGGTCTACAAACGCTAACAGGACAGCACATTGATGCGCTTCAAGTTGACGATTGGAAGGCTTGGTGGAAAGCGAACGAAGGGACGTGGCCCAAGCAATGAGATTCGTTATGGTGGCTCGAAAAAACCTCTGCTACGGCCTCTGCTACGCCGTCTGCTACGGACGCGCATATAAAAAAGAGTTCGAGCTCCGTTAGGCGCGCTAACTGCTTTCGTTGTAAAATGTTGCACCACCGTTAGGGGCGTAGCTCAGTGGTAGAGCAGCGGCCTTTTAAGCCGAAGGTCGTGGGTTCGATCCCCACCGCCCCTACCAAGACTTCCTGAAACGAAACTACTTAGCCAAAAACGTTGTAACGAACATTACATTTGTAACGGTTGGACGTGAGCCAGCGCTGCGCGCTGAACGTCAGCATCCGCGTGGACATAGAATCGCAACGTCGTTTTGATGTCCGTGTGTCGTAGAGTTCGCTGAACGACGGCTGGCGAAGCTCCGCTGTTAGCCAGCGCAGTGCCTAGCCCGTGCCGGAATGCGTGTAAGCCTGCTTTGCGAATCGGGATGCCCAGTTTCTTGAGGACAGGATGCAGCCCGAACCTTACTACGTTTGCCCTCTTGCACGGTTTGCCTCTCCGGTTCGGGAACAAGAGACTCTGAGGGTTCTCCCGCCAATGCTTCTGGAGGTAGGTGCGAATGACGGTTGCCGTCTCCGGGGTTATTGGAACAGGCGTGCGAGACTTTTTGGTTTTCAATTCGCGCAGTTCGCGAGTCCGGTCGTCCGCCTGTTTTCTCGGGCAAATCATGAGCCGCTCGAAATCCACGTCAGCCACCGTGAGGCCGAGCAATTCGCCAGCGCGAAGTCCGGTGACTGCCGCGAGCATGAACATCGTGCGGTACGGCTCACGTGCGAGCTTGAGAATGCGTTGAACGTCCACCTGCTTGAAGTAAACGGCTTCGGCTCCATCCCGGTCGCCCGCGATGACCAACGAGCCAGCGGGAATGTCCGGCACCCGAATGCCGCATTTCTTTGCGTATGTAAGGACGGCGTTCAAAGTGCCGAGCAGGTTGAGGGCGGTCTTCCGCTCCACGGAGCCGGAAAGTTCGGTTACGAATCGCTGAAGTGTCGGAATATCGATGCCCATGAGCGCCATCGATCCGAATCGCGGCAGCAGATGCGCGTTGAGATGGGATTCTCTCTGGCGCACGGTTGAGATTGATAGTTGTGGGGCGATGTCCTTCATATACGTTTTGGCGACTTCTTCAAACGTTTCGCCCTTTGGTGCTGTGGGAACGGAACCGCGCTCCCGGTTGACCAGTTGGCGCAAGCGGTCGTGCTCTCGCCGAGCAGAAAGCTCGGAAATCTCACGAACCCTTCCAAGGTTGGTTCGAGTGAGCATTGACCGTGTTGAACCATCCGGCGTTGGTTTATCGCGCCAGAAGAACGAATACCAATAGCCGTTCTCCCGCTTGAGCATTCCTTGCTGGAATCGCCGTTTTGGCACAGGGCCTTTCCGCCCTGTAAACGGTGTTGCGCATGTAAGGGTACTTGCGCTGTATGCGGAGTTCAACTCCGCCGAATTTTCTTCGTGCATTGCACGACCTCAGATCGAAGTCGTGTTTTGTTGATCGCGTGGAGAACTTGAGCCACGCCCCACCCCGCCGGGCCGGACACCAAACCATCCCGTCGGGTTGGCGCTCCCAGCTTTGCAGCTGAGGGCACCGAGACTGCATTACAGAACTTGTTCGAGTGCCGGTTCGGCCCAAACCCGGCGTGCGCCCTTATTGCTACGGCGTTTTGTGCACGGCCGCGCGCTCGACTCCTTGGTCGGGGGTTTTGATGAAGGTTTGAGTGGTGAGTGAGCAGGTCGGTGCAGCCGGTATCCAAACTCCTACTATCAAACCCTCTCAACCCTCCAGACAAACCTATGGACTGTTTACAGGTAGTCCCCAACCCTACCTGTACACAGTGCGGAACCCTACCTACAAGTAGGATTCTCGCCCTACCTGTACACAGTCTTTTCTACGGTAAGACTTTTGTTTTGTCGGGCCATTTGAGCTCATTGAACACGCGCCAAAAGCACTGTTTGGCTGAGGTGCCACCGTATTCGCCGCGCGCCCTCCTTTCCTTGGCTTCTGCTATCTCTTTGCGGAGCGTGCCCAGAAACTCTTCGTCGGTAATACCGAGCTTTCGAATCGCGATTATCTGATTTTCAAATACGCCGATTTTTCCGCCACATGCGGCGTAGATTCTTCCAACAAGGGGGTCGGTTTCTACCTGCCACGGCAGCAGTTCGCGTTTTGTACATTGATCAGGATGGGTTTTGGCCCAATCGTCATGCGAGACATAACGGTAGTGACGAATAGTATGGTCGTACTCAAACCAGCCTTGCTTCACCAGATTTTTGAAAACACGACGGGTTACTTCGTAGCTGGAGCCAAAATAGATTCGGACCCGGTCGATCGTTGAGAAGAACTCATTGGTGCCACCAGCGGTAACTGAGCCAACGAGGTCGTACACCGCGAGATAGAGTCCACTCTTACGAAAGTGCCAGTAATGACCGCATTTGAAAGGCTTGTGCTTCGGAAAGGATTGTTTGAAGTCGGACATGCGCTCCTATTCTGTGGGATACGGCGCGCAGTTACTTCATCGGTGTAATAGGAGCACTACACTCAGAAGTTTGAACGCGCCGTACTTAGGTAGCGCTTGTCTGACTGCTTGACTCGCGGCGACGAGTCAATCTCGGTTCGGTGTCGGCGCTCTACTGAGAACAGTTCTCTTGAACCGCCTACCTATACCGTGCAGTTTTGACGCGCTACTTTCCCATGTTCGCGACGGTTGCCATACCGTCGGCTGCCAATCTTTAACGGAGCGGGCAATCGCTCCAAATTGAACGTTAAGGTGTTACAAGACCGCAATACTCCGTAGGGCGACTACGGGCTTGCGTTTATGGGAGGGACCTTCGTGGTGAGCCGTCGCCCCGGTAACGCACACTCTCTGCGACGGTGAAATTAGTTTACTGAATCATGGAGGCGAATCAACCAGAATCCAGACCACGATTAGTGTTTTTTGTTTAGCGTCGAAGCCCAAGTGGGTCATATACGCGTGCTACCCGTAATCCAACCTGGCGGCGCCTCTCCCGGCGACGCCTCTTGGTCTCTTGTTTTGCGAGCTTTCGCTGAGTTTGAGTCTCCTCTAACTTGGAATTCTCCACGAGCCATTGTGCTGCGATTCCCTGGACCGCGGAACGCTCGTGGTCCGCGAAATCCTGTAGCGTTTCCCAAACGTTGATCGGGACAGTCACAACGAACGATTTCTCCACGGTAGGGTCGGACAGAACCCTAGCCCGAGACCGAATTGCTTGTCCTAGCTTGGAAACCGACAGGTTTTCATCCACCGCTCGCTGGAGCCATTGTTTAAGCGTGTCCTCGTCCGAGTCAGGTAGTGCATTTATCAGGACTCGATGATGGGACCAACTAAGCGCCTCTGTCCGTACCGAATGGGGCATCCGGCGAGCGGTAGACGCCAGGTCCATAAGCGTACTGCGTGCCAGACCGGTGATTTCCATCGCCCAGTCATACACGTCTGACCACCTCGCTCGGTCAATGTCGGATAGCCCGGCGTCCGGTCCCAAGCCCACCGGAAACGACGGAACGCTGCCGTCGCCCTCATTGAGCCAGTCGCCGAGTTCCCACTTCACGTCTGTATCCTTCTTAGCTAGTTCTTTGCCGCGCATCTCCCACTCCTCCATGTTGAACGCCGAAGATAATTCGGCGGTTGGTTCAAAGCTCTGATCGCAATCCCACTGTTCTAGTTCTTGGTCCATTGCTACTCCTCCTTTAATTTGCTACAGGCGTGTAATACGAGTTCGGGTTCTTTGGACCACTCCACCGCCCATCAAAGCCCAGTGATATATGCCTGCGTTGTAAACGCAGCCTCTCATTTCGCTCCGATTGTGTAGACCGCTGCTTTTTTGGGTGGTAATGACTCGCGGCCCGACACGTATCCTCACAGAATCGCTGACGTTTGTTGGTTGGTTGAAACGGTTCTTTGCAATGCTCGCAAAACAACGTAGAAATGACCACGTTTAGACACCTATAGCGTTGAATTTGAAAACGGGGTTTGAAATCGCAACCTCAAGGAGGGAGTACGTATAATGACCCAAAACCTACGTACTTGGAGCGACTCCCTCAATACTGCCAGAACTAGTACTTCTAGTCAAGCCCTTTTTGTCCCTTTTTGTAGTTTTTTTTTGGATTTCTTTGTCCGGGTAGGCCCGGCAAGGGGTAACACCGCCAAAGTGAAACGTCATGGCAATGTTGAACTACGTCCGAGATCGCAAGGCTCCCCGGAGACCGGGCGGCATGGTGCTGCCTCAAGACGTCGAGCGCGACTGGGACGACCTGATTTGGTCATGGAAAGAAGACCACAAGGCGGCGTCCAAAGAGTTCTGGAAATGGCGCAAAGCCGTTCGCAGCCGCTGGGGACAAATTGACAAACTGATAAAGAAAGAGTTGAACGAAGAGCGGAAGAAGCTGCTGCGAGAGGTCAACCGCAAGCTGGCCGCAGAGAGGCTCGAGTTAGTGCTCATGGAGCAGGAAGAGAAGCGGCAAGCGGCCATCAAAGCCTTTTACGAAGAATCGCAACGGCAAGCCAAGGCCCATACCGAGAAACTCCGCGCCGCTATGCAAGCATCGCTGAAGAAAATGGCGGAGGCACAACAAGTTGGATAGTCATGGGCATCTACACGGGCAAACACGAAGAATATTGTCTACCGGGCCACGTCCCCGCTGACGATCCGGGTGCAGCGCAAAGGGTCCAATGGCATGCACGCGGTCATGGCCGTGATACTCAGGTAGTTGCTTTCTGCCCGATTTGCAAGCTCGAGATGGAATTCAGGAACGTCTCGCTGAACGCCCAGCTTCGCCATTGCGGCAAGCTCGACCGGATGCCCAGCAAGACCTATGAGCAGTACTGCTTGCTCCGCGACAACAATGGCCGACCGCGCATCCCGGAGCAGAACCACAAGGTGAGGTGGTTCTAAACGGAAACCTTGAGCACTAGGGACCAAATGTCCGGTACCCGACTTAGCAGGACTTAAAGCGAAATCGGTGACAAAATAGCAGCGGTGGTGCATCTACGCGTAAATCTGAGGTACGACCATCGGAACACGCAACGATGAAGCGGGGAAAGATAATGTCAATCGCAACTATCCTCAATTGTATCTGTATGAACACTTCTCACGGGCACGGGGTTCCGTGTCCTCAACCGGCGACCGAACCAAGCGGAGTGTGCAAAGCCTGTTCTGATGCTGAAAGGATCGGGGGAATCTCCTACTTGGTGACTTCTGATGTGTTCAAGACTTATCCAGTATCGAATGTTGCTAGCTCGATTTATGTCAGCGGCAGTTTGGGAGAAGGTTTGGCTGGTAGCACAAATCCTTTTCTGCATTACCCAGACCAGGAAAAGGTACGCTCTCTTCAGAATGAAATCCAACACCTCCAAGACAGTCTCAAGACAACCGCTAACGAACTGCAGAAGGAGAAAGTTACTGCCGCAGGCCACATAGAGCGCGAAACAAAACTCAAATCAACGCTCTCCGAACTGACAAAGAAGCAACAGTTAGCGTTCCTGCTCGATCGCGTGAGTCCAGAGGCGGCTGGCGTCCTTCTTGATTCTGAACGGCTGCGCACTGAGTTTCTCGGTTCCGAAGCGCGCCTCCTGTTTGCTATGTCTGTAGACATTCGGCGATCAACCGACCTGATGTTAAAGGCTCGAACGCCTCAAGCGTTTGCGGCGTTCATCACGAAACTCTGTAATGATCTTATGGATGTCGTTCGCAAGAATCATGGCATTGTTGACAAATTCACGGGAGACGGAATCCTGTGCTTTTTTCCGGAATTCTTCTCCGGCAAAGATGCCGGGTATTATGCCCTTGCCGCCGCTGATGCATGTCATGCAACGTTCGACAAGCACTACCGGGCCCACCGCAATTCATTCAGGTCAGTCCTTAAGGATGTGGGGTTAGGCATCGGCGTCGACTATGGTGAATGCCACTTAGTTCAGGTGGCGGGGAATCTGACGATTGTTGGCTCTCCGGTGGTCTATGCGTGCCGGCTCGGAGGGGCACCTGCCGGATTGACTCTTCTAAATCAACCTGCGTACGAGATCATCAGTGAACGACATGGTGGATGTGTTCTACTGAAAGAAACTTCTATCGAAATCAAGCACGAAGGTGTTCTCGTTGCGTATGCAGCGACCCTCTCGCGGTCTAACTTCGCGCCTTCGCCGCCAGCATGGATCGATGTGAAGAAATCTGTAGACAGTATGGAGAAGAGCAGGTCCGCCAAGAAACTCGACGGGTAGCCTTAACAAGTACTCGTTGGCCGCAGTACCCTCATCCTGATTAACGCTGCCTATCGGAAAAGTGGGTCCCAGTACGCTGGACTCTCCGGGCTCATTTCAAGGGAAATTGGCCGACTTCCGCAACAAGTGGTTCTGCTCCTAACCCTACCAATCGGCTACGCCTAACCTATCTGCTTCGCGCAGGGCGTACCGAACGCCAATCGTTTTGGCATGTTTTAGTGTCTAAACCATCGCCATTTTCCTCGAGTGGCGAATCGGCTCCAATCGCGAAGTTCCTAGCGACTTTGAGGCCCTTTTAAACTTTCAGCCAGCTAACTTGTTGAAACGAAACCCCGGATAGTGGGTCTGTTTTTGTTTTATCTCGCCTACGAAAACCGCAGCGCGAGTTTTCGACACACTTCCGGGAAATGCGTGAGCCCGGAACCTGCGGACTTCCGACCGGGAATCGTGGAGGTTCCGGCGAGTTTCCAACTAGTTGAAGCCCGAGTTTCTCCCAACATGTTGATGGCTTCGCGATTCTTTGGTGAGCCGTAACATCGCGCGTGCAAATCGGGTCAGTTCAGTCTTCCACGACATTTCGAGTTTTCGCCCAGCTGAACGACCCATTCTAAGGGCGAAATTCTGCCGCCGGGCGGCATCTCTACTGCTTATGGCAGAACCCGCGTCAGGGGTGGAACCCCGCATTCCGCCCCGGCGCAATTTTGGATCGAGCGCGAACGGAATAAGACGCATGAGCAAGCCAGCATACGAGCCACCGGTGAAGAACCCGCAGCCCGCTCCGGGGCACCCCAAGACCGAGGAGTGCGACAACGAGTATTGCAGCTGCCATCAGGTGGCTGCTCGAGACCGCGAAAAAGGGAGATCCGCATGAGCGCACAAGCACTTTGCCCCGAAGAAAGAGCCTTTGCACTGAAACCCGCCGAAGGGAAAGTCAGCCTGCCAGAAGGCGTGATTTGGAAGCTGTGCCTTACGGAGTACGACGGCAAGCCATACATGAAAGTTTCCTGTTCGTACTGCAATCAGCAAGCGCAGTTCCTGAACGTCAAGAACCTCGACAAAGTTGTGTTCAAACATTGCGACGCGACTACGGAGAACTCCATCGCCGGGGAATCGCGCCCGTCGAAAGAACAGCTTGGGCAGCTTGTTCAGCTTCAAATTCGGACGGGTCAACGCAAGCGCCCGAACCTAATCGACCGCGTGGCCGACCGAGTGCCGGAGTTCGTGAGTTCGTCAATTTTCTAAGCAGCAAAAAACCAAACCCGGAGTTGACCTATGGAAATGAGAACTATCCTCTGCGACGTTCGCAGTTGTTCGCAGGGCGCAGGACCAATGCGTCTCGCTGGCATGGCCGCAAGGTATGACCGACCGACGATCATCACAACGCAGGACAGGAAGCGGGTCGTCGAGCGAATTATGCCGGGCGCTTTCCGCAGTGCCCTCAAGCGCGGCGATGATGTCGCACTGCTCCTGAACCACGACCCGAATCGCGTCATGGCTCGCGTTAGCTCAGGAACTTTGCGGCTCCACGAAGTCTCGAGCGGTTTGGCTTTCGAAGCCGATCTACCTGACACGGGCTATGCTCGCGACGCCTACACCTCCGTCAAGCGCGGCGACCTGAACGGGTGCAGCTTCGGTTTTGGCCCATGCGACGACGACTGGGACATGGAAGGTGTTGACCCCGAGAACGAACGCGGTCGTAGGCTCCCCCGGCGCAGCATTCGCGATTTCAAACAAGTTAGCGACGTGTCAGTGGTGGTGTTCCCGGCTTACAAAGGAACGAGTGTTGAAGCGCGCCAGCTACCGACGATTGTTGAGCAGCGCTCCAACATCTTCATCCCAACGAGATTAGTCGTCCCCGAAGTACCTGCTGACACAGCGGGCGCGCAGTTCCGACGCCGGCAACTCCTGTACCTCGCGGGCAACTAAGCAGCACAAAAATCCAAAAGCGAAAGGCAACACCATGTCGAAAATCGATGCAAAAGGGATTGCTGTTTTGATGGAGCGCGCAAGCGTGCTCGCAAACAAAGCGACCCTCACCTCACAGGAGCAGCGGAGCTACAACCTCCTGCTCTCTCAAATCTCGATGCTCAAGACCGGAGAGGTCACACTCGCCGACTTGGACCAAGAGAATTACAACGAAGTCGCGCGCAAGCACGGACTCGAAGAGCGGCGAATCAACCCCACTCGTATGACCCCCGAACAGCGATCCAAGGCGGAAGGCTGGTCGGCGATGGTTCTGAGGGCGGCTGAAATCCGAACAAACGAAACGCAGGGGAACATCCTCTCGCGTGTCGGCTCTTACAGTGGCTTGGGCTTCTTCGCCCCAACCGAATTCATTTCCGAAACCTTCGCGGCAATGGCCGCTCACGATGCCATCTTTGATGAAGATGCCGTGACCTACCAAGAGACAAGCAACGGCCGCGTTGAGCAGATTCCGGTCTACGGCGACATCGAAGTTGTTGGCGTGCCCGTTGGTGAAGCCGCTGACACGACTTCATCCGAGCAGAACCTGTCCGCTCCGGGCGCTGCATTCAACGGCGTCTACTCGTTCCGTTCTCCACTCTGGCGCCTACCCATTGAGGTCGCGCAAGACGTGGAAGCAATGGGCGGCGTAATGCCGATGTTCAAGCAATTCGCCGCTGACAGAATCGCTCGCGGTGCCGCGCAGAAACTCATGAACGGCAACGGTGTGGGCGAACCGCTTGGTTTGATTCCTTCGCTGCTCGCTGCTGGCGTCACCCCAGTGACCGCCGTCGGCTCCGCTGGCAACACCGGGGGCGGCGAGACCGCTGCGAACAGCATCGGCAGCAAGGACATTGCGACCCTCTACTACTCGCTCAACAAAGCCTACCGGAACAGTCCAAAGGCGGCGTTTTTCATGAGCGACGACACGTTGGTCTACTTGGCACAGCTCGTCAACAAACAGGGCAATCCGCTGGTTCAGTGGCAAGGCCCCGAAGCGTTCATTTTCGGCAAGCCCGTTCGCGTTGCTCCGAGCATGGACCCCATCGGTGCAAGCAAGTACCCGGTTGTCTTTGGCGATGGCAGTTACTGGCTCACGAGAATGGTCAACGATGACCTCACCCGCGTGCAGGTCGTCAAGGAAGCCGCTGGCTTGATTGAGAAGGGTCTCATCGGAATGCGAATGTTCGTGAGATATGGCGGAAGCCTACTCTGGACCGACGCCGGGTCACCTGCCCCGTTCGCGGTTCTGCAGAACCACTCGTAAAACTTTCTTCCCGATGGCCTGAGGCGTTCGGGTTAGATAACGGAGAGAGCCGGGGTAGGCCCGGCTCTTTCCATCTCTGACCTCTCACAGCTACCAGTCCCTTTGAGGTGCCTCTCGAATGGCCTACGATGATTTCCTGGCAGCACGTCTCAAAACCTCTCCCGAAGAAGATGCCCGCCTAGCAGAGCAAGCCAAGACGTTTCCAATTACGAAAGTTCCCTATCGCGGTGAACGCCGCGATTTGAAGTTCGATCGGAGAACTCACTCGCCGCTCCGTCGCAGTATCACCAGCTTACTTGGCGACAAGCAGCTTTCCTATTCAGACATTCTCAACGGCATGCACATCAACGTTCGGGCCACCGCACACGAGATGCGGATGCTCTACACGCCTGGATTTTCAGCAAATGACGAGCAGTTGAGACTTGCACTGGCTCAACAGACGTTCATGTATGTTTGTTCGCAGTGGGGAGGTATCAGGGAGTTCTTTGGAGGTCAGCGTGTACCACAGGAACTTGTTGACAACCGGGAACAGCTTGAAAAGCTGGCGGCTAAAGCGCTTAAGAACGCCCGCTTGCAAAACAACCTTTCATGGAACCACTTTCAGCACATCACTTGGTGCGAGAGGCATGGCGGCTACTTGGCTATGCGCGCAAGCATCGCATACAAGGCATGGCGGCTCTCGAAAGACAGCTTTAGCATCGCTGAAGAGATGGGCATGAACCCCGTTGCTGTTCGCCAAATACTTGCCCGTACCTGTTGGGCAGCATTGCGTCTCGGCCTTGAAACCTTCCCGCCTCACCATAGCTGTTTCAGAGACCGTCCCAAGCCGCCAAGTTTCGACGTGCCGAGACGTCTGCAACAGTTCACGCCATCCAGGTATCTAAGCCAGATACCGATCGCCGATGTTGTTGAGCAACTCTGCAACACGCCAATCGGCGAGAAACGATTCGTCATCAAAACTGACAACGCGGTGAAATACACCAGACGGGCACCGTCGAGCATGCAGGAAGTTGTTACCGCCTAGCCTGTCTCACGGACGCGCCTGCCCGGGCTATGACTTAGAGAGGATATGCCCGCGCTGTCTACCCGTTCTTGATGCAGTTGACAATGCACGCTGAAATGGCAATCGTGAAGTCGGAGACGCCACCCAAAGCAAGACATATTCCGATCATCGAGCCACTCAGGTCAGCAGTCGCGACTCCAACCAGAATACAACCCGTAATGATGATGGCGACCTTCAAGCTAACGTCCTTTCCGTATTGCCGCAGGCAACTGCCTATACACCGCCCTATCATCGGGTCGTCTCCCAAGCCTCGTCGCGATGGGCCGATGTGGACATGACGCGGACGGCACTCATGATTCCCACGAATACCATGAGGGCCTGAACGTGCGGATTTCTGACCCAGGTGTACGCCATAACCCACACAGCGGCAGCGATACCAAGCACTACTCCAGCAAGGATCTTTTCCATAGCGCAGTCTCCTTTTCCGTGCCTTACGGCTTCGTCGAGCCGGCAGGGGTATCCTTTGAAACAGGGGTTGTATTTGGTTTTCCAACGCTACCGGCCGCCGGTTCCGTAGAGTTGGGGGGATTAACAGAACTTGTGCCTTGAGAAGATGCGTTTGCGGGTGGGGGATTCAGCGTAACTGGCCCCTGGACCTGGACCAAGGTAGGTTTATTCGGTTGCGGAAGTATTGCGTCAGTCCCCATGAGCAATACGAAACATATAGCGCAACTAGCTAATACGATTGTCACTGCCCTGAGCCGATCTGTTTTGATTTGGCGGATATACGAGACCTTGAGAACTTCCCCAGAGAGGCTTTGCAACAGGACCGCGTTGCTGACTGCCGTGACTTGGTTTAGGTAGTCCGAGTGTTCCTGGGCCAGGCGTGAATAATTTGGACTACGTGAGAAGATACGCAGCCACCTCCGAGGATTGAGTTGCGTGAGAAAAAATGTAGGTCCATTGGTGGCTGCAATTAGGCGGACGTTAAGGGCAGGGTTAGTGATCGGAAACAGAATCAGAACGACGAGGGTCGAAGCGATAAGTGCGGTAAGCCCGAAGCCCAGGACAAGAATCTGGCGCCAATGTGGTTGCGCGCCCCACGGGAAATAGAGTCCTACACCCGATAGAACCTTGTTTACCATTGCAGCTAAGATCGCAACCGCAAACGCAGCTTTAGCGTCAAGGAACCGTATCAAGTTTTGATTGTCTTCGTGGGCTTTATAGAGAAACTCCAACCGTTTGTCGAAGTCTGCGCACTTTTCGGAGCGCGTTGATAGAGCCACGGCGGGGGCGGCCTCAACTGTTGTCTGTGGAGTTGACGGTGTGGCTGGAGTGTCCGCGCACATTTATTTTGTGGTAGTTTAGCAAACGTGCTTTACTATTTCCAGCATGTTACAATAACCGAAAAAGGACGCAAGTCTTCATGCTATATGGCGGGTTTTTAAACCACACCATTGACGTGTATGCCCGAGCGTAACTTTGACCAGCTCTTTTCGAGTGCATACGACCGAGCCAAAACGACTGGATTCGGAAAGGTTGCCGCAATGCGCGAAAGCCTCGCGCTTGACGCGAGCATTGCGACCCAGCTTGGACATCCCGACTTCGAGAGTTTGAAAGTTGGCGAAACAGCGGACGGCGAAGGGGTTGTCTTTTTCCTTGACATTCGAGGTTTCACGAAATTGTCGTTCGTGCTCTCAAACAAGGAACTGCTCTGGATATTACAGGCTTTGACCGAAGCAGCCGTTGAGAGTGTACTTCAATACAACGGGCACGTCATAGAATTCACTGGGGATGGAATCATGGCAGTGTTCGGGGACTCGCGGATGGCATCTGAGGAATCGGCGTTCGCGGCTCTACACACCACCTCATTCCTAATGAAGGGTGTTCAGGACTACGTAAATCCCCGGTTGGAGCATTTTGGCACTGAACCGATACGCACCGCTGTCGGAATGGAGTTCGGCGACATCCTGTGGTCGCGAATCGGCGTTTTAAACAGGTCCCAAGTTAAGCCCATCTCTGAAGCAACTTTTTTAGCTGGGAAATTGTCTTGCGGTGGAAAGACCAAGTCTTGGGAGGCCATGGTTGGCGCCAACCTAGCGGAGTGGATTCCCGAAGAATTCAAGACATCGGCGAAAAAATATGAGTTTGTTGCGAACGGAGTCGAATACAGTCGCGATCTCTTTTTGTTTAAATGGGAGCAGTTCGTACACGAAAACCTGTTGCGACCGAAAGAATTTCGGAAGCTTTTGGTTGAGCGCAAGCTAAGACCAAGGCTGCAGAAATCTCCCTATCTAACGTCTCTGAAGCTCCTTACTGAAGCTGGCTATAACGTATATCTTGACGAATCTTCTGATTGTCCACACCTGGTGGTTGAATTAAGTAGAGCAAAAAACATTTCAGCAATCCTGGCCTTTGACTCAAATTCAGGTCTATCTGAACCTAGCATATTCCTTAAAGCGCGTGGGAATTTGGAGAAGATCGATCTTGATCCTGTTCAGTGGGAGAAAAGTGGACGGAACTTGGTTGCGATGATGGCTGCTGTGCGCTCAGCCGCTCAGTAGAACAGGCGGAGGAGTCCAATGCGACGAGGGTTTTTTAGTTTGGTAGCCGGGAAGCGAGCGGTCGAAGTTGTCGGCCAGCCTCGGATTTTGCTTTACGAGTCGGAGGCGCGACGCATCGCACGTTACGCTCGGTCAAGCCCAACTCTTGAGATAGGGGGTGATTTGTTTGGTTTTTACGAACCCGGCGGAAATCCTTTGGTTTTCGTTGCATCCGGTCCGGGACCTGCGGCCCGTCGAGATGCGACACATTTTCAGCAGGACCCAGAATTTCAAACGGCTGTGTTCAACCAGCTCGCAACGAAGTTTCGAATGTTTTACGTTGGGGACTGGCACTCCCACCATTCTATTCAGCTGTCCAAACCGAGCGGACCTGACGATGCAAAACTGCAGGACCTAGCGACCAAGAACGGATGGAGGCAGCTTTTCTCACTGATTGTCCAAACCGAAGTCCATTCCGGTCGCTTTCCTCACTCTGCTCGCTATGAAGATGAGAAAGAACCCGACGGTCCTGCTGAAGGATATGGAATTTGGTGGAATGCATTTCAATATGTTTTTCAGGCACACGACCTGACTCGATGCCGAGTCGCTATACACTTTGAAAGTGGCGCCAATCCGTATGAAGCGACAGCCGAGAACATTGATGCAACTCTCAAGGAAGAGCCCCGTCAGGAAGTGCGTATGGCTCGTGGGCTAGCAAGTGCCGTCCTTCCGCCGCTAGAGAGCTTAAGCCGCAATGAATACGACGTCGAAAATCAAGACCTAATCGATAATTATCAAGAAATTTGCAGGTCGGTCTCTCGCGAATTGGATGAAGCCGAGATGGAAGTGGACCTGGAGTCAGTGGGCGGTCCGCGACTCGTGGTTTCTGACGGTAGGGAAAAGGTGACATGCAGCTTGCTTCGCCGTTCCAGTTCAGCCTACGACGTTGTAATCGATCCTGATGGAGGGAAACAGGTCAAGCTTGAGGTCCCGAGTGACCATGGAAAGATTAGTCCGGCTGAAGTTCGACGAATTAGTGCCTGTGTGGCCAGTCAGTTCAAGACTAGCGAGGACCGAAAACAGACGCGCAGGAAGCGTGTCTGACATTGTGAATTTGTAATCTGATGCTCGTGAAGGAGCTGGCTGGTGTTTGATGATTTTCAGCGTCGGCGGCTGCGATTCGAAGAGGAGCAGCTGAAAGGGAACCACCCTTACTGTGAGTTTTGGATGGGAGATGATTGGGCAATCGCAAAAATCTGGCACTCGACGGGAGGTTCTTCGTATCGGTTGCGTGTGTACGTGCCCGGAGGCTACCCGGACGAAAAACCCAGAGCCTACGTCGAGGAGCCTGTGCCACTCCGGGCATATCTCCTCGGCAAGAAGATTTCCGATTATGCACCGAGTCACAACTTCCATGTGCTCACAACTAGTCAGAAGGGCGAAGTTCAGATTTGTCACTTCTCGGACGCTGCTTGGGACGCCAGTAAGTCGCTTCACCTGGTTGTTCTTAAAGCCAAGTTGTGGCTCCAGGCATATGCAGAACATCATCTGCGAACAGGTCAGCCGATATGTGATTTCTTCAACGACTGCCAATAGCGGATTGGAGAAGGAAGATGGAAGAGAAAGTTACTAAGCAGACTCTTCAGGACGCTCAAAGGGGCGGTCGACGACTTGTTTATAACAGGGAAACCGGCCAATTCGAGGTACTGAAAGCGACCGACGCCATTGATCCTGCGAAGCAGACTCACATGATTCCGTCGAACATTCCCAATGCCTAAATGGCCCAAAGGGAATTGACATGGGCATGCTGATCTTTCAAGTCTCAAGGATTGTCGCAAGCGGCCAACCGCTCTTACCTGGCATATATAAGATTCCGGTCCGGCTGTCTGACGACTCGGATTGCGTGTCAACAATCTTCCTCCCTGGCATCGATTCAACCAAACCCGATAGTCCCTTAGTTTCGGTAGATGTGCTCGTCATGGAACAGAACTTGTCTCTGAGCGAGCCAGGGCGGGCTGTCACAACGATCCTTGCTGACTTGAAACGCGCCGGAAGTGGCGCTGCACCTGTAGATTCGTCTTCTGAGAATGTCGGGGCATTGATAACTGCGTATTTGACTCTGCTGCGATATGAATGTGCGGAGACACCGCCCAAAGACAACTTCTGGATAGTGCAACGAGAACTTCGCCGCGAAGGCGCTGATATCTGCTTCGACGGATCTGCTTTCTTGGTCGGTTCTTCCGAAAAAATAGTGAAGGGATCCCGCGAGCCATTATCAACGAATCTTGTCAGTCGCTTTGACGTGCTTAACGACCGAGACGGTTTGTTAATTGATAGAGGAGCTCTTAAGAAAAAGTCTGTGTTCATAATTGGGCTCGGGAGTATCGGTTCAGTTCTCGCGTCCGATCTAGCCCGCTGCGGAGTCGGAAGTTTTGCTATCGCGGATAGTGAACGGCTCGAATGGGGTAATGTCGTGAGACACGCAGCTGGTCTCTCTGACGTTGGGCGGCTTAAGACTAGGATAGTCCGAGACCTCATCCTGGATCGCAATCCGAAAGCAGGCGTTTTGGAGATTCCTTTGGGCCTGGAGTCCGCTTCACTGGGAACGTACGGTCGTACGATTGAGTCTGCAGATGTCGTGATATGTGCGACTGACAATCGAGTCAGTCGTTTACTATGCAATCGCATGTGCGTGAAACACCATAAAAAGGTGATCTTTGGTGGGCTGACTAGGGGCGCATACGGGGGAATGGTTTTTCAATTTCGACCTCCGGAAACCATGTGTTATCACTGCTTTGTTACTGGGTTTCCGGAAGCAGCGGCCGACAGGGAAACCGATGAATCGGAATACGGGGGAGGCCCCGACGGGCATCTCGCTCTGGATATCGCTCCAATAACGAATCTGATGTCAAAGCTCGTTATCGTTGAATTGCAAAAACAAACTGGTTTGGTTCCAAATGGATTAGATACGGACCTAAGCGCACCCTGGTATATATGGATTAACCGCCGTGAAGGTGAATACGTAGAATTGACTCCTCTTGGAGACGTTTCAGGAGGCCTTAAGATTCTTCAATGGAAACCGGTTCCGATGGAAAAAATTGAGGAATGCCCCCACTGTGGCGTAGTGGCAGGCTAGAATTCGGAGTGCTCTTCGCGGAAGGTATTTGTAACGTTTGTAACGGTTGTCTCGGTAAGAGCGGTCGCAACACCACTGTTTACAGGACTTTGGGGTGATGGGTTAATTTTCGATCCCCACCGCCCCTACCAACCAACTGTTTTAGAATGAATAGTGTAGAAGTTTTGCGAGGCGACAAAAGGCGACAATAGAGCTTCAGGGGTGGCACCTTTGGCTCAGTGGAACGAAGTCAGAGCAATCCATTCGATAGGATCGTGATCTGCGCGCTGTGACAGGGCAGGAATTTAGAAGGCTGAAATCTCTGTTGTAACCAGGGGAATACCCGGGCAAATCCCCAGCGTTCGGCTTAGGCTGAAGGCTCATGGGTGTTTCTAATTGACTGGCGTGCGCGCTAACTGAGACTCGGTTGATCGGTTTGCGATTGTGCTTTTTGTTTTCTAGAGCCTTCTTCCGTTCAGGCGAAGTTCAAGAACGAAGTCACGGTCGGGAGCACCGCCACGGTCGTGTTTCAACAATTTCTCATCAAGAATTTCATTGACCGTCTCGTCGCTCGCAGCAAGCGCCGTGATCGCTTCGAAGACGACTCCACAACATATCTACAAGATGGCGGCGAGCGGGAGCATTCCGTCGTTTCGCATTTCGGGTTCGGTGCGTTTCGATCCCGATGAGGTCGCCGCCTGGTTGAAGGAAAAGCAGGCCCCGGCTGCCGGTTCGCGGCGGATCAGCCCAGCAAGTGTCGCCGCGTAGTTCTCACCAATGCGGCGCGAAATCATTTACAGCCACGTAACGATCACGTGTGACTGTGTCTTGAGGCTCGCGAAACGTGCAAGGTCTGGGGGCACGATTACCGTAGCGCGTGTTATCCCGTGATGCTGGGGCTCCGGGACGTGGCCATGGATGACCGCTGCGAACCGGCAAAATAACGTCCGGATACCCCGCAGAACCCACAACAAAGCTTACCGGTCAGTCGGAACGCCGAGCGGATTGCTACGGCATCTGGGGAGAGGCGGTGTGGAGGCTCTTCGCAATCCAATCGGCATGAGGCAAACCACAGGAGGAAAGAGCCTTCAGCTCTTTCTCTACGTCATACTCCACACGTCGGATCGTTGGACTGGGCCCATCCAATAACAGGTAGGAGGCGCGGCGATCGCCGTCATACGAAAGACTAATGCTCCCGGTGTTGGCGACAAGCCTTTCTCGAACCTGGGGGCTTGGGATGCTCCGAATGAAGGAGCGATGAATATGCGCGTAGACGGCAATCGGCTGACCGAGCGGCCCGTAAACCGATTCCAGCTCAGCATCGGTCGCTTCTGGTGTCGGAGCTCGCCAAGGGCTCTCGGGACTGGCGTGCACCAACGCCATCGGACCTCGAATCTGAACGCGCGCCAGACCGCTCAGCCACTCGATCCTTTCTTCTCCCAGCATGGTGCGGGTCGCCGCCGCCATCTGACGGATCGCCATCCAAAGGGAGGGCGGCGCCGACGATTGGCTCGCAAACTCCTCCAGCGACTCGGGCCGGAAAAGCATTTCATCAGTGTTGCCCACCACACCTTGCCAGCCGAGATCGCGAATGCGATCGACAATCTCCACGGGGCTAGCACCAGCGTCTGCGAGATCACCGCCGTGGAGGATCAAGTCGGGAGAGGTCTGTTGCAGATCCGCGAGGACGGCTTCAAAGGCCGTTCGATTCCCATGGATGTCGGATAGGATTGCGATACGCATCACGGAATCCTAGGGCATTGCGCCCTCCAATGGAAACTGCCGTCGTTTGCGGTTGGTCGGCGGAAAGACATTGCTATGGCACCAGCCAGAAACCCTAAGGTCCCAGTGCAAATATCAAAAACGAATACGGGCGAAAATCGCATGCTTCCGCGTTCCTTTACGCTCCGCTAACTCGCCAAGCGCTTGCTTTCTCTTCCCACTTCGGTACGTTCACGCCGACCACGAGGAGCCAAAGGGTGAGCGATAGTTCCCCCAAAGCGGCGGGCATCAGAAGGTAGGGGGCCGCGAACCTAGGTGAAAGGAAGCTCCCTAAACTGTTGGCCACATAGCACGGACCCCCGATGGCCAACAGCACGCCTATTATTCGGGGAAGGAACGTCGACCTATAAATGAGATATCCAATCAATAGGCAATGGAATCCAAAAAACACCAGGCTGATGTTGTAACCGTGTGTGTACAAACTTTGAGACACGAGCGCCAGCGCTTGCAATTGATCTGCCTTGAGCGCTGTCAAGTAGTGGGCCCCACCCAACAGGACGAGGGGAGAGAAATAGTTCAGTGAGTCGACGGCCATAATGGCGACCAGCATGAGCCTGAAGAACGCCGCAAGCAAAGAGAGGCTCCTGTTCACTGGCTTGAGCAAGTCATAGAGGATGAGCGCCACCGTGGTATCGCACAGCAGTGTGAAGAGCTCAGCGACGAAACCCAACCGAAATAACGACTCGTGTGCCAGGATGTTGGTCGCTGTAGCCGCAGCGTCGCCGTCTACAACAAGCCTGCCGCGAACGAAGAACTCGGCGAATGGGGCCGCGACGAAGATCAGCAAGTAAAAGGCTCCTGCGATTCTGGCCTTGAAACGCGGCGATGCTTCTGCAATCCGTTCCATCATGACTGCTGTGCTCATAATCGCTTCTCCTTATGCAAGGAATTGGATCAAGGGTGGATGCGACTCAGATGGGTTCTTGATAGCGACGCCGTCCAGCGCGATGGTTGTGCCGAAGGCCTTGCGGAGGCCGCGTGCTTCTATGCATGCCATGGCTTCAGCGCTTCCCCACTTCGGTTTTCGACTGTGCGGCATCCGGCGACGACCGGCTGCTTACGCCGTCCAGGAGTTCTTCCGCTTTTAGTCCGAGCCGCTGAATGGTTGCATAGACCCTGGGCCATTCTTCCGCAAGAAACTTCTGGCGTTCGCCCCGCAGCAGCAGATTGCGCGCACCGGTATTGATGAACATACCGCGGCCTCGTTTACTTTCGACCAGTTGTTCGTCCACCAGTTGTTGATAGCCCTTCAGAACCGTGAGGTGATTGACCCGATATTCGGCCGCGACATTGCGCACGGACGGCAGCGGATCGCCTTCCTTGAGGACTCCGTCGAGAACCATGGCGACGACACGGTCGCGAAGCTGGCGGTAAATCGGCTGACTGTCGCTCCACTCACGGTCCATCAGAGTTTCCAGATAGCCTTACAAAAGACATGCTTCCCGTCATTTTGTCCGCTGCAGGTCGATGTGCGCGTGGAGCGGCTTGTCCCCAGGCATCATGTAAGTCCAGTCCTCGGTGTGATGGTTCGCGTCGATCGCTGTAAAGACTGCATGGTGCATGTGTCCGTACTGCGTACTGCCGGCAACGTCGAGAAAATCGAATTCCACCCTTTTTCCGTCCGGCGACATCTTGCCTACCATGCGAGGCCGGTTTCCTGCGTCACAATAATGCGTCAGGAGCAAGCGGTCCTCGTCCAGATACAGCATGGTGATCGGATCGTCGGGTCTTCCAGCTCCCGTCATCTCATGTATGAGCGCGTTACCCATGGAAGTCACGCGAAGTGAGACCTGCGTGAGCTCGCCTTCTATGTCGGCTTGCTGCGGGACGGATGTCACGTGGCCTTCCCACGAACCCGCCAGGGTTTTTAATTTGTCGAAGGACTTTTGCCCGTCGGACTGCGGTAGGGGCTTTTGCGCGTTAGACTGCGCGAAGGCCATGGCGGAGAGCGGCATCAGAACAACGGACAGCATAAAGCGAAGGGATTTCATGTTTTTATTCTCCTGCGTATTCGGTTGCGAGCGATCAGGTGTAAATTGGATCACCGCGCGTGATATGCTTCTATATATGACTATAGCACTATATCACATGTCAAGCCCTTTTTCTCATTTTCCTTGGCCACCTGTGGTTCGCCAAAACTCTGGCCGACTTTGAAATCAATGACTTAGCCGCCCTCCCGCCACTGTTCTGTTATAACTCCTAGTCATGTTTCGATTTATCGGCCTGTGCCTCGGAACGCTGGTTCGCCTCTTGCGCGCGCGTCGGAGCCTCCTACTCGAGAATCTGGCGCTACGTCAACAACTCGCCGTCCTGAAACGTCGACATCCGCGGCCAAGACTAGACCTGCTCGACAAGCTCTTCTGGGTCTCCGTCCGCCGATTCTGGTCCGGATGGCAACAATCCCTCATTGCGGTCACGCCCGAAACGGTGGTGCGTTGGCACAGGGGCGGATTCCGCTTGTACTGGAAGCTGATCTCCAAGGTCAGGAGGCCCGTCGGGAGACGACAGACGTCGAAGGAGGTTCAGGAATTGATTTTCCGGATGGTCGTTGAGAACCCAACGTGGGGAGCGCCACGCAT
>WNFR01002370.1_pt1 | contig 23316 bp, 19 predicted proteins | sample 5400221 | NCBI WGS metagenome assembly WNFR01 (sample SAMN13153357, study PRJNA577476) | soil metagenome | isolation source: 40 cm soil under Madrone tree | place: USA:California | collected 2016-06-14 | reverse complement strand
CACGATTCAAGCGCGCTCGCTCGGCATCAAAATCAAGCGCCGACGCCATGACCCCCGCTGTGGACTCGACCCGCTGTGTGATGCTTTGCAGCTGGGAGCGCAACGCAACGAGATCGGCGCCGAGGTCGGCTAAGGAACTGGTGTTGTGTTCGGTCTCATGATGCAAATCGTCGACTCGTTTTTGCAACGATTCCTTTAGTGTTCGAATTGCCGACTCCGCCGGTTGTTGTCTGCGAAGCCGTTCGAATACATCCGCTTTGAACGTGGCGAATTCGTCTCTGATACCGTCAGCCGCAAGCTTTTGCCCGCGCTCGATATCGCTTGCTGTCTGGGATCGAACTGTTTGGGCAGACAACTCCGTTCGCGCGATGCGTTCGGCTAAGGAGCGCAATTCAAGTTTGCAATCGGCGAATTCGCCCAGGGCGCGGTCGAGGCCCTCGGGGTTTGCGCTGCTCCGATTTTCCAGTTGCTGCACTCTAACGCCAAGAGTTTCGGCGATCGCTGCAAAGCGGGAGTAATCCGTTTCGATCTGCTTCTGGCGTTCGCGAGACTGAGATTCTAATGCCGCCACCTCGCCCTTGAACAGATCGGGCACACGGATAAATTGTTCGGCCAAGGATTCGAGCCCGCCCATGCGCTCGAAGATGCTTTGCATCTCTGTTTTTAGTTGATGTAATTCTTCGATTTGCGCGGTCGAGTTGACCCCCGCAAGCGGCTGATTTTGAAGCTCCTGGATCTGCGCGAGTAAGCTGTCCTCTAGCCGTCTGAATTGCTCAGCCCGCTGCGCTTCATTGACAGCCAAGGCTTGTGCCAGCCCAAAATCCGCGGCGGCTCGCCCAACGAGCCAGCCGAATAAAACGTCCTTGCCGGCTCCAGGGTCGCTCCCTTGAGCGTTCGACGGCTTATCATTCCCATCAGCTGCCACGAGATGTGCTCCTCGCAAAATGAAAGTCAGCCATTACTCTGCGTTCGACCAATAGTTCATCGGCCCCCTACGAAGCCAATTGTGTGCCATCGGCTTTGAGTCGAAAAAAACAATAAAAACCATAAGCTACATGAATTCTCCTAAAGACCTAAAGCACTGCTTTGGCCGCAAACGGACAATTTTGGGACCGAAAGCTGTCATGAGCAGAAATTTAAGACCAACTACGCGCTATGTTTCTCGATGCTACCAAACCCGGCTGGCCGGTCGGAGAGCGAGCTGCGACATATTAGCGCCAACTATAAGTGGGAAGAATTTTCATGTATGACCGCCTACTTCAGAATGCCATGACCGACCGGCTTCAATTCCCTACCAGCTGCTGTGAAACCGCAGATTCGGCAAGTCCTGACGTCCTGAATCGCAAGCCTACCATTCTTGAGCATCCACTCCTCGGGGTTGAGATCTTTGACACGCGCGCAACGGCATCGGCGACACCCACGCAGCTTGACGATTGAGTGAATTCGACTGTACGAGAATGTCAAGAAAATGGCACCGTCATCAGGGTTCGCCGTAAATTACTGTCCACCAATGGTGAGGCCACTGCGCATCCTTGTACAGCTTTGTTCTTCAACGACAATGTTTGTCCGTGCTTCTCTCTGAGGTTTTCTATCTTTATCGAAGGCTTACGTAAGTGGCAAATATCTTGCTCAATTCCTTCGACTCCAGTGCGTCGGCGGCGCAATCTCGATTATCGTAGAAAGTAAACGCGTCGAAGGCCGAGAAAGAAAGGCAGTCGAACAATGGCGTTCAGAAAAATTCTGCTGGTGGATGACTCCGAGACCATTCTGCAGATGGAACAGATGATTTTGGCGCCTGATTCCTACGAGCTCATTATGGCTCGAGACGGCGAAGAAGGCGTTGCAAAAGCGCTGGCGACCAAACCGGATCTCATTTTGATGGACGTTGTCATGCCCAAAATGAACGGCTTTGAAGCAGTGAAACAACTTCGCGAGAATGAACAAACTCGCGCGGTTCCCATCGTCATGGTGACCAGCAAGGCTGAAGCGGAGAGCATGGAAATGGGTTATCTGAATGGCTGCAGTGACTACATCGTCAAGCCGATCGATCGCCTCGAGCTAGTGACCAAGATCAGGAATCTGCTGGGCGAGTAGCGCTCGATCAGTCATTGGCGTCATTGCTGGTAAAACGAGTGGCAAAACTAAATATGGACTTCGGCGGCGCAGCGGCACAAACCATCGGAGGTCAGCGGACAAATTATTATCTTCACCCCGGCCAGATTTTCGTTTCCGCCGAAAGCCACGCGGTGACCACGATTCTAGGTTCTTGTGTTTCCGTGTGTCTTTGGGATCCGATCTCGGAAATCGGCGGCATCAATCATTTCCTGCTTCCATTCGATGTCGGCGACGGTCAAGCATCCGGGCGATTTGGCAATCTTGCCATGCGCGAGCTCATCGACAAGCTTCTTGCAATCGGGGCCGAGCAAGACCAGTTGCAGGCAAAACTTTTTGGTGGGGCCTGCGTCCTGGAGGCGTTTCGCAACCGCGACAACCATCTCGGAACTCAAAACGTTGAGGTTGCACGCGAAATCCTGGCCGCGCTCGACGTGCCGATTATCGGCGAAGACGTCGAAGGCCGAAACGGTCGAAAGCTGATCTTTCACACGGACACCGGTTCGGCGTGGATCAAGCGCTTATAGAAAACGGATATGGATATCGATTTTGCGGCGATCTTGCGAACCTTCGTGTCTGAATGTGAAGAGCATCTGGTTCGAATGGAGGAATCCTTGATCGCCCTAGAGACTGATCCCGACGATCAAAAGTCTCTCGAAGCGATATTCCGCGGCGCGCACACCATCAAGGGGAACGCCGCGGGCCTTGGATATGTGAAGGTCGGCGAGTTTGCTCACTCCTTCGAAGAGCTACTGCAACATCTGCGCAATAAGCTTGTGCCGGTCACGAAAGCAAGAATCACGCTATTGCTCCGCTCTGTCGACGCGCTTCGGCAAATGATTCCCGAAGCCATCGCCGGTACAGAAGAGCTTCGCCAAGAGCATCAAGTCTTGTCAAAAGAATTGACCGCTAATCACACTCTGCAGGTAGCGGATGAACCCGCAGCGGTGCAGTCGGATATCCATCATCCAAGCGTGCGATTCGGACGACGACGCGAGGACTCGCCGACGCGAATGGAACGTGCGGATACCGTGCGCGTGGACATTCAGAAGCTTGATCATATGCTCAACCTGGCCGGTGAAATCGCTGTCGCCCACGGCAGGTTGCGTCAGGTGCTCGATACTCGATTTCATCAAATCTCCGAAGCTTCGGAAGCGCAGGCTCAGTTGGAACGGCTTTCCATGGACCTTCAGGAGCAAATCATGAAGGCGCGCATGGTGCCGCTCGGGCCGATTTTTCGCCAATACATCCGCATGGTGCGCGATATCGCTCAAATGAACGGCAAAGTCGCGCGACTGGCGATTGTTGGCGATGATGTCGAGATTGATCTAAGCATGGTTGAACAGCTGAAGGATCCGCTCACGCACATGATGCGAAATGCCTTGGATCACGGAATAGAAATGCCGGAAACGCGCCGTGCCCGCGGGAAAGACGCGTGCGGTCTGATCACTCTGAAGGCGTTTCACGACGGCGCTAACATTGTCATTCAAGTTATCGACGACGGCGTCGGTTTGAACCGCGAGCGGATCGCTGCGCAGGTGCGATCTTTGGGCCTTGACGAGACGTATGTCCTGCCGCTGCACGCGGTTCTCGAGTGCATCGAACTACCCGACGAAGCGCGTTGCCATGACAGAAGTCGAGGGGTGATCAATCTGCGCGGCGAGCCCTTGCCGTATATCCGCTTGCGCGACTGGTTCGGACTCTCGAACGCTCGCCCGGTACGAGAGAACGTCGTGGTCATCGAAGTCGACGGAGTCAAGGCCGGACTTGCTGTCGATACACTTTATGGAGCGCGACAAACTGTGATCAAACCGCTGGGCAAGCGATTCCAGGGATTGTCGGCCATTGCCGGCTCTGCCATCCTCGGCAATGGTCGTGTCGCATTAATCCTCGATGTCCCCGGCCTGGTCCGGGAAGTTATGCGATTACAAGCACAAGGGCTGACGGCGGAAAAAGACTTCCAAAGAACGTTCGCGCCGAGCCAGGTGGTCACCGTCTAACACAGCGCAATTAACGGAGAAAATTCATGGGTGAGAAGCAAAACTCAACTGACGAAACGCAATACTTGACGTTTCATTTGGCCAACGAAGAGTACGCCGTCGGAATCTTGCGGGTGAAGGAAATCATTCCGTACGGTGCGCTCACAAAAGTTCCGCAAACGCCTCCCGCCATTCGTGGGGTGATCAATCTGCGCGGCAGTGTCGTGCCCGTGGTGGATTTGGCATTGAAGTTCGGTCTCGCCGCCAGCTCGGTAACCACACGAACGTGCATCGTTATCGCCGAGGTAAACTTGGACGGAGAACAAACCATCATGGGCATCATGGCGGATTCCGTCAGCCAGGTGATCGAATTTTCCGCCGACGACATCCTGCCCGCTCCCCCGTTCGGCACTCGCGTGAGCATGAGTTTTCTCAGTGGCATGGGCAAGGCAGGAAACAAGTTCGTACTTATTTTGGACATCGATAAAGTGCTCTCCGCCGCGGAATTGGACGGCTTGGCGCCTCAATCGTCGATTGCGACAAGTCCCGCTGCGATCTCGACCGATTGACTGAAAGGCTGACAGCGCTAATGCGCGCACGGCGCGGCAGCAGCCGGACAAGGAGACGAAAATGCTCAGAACGATGAGACACCTCAAGATGAGAGGAAAACTCGCTCTCCTCTGCGGATTCTTCACCGGCGGCTACGCGTTGTTGGGGGCGCTTTTGTATAGCGTACGGTCAGCGCCGGCGGCCTCGGCGCCAACCATTTCTCTCAATCTGACGCTGATCCTCGGTGCCGCCATCGTTGTTACCGGAATTTCATTCGGCATTTATCTGGCTTGGAGCATCGCCCATCCGCTCGAAAGATTTTCTGCCAAACTCGAAGATATCAATATTGGGGGCTCCGGACTGATCCACTGGGATGAAGCCCAAGATCGTGGCGACGAGATTGGTGACGTAGCGCGCTCATTCAATCGGTTCACCACGACGTTGAGCGAAGTTATCGACCAAGTGCGGTCGGTGACCGGTGCAGTTTCTGAGGCCTCCAGCCAAGTCTCCTCATCGGCCCAATTGTTGTCGCACGGGACGAGCGAACAAGCTGCCTCAGTTGAAGAAACCACCGCCAGCCTGGAGCAAATGCACGCATCGATCACACAGAACGCGGAGAACAGCCGACAGATGGAACAAATGGCTCAAAAGGGGGCAACCGACGTCGAGCAAAGCGGCAAAGCCGTCGCCGAGTCTGTCGACGCCATGAAAACCATCGCCGAGAAAATCTCCATCATCGAGGAGATCGCATATCAGACCAATCTGTTAGCTCTGAACGCTGCTATTGAGGCTGCTCGGGCCGGTGATCACGGCAAAGGCTTCGCCGTGGTCGCCGCGGAAGTAAGAAAGCTCGCCGAGCGGAGTCAAGATGCGGCTCAAGAGATCAGCAGTGTGGCATCTTCGAGCGTTAGAGTAGCCGAAAAGGCCGGCCACATGCTCACCGAGCTGGTTCCCGCGATCCGCAAAACAGCAGAGCTAGTTCAAGAAGTCGCCACTGCGTCCAGAGAACAATCGGCCGGAGTGGGGCAGGTTAACCGAGCCATGAACCAAGTCGATCAGGTGACCCAGACAAATGCGGCTGCCGCCGAGGAACTGTCGAGCACGGCGGACGGAATGGCCACTCAAGCTGAACACCTGCAACACCTCATGAGCGTGTTCCGGGTAGACGGCAAACCAGCGCGCGACCCGTCTTTGCGGCCGGCGCCAACCCGCACTGCGATAACCAAGGCCGACTTGAGTCCGCTGAAATCAACGGCGCCATCGGCGCGCCCTCGATCGCTCAAGACGGGCAATGGCTTAGCTGACAAAACCTACGAGGATCAATATTTCCGGCGATTCTAGCGGATCGAGAAGTCATCCAATAGTCAAAGACCCCGCTGCCACACGAATCGGCACGCTTGGCTTTAGCGCCACCTATAACGGGCATGCGATCGTTGAACGAGAGGGATGATAATGAAACTGATTCAAAACAGTTTAAGGTTCAAAGTCGCCGCCGCGATTGCCGGCCTTTTGGTTTTGGTAATTGGCGTCGGCATGGGGATCAATATCACGTATTTCACCAGCGAGTATCTTCATTGGCTCGAGGAACGTTCCGAGATAATCGCCAAGCCGTTAAAGGATCGCGTGAGGGATGTGTTATCCCAAGTCGGTTACGACCCCGCGACCTTCGTCGTGTTAAAAGGCGACGTGGCGCTGTTGTTAAAAGAGAATCCGGAGCTCTCCCATGTTGCCCTCTATGATGCGCAGGGCAGGTTGGTGTTCCATAGCGACCCAGAGCAGGAAAAGAAACAACAAGTGAATAGTCAAGTCCAGCGGATGATTCAACGGCGCGATGGGAAAACTGCAATTCTTTATTTTGATGAAAACTATCATGTCCTTCAGCCGGTGATTCACCAAAAGGGTACGCTCTACCTTACCATCGGGTCGCGGGGAACCATCGTCCAAGCCGCGCGCTCAAGGATCATCGCCACCTTTCTTCTTTTAGCCGTCATTTCCCTCGCGGTGGCCGGAGCCGGCTCCTACATCGTCATTCAACGTTGGGTCGCTACGCCAATTAACGATCTGGCTTCGGTGGCTCAAGCGGTCGCCGCAGGTGACTTGACCGGAACCGTGAATAGCCGCAACGACGATGAGATCGGCAAGATGGAAGGGGCTTTTTCGCAAATGATCGCGGGACTGCAAGGTTTAGTGGAACAGGTTAAATCTGCCGCCGATACGGTCTATTGCGCGGCGAGTCAGGTTTCCGCCTCGGCGCAAGTCTTTTCTCGCGGCACGAGTGAACAAGCCGCGTCGGTTGAAGAAACCACCGCCAGCTTGGAACAGATGAATGCTTCCATTAGGCAGAACGCCGCAAATTCGCGCCAAATGGAACAAATGGCGCTCAGCGGCGCCAACGACGTAGAAGAATCCGGCAAGGCCGTTACGGAGTCGGCCAATGCCATGAAAACCATCGCAGAAAAAATCTCCATCATCGAGGAGATCGCCTATCAAACCAATCTTCTCGCTCTCAACGCCGCCATCGAAGCCGCCCGGGCCGGCGAACACGGCAAAGGTTTCGCCGTGGTGGCCACGGAAGTGAGAAAGCTCGCCGAGCGCAGCCAAATTGCCGCCCAAGAAATCAGCTCTCTCACCTCTTCCAGTGTCCGGGTGGCCGAACGCTCGGGAGAACTCCTAAAAGAGCTAGTACCGTCGATCAGAAAGACCGCGGAACTAGTTCAGGAAGTGGCAACGGCTTCGAGAGAACAGGCGGAGGGAGTCGCCCAGGTGAACAAGGCGATGACTCAGGTTGATCAGGTGACTCAGAGAAATGCGGCCGCCGCCGAGGAACTTTCCAGCACCGCTGAGGGGATGGCTAATCAAGCCGAACACCTGCAACAGCTTATGAGCGTGTTCCGGATAAAGACAGCGGATCAAAAGCAATCAGCATCTCAGCGCGGCCAAATCCGCCGACCAGCCGTCGCCGACACGAATGAAACTCAACGCCGGAGCACAGCCGCGATACGTGAGGTAACAGATCGGGTGGAAAACAACGATCCGCGCCAAAGAGTTTTGGCTGCCGAAACCGGAAGTCTGAATGCGGCGGCGCTGCTCCGAAGGGAATTGTGAGCCGATTACGATTTTTCAGGTACGCCGATTGAAAAGCTTTCGCCGCCGATAACAATTTCATTGAAACGCTGCAATCAAATGTCATCCCTAGCCTAACTTCCACAGGCCCGACCGGCATTCTCAAGCGAAAAAGATCGTCGATGACGCGACGCTCAGAGATGCGCCGGACCCATCATTTCGGCCTTGTAATAAAAGGCGCGGAGCCATTTCCGAAAATTAAAGCGAAATAACCTTTTCGGCGTGTTCACTCCACCATGACTCAGCTTCTTTCGGCAAATCGGGCAATCAATCGATCCTTCGACGGCTGTTCCGCACAATGGGTAACCAACTTTCCGGCAATACTCGTAGATTACCTGGCTGAGAAAAAGTGACGCAGTGTCATGCGCCGATGCTCGATCTTCGGAACGGAACTTGCTGTTACGACTGCAGTTGCAGAACATGATGGGCGACTGAGTGAAAAAAATTCTCTAAAAAGTGCGCAACTCCCCTAGTCTGCCATCACCTTCTTGGCTCAAGGGTAAAACGAGCCGATGCACCAACCGGCAGACGGACGGTGGTATTACATAATTGGAAGACCTAGGAAAATTATGAACGGAGAAGGGAGTAACATGAACATGAAGACACAAGTTATCGCAATCTTGGTGCTGTTTTTCAGCTGCGCCTCCGGTTCAGCACAAGAAAAGATTGTTGTCGGCGGTTCGGGATCCCTCAATGAAGAAGTCACTGACTTGGCCAAGGCCTATATGGCGAAAAATCCCGCAGACGCTATCGAAGTTCGACCCGAGTCAATGAGCAGCGAAGGCGGTATCGCAGGAGTGCGCTTGGGCAGATTCCACATCGGCATAATTGCCCGGCCACTGGCTCAGGCGGAGAAGACGAAGCTCCTCTATCTTCCGATCGCGCGCACGCTAACCGGCGTCGCGTTTCACAAGTCGATCCCGGTCACCAATCTCACCGAAGCGCAGATCTGCGATGTTTTCGGCGGTAGGATTAAATCGTGGAAAGACGTCGGCGGCAACGACGCCAAGATCACCGTTTTGACGCGCAAAAAAGACGACAACAATACGGAAGCGTTCCGTGAAAAAATGTCTTGCTTTAAGGATTTAACGATTACAGCCGAAGCGATTGCGTTAGTGCGCGGAAGCGAGATCTTGGCCGCTCTCGATAAACGTCCGGGCACGGTGGGAATTGTCAATTTGGGCTCTAGTTTTAATGATTATGAGAACATCAAAGCCGTCGCGATCAACGGCGTAATCCCTGCGCCGGAAGCCGCGCGCTCTGGGAAGTACCGCTATTTCAGTGAACGCGGACTGGTGACTCAAGGAGAACCACAGGGGCTCACCAAGCGTTTCATCGAATTCATGGCTACGGCCGAAGGCCGCAAAATTATCGGATCGCAGGGAGCGGTCCCGATCCGATAATCGACGAAAACCGAAAACAATGAGTGATTTCTTCTCAAAAATCGCCAGCGAAAGCTGGAGCAACCGACTTACCGTTCGTTTTAGCGTCGTGATCGGTCTCGCCTTGCTGCTCATGTCCTCCCTAGCGACTTTGGTCAGTGTCCAATTCGAGCGCCATTCTTTGGTTAACCGCCTCGAAGATCAGGCGATCCGCTTTGCGGATCTCCTCGCTGCGAACGTCGCCACGTCGCTGTTCACTTTCAATCAAGCAAATATCGACGCCGTCGTTGCCGGTTTTAGCAGCGATGAGATGATTCGATTTCTCGAAGTCCGAGAGACGTCCGGAAAGGTCATCGCGGTGAAAGGAGCACAACAAAACCCGGGAGAGATCGTTACCGCAACCCGCTATGTGAAGTACTCCAATCAGCCGGTCGGAAGGGTATCCGTATCTCTCTCCACCGAATCAGTGGAGGCGTCGCTACGCGGGTATTGGTGGCTCGCTGTTCTTCGAGAAGGACTGGGGCTGCTGCTGGTTTCGTTGGTGTTGACCGCTTTGGTGCGCCGCGAGGTATCCCGACCCATTCAGCAAGTGGCGAATGGTTTGCGTGACATCGCGTGTGGCGAAGGCGACCTCACCAAACGCATCGAACATGCGTCTCGAAATGAAATCGGCTCGATGGCCCAGTGGTTCAACGACTTCGCCGATAAGTTATCCCTCATCATAGTGCAGGTCAGGGAGGCCACCAATGCGGTCTCCGCCGCAGCGACGCAGGTCTCCTCGTCGGCGCAAGATTTGTCTCGAGGAACAAGTGAGCAGGCGGCTTCGGTCGAGGAAACAACCGCAAGTCTCGAAGAGATGCACGCCTCGATCACGCAAAACGCGGAAAATTCGCGTCAGATGGAACAAACCGCTCTCAAGGGAGCCCATGACGTGGAGGAGTCCAGCAAAGCCGTTACGGAGTCCTTAGACGCCATGAAAACCATCGCTCAGAAGATTTCCATCATCGAGGAAATCGCCTATCAGACCAACTTACTCGCGCTCAATGCGGCGATCGAAGCCGCTCGCGCGGGTGAACACGGCAAAGGTTTTGCCGTCGTGGCCACCGAAGTCAGAAAGCTTGCCGAGCGCAGTCAAAACGCCGCGCAAGAAATTAACGCCTTGACAGCGTCCAGCGTCCGCGTCGCTGAACGTTCCGGCGAACTGTTGACAGAATTAGTTCCAGCCATTCGTAAGACCACAGAGCTAGTTCAAGATGTCGCCAGCGCTTCCAAAGAGCAAGCCGCCGGCGTCGCGCAGGTTAACCGCGCGATGATCCAGGTTGACCAAGTGACTCAACGGAACGCCTCGGCCGCTGAAGAACTCTCCAGTACGGCTGAAGAAATGGCGTCGCAGGCCGACAGTCTTCAACAGCTCATGGCGCTTTTTCGAACTACGACTTCAAACATTTCACAACCATCTGCCGCCCCGAAAAAATCCCGGGAAAAATTTCAGCCTCGCATGCCGACGGCGAATCCCAGACTGGCGGTGCAGAGACGAGCTCCAGAGTTAAAGACGAACGGAACGGCAAGTTCATTCTTGAACGAAGATCAGGAATTCAAGCGCTTTTAAGACAGCCGTCGAGACAAAAAGACCGAATTGATTTGCTAGGCCCATGAAAACGATGTCCGACCGCGAGTTTAACTTGTACCGCAAGCTCATTTACAGCAGAGCGGGAATTTGCCTGAGCCCGCCAAAGAAAGCCCTATTGGAAGCCCGGCTTGGCCGCCGATTGCGAGAATTGGGTGTTGAGTCATTTCTCGCCTACTACCGATACGTCATAGAAGACACCAGCGAAAGCGAACTTGTCCAGTTGTTAGATCGCGTTTCGACCAATGAAACTCATTTCTTTCGGGAACCCAGGCAATTTGATTTTCTCGAAGAAAAAATCTTACCGAATTGGGTGATGCAGGCTAACGGCGGACTGCGGCCGCAACAGGTCCGCGTCTGGAGCGCCGGTTGCTCGACTGGTGAAGAGCCCTACTCGTTGGCGATGATGCTCTTAGACTATCTTCCGCCCGAGCGCGGCTGGGAGATAGACATCATGGGAACCGACCTTTCGTCGCGCGCCATCGAATCGGCGCGAAGAGCCATTTGGCCGATCGCAAAAGCGCAAGAAATACCGGAGAAATACCTCAAACGGTTTATGCTCAAGGGCATCGGTTCGCAAGCGGCATGCATGAAAGCCGGGCCGGAAATCCGCGCGATTGTGCGCCTGGAAAATCTCAATTTAAACGACGAACACTATCCGATCGCGGGGATTTTCGACCTGATCTTGTGCCGCAACGTTCTAATCTATTTTGATGCAGAGTCGCGGGCCGGCGTCATTCACCGTCTGCAAAATCACCTCGCGCCCGCGGGTTACTTGTTCGTCGGCCACGCCGAGAGCTTGAACGGTCTCAGCGAACAACTCCGGCATGTGGTCCCAACGGTCTATCATCAGGCTGCCGTAAACAAACTCGCGCTTACCGCCTCCTTCACGCCGCCTTGGCAGGCGGGCGCAGTTTAATCGTGCCCATGGATCAGCGATCCTTGCATGTCCTGGTAGTCGACGATTCCGCGGTGGTCCGCGAAGTCATGACGGCCGTGCTATCCCAAGAATCTGGGATCACAGTGGCGATAGCCGCGGATCCGTTTATTGCCATGGGAAAGATCAAGCAGCAGCGCCCCGATGTGATCATTCTCGATATCGAGATGCCACGCATGGACGGCCTGACTTTTCTCAAGAAAATTGTCCGAGAGGATCCCATTCCTGTCGTCATTTGTTCCGCGCTCACCGGACCAGGCACGGCGGTCGGGATTCAGGCGCTCGAAGAAGGCGCTGTCGAAGTCGTGACCAAACCGCGCTTAGCCGTAAAACAGTTTCTGCACGAGTCGGCAGTCATCCTAATCGACGCTGTACGCGCGGCCGCGGGATCGCGGGCGAAGCCCCGCCAAGCGAGTGAACGATCTTCGGCGGGGCGATCCGACGGAGACACGGTATTACCAACGCAGACCCAACCCGCCGTTGGTAAAAGTACCGAAACAGTCATCGCCATCGGCGCCTCTACCGGCGGGACCGAAGCTTTGCGAGTTATTCTAGAGGCAATGCCCATCGACGCTCCCGGAATGGTGGTTGTCCAACATATGCCCGAAGGCTTCACCAAGGCTTTCGCACAACGCCTGAATCAGACCTGCGGCATCGAGGTGAGGGAGGCCGTCAATGGCGACCCGTTGACGGCAGGCCTGGCGCTTGTCGCGCCTGGGAATCGCCACTCGATTCTTAGTCGTGACAGCACACGGTACGTGGTGGAAGTGGGCGATGGGCCATTGGTCTCACGCCACCGCCCGAGTGTCGATGTACTGTTTCGTTCCGTCGCGCGAGTCGCGGGCACCAACGCCATCGGTGTCCTCTTGACCGGTATGGGCAGCGACGGCGCCGAGGGGTTGCTGGAAATGAAAAAAGCCGGGGCTTCCACGATCGCGCAGGACGAGTCGTCTTGTGTTGTTTTCGGCATGCCGAAAGAAGCTATCGAACGAGGCGCGGTCAGTAAGGTCGCAAGCCTATCGCGAATTCCCCATGAGATTTTGAGCGCGGGGTCGCAAAAACAATGGAGTCTCGCCGTTCGCAGATAAGCCGGACGGAATCGGATTCCAGAGATTCGAATCGCCGATTGAAATAAATCTTGGTTAGAAAAAAGGAGGATACCGTTGTGGACAATATCAAGAAAGTGAGCGTGATGGCGGTTGATGACTCTAAGACCATGCTCGCTATGATTGCAGCCCAACTAAGGGACAGCAATTTTGAAATCGTAGCGACTGCTAGTGGCGGCTTGGAAGCCGTGGAAAAATACAAACAATTCAAGCCGCAACTCGTTCTACTGGATATCGTCATGCCGGAAGTCACCGGAATCGATACCCTCGTGCAACTGTTGGAAACGGATACGAGCGCGCGCATCGTGATGGTCAGTTCGGTTGGCACCGAAGATACCGTCAAGGACTGCTTGCGCAAAGGCGCTAAGAGCTTTTTGCAAAAGCCGCTGCAAAAAGAGGGTATGCTGAATATCTTGAAAAATGTTTGCCAAGACACCGGGGTGGAATTATGAGCACGAGATTTTTTGGACAGTACTTGCTGGAAAAGGGGCGCATTACTTCGCAGCAGTTGCTCGACGCGTTGGAATGCCAAAAACAGATCGCAGCGCCGATCGGCATCATGGCCCTCGAGCGCGGAATGCTGGCCGCGGAACAGATTAAACAGGTGCTCCAGCAGCAAAAAAGAAGCAATGAGCGCTTTGGTGAAATCGCCGTCGCCCTGGGCTTCCTGACACAGACCCAGTTAAACGAACTACTGGACTCGCAAGACACGAATCATCGAGTCAAGTTAGGCGACGCCCTGGTTTCCAAGGGATATATGACCGTGGAAACCTTAGAGAAAGAGTTAAAGGAATACAAAATAGAATCGGAAAAATTCGCGTCGGAAATGACCACCTCATTCAACAATGTGGCCCACAAACAAATAGTCAAAACCTTTACCGACCTGATGTTGATGATGTTCACGCGGTTTGGCAAGCAAGATATCATCATCGAGCGTTGCGAGACCGGCAAAGAGAAGGTGCGACTGTTTCGCTGGGTGATTTCGCAAAAGATCGCAGGAGAAGATGTCCAGTTCAATTGTTTGCTTTCCGTGCCTCCTAAATTGCTGTTGCAGATGGCCTCGACGATGCTGGATGAAAGCATCAGCACAGCCGACGAGCTTGCCTTAGATGCGACCAAAGAGTTCGTCAATATCGCCAACGGCACGGCTTGCGCCAAGCTTTCGGAGGACGGAGTAAGTCTGACGATGCGGCCGCCGGAAGTGTTCGAAACCACGACGACGCCTTATCCTTTGCAAGCCAAGAACGTCGTTTGCGTCCACCTTGCCGCACCGGATGGGAAATTGGAAGTCGCGTTTGAGTTCTGAAATCAGCGAAGCAAACGGAAGCTCGCCCAGAGCCTTCCGCCCTTCCGCGCCGAAGTAGATCTCGAATCCTGAAGCGTTGATCTCAGTCTCTACGATGAAAAAAACCAACCTTGTTCAATTAAATGAAATTTCCAGATGAGTGCGAGAGAACCCGAATCGAAGCTTCGCTCACAATCAGCCTTCCACTATAGGTCAACGCTTCTAAGCGAGCGACCGTGTCACTAGTCTGAAGGTCAAGTTGTGTCGCTTCGACGTGACTCGGAAGATCGGCGATCCAATCGCCATCGATGTCTTCCGCGCGGCATTTCTCCATTGCCCTTGGTTCTCGGCGCAGCGCCAGCGAGTCTCACGCTGGCGGAATCAATCGCTGTGGCATCGAATAATTAGCCAGCTATTGCGCACAGGCCACCGGATTGCCCGCACAACTGTTAGCTTCCTCGAGCAACGCTTGAGCTTGATTGATTAACTGCCTTCCACGAACTTCATTAAAGACCTTCTCGTTAAAGACCGCGCCGTTGAGCATCGCCTTCATTTCTGCGGCGATCTCGTCCCGTTGGTCGGTCCATTTCAGGATCCTGTCTGTGAGCGCGATGTACGTCACGTCATCGGTCGTGTCGCTGGCCAACGCCGCCGTTGAAACCTTTAGGCTGTCCATCCCAAGCTGACCGAAGGGCGCATTGATTTGTTTGTACACGCTCGCAAGTTGCTTCAAGGTGTCACATTGAGAACACACAGGCTGCCTGCGGCTACGCCCGCGCACGGGCTGGACATGTTCCTCAATGGTTTCGGTCAACACGCGGCCGTCATGGATATAGGTATCCTGCAGGCCAAGAAGCGAAAGCATCGTCGGACGCACATCCGCGTGATCGGACCATGTGCTGTCGTCCTGAACGCGGTTGCTAACGCCCGGCCCGACTAGGCCCAACCAGATGGTGGCGATCTCCGGCTGAATTCCTCCGTGGTTCCACGCAAACGTGGACGTTGCCGGTGTCGTCGGCACCGTGATGCAGGGCGCAGTGCAGTTCGCCGCGCCCGTAAAGAGGAAATAATCCGGCTGGGCGAACATCGCCAACGTCGGCGTTCGCTGCGGGTCGGCGGTGATCATGTGCAAGAGATCCATTTCGACCGGGTCGGCAAGGGCGACCGTCATGTTATCCGTCTGGCCCGTGTAAGGGTTGACCGCTGTAAGCTTGGAGACGGCGCGGCCGAAGGCGCGCGCGACGGAACTATTTCGCGACGGATTGCCGTTGAGGTAGATCGTCGGCGCCATGTCTGCGTGAACGGTGAATGGCGTCGTAATCTCCTGTTGGGTCGCCAGCAAGCCGGTCAAGTTGCCGTTGACTTCGCCGACCAAACTATATGTGCACGGCGTGTTGACGCCATCGCAATTGGAGTTGGTTGGCTGCGAGCCGACAAAGTGGTCACCCTCCTCGACGGTAAAGACAAACAGGGTGTTGCTCTTGTCGATCCCGGCCTTAGCCAGCCGTTCAAAGAACTTGCCGAACGCCTCGTCGTAGTTCTTCAACTGCTGCACGTAGTCCGCTTCGCCCGGGCCGCGGGTCGCGTGGATTTCGCCCGCTTTTCCGTGCTGGTCATGCGCGTCCGAAATGTAACCAAACGTGATGGGAATCCCGGCCTCCTGCATCTGCGCGATATAGGCAAGGGTCGTGCTCGCGAACAGCCCATCAAAGCCCGGAAACCCCGGCTGATCGAACTGGTCCGTGATCGGCTCGCTGTTGAGATTGTTCACGACCCCGCTGCCGCCGTTGATTGCAGGATTGACGTACTTCGCTCCGAAGAGCCCCAGGAAACCATTGTAGCCGCCCGATTCATCGGGCAGGAGATCGGGGCGCGCGTGTTGCGTTGCCGGCGCAGATGCCGCCGCCTTGGCCGCAGTGGATCGCGAGACCGACAAAGTCCGTCTGAGCAAGGTTTCGCACCGCAGTGTTCGCCGCCGCGGCATTCGATTCCAGCGCTTCGGTAAACTCTGGTGAGCCCGCCCCCAAAACCTTTGTGATGTCTCCGTTCGCACCGGTGCTGGTATTTTCGAGAACGATGTTCGCCAGCGCAACGCCGCCGAAATCACAGCTGGCACGCGTGTACGGCACCCAAGGTGCGGGTGCGTTCTTGGGCGTGCCGCTGTCCGCATTCACCATGTTCGGGAGAGGATCGGCCGGCGGCGCTCCCGTGTCGTCGACGAGATCGGTCCAATACTTGAACGACGAAGAAGAAAGGGTCGTTCCATCCGACTTGAAGTACCGATACGAGTTGGCGACGGACTGCCCGTGCCGGTCTGAATACATTCCCGTGAGGTTCGTCAGGATCCCGTTCGCTGTGTGCGAGATCAGGACCGTGTGATTATTTGTGAGTAACGTCCCGTTGCTTCGAATAAAATTGAGCAGGTTCGGCATCTGCTCAAGGTCGGAAGGCACATTCGGGTTGTCGCGCAGGAAATGCACGTTGTCGAAAATGAGGTAAATGACATGCTGAATGTTACCGCGCGCCGACTTGATCTGGCAGGCGCCGCTTGGTTTCCTGCTTGCCTGAGCTGCCAAGCCTATGTCATGGGCTAGAATCGAAATTGCGACGAAACAAACGAGCAATTTCAGCAAACGGAAAATGCTCCTCGAGTTGATTTTTTGGAGAACTTGTACCTGCATAGCATTACCTCCCGGTTGAAATTCAGTTGTTGATAACGAACCGATCTCGGACAAACGACGTACATTCCGTCTAGCCGTAAACGCTCACAACGATGGTGCCGACGATTTCAAAAAGGACACAGAGAAACAGCCATGCGATTAACTCAATATTTTCTCGCACGATGGCATCTCCCCTTTCGCTTTTTGCTTCTCGACTGTCTTCTGCCTGAACGCAGGTGGGGAGCCGTTTGAGAAAAACGCGCCCCCATCGACTGGCGGCACGAATCGAACGCATGGTAAGCGCGCATTGTTACTGGTTGGTCACCACCAAATGATCTTTCGATGAACCTAATCGGCTCGGCGGCGTCATTGGCTGGTTTGGATCTGACCTCAAGCACAACTATTTCCCGCCGTTGGCTAGCGGTTTATCAAGCTCGATAATGTTGAACTCGTTGTCATCCGGCTTGCCCGAACCACCGTGGCGCGCGACGAGAATGTCAGAAGCGACCGCAGACGGCAGGGCCGCCGCGAAACTTAAGGACACGGCAATCGCCGCTCTGAATCACGCAGCAGATTAAGAATCTCACGCTTTCAAACATGATAATTCCTCCTTTTGTGAATTCCTGTTGCGGCTTGATGGGTTCACCTCGAAACGACAACACGCTACGCCCGCGGCTTTAAGCCGCGATGACAGTTCGGAAAAATATCGGTAAAGAGCTGATGAACTAAGTCGGCGTGCGTCCGTAGCTCGGTAGAAGATATTTCTCGCTTTATCGTCGGCCGTAAACGGCGACACGGATGGGTTTGCTGCGCAGTTCGAACTCGTTCACCACGGGAGTGACCACCGCAACACCAATGTGCAGACCGACCGTTTACCTGGAAACAGCTGAAGCGACGGGACACTCTTCTTCACGATCGCTTCACAAAATTGCAACAGAGTCCTTACGTAAGGGGGCAATTCTGTCGGGCAATCAACGAAGGCGAAAAGTCAAAACGTCGGATCACTTCGAATTCAAGACGGAAGGATATTTCGATGGAACAAAGGTTTTCCCTGCAATCCTTTGCGCCGGACGAGGTGCCGGCGCTAAACGACGATGCCCCGTCTCGGTGGCGATATTCGCAACCGGAAAAGGAGTTGTTACTGGCGGTTTTGAAGGACGCTATTGCGACATATAGAAAGCATTTCCTCTCGGGCAACTCTTTCTTCAAGGAGGCTGAGCGTTGGTTTTTCGAAGAACATACGGAGCGCCTGTTCTCCTTTGAGACGATCTGCATCATGCTGGACTTGAGTCCCGAGAGAATTCGGAAAGATCTACAGAAATTTCCGGTGAAACGAACTCCCAGTCGGAAACTTGACAATCGATCATCGCCGCTTCCGCTCCAATCCCTGTCGCACGAGTAATGGCCCTCGCGAAGATTCGACGCAGCGGAGCACGATCTTTGTTGAGTTGAATCGCGACGGCGATTTACCGATTCTTAATCATTTGTTCATTTACTGTTAACCGTAGCTCTTCAGACTCGCGGCCATTCAATGGCGAAGGTCGTCAAATGTGGTTGCGCCGGATCATTCCAGAGGCCCAGCGCAAGGTCTCGCGTTGACGGCTTTTGACGAGTGGCGCCAAGGAACTCGATATCGATGCAAGGTCTTATGTTATTAAAAAGGACGACAGTCCGAACGGAAAAGTATGCTAGTGGTCTCCCACGAGGTAAGTAACACTACGACGATCTTCGAGATCGATAATAATTAGCTCGTGGTTGATTGACGATGGTTGTTGAGCAGACGGCCTCCTAGGTTGCGGAGGCGGCCAATTCGTATAATCGATCTTGAGATCGCAGAGGGGCGCCGCCATCGGTTGGCGTGCGTAGATAACTCCCATCCGGGTGCATCCACCAGCCTTTGATATTATCGCAGAGCTGGGTGTCGAGAATGTCTTTGAGACGTTTTTGCAGTACGGGATCGAGAATCGGAAAAGCGATCTCCACGCGTTGGTCGAAATTGCGCTGCATCCAATCAGCCGAGGCTAACAGAAAAATTGGCTCGCCGCCGTTCTGAAAATAAAAGATCCGGGCGTGTTCGAGGTAACGATCAACGATGGAAAGTACGCGGATACGTTCTGAGATTCCGGGCAGTCCCGGCCGCAAACTGCACATGCCGCGCACGAGCAGTTCAATCTGCACACCGGCTTGGCTTGCCATATAAAGTTCATCGATCACGGCCGGATCGATCAGGCTATTCACCTTGGCGATGATGCTCGCAGGTTGTCCGGTGCGGGCGTGATCTGCCTCCTTTCGGATCCGCGCCAAGAACTGCTCTCTCAGCGCGACCGGCGCCAGCAGGAGATGATTGAATTTCTGCGGACGGGTGTAGCCGGTGAGTAAGTTGAAAAGTTCAGTCAAGTCCTAGCCGAAAGCATCGCGGCAAGTGAAAAGACCGAGATCGCTGTAGACGCCGGCCGTACGAACATTGTAATTCCCGGTGGCGAGGTGGCAATAACGTCGAATGTCGTCAGCTTCCTGGCGCACCACGAGACAGATTTTGCAGTGGGTCTTATACCCGACCATGCCGTAGACGACATGGGCGCCAACTTTTTCCAAAGCGCGCGCCCAGGTGATGTTGGCTTCCTCGTCGAAGCGCGCTTGCAGCTCGACTAGAACAGACACTTCCTTGCCTGCTTCCGCGGCGCGGGCCAACGCTTGGGCGATCGGGGACGAGGCGCTGACGCGATAGAGCGTCATCTTGATCGCGAGAACTTTCGGGTCCTTGGCTGCTTCTTCGACGAAACGAGTGACCGCATCGAAGGTCTGATAGGGATGAAACACCAAGACGTCGCCGCTGCGCATCGCGCTCCAGATATCCGGCGCGTCCTCGAAAGCCGGCACGGAGAGCGCCACGCGCGGCCGATCTTTCAATCTAGGCACATTCACCGCGGCGTAGAGTTGAAATAAGTCGGTGAACGCTGTAAAGCCGGCCCCCGGGTAAAGATCTTCGATCCCAAGCTCCAATTCTTCGACCAGCTGGGCGACGATTTCCTTTGGCAACGCCGGATCATATTGCAGCCGGACCGCGACACCCATGCGCCGGTCACGGATCCCCTGCTCAATCGTCATCAACAGATCTTCATCTCGGCGCGCGATGCCGAAATCGGCGTCGCGGGTCACCCGAATGGCGTGACAAGAAACAATTTCGAACCCGTGATAGAGCCGCGGCAAGTAGTGACCCAAGACATCTTCGAGCAGCATGAAGGCGTGCTGGCCATCCCGGGCCGGAAGAGGAATGAAGCGCGGCGCGACTTGGGCGGGTATATGGACGATCGACAGATCCGTGTGCGGCAATCGCGACGCACCGGTTGCGCGCAAGGACACGACCAAACATAAAGACCGATTGGCCAGGTAAGGAAAAGGATGACCGGGATCGATGGCCAAGGGCGTCACGATGGGATACAGCGTGCGGTGAAAGTATTCCTCCAAAAACCGCTCTTGCTCGCCGCTCATCTCGTCCGGGTGAACCAGATGGATTCCTTCCTTGGTCAGTTGCGGCATGATCGTGTGCAGGAAACAATGGTGTTGTTCTTCGGCCAATTCGTGGACTCGTTTAGAGACGGCAGACAAAGTTTCATCCGGCGTCAAACCGTCGGGATCGACGCTTTGGTCACCGTCCAAGATCATCCTCTTGAGCCGCGCCACGCGGACCATGAAAAACTCATCCAGGTTCGAGCTGAAGATGGCGAGAAACTTCACCCGCTCCAGCAACGGAACGGTTTCGTCCTTCGCTTCTTCGAGAACGCGGCGGTTAAATTCCAACCAGGACAATTCACGATTGATATAAGCATTCGCATCCATAAGAACCGGCTTCCTAGTCGCCGCAGCCAAGCACACCGAAAAACATTTGACGCTACGCTTCCGGTCAGCGACTAGCCCTTCTAGCGCTCGACGTCGAGTAGAGTGTTACGAAAATATGAACTTTTTGTTAAATGGATGGTGTGCACGAGAACGCCCTTAAAAACGCGGGTGCAGGCAAATTAGCAGGACATTCAGGTTGGCTTTTTCACCGTCGCTGACGGCGCGGGTCTGACGACATACTTGCCGTTGGTTTTTTTGGCTGGTTGCATCAATCCCACGGTGCGACCGGGAAACCCGGCGGCGTCGAAATACATATTGTCGCCGACGATTTGAAGTTGCAAGACGGTCTGGAGTCCGTTGGCAGCCGCCGAGGAGATCCGCGTTAAGTGCTTAATTCTAGGCAAATCTCTTGCGCCGTCCTTGAGCGTCTCGGAGAGAATTCGGCCGACGAGGCTGCCTTTCTTTGGGAGTTCCAACCGGAGGATATGCGCCGCCGTCATACCGATATCGGCATTACTGGCAGGCGCTGGATTCACAAACCTCAAGCGAAAACTCGGACCGATGGCAGCCATGAAGTTACTCGTGTCGGCCCGGCTAAAGCTACCGTGCATGCCTTGCCCCTGTTGCAGCGTGTGGTCCGCAACGGTTACGCCGCACATCAAAGGCTCGCCGCAACCCGCCGCAAAGGAACGAAAGTTGATGACGATCGCGGGCAGCGGAGTTATTGCGGAACCTTTGAAATTGATCGAGCTCAACGGCAAAGTTCCCGGTACGCTGCCGAGCGAGTCGTCGACAAACAAGCCGCTGACGTAATCTTGTCCGAGCAGCATGTCGGCAATTTCGCCAACCAATTCTTTGGCGTTTGGTTTGGGCAAATAAACCAGATCCGCTCCGCCGTTGGCGGCAACAACAACATCGGGCGACAATGGATCAGCGCCTATGAGACCGTTGCCTTTGCTCGGATGTTGACCGGCGTTGAAATCGATCGGCGCAGACTTCGCGTCGGAATCGAAAAGCGGAAAACTAAGCCTCTTGGCGATGTCGATGGCGACAAAACCAGGCGGCAGCTGGCCTGACGGGACATCCTGGTAATTGATCTTGGATGCCGCGCTGGTTTGACTGTCTTTGGAAATCGTCGAAAAGCCATGATCAGCAGCAACAATCACATCGGTCGTCGCGTCGAGCCCAATGGCTTTAAGAGTATTTAGAATCGCGGCCAAGTTATCATCGGCGTTTTTAACCGCGGCTTGCGATGTCGGACCGTTGATTCCGGGCACGAGCTGATTCAAGCTATCTCCCTGGTTATGTTGCGTGCCGTCCGGATCGCGCGACCAGAATACCAGCACAAATGGCTTTCCCGCCGCTTTGAACATCGGCAATATTGATTTCGTCGTGACATCGGCGAAGTAGCGCTGCTGAACAATATTTGCCGCGTTTGTCCCAGGAGTTTTCGCGTCACCGACTTTGCTATTATCACCTCGAGCCGGAGCTTGGTTAGGTAACATGGCCGCTTGGAGCGCGTCGAGCATGGTAGTGCTGACCGGAAGACCTCCAGGTCGGCCGGTGAGATGGTCGATTACAATCGTCTGTTCGCCCGATCGTTCGCTCACGTCATAAATCGCCGCAGGGCCGACTTTACCTACCGCTGCCGTCAAGAATCCCACTTTGCGAGCCGCAGCAAGCAAGGTTTCTTCGTTCAGGTAATTTCCACCGAAATGAGCATTGATTTCGCCGAGAATCGCATCGTTCTCAACCATCGGAACCACGCTGGCATTCGCGCTTGCCACTGGAAAACCAGTGTAAATGGTATTGCCAAAGTTACCCGTATCGCCGGGGAAATGCCCGGTTCCCATGGCTGCCGAATTAACCATCGTCAAGGTCGGAAACACTGAGTGGCTATTGGTGAATTCCACTCCTTGATCACGCACGCGCGCGAGCGTCGGAGTGGTGGCTGGATTCACACTTCCCGGACGCAAACCGTCCGGGATAAACAAAATCAAATTATGTGGCCCCTGCGCCCAAGCCGGCGCGCCTGCGAACTCGATCAGAAAAAATAGCGTAAACAAAATCGCCAGCTGACATTTGCGCATCAATGGATCCATGCGATTCTCCGTTCGTATTTCTATTATGTCGCCTATGGATGAAAGCTTAAACTTCCTGAGGTGAATGACAAATGAACAGTTTGTGAAAAGACTGTTAAAAGCATAAGTCGGGCGGCATCCGTCAAGAACTCTTAATGCCACGCTAACAGCTAATAACACCTGGAAAGCATACGGAGATTGTTTTTTTGGTCCAAGGTTTATTACTCTTGTCGCGCCGCGCCCCGCTTTGGAACACTTAAGTGGAAAAGTCGAACCGACTAAGCGCGGAAAACTTATCGAATCGAAGCGGAAAACAGTAACCGGTTCCTGCGCTCGCATGCAAAAAAGCAGGCCGTTCAGATCGGATTGGAGTATATGTCCTTGATGCGCAAAAGCTACGGCGGCTCTCTTGGTGCTGGCGTGTTCATCAGTTCCAGCGGGCGCCGATGAGCGTTCGGCGGAAAAGCACGATGCTGCCGCCCAGGTTTACGTCGTATTTGACAATCAATACTGGCCGCGAGTGATCAAATACATCTGGAGTGCGTCGTTGCCGGCCGGCTCATGCTTTACCAATCCGCTTTACAGCCGCAGCAGAGTTGCCACGTTGCGCAACGGTGAGCCTGACAAAAAACAAG
>WNFR01002497.1_pt1 | contig 23325 bp, 20 predicted proteins | sample 5400221 | NCBI WGS metagenome assembly WNFR01 (sample SAMN13153357, study PRJNA577476) | soil metagenome | isolation source: 40 cm soil under Madrone tree | place: USA:California | collected 2016-06-14 | reverse complement strand
TGGCGAAGTTTTTCGGCGTACTTGAGCACGTCATCGAGTTGTTTCTGAAAAATTTGTGCTTCGTCTTCTGTCAGATTGATTCGGGCCAGCCTTGCAACATAGGCGACATCGAGATCCAAAGTTCCGGCCATGGCAGGCGCTCAGGGATGCAAATGGCTGACAAGCCACATAACCGCGACTCCTAACGAGGCTAGAAGAATTAGAAAAGCGAGCCGCCCCTGCCGTCGCTCTTTGCGCAACGCAGGCCGCCGGCGCCTTTGCTCAGTGTCAAAGACCTGCGGGCTACCCATTGCGATCGACACATGAAATCGCTTTTCGACAACATTGGTTGTTGCCTTGCGGTCTGGCCGTTGCGCTGAAGACTTCTTTTGGGCAGGCGCCCGCGATTGCGCAACGATACGTTCCAGGTTTTTAACCTTCTCGCGCACCCGCGCCTCCTCTTGCGCTATTTCTTGTTGCTTGCGGTGAAGCGGCGGGGCCGGTTTGCGCGAACGCCGGAACATCGCGATCACCGGCTGGCTATCCAAACGAAAAGGGCAACCGCGACGGCACCAAAGAAGATCAACGGCAAACTGAGCGCGAGACCGATCTGCAACCACTCAGAAAAGGAACGGCCGTCGCTGTTTTCGTAAACGCCCGGCGCGGTATCGGGTAATGACGCCTCACCTTCGGCGCCCGCTGCTTGCAAGCGGCTGCGATGTTCATTGTATTCAGTGCGAGCGTCGTCCACCGTGCTCAGTGCCCGGCTCAGTTCCTTGTGCAAATCCGATGGATTCCAGTTCCTCGGATCGATCGCTTCGATCAATTCCAAATGTTGCGCAAAACTTTCGCGCGCAACGCGAATTTGCTCCAACCGGCTTTGGGCGTTGTACGCTTCGCGTTCGAGCACAACCAGCGCTCGTGCCAGCTTGTCGGTCATTTCTGCGCGGCCGTGTTCCAACTCATCCTGACGTCGGCTTAGCTCTTCCAGTTCGCGTTTTTGCTTCTCGATTTGCTCCTGCTGGCGCTTGAGTTGGAGCAGTTGCTCCTGCGCTTTTTGCACCTGATTATCCAAGTGCTCGACAGACGGCGTCTCCTCAGTCAGGTCGAGCATCTGTTCAACCGGTCGAGTTCTTTCTACCATGACAATTTGCGACGCCGTCCAGGCTCGCCGAAGCGGATATTGGCTTCGCTGCAGCAAATCGTCAAACCGTTAAATCGTTAAATCGTCGAAAAGTTAAATGTGGCCGCCACGTGCGGGCGGGCATCGTGTTCTACCGACCCGGCATCATCTCCAGAAGAAAACCCCTGAAATATTCGGTTTCCGGAACGATCGGCAGAACCGGATGATCCGGCGCCTGCTCAAATCGGCGCAAACGACGCGCCGACCTACGCGCGTCCACAAGCGCGTCGGTGATAGTTTGCAAAAATGCCGGCTCACCGACGTGATGTGAGCAGGAAAAGGTCGCCAACAGACCGTCTTTCGATAACAGCTTGAACGCACGCATGTGCAATTCCCGATAGCCGCGCAACGCGTCGCGCAGACCGGTCTTCGTTCTGGTAAACGAAGGCGGATCGAGAACGATCAGATCATACTGTGCGCCTGTTTTTTCAGCTGCCCGCAGGAATTGAAACACATCCCGCTGCAGCCACTCGACTTTTAGCTGGTTGCACGCGGCGTTTCGTTTTGCGGCGGCGATATTCTCAGGATTCTCTTCAACTCCGGTCACTTCCGCTGCGCCTGCACGCGCGCACGTCAACGCAAATGCGCCCTGATTTGTAAAGCAATCCAACACGCGCCGATTGCGAGCGTACGGCGCGAGGATTGTGTAATTGTGCTTTTGATCCAGATAAAAACCGGTCTTGTGCCCCCGCAAAAGATCGACTTCGAACTTCAGGCCTTCAATTTCGACGATCGTTTGCGGCGAAGCAGTGCCTCGCAAAACGCCCGTACGCAGTTCGAGCCCTTCGGCCTGTCGGACGGGAGCGTCATTACGTTCGACGATAGCGATATCGCCGAACAGATCGGCCATTGCGGTCGTGATCAAATCCTTTCGGATGTCCATCGCCAGGGTCAGCGTTTGCAAAACGAATTGATCTCCATAGCGATCGATGATTAGCCCGGGAAGGCCGTCGCTTTCGCTCCACACAACTCGGCGCAGTTTTGGTTCAACAATCCGCCGGTCACGGTATTCGGAAGCCTGCATGATACGGCGCCGAAAGAAATCCAGATCCAGATCCTGCCGTCGCCGCGAGAAGCGGCGCGCAACGATTTGCGATTTGGAATTGTAAATGGCGCTCCCGATCAAATGGTCTCTGCCGTCCTTGAGCGAAATCACATCGCCATCCGCGGGATCTCCGAACACTTTGAGCACTTCGCTCGAAAATACCCAGTCGTGTCCATGCAAAATTCGCGCACGCGGTTTGACAACAATTCCGGCCATCCTGCAAAGTATCAGTGATTGGTGAACCGCAGTGTCATTCCGAGCGAAGTCGAGGACTCCGCTGTGCTTCGCTCAGCGTGACAGCGCTTCACTCTTCATGGTTTTACAGATCACATTCAGTTATGCAAACCGACCTTCAATCCTCTATCGAATTACCCGGAATCAAAAGAGTGCGCAGTGGTAAGGTCCGCGAAGTGTTCGATCTCGGCGAGACACTGCTCTTTGTTGTCACCGATCGCATCTCCGCATTTGACGTCATCCTAACCGATCCGATTCCTCACAAAGGCGCGGTGCTCAACCAGATCTCCGCGTTCTGGTTCAAACGTTTCGACGATATCCGGAACCATTTTGTCACAGCAGATTTCGACGAATTCCCGAAGGAATTGCAGCCATTTCGCGAGCAGCTTGCCGGGCGTTCGATGATGGTGAGAAAAACCAAGCCGTTGCCTGTGGAATGTGTAGTGCGCGGTTATCTCGCGGGTTCGGGCTGGAAGGAATATCAGGAATCGCAAAGCGTTTGCGGCGTTAAGCTGCCGGCCGGACTCAAGTTGGCGTCGCGATTGCCCGAACCAATTTTCACGCCTGCAACAAAAGCCGAGACAGGTCACGACGAGAACATTGACATGCAACGATGTGCCCAGATTCTGGGCGACGAAGTAGCCGAGCGCGTGAAAAGCCTGAGCCTGAAGATTTATTCCCGTGGTCGCGAACACGCGGACCAGTGCGGGATCATCGTCGCGGATACAAAATTCGAGTTCGGCACAGTCGATCAAGATTTGCTTTTGATAGACGAATGCCTCACGCCGGATTCGTCGCGTTTCTGGCCGAAGGACGAATACGCGATTGGGCAGAGCCCGCCCAGTTTCGATAAACAATTTGTGCGCGATTATCTGGAGACCCTTGACTGGGACAAAACTCCGCCCCCACCGCGTCTACCCAAGGAAGTCGTCGACAAGACTTCGGCCAAATATCTTGAGGCGTTTCGCCGATTGACGGGCAGCGAGATCGTACGCGGCTAAAACCGATCAATATGCAGGGCCGCAATTACGCCAGAGCGCGTCGTCGGGCTCGTAACTCAGGCATCTTGCCTGAAGCGTCGAGCAGGCTTCCCAGCCTGCTAACCCTTGCGGGCAGGATGCTCGCTCGACTGAACAGCCAAGATGGGTGTGTTACGTTTGAACGCATTTGACGCAAATGCCACACACCCGGCCCGACATCTTGTTCGTCATGACCGACCAGCAGCGGTTCGATACGATCGCTGCGCTCGGCAACTCGGATATTTACACGCCAAATATGGATCGGCTGGTGCGACGGGGAATCACTTTCTCAAATGCATACGCTACGTGTCCGGTCTGCGTTGCCGCGCGGTACACGATCCGCACTGGATGCGAGCCGGCTACGACCCGCGTGTTTACTAACGCCAAGGCAGGTCCGGTGGACGGCCAGGCCTTGGAGATGGAAACGCGGTGCGGAGCGTACCTGGCTAGAACGATGTCGCGGCTCGGGTATCGAACCTTCGGAGTCGGAAAGTTCCATACTAATCCGTGGAATGAAGATCTGGGTTTTGAAACGTTGTGGCGTTGCGAAGAGACCTATCACCCCCCAAATCGCGAAGGCGATGATTACGGTTCGTGGCTGGCACGGGAGCATCCGGAGTTCGACTTCCTCGAGCAACCCATGGGCGAACGCACCGAGATGTTTTACCTTCCACAACGCAGTCCGCTTCCGGCCGATTTGGGCGGCGAATGGTGGACAGCTGATCGTACGGCGGAAGAAATTGAAAAGTCCGATAATTCGCGCCCATTCTTCGGATTTGTGTCATTCGTTGGACCGCATCCGCCGTTGGCTCCGCCGATTCCTTTCAACCGGATGTACAATCCCGATCGAATGCCGGAACCAGTTCTCGGCAAGGTCCAGGAAGATCATTTGGATGAAGAAATTTCTTTCATGAGTAGCGCCGTTTGGGCAGATGCAATTAACCCCGCGCTGAGTAAAATCGTGAAGGCCCGTTACTACGGCGAGATCACATATCTCGATTATTGTCTCGGGCGAATTCTCGATACGGTCGAAGCGCGAGCCAACTCGGACAACGTTCTCATCTGTTTCTTTTCCGATCATGGCGATCTTCTCGGCGACCATCACGGCTGGCAAAAACAAAATTTCTTTGAGGCGGCCTGTCGCGTTCCTTTGCTGCTCAGTTGGCCAACCGCGCTGCCCGCAGCAACCGAGCGAACTGAATTCATCAGCCTGGCAGATCTCTTCGCGATTGCCACGGGAGCCGCAGGCGCATGCGAAGCGCGCGAAGGGATCGACGTTCTCAAAATGCTTCGGGGCGAGTGCGCTCCGCGCGAGCATCTCGTTGGGATGGTTGAAGTTCCAGGCTCACATGATTTCAAAATCATGGTCCTCACCGACGAGTGGAAATACATTTTCATGGCCAACGGCGGACGGGAACAGCTTTTCGATCGCAAAAACGACCCTAACGAGTTGTCGAACAGCATCAGCTCGTCGTCCGAGGTCAGGAGCGACTTGTATGCGCTAGCGGTGAAAGCATGTCGAGTCCCCGGTGCGTTGGACGCACTCGAGGGCAATAAACTTCGCGCATTTCCGTTCCGTCAACGCCCGCCGATCCGCATTTACCAATTCGACCGGTCGCGCGGCGTGGTCGGATTTCCCGATCAACCTCAGGACGCGCTGAAGGGCTTCGACCGCGCGACATTGAGACCGCTGGAGTGATCACGGACATGGCTTCGGACAATCGGGAGGATCTTGGCCTCGGCCTTAAGCCCGGCGACCCGCATTATCGTGCGTATGTCGGTCCGCCGGAAGATTACGATTTGATTGCGGCGATGACCTTCAATCTTCTGACCACACTGGGCCTGCGCCAGCATCATTCGCTGCTTGATATCGGTTGCGGTTCGCTGCGGACTGGGCGGCTGCTAATCCCATACCTGAACCGAGGCAAATACTTTGGCATAGAGCCTAACGAATGGCTGGTCCAGGAGGGAATCAGGCATGAGCTGGGCGAAATGTTGGTACAAATCAAACGCCCGACATTCTTTTTCTCGGATTTACCGGACACGATTGCTCAGGCGAAAATGGCTTTCGATTTCGCTGTGGCTCAATCGATCTTCAGTCATTGCGGACTCGATCTAATCAAGGGGTGGTTGTCCGCGATTTCCCGTTCACTGGCTGAAAACGGAGCGCTGGTTGCCACTTTTTTGATCGGCGAAGAAGACTTTGCGCGAACGGGCTGGATCTACCCCGATTGTGTGAATTACCGCCCAACTACATTGCAGCGCGCAGCCGAAGATGTGAATCTGCGATTCGAAATTCTGGATTGGAAGCATCCGCGCCAGACGTGGGCACTTTTTGCCGCCCACGAATTTGATTCCAGTTGGTTCAAGAACACGCCTCTCACCTGGAACACAGCGCTCGAAAGAGCGCTCACGCAAGAGCCGTAGATGGATATGCCGCCTCGCGCTTCGGCATTTACGAATTTGTGGGGTGATCGCTTCGGTGCAATGCCCGGAGGTGATCGAGTGTACCGATCGTGCTCAAACCGGTTTTTGACTTCACATCGCGGTGTCGATTCGCCTCTCCTTTCTCAAGGGAGAGGGAAGGGGTGAGGGTTGTGTTTTGATCTCCGGCCAGTTTCAGAACCCCTCACCTCAATCCTCTCCCCTTGCGCCAAGGGGCGAGGCGGGAGAAAGAAAGAGGCGATATCGTCATTGTCGTGCGTTAAGCCTATGAGCGATGAAAGGATTTTTGCGACGCCACGGAAGGTGGAAGATCTCGCCGATTGTTATTTTTACCACACGATGGAACTCCCGGGCCGCGGAGTCATCGAAGGTCAGGATTGGGATTTGCGTGGTCGAGTGGATGAGTATCTCGGCAACGTCGATTTTGCCGGTCAGCGGGTTTTGGAAATCGGTCCCGCCAGCGGCTTCTTAACGTTTGAGATGGAAAAGCGCGGTGCCGACGTGATCTCCGTCGAAGTCACAGACGAGCACGGTTGGGACTTTGTTCCGTACCCGGAGCCAAGATTGGAAGAGGTCTTCGGGCCGCGTCGAATCGTGATGCAACAGCTAAAGAATTCCTACTGGTTCAGTCACGCCGCCTTGCAATCCAAAGCGAAGGTTTATTACGGCGATGCTTACAATTTGCCGGCGGCGCTGGGAGAATTCGACATCGCCATCATGGGAGCGGTGCTGCTCCACTGCCGCGATCCCCTTCGAATCGTCGAGCAATGCGGAAAAAGAGCAAGATCACTCATCATCGTCGACAAGTTCCATCCAGACCTGGAAGGCGCGCCGGTATGTCGTCTGGCGCCGACACTGGAGAATTTTCTGTGGCATACATGGTGGCATTTCAGCACGCAATTCTTCACCCAGTTTCTACTGGTGATGGGTTTCACGACCTCAGAGGCCGCGACGCATCAGCAATTTCACCGCGGAAGACCACACACGCTTTTCTCTCTCGTTGCCCGAAGGAAGTGAAACAGCGCGGCGTTAGTCCTCAATGTCATTCTGAGCGAAGCGAAGAATCTCTGATCAATTCTGGAACGCCCGCACAGGAACAGCCAGTGATGTTTGAAAGCCTGGCCTTATTCTGCGCATTTCGTTGCAGCGCTTCGCTCAACATGACAGCGCTTTATGCGATCGCTTCTACGAGATTAATTCGCTAACGAGCGATTTCTCCTCTTTTAGCTCGGCTACTGATGCGTCGATTTTTGCGCGGCTGAAGTCATTTATTGGGAGCCCTTGCACAATTTCCCATTTTCCGCCGCGCACGCGAACCGGGAACGACGAAATCAATTCTTTCTCAACGCCGTAACTTCCGTCCGAACAAACGGCTACGCTGTGCCAATCCTCGCCCGGGGTATCGTTGATGAGCGAGTACACTGTATCAACAACCGCGTTTGCAGCCGAGCCGGCGGATGAAAGGCCACGCGCCTTGATCACGGCGGCGCCGCGCTGTTGCACCGTGGCGATGAAGTTTTCCTTCAACCATGTCTCGTCTCCGATCACTTCGTTCGCGGGGCGACCGTCAATCCTGGCGTTGTAGAAATCTGGATACTGTGTCGAAGAGTGATTCCCCCAGATGGTCATGTTCGTGACTGACTGAATCCTCACGCTGGCCTTGTTCGCGAGCTGCGCGCGGGCGCGATTTTCGTCCAGCCGCGTCATGGCAAACCAGCGATGGCGTGGGATGTCTTTCGCATTATTCATAGCGATCAGACAATTGGTGTTGCATGGATTTCCAACCACAAGCACGCGCACATCGGCTGCAGCATTTTTTTGGATCGCCTGACCCTGTCCGATAAAAATCTTGCCGTTAATCCCCAGCAGGTCCTTGCGTTCCATGCCGGCCTTGCGCGGAATACTCCCGACCAGCAACGCCCAGTTCACATCGCGAAAACCCTCGTTGAGATCAGCCGTTGGTATCACTGATTCCAGGAGCGGGAACGCGCAATCATCCAGTTCCATGACCACGCCTTCGAGCGCGCCGAGCATGGCCGGAATTTCGATCAGATGAAGTCTGAGCGGCTGATCGGACCCGAACATTTGCCCGGAGGCGATGCGAAACAGTAGCGCGTAACCGATCTGCCCGGCGGCGCCGGTCACTGCGACTTTAATCGGAGTTTTCATGGTGCAATTAGCCATAAACATCTTGCTCAGCAAAGCCGAACACGGCAATAAGCCGGCAACATGCCGGGTTGAGCGAGCAACATGCTCGCGCTCCTCTTCCATGAACGCATCATCCCTTAGCGAATCGCAGAGTTTTGGGGAGCGCGGGCATTTTGCCCACTGTGGCCGGCATAGTGTCGGCCACGTCTTCCTCGACTTCGCTCGGAATGACACCGTTCGGGATCAGCGGTAGAGTCTACACGCGATGTATCCGGGGAAATTAAACAAGATCATCAATCTCTTTGAATCGCTGCCGGAAGATGAGCGGCGTGAGACGCTTGTGTCGTATGCGGACATCGCGAAGAAACAGGAGCCTCGCGAGGGCGAGAATTTTGATCTTATCGATGTGCGCAAAGATGAGGAATGCACGGACACGGTAGGTGTTTACCTGCACGTGGATGAAAATGGCAGAGCCCACATTCGCATGACGCTTGGCCCGGGAGTGCAAACGCTTACCCGCTCGATGACCGCGATTCTCTGCAAGGGACTCGATGGCTCCACGCCGCAGGAGATTCTCAATATGCCGAGCGATTTTGTGACGCGAATCGTTGGCACCGAACTCGTGCGCCTCCGCAGCCAGACTGTGTATTACGTGCTCACGCGCATCAAGAGCATCTGCAAAGTTTATCTGGATCGCCAGCGCATGGTTGCGTAACACAGGCTTCCAGCCTGTCCCGTCCAGCAGGCATCTTGCCGGCGCTTTCGCTGGCAGGCTGGAAGCCTGCTGGACTTGTCAGGCAGCATGCCTGAGTTACCTTCGGCGCGCAGATGCCGCGGAATAACGAACTAAAAAAAATTCTTCTCATCGGCTCCGGTCCAATCGTGATCGGGCAGGGTTGCGAATTTGATTATTCCGGTGTGCAGGCGTGCAAAGCGCTGCGCGAAGAAGGCTACGAGGTTGTGCTGGTGAATTCCAATCCAGCTACCATCATGACTGATCCGGAATTTGCCGACCGCACATATGTCGAGCCGATCACGCCCGAAGTGATCGAAGCGATCATGGAGCGGGAAAAGCCGAACGCGATTTTGCCGACGCTTGGGGGCCAGACGGCGCTTAATGCCGCGATGGAATTGAACCGCAACGGCGCGCTGGCACGGCACGGCGTGAAATTGATTGGCGCAAACGCGCAGGCGATCGCAAAAGGCGAAGACCGTCAATTGTTCAAGGAAGCGATGTTGCGGATCGGCTTGGACGTGCCGCGCTCTGGCGTGGCGCGCTCACTTGCGGATCTCGACCGCATCGTCGCTGAGATCGGAAAATTTCCGCTGATCATTCGCCCGGCATTCACTTTGGGCGGGACCGGTGGCGGGATTGCTTACAACCGCGAGGAACTCGATGTCATTGCCGCACGCGGCCTCGATCTTTCGCCCGTGCGTGAAGTTCTGATCGAGGAATCGCTCGTCGGCTGGAAAGAGTTTGAGATGGAAGTGATGCGCGACCGGATGGACAACTGCGTGGTCGTTTGTTCCATCGAAAATTTCGATCCAATGGGTGTGCACACCGGCGATTCCATCACAGTCGCACCGGTGCAAACGCTCACAGACAAAGAGTACCAGATGATGCGCGACGCCGCGTTCGCAGTCATCCGTGAGATCGGTGTCGAGACCGGGGGGTCGAACATTCAGTTCGCTGTTCATCCCGAAACGGGCCGCATGGTCGTAATTGAAATGAATCCGCGCGTGTCGCGTTCGAGCGCGCTGGCGTCGAAGGCGACTGGTTTTCCAATTGCGAAAATCGCGGCAAAACTCGCCGTCGGCTATACCCTCGACGAAATCAAAAACGATATAACCCGCGAAACGCCGGCCTGCTTCGAGCCGACGATCGATTACTGCGTGGTTAAGGTGCCGCGGTTTACCTTCGAAAAGTTTCCACAGGCTGATGCGACGCTCACGACGCGGATGAAAAGCGTCGGAGAGGCGATGGCTATCGGACGCACGTTCAAGGAAGCGTTGCAAAAAGCGCTGCGCAGCCTGGAGATCAAACGCTTCGGCTTGTTAGGCGATGGCGCTGACAGGGATCTCGATCCTGAAACGCTGCGATTGAAGCTGGCGATCCCAAACGCGGAACGAATCTTCTACATCGCACAGGCGTTCCAGAAAGGTGCGTCGATCGACGACGTTTACGAGCTTACGAACATCGACCGCTGGTTTTTGCGAAATGTGCAGCAGATCGTGGAGGAAGCGCGGCAAGCTGGAAGCATGCGCGACAAGTCAGGCAGCACGCCTGAGTTACGCACGCAAGCGCCTGCAGACGCCGAGCGCAACCGTAACACAGGCTTCCAGCCTGTTTCGTCACGCAAGCTTCCAGCTTTCACCGTCCCCTTCCGCGGATTCGATCCTTATGGCGAAGTAATTCAGCGACAACGTAACTTGCCGCATCGCGAGCAACCGCAGGCGACGTACTTAGTGACCTTCCGGCTCGCTGATTCGGTTCCGCAAAAGCTCCTACAACACTGGCGCGAAGAGCAAGACACGTGGCTGAAGTTTCATCCGAAGCCATGGGACTGGAAAACCGAGCGCGAATATCATCGTCGCTTCGTAGAACAGCGCGAAGACTGGCTTGATCGCGGACATGGCAGCTGCCTACTGCGCGATTCCGGGACGGCACAAATCGTCGCCGATGCGCTGCGATTTTTCGACGGCAAACGGTATTACCTCGACGCATTCGTGATCATGCCCAATCACGTTCACGCGTTGGTTCAGCCGACAGGCGACAATTCGCTAAGCGAAATTCTCCATTCGTGGAAATCCTTCACTGAGAATGAAATCAATCGCCTAATGCGCCGTCGTGAAGAGCTATGGATGCACGAGAGCTACGACCACATCGTGCGTGATTGGGAAGAGTTGCTCAGTTGGCGGAGGTATATAGCCGGAAACCCAGAGAAAGCCCGATTGCGTGACACCGAGTTCGTGCTGCAAGAAAGGCACATCCTCGCGCCAGACGAACAGATCGCGCAAGCTGGAAGCATGCGCGACGGGTCAGGCAAGATGCCTGAGTTACGACGCGAGCACTTCCTCCGCGCGAAGAAGCTTGGTTTTTCAGATCGGCAACTAGCGGTCGCCAACGCGGTTGCCGAAGTCGAAATCCGTGCGAAGCGGAAGTCGTTAGGAATTACCCCCACCTATCGCCTCGTGGATACGTGCGCGGCAGAGTTTGAAGCCTACACGCCGTACTACTACTCAACTTACGGGGATGAGAACGAGCGACGCGAGAGCGGCAAACGTAAGATCATGATTCTGGGCGGCGGTCCGAACCGGATCGGCCAGGGTATTGAATTCGATTACTGCTGCGTGCACGCGGCGTTCGCCCTGCGCGAGCTTGGGTTCGAGACAATCATGGTCAACTCGAATCCTGAAACCGTTTCCACTGATTACGACACGAGCGATAAACTTTATTTCGAGCCGCTCACCCTCGAGGACGTGCTTAACATTTACGACCAGGAAAAACCGGAAGGCGTGTTTGTCCAGTTCGGCGGGCAAACACCACTGGACCTCGCCATCGGATTGAGAGCGGCAGGCGTCCCGATCCTCGGAACACAGCCCGAAAGCATCGAAACCGCGGAGGACCGAAAGCTGTTCGCAGCGATGCTGGACAAACTTGGGCTGCGCCAGACTCCCAACGGTTCGGCGACGAGCACGAAAGAGGCCGTCTTGATAGCGAAGAGGATTGGGTATCCGGTGCTCGTTAGGCCGAGCTTCGTTCTTGGCGGGCGCGCGATGGAGCTCGTTTACACCGAGGCAGATCTCAGACGGTACATGGCAAACGCAATTGAAGTAACGCCCGATCGCCCGGTGCTCATCGATCGCTTTCTCGAGGACGCCATTGAGGTCGATGTCGATTGCATCTCCGACGGCGAAACGACCGTGATCGGCGCAATCATGGAGCACATCGAGGAGGCGGGCATCCACAGCGGTGACAGCGCATGCGTGATTCCGACCTTCTCGCTGTCGCAAAGAATTCTAGACGAAATTTCGTTCGCGACCAAGGCTATGGCGCGCGAGCTGAAGGTGCGTGGTCTGATGAACGTGCAGTTCGCCGTGAAGGGCGATGACGTTTACGTCTTAGAAGTGAATCCGCGCGCTTCGCGCACTGTTCCGTTCGTCAGCAAGGCGATCGGCGTTCCGCTGGCAAAACTGGCTGCCAAAGTAATGACCGGAAAATCTTTGGGTGAACTGGCGTTCACGAAGGAAATCGTGCCCAAACATTTTTGCGTGAAAGAAGCGGTGTTTCCGTTTCTTCGGTACGAAGGACTGGACATCTCGCTGGGGCCGGAGATGAAATCAACAGGTGAAGTGATGGGGATCGATATCGATCTGGGTCTTGCGTACGCCAAATCGCAGATGGCAGCGCCGCCTCCGCTACCGAAGGGGGGGAGAGTTTTTATCAGCGTCAAAGATGCTGACAAGGAAGCGATCATTCCCGTCGCGCGCGAATTTCTCAAGCTCGGTTTTGAGATTGTTTCCACCAGCGGAACGGCGGGGGCGCTGACGAAAGCGAAAATTAAAGTGACCAAGGTTTTTAAGATCCACGAAGGACGTCCGAACGTTCTCGACCGGATCAAGAACGGCGACATCAACTTCATCGTTAACACCCCGAGCGGGAAAATTCCGCGCGAGCACGAGGTGGTCATTCGCAATGCCGCGCTTGCCGCGAAGATTCCAATTATGACCACCGTCCGGGCCGCGCTCGCCAGCGCCAATGGTATTCGATCGCTGCAAAAACGAAAAGTCCAGGTGCGCAGCTTGCAGGAATATCACGCTTCGCGTGCTTAATATGGTTGAAGCGTTGAAGGGTTAAAGCGGAAAAACAGCATTGTCATTCTGAGCGAAGCGCAGCGGAGTCGAAGAATCCCGGCGAGTTATCTAATGGTGCTGTCACGGGATGTCTCGACTTCGCTCGACATGACAATGCGTTGATGCCATTTGTCAGGATGAAATTTTCTATTGTGTTAGCTGTGTTGTTAGCCTCAGCTGCCTTTGCCGCTGAAGAAAAGAAAGAAGAAAAAACTCCGATGAATTCGCCCAATGAAGTCGCAGTGATCAAAACCAGCGAAGGCGATATGGTGGTGCAGTTTTGGACTGATGCGGCGCCTAACACGGTCGAAAACTTCAAGAAACTCGCGCGCCAAGGCTTTTACGACGGGACCATTTTCCACCGCATCGTCAAAGGATTTATGATTCAGGGCGGCGATCCGAATTCTAAAGACCCGGCAAAAGAAAACAGCTACGGCGAAGGCGGACCGGGTTACAATATCAAGGCCGAGTTCAACGATCACGGTCACGAGCGCGGCGTGATCTCGATGGCGCGCGGGCCGGATCCCGACTCCGCCGGCTCGCAATTCTTCCTCTGCCTCGCCCCGGTACGCCGGCTCGACCATCAATACACGACGTTCGGCAAGCTGATCAAAGGCGATGATGTTCTGGAAAAAATCGGTGACACACAGGTGACCAGAAACAGCATGGGCGAACCGAGCAAACCGACCAAACGCGTCGTGGTCGAGAGCGTCAAAATCGTGCCGGCGGATTCCGTAAAGTGATTTTCACCACAGAGATCACGAAGGTCAAAGAGGTTAAAAGGAGTGTGTTCCTCCGTGATCTCTGCGGCCTCCGTGGTTAAGTTGCCCGATGGCCGAAGCAACCAGAGTCGCACTCATCCAGATGGGCTGCGGAGCGGAACCGGAGAAGAATTTCTCGCGCGCAATTGAATTCATCCGCGACGCGGCGCGAAAAGGGGCGCAGATCGCTTGTCTACCGGAGCTGTTTCGGTCGCAATATTTTTGTCAGGCAGAAGATCACAAAAATTTTGACCTTGCCGAAGAAGTACCGGGAGAATCGACAGCCGCATTGGGAGAAATTGCGCGAGAAACCGGCACAATGATTATTGCGTCCCTCTTCGAGAGGCGCAGCGCCGGATTGTACCATAACACCGCCGCAATCATTGACGCGGACGGCAAATTGCTGGGCAAATATCGGAAAATGCATATTCCCGATGATCCGCTCTATCACGAGAAATTCTATTTCGCTCCGGGCGATCTCGGGTTTCAGGCGTGGCAAACCAAGCGCGGCAACATCGGTGTCTGTGTTTGCTGGGACCAATGGTACCCTGAAGCGGCGCGGCTGACTGCCCTGCACGGAGCGGAGATTATTTTTTATCCCACCGCAATCGGGTGGCACCCGAGTGAGAAAAAGAAATTCGGGAAAGCGCAACATTCGGCATGGGAGACAATTCAGCGCGGCCATGCTATCGCCAACGGGTGCTACGTCGCTGCAGCGAACCGGGTCGGGCACGAAGCGCCGGCCGGCGGAGACGGAATTGAATTTTGGGGCCAAAGCTTCGTGTGTGGCCCCGACGGCGAGATCATTGCCAAGGGTTCGGCTGACCAAGAGGAGATTGTGATGGCCGATGTGCAATGGGCGCGCGTTAACGAACAGCGGACGCACTGGCCGTTCCTGCGGGACCGCAGAATCGATGCCTATGGGGGCATTGAAGAGCGAATGATCGATTAGGTCTTGTAGGGCGTTTCTGTGAATCCCGAATGCGTTCGGGACTGACACAGACGCCCTACAAATTATTGCTCAGCGTGATAATGACTGGCGAAATCCGGACGCGCACTGATTTGAATTTGTCTTTGTGATAATACCAACGCGATGAGCGCGAGCACTGCTCAACCGGCACGCCGACGGTGGTATCGCCCATCTTTGACGGTGCAAATCATGATCGGGCTGGTTGTCGGCGGTTTTATCGGATGGTTGCGCCCTGATTGGGGAAACGCGGTCTATTTTTTGCGCGACATTTTCATTAACCTGATCAAATCGATCATAGCGCCGCTGGTGTTCTCGACAATCGTGGTGGGGATCGCCGGGGCGGGTGCGCTACGGAAAGTGGGGCGGATGGGGATCAAAGCCCTGATCTATTTTGAAATCCTAACGACCGCAGCGCTCGTGATTGGATTGGCAGTAGTCAATCTCACAAAACCGGGCGCCGGAGTCGCCCTCGCCGCCACCAACACCGACGTCCTTAAGACAATCAGCCAGAGTCATCCCAAGACTTTGGTCGAAACGATCGTGCACGTGTTTCCCTCCAGCGTGATCGAGGCCATGGTGCGCGGTGATGTACTGCAGATCGTGGCGTTCAGCGTGCTCTTCGCGCTAGCGGTTTCAGCCGTTGGCGAAAAAGGCAAACCAATTGTCCGCGCAATGGACAGTCTCTCGCAGGTCATGTTCAAGTTCACGAACTACGTGATGCTGTTTGCGCCGATCGGCGTCGGCGCGGCGATGGCCCACACTGTGGGGACCCAGGGTCTCGGTGTGCTCGTGAACCTGGGCAAATTGATCGGCTCACTTTATCTCGCGCTGCTGATTTTCATTTTCTTGATCTTTGGGCTTGTGATTTGGATCGCCCGGATTCCGGTGCGGCAATTCGTGCGGGCGATGCGCGAGCCTGCGGCGCTCGCATTTGCAACCACGAGCAGCGAGTCAGCATTACCTAAAGCGATGGAATCGATGGAGCGTTTCGGCGTGCCGCCAGATATCGTGGGGTTCGTGATGCCGACGGGCTATTCGTTTAATCTGACGGGATCGACGTTGTATCTGGCAATGGCATCAGTGTTCGTCGCGCAAGCCGCCGAGACGACAATCGGGTGGCACATGTCGTTAGGCCAACAAATCACCATGATGTTGACGTTGATGCTTACTTCCAAGGGAGTGGCGGGCGTGCCGCGGGCGTCGCTTGTCATTCTGCTGGGGGCGCTGAATTCGTTTATACCATCAGGCATGGGACCGATCGGTGTGGCCGTTATATTTGGCGTGGACGAATTGATGGACATGGGCCGCACGTGCGTGAACGTCATCGGCAATTGTCTCGTAACGGTCGCGGTCGCCCGATGGGAAGGTGAATTCGATGACAGGCGTGCGCGCGTGTTTGGGACGCCGGCTGAAGCCGAACTAGATCTCAAAACCGGCGAGGTCGCCTTCGCCGATGCCTTCGCCCAAGGGGACTAAAGTTCTACGTTTTTGTTCGGCAAAAGAGGATTCAGGGCATCGACAATTCTGAATTGTTGCGTTTAAAGTGAGGCTCGTTATGGCAGCTTTGCACACATCCGCCACGATCTATCTGATGCAGATCCTAGCCACTGCTTTTCTGGCGATTCTTTTCCTCCAATCAGGTATTGATAAGATCGTCGATCGTCGTGGGAACCTGGAATGGCTAAAAGGACATTTCGCCAAGAGCCCACTGGCGGAAACTGTTCCCGCGCTGCTGACTGCCATTACAATCCTCGAGGTTACTGCCGGCGTGTTGAGCGCGCTTGGCTGCGTGCTTCTACTTCTTTTGCGAGATTCGACAGTCGCGTTCTGCGGCGCCCTCATTTCCGCTGCTGCGATCATTGCGTTGTTTTTTGGGCAGCGCGTCGCCAAGGATTACGCTGGCGCAGCGGTGCTTGTTCCGTATTTTTTGCTCGCGCTGCTCGCAATTTATCTGCTCGCGCAGGGCTAAACGAGTGAGAATTCGCGCTAATGTTTCAGAAGGCGTCGCGCGGGCACGCCTAGTTGCAGAGGACTCCTGGACGAAATCCAGCCGGATCTCCGGACGATGTGATCAATCCCATGCAGGCGATATTCTGCTGTTGCCGATAGCGCTCATCGCATTCTGGACGCTCGCCTATGACCTTGTTCTCGTAGCCAGATGGCCGGCGTACACTATCACGTGGTGTTTCGTGGCATTCACAATAGCAGGGGGGGGCGCGTCGGGACATTTGTGGACGAGAACAAGCGCAATCCCCGGGAAGAATTATCGCTTTCATCCCTTACAACTTCTGTTGCTGGCTTTGGGTTTAGGCTACGCGATCACAGCTCTGGTTGTGCGACGACCAAACCAGGACGACGTGGTGTATTTCCACAGAGCTCTTAGTCAACTACTCGACCTTCACCACCCTATCTTTCTGCGTCAGACGAGTGTTGACATGGACGCGGCAGCGTTCTCACCAGTGCATCTAACAACAAGTTATGAAATGCTTACGGCTTTCCTGGGTCACTACTTGGGCATCAATCCTCTCTATTGCTACCAGGTCGTTGCTCACGTGTGCGTTGCGTTCTCGCTTCCATTTGTCTTCTATTGGTGCGCTCGAATTTTCGGATTGGATCGCTGGCCCGCCGCCATTGGCGCTCTGCTCGGCCTGGCTTTTTTATTTTTCGCCGATGAGTCACCGTATGGGACACTGCTTGGCGCGGGACTTCCGCTTATAGCTGGCCAGCCGCTAGAGGCTATCAACACCGCCGGCATGCTCGGGTTTGGCACCGTGTCCGGGTACTTGTGGCAAGGAAAGCCCATCATTTGGATCTTATTCTTACCGATAGGTTTAGCCCTTTCTTATCGTTTTCTTCTAAAAGGGAACAAAAGCGACATAGCGTGGCTGACATTCCTTGGCATTGCTGGAGTGGGTCTGAGTAACACTGGGCTTTACTTGATCCCGGCAGTGATCGGCTGCTCTTGGTTGGCTTTCTTGGCAGTTGAGAGATTACAGCGGACGCACCGTTTTGATTTTTGGCACGAGTTTCGCCGCGGGTTGTACCTGGCAATTCCCATGGTATATCCGGTCGCGATATTAGCTTTGCTGGCACTCAACATTATCCCAAAGCCCATCGACACCAGGAGTTTCGGGCCAATGTACATGCCCTGGCGCCCGGCTGTCGACTTTGTTATTGGAGGACCTGCTGAGTATCTGCGGTGTGTAATACTGATGGTCGCGGTGCCGCTATTACTCGTCAGAGGCCGAGCCGGGCTCTTTCTGTTCCTTTATCTGTGTGCTGTATGGTTGCTCTGCCTGAACCCACTGCTCGCGCCGTGGTGGATGAAAAACATCTTCGCCTACACTTATTTTCGCCTTGTTTATCTTCTCCCACTCCCATTCCTATGCGCCTTGATCGCGGCCGCGGTCCCCAGGCTCGTCCGACCGTCGGATGCGAGGGAGCGAGCGGTCACTGGAGCAGCGCTCGCGGCGATCGTACTGAGTTTTGTGTTCACCTATTGGGGAGTGTCAATTTTGTCAGGAGATCCGAAGCTTGGAGTTGATCGGAAATCGCCGACGGAATGTCAGTTGCTTCCGGCGAATATTGAATTCGCCAATGCTGCCGGCAAATACATCGCGCACGCAAAGCTGCTCGCGCCTATCTGGACAGCCGGCTGCGAGTTGCCGCTCCTGTTCCCCGAAATGAAAGTCGTAGCGCCGCGACTGGTCACGCACTATTTCGCGAACGCGGGTAAGCCGGAAGAAGGCACTCTTCGCAACCAAGCCGCGGCTTTTATTGGCGGAGAACGACTCGGCAGTCCCGATCGAGTTAAGGCGTTGGAACTGAACTTTCGGAAGGTAGTAGAAAGCGGGCGCGCAAATGCGGTGGCGGTTCCCGAATCTGAAAGCCAGAGAGTTTTAGCGACACTCAAATCCATAGATCCTGGATGGCACCGCGTGCTAGAAGCGGGCGGGTTGGTGTTGCTGTTGCCAAGCGGCACTGAAGCGAAAGGGTAAGCGCGCGGTGTTACTTCGATGGAAACTTCCGCTGGAGAAAAAAGCGAGCGGTGCTTAGCTCCCAGCGCACAAGGACTCACCGGATGTCGCCACAGTTTTTGCAGATCCCGTGTGTTGACCAACCGGCAGGCTAATACGTGAGGGAAGTTAATTTTGTTCATGGCGGAGAATAAACCTAGCGAGATTGTTAGCAGAGCGATGGCGGACCGTGCGGTCTACGATGCAATGATAGCAGCGGAAAAGAAGCTGTGGGGACAAAGCTTGCCAGCTCGGGAACGCTCCAAAGCTGCAGCCGAGGACGCCAACGCGGGCGCCACGGACATGGCTCGCGAAATCGCTAAAGAGCAAGGCCTGCCGCTCACGTATGAGGTGGCTGACCTCAATTCCGTGCAATTACCCGAAAAGCAATTCGATCTGGTCGTGGCCCAGACGTGCCTTCATCATGTCCTTTTCCTCGAACACGTGGCCGACCAAATTTGGTGTTCGCTAAAAAGCGATGGATATTTATGGATTCACGATTTCATCGGCGAAAACCAAAGCCAATACGAGCCCAAGCGTCTCGCAATAATGAACCAAATTCTGGCAATTCTACCGGAAAAGTTTCGAAGAAATACATTTAGGAATCGCCTAATGACAGAGATCAGGCGCCCTGAGCCCGGCACGCTGGCTTCTCCCTTCGAATCGATTCGATCAAGCGAGATTATTCCCATTTTTCAACGCTGGTTTACAATCGAGTGGAAACGGGAGTTCAGCGCGTTGTTGCACCTTGTCGCTCCACCAGGAACTCGTGCTGCATATACTGAAAATGAAGATACAAAAGCATTGTTTGAGATTTTGCTGCTTCTCGATCATTTGTGCATAGAAGAAGAGATTGTCCACCCAACCGGTGGTCAATACCTCATGCGTCCGAGGTCCATTGAGGACATTCAAGAGAAGAACTTCGTAACTGAGTAGTCGGACTGTTCGAGCACATATGAAAGCGATATCGACTCGAAATAGCAGCGAGACGCGTGGCCCCGAAAGCACACAGTCGGACATGCCGATGTCTCAAGCTTCCATTGACAGAACGACGGTTGCCAATCACCCAGTTAATTATTCTGCCTTCGCGGAGTCGCATCGCGTCTTGAGCGCAGCCGACGCAGTAAAAAATTACGCGACTAATCAAGTAAGAACTTGGCACAAGGACAACGTTGATCCTGATGATCTAAACGGCAAATACGCATTCCAACGATTACGTCAGACTTGGTTCACTCCGCAGGTTGTTCCAAAATTCAAGCTTCGCCGAGACGATAAATTCTTTGCGATCGGCTCGTGTTTTGCGCGCGGGCTTGAACACTGTCTGCAAAAAAACGGCATTGCAGTTGAAAGCGCGGCGCCGGAGTTCTCGAAACTTCAGCCGGCCAACAGAGAGACCTCAGGCCTCGGTTTTACGAACAAGTACAACACGTACTCGATCCTGAACGAACTGAAGTGGGCGCTTGATCCAGAGGCAAAATTCCCGCGCGACTCCATTGTTCCGTTAACAAAAACAACCTGGTTTGACCCACACACCAACCCAACGTTGGAGTTTGTCGATTTGGACGAAACCCTCCAGCGCCGAACTTTGATGCAGACAGTCACCAAACGTATAACAGACTGCCGCGGAGTTATTGTTACACTTGGTCTTGCAGAGGTGTGGCGCGACACCAAGGCGAATGTGTTTGTGAACCGCACTCCCATCCCGTCCTTGTTTAAAAGCGACCCCGATCGTTATGAGTTTCAGTTGAGCAGTTTCGCCGACAATTGGGCTAATCTGGAGGCGACCTACGAATTGCTGACTCGCTATGGACATCCTGATTTTCACATCGTCGTGACAGTTTCACCTGTGCCCTTGATGAACACTTTTTCGACCATGGATATTGTCGTGGCAAATGCTTGGGCCAAGTCGCTTTTAAGAGCAGTCGCACAGGAGTGGGCGATGGCCCATGCCAACGTAGATTACTTTCCCAGTTACGAGATCGTCCAAAACTCCGATCGTGCCGCAGTATGGGAGAAGGACTTGAGGCATGTGACCGGCCCTGCCGTGCAGCACATTATGCAGTTGTTCTTACGAAAGTACATCGAGCGAGGATAACATCATCTCGTAGCACTTGAGCCTCGGTTCATTCTGTGACAAGCCTAATCCCTGGCGGCGATTCTCAGCGCTGCGATGCAAACAGATTCACGTAGAAATCGGGGTCGTCGCTAATTGCACTAGAACGAAGCGGGACAAGCCCATCCCTTGTTACTTCGGAAACCGTCATCCCCCTGCTCGTTATGGCATCAATCAGATCGATCCAATTCATCCCCGCCTGTTTTAGACCGTAAGGCCAGAGTTCCAGCAGCAACTTCATAGCCGGATTATCGGCTAGAACACGGCCTGCTCCGCGCAAGGCGTGAAGCTCGTATCCCTGGATATCCATCTTAATCAAGTCAACGCGCTGACCCGGGGAAAAGTAATCGTCGAGCGCGACCATTTCGATTTGGACCGCCCAGCGGGTGAAGTCGTGGGTTACGTAGGTGCGATGATCCACATTGAGCGTATCCGAAAGATAGAGCTCCGACCTGCCGCTGCGCTCTCCCACCGCTGCTTGCAAGATGTGCATGTTTGGAAACCCGCGCGCAGCTGCACGCAACCGCTCGAAATTTTCTGGCGCCGGTTCAAAAGAATACACCGCGCCGGCAGGCCCAACACAGCGGGCCAGGAATTGCGAGTAGATCCCAATATTCGCACCGGCATCTACAGCGACGTTGCCGGGAACTAAAATTTGCCGGAGTAGCTGCCGCTCTGCGTGATCGGCGTAAGCCTTGTAAGCAGCATAGACGGGCCGGTAGATCGAAAATGCGTGTTGGTAAACCTTATTTCCAAGAATGCGAAGAACTGAAACTCCTGACATCAGCGGCGAGATAGGACTATCGTAAAAAATGACGCGCATAGCCGCGGGAAACAGCGGCTCAGAAACAGATCCAGAGGAAAAAACGCGCGGTAAAACCAGGTAGGGATTGGCACTTTATGCGATATGCCCCCGGTAGCCATGTAGGATACCGCGCTAAAGAACCGAACCGAGCAATTCGCCACATCGTAGTTCTCGCTCACTTTGTCGGCCCAATCGCGCCGGCAGAAGAAAATTAGCCATGGCAACGCGATATTTGCAGACGCCAGGGGGCCCCGATCGCTTTTCAGCTCCGGCTCAGAAATTCCGAAGTCAACCGGCTCGTGATGCAAATACTTAAAGATTGGAGTCGATAGGATTGAAAAAAACGGTTCAGTGGCAATGACTTTACCGCCGCGCTTCAACTTGTTTGCGGCCCGATTGAGAAACTCAATAGGCCTCTTCAGATGATGCAGCACGTTGGTCAACGTAATAACATCGAGGCTATCGTCCATGATACCATCGAACTTGTCGATTTCGTGGCAGTCAAACACAAGATCAAGATAGTCGAGCCCAAGCACATCGCTGGTAACAACGTTTGACAGAAATTGTTTCAAAGGCGAAGTGCCGCTTCCTACCTCGAGCACGGAGAGCGCTGCAGGATCGGGAAAATTCTTGAACTGATCACGGTAAAGTTCACGGTACCAGAAGCGAAGATTTTGATTCGCACTGAGGCGCGCGCGATTGCGCAATGTGACCGCACAATCCTGGGCCGTGTCGCTTTGACCAACTGTGATCGGCTTCATTTGATTGCGCGGATATAGAGCGAGCCGGCAAACTCGGACAGTGCGGGCACATGCTCGAGAAAACGGCCGATGGCATTCAAGCCATTTACGAGGGGGAAAGGCGTTTTCGGATGAAGAAAATCAAACGGATGGATTTGCACATCACGAAACCCCGTTCGTTTCAGTAACCGCCGCAGTGACCAGCGGAAGAACGCAGTCTCGTCAGGCGAATCACCGAGTTTGCGCTTTATCCAGGGGACATTCTTTTGTATGGCTATCTGCGGGTTCAGCATGTTTGGCTCGGTAAAATAGATCGCGCCGCCGACTTTTAACACGCGGTAGATTTCACTCAGCGCCTCCGTAATCTCCAAGTGATGTAACACTGAACTGCCCACCACGGAATCAAAGTGGGAGTCACCATAGCTCATCGCGCAGGCGTTTTGGATCTCATAAGAAACATTTGGAGGAGAACAACCGGCCCTTGCGACCTCCAAAAGTTCCGCTGACACGTCAACGGCGACAATTTGCGCCCCGGAGTGAGCTAACTCCCGAGTGAAATACCCCGTACCGCAACCGAGTTCGAGCACGTTCATTCCCAAACAGAGGTGGCTGCTGAGCATTTTCACCCGACGCGCCCAGCGCAATCTGCCAGCCGCGCCTTCCCAGTTCCAAATCTCCCCTGCTCCATGTTGAGCCAGGAAACGGCCATGTTCGACTTCGTTAAAAATGCGCTTTTGCACTAGAGGATTCAAATGATCGCCGCTTCCAAACAAATGAGCATCGGCTCATGGCGCAAACTTCCTGGATGTGACACCGAGTTAGTAACCAAGCTTTAGTTTCAAGAAGCCGTGCCAGCACATCTTTAACATGATGAGACCGTTCCGAAACACTCTGGTCATTTTCGTGGAACCGTATATGCGCTCCTGATAATGGACGGGCAGGTCCAGAATCTTAAGGTTAAGTTTTGCAGCGCCGAATAACAGCTCATAGTCGCCCCATCGGTCTTCGACTCC
>WNFR01001661.1_pt1 | contig 23326 bp, 19 predicted proteins | sample 5400221 | NCBI WGS metagenome assembly WNFR01 (sample SAMN13153357, study PRJNA577476) | soil metagenome | isolation source: 40 cm soil under Madrone tree | place: USA:California | collected 2016-06-14 | reverse complement strand
TTCTTGACGGCACATACAAGCGCGAATACACCAAATACAGCCACAAGAGCACGACGGGACGGATCAAGTTCGGAACGGAATCGAATGGCGGATTCAAGAACATTACTATTTCCAATTGCGTGTTTTCATATTCACGGGGACTGGCATTGGAGACTGTGGATGGCGGGTTGCTCGAAGATGTGACCATCGACAACATCACGATGCGGGATATCACGAGCGCCCCAATTTTCCTGCGCCTGGGGAGTCGAATGCGTGGACCAAAGGATACGCCGGTTGGCAGTTTGCGGCGCATATTAATCAGTAACGTAGTTGTCTTCAACGCCGAGCCAGGATGTGCCTCGATCATCAGCGGCGTCCCCGGACACGACATCGAGGACCTGAAGCTAAGCGACATCCATATCTACTATAAAGGCGGCGGAACGAAAGAGCAGGCAGCCCTTGAACCGCCCGAAAAGGAAAACGAATACCCGGAGCCGTTTATGTTTGGCGATACCTCTTCCTACGGATTCTTCATAAGGCACGTAAAGAATCTCGAGGTAAGCAATGTCAGCGTCAGCTTTATGAAAGAGGATGTGCGGCCGCCATTCGTGTTGACCGACGTAAAAGGCGCCGATTTCCAACACATCAAATCGCAGCGCGCTCAGGGTTCGCCGACCTTTGTGCTGAAAGATGTAACGGATTTCAGCACTCACGAATGTCTGCCTGTTCCCGACATGCGGCTGGACCGTGTTGAAACTAAACGGCTCTGAACGCGCGAGAGGAAAGCGGCTTACGCACCATGATAAACGCTTCCCTTCGGATTCAAGCTTAAGCCAGGAAACGTATCTGAAGGGTTTCAGTAACGAATTAGTGTGTGGCCGCTCTATAACGTCGACGTCCTATCGCGACATCGCCAGCGATACGTCCTTTTCCCACCACCCGCATCCGCCAGCGTTTGCATTTTCCATTGAAGGCAAACTAATCTTATAAGTTTGGCGGAGGAGCGGAAAGTGAACCGTGGGTGACGAGGCCATTTGATATCCAATAAGACGAATACTTTTGTGAGACGTTTCGTTGGGTGGAAATGGTCAAACTGCCCTGGATTTGACGCAGACTCCGTAGCCAGGGGCGGCAACTATGTTTAGGTTTTGGAATAGAGGAGTTCAGATTAAGTGAGTACAGTTCCTAATAAGGTCATCTATTCAATGGTCGGAGTCAGTAAGCACTTCGACAAAAAGACTGTTCTAAAAGATATTTACCTATCCTATTTCTACGGGGCGAAAATCGGCGTATTGGGCCTGAATGGATCCGGCAAAAGCTCGCTGCTAAGAATTCTGGCGGGAGTTGACAAGGAATTTAATGGTGAGACTGTCTTGTCTCCTGGACACACGGTTGGTTACCTGGAACAGGAACCCAGGTTGGACGAGACGAAGACAGTCAGAGAAATTGTCGAGCAGGGCGTACAGGCAACCGTCGATCTGTTAAAAGAATACGACGAAATCAATGGCAAGTTCGCGGAGGAAATGTCGGCGGAAGAGATGGACAAGCTGCTTGAACGTCAGGGAAACGTACAGGAAAAGCTGGATGCCGCGGATGCCTGGGATTTGGATAGCCGTTTGGAAATGGCAATGGACGCTTTGCGGTGCCCGCCTGGAAATTCTCCGGTAAAGACGCTTTCGGGCGGCGAAAAACGGCGAGTGGCGCTTTGCAAGCTGTTACTGCAAAAGCCCGACATTCTGCTCCTGGACGAGCCCACCAATCATCTGGACGCAGAATCCGTAGCCTGGCTTGAGCAGCATCTTCAACGGTACGAAGGCACAGTAATCGCTGTTACGCACGACCGTTACTTTCTGGATAACGTAGCGGGCTGGATACTGGAACTGGACAGGGGACAGGGGATTCCCTGGAAGGGTAATTACACCTCGTGGCTTGAGCAGAAGCAGGAACGTTTGCGAAAGGAAGAGAAATCGGAATCAGAACGTCAAAAGACCCTTGAGCGTGAGCTCGAGTGGATTCGCATGTCACCAAAGGGACGCCATGCGAAGGGACGTGCACGAATCAATTCCTACGAAGCACTGCTGAATCAGGAGTCTGAAAAGCTGGTCAGGGAACTGGAAATCTATATTCCACCAGGTCCCCGGCTTGGGCAGGTCGTGGTTGAAGCAGACGCAGTGCGAAAGGCATACGGCGATAACTTGTTAGTAGATGGTATGTCGTTCAGGCTTCCACCTGGTGGAATAGTTGGAGTGATTGGGCCAAATGGAGCTGGGAAGACGACCTTGTTTCGGATGATTACCGGACAGGAGCAGCCGGACGCTGGAACATTTAAGACCGGGGAAACGGTCGAGCTTGGTTATGTCGACCAGAGCCGTGAATCACTCGACGCCAACAAATCCATATGGGAAGAGATCTCAGACGGTCTGGATGTCGTGAAGTTGGGAAATCGCGAAGTTAATTCGCGGGCGTATGTCGGACGTTTCAATTTTTCCGGTACGGATCAACAAAAAAGGGTGGGCATGTTGTCCGGTGGCGAACGCAACCGTGTGCATCTGGCAAAGATGCTAAAGCAGGGAGCCAATGTGCTGCTTCTTGATGAACCAACAAACGACCTTGATGTGAATACAATGCGAGCTCTCGAAGAGGCGCTGGAAAATTTTGCGGGTTGTGCAGTAGTTATAAGCCATGACCGCTGGTTTCTGGACCGGATTGCTACGCACATTCTTGCTTTTGAGGGTGATAGTCAGGTTGTGTGGTTTGAAGGCAACTATTCTGAATATGAAGCGGATCGCAAACAGCGTCTGGGGACTGCGGCGGACCAGCCCCACAGGATTAAGTACCGGCAGTTGACGCGCGGGTAACAAGTGTTGGGTGAATAGTTCAGAATGCTTTGAGTAGGAAATTTTTATTTGGGTGCGACCTGGGCAAAGGCCGATTAAAAGCAACCCTTGGACAGGAATTTATATGGCTCTAATAGGTGCGAATGAACTTAAGCGAAAGATGCTGATCGCGGTTGAGGGTCAGCCCTATGCCGTGGTTGAAGTATTTTTTGCTACGCCGACAGCGCGGGGCAATGCGACGATGGTTCGAACTCGTCTGCGGCATTTGTTGAATGGTGCGGTACAGGAGAAAAGTTTTCGTTCGAGTGAGAAGTTCGAAGAACCCGATGTCCAATTGACACCGGCCTCGTTTCTGTATTCAGACGGCGAAGGCTTTCATTTCATGGACGAAAGTTCCTATGAACAGTTCGCCTTCACAGAGGAACAGATTGGCGACGACCGAAAGTATCTAAAAGAAGCAACCTCGGTCCAACTCCTCAAATACAATGGAAATCCTGTTTCCCTCCAATTGCCGCAATTCGTAGAACTGGTGGTGAAGTCAACCGAACCAGGAATGCGCGGCGATACCGCATCTGGTGGGGCTACAAAGAACGCCACTCTTGAAACCGGCCTGGATATACGGGTTCCGTTGTTTATCAAGGAAGGTGAAATCGTTCGGGTTGATACAAGGACAGGCGAATTCGGAGGACGAGCATAGGCTTATTGCGGGTAAAAAGACGCGAAGAGAGGTTGCGCGATTCTCGTAAGTGGAATACTGTTTTGTATATCGAATGCGTATCGAGACTGAAGCGCATTTCGTTCGAAGACTTATGAGGTATTTAAATGAGTGATGATTTTTTCGATGATGTCATCCATGACGAAATCGACCTGGACGAAAATGAAGCCGATGAATCCGAAGCCGAGGCGGAGTTTGACAGCAATGAAGTCGAGGCAAGATCGGTAGTACTTGTAAAGCAGGACATGATTGCCCTGCTGGGCTTGAAGACGTCGTCGCAGGGTGGCTTGATTGTCAGATTGGACCCAAGACAGGAAAGTCCGGCGGCACAAACCTATGATGATGCAGAGGTGGCCGCGAAGTGGTTCAATCGAAGTCTCAGAACCAGCAGGAAAAATGGCTGGACCGTTATCTATGACGGTGCACCTTCTTTCGGATAAGGTGCCTTCCAGGAAGATTCTATAAACGCTTCGCGTTCATTCGATTTTATCACCTGGTCAGCAGCAAAAACAGAAACTCAGTCAATCGTTGGTTTCAGAGGGGGCATAATATGCAACCTCTGGAGCCAACCTGCGTTCTAATACAAGGTGGAGTTTCTAAACTTCAGGCGTGGGAAAAATTATGACGAAATTGGCTGGGGTAATCCTGGTTGTTTGTTTGTCGGTAGCCTCGGGCGCTCAGACTCGAAAGCATCAGCGTGCTTCGGTCATTAGTGATGGACTCTGGGGTGGAGAACATTTCCGGATGACGGTTTCTGATGACAAGGCATCCTTCGAACTCGACTGTGCGAACGGAGAGATCCGCGGACCTTTGAGATTCAATAAAAACGGGACATTTGCTTTTGAAGGAACATTAACAAAACAGGGACCCGGGCCGATTCGAGTTGGAAGGGAACCACGCCCGACTCCAGTTCGTTTTACTGGAAAGATAAAAGGCAACACTATGACCATTGCCGTCATGAACCGGGATACACAGAAATCCGAAGGGAGCTATGTCTTGACAAAGGGTAGGGAAGTTCGCCTTCATCGATGTTATTAAGGGATCCGGACAGCATCGAAACGACGCAGCGATTGTCAAAAGAAGAGTGGCCGCTTAAGTATACTTAAGCGGCCACTCTTATCGTTCTGACAAACCACCTATTTCTTTTTCGCGGGCAAGACAGAATCCTTTAGTCCCTTGCCTATGCGGAACTTCAGGGTTGTCTTGGCGGGAATCTTGATGGTTTCACCAGTTGCGGGGTTACGACCTTCTCGAGCTTTGCGCTTCGCAAGGACGATCTTTCCAAAACCCGGCAGAACGAACTCACCATTCTTCTTCACTTCCTTGCCAGCGAGCGCCGCAAGTTCCGTAAAGATCTCTTTTGATTGAGCGCGTTTCAAACCAAACTTCTCGGCGAAATGATTGACGACTTCTGTCTGGCTCATGCGCTTGCCGACTGACTTGCTTGTTGCCATTTAGGGGTAGCTGCCTCCAGAGGATAATTAAGTAAAACTGTCGCGCTACCATATACCAGGAATCAAAGATGCACAACCGTTAATAAGCATTTTATTGTCCTTTTTCATAGGTTTTTTCATATTTAACTCTCTGAGAGGGTGTTTTAGGGCGCGAAATAGCAATTTTCATGGTTTGACCCTGTGCAGAAGCCGGTAAAACGTCCTCTGAACACTCTGTTTTCGTTCACTTAATGCGGAGCAATTCATTCAACAATTCTTGATGGCAAGTGGACACCAGGTGCTTATCACGGGTTCGAAGCGAAGGTGGAATCGAGTCGTCACTGGCACTCCGCGCTCGATCTGTGCAGTGAGGAATTCATCTTTTACGTCGAAGTTGAAGATGTACAAGAATATCCTGACCACGCAGTTGGACTCGGTGAGAAAATGCTTGTTGCGCCGGTCGAAATTCCCAATGGCATCTTCATGTGGTTTTCAGTTCCCGAAGGAAACACTCCAGGGCTCTGGAAGGCGAAAGAGTAAATCACAAGAACAACACGAGGAGTAGTCTGAGCAATTGTATTTGCAGACAACTCTTCGAGCAAAAAAATATTTGGTCAATTGCGACCGTCGAGCCACGCTTCGGTTCTTAAATTTTCCAGTCATTCGTAACAATTTAGAGACCTGAAATTCCGCTAAATAGACTGTCCTAATTCAGTCAAGTATGTGTACTGAAATTGGACTCTATCCAGTTGGATTTGCCAGCTAATGTATTTTTACTTACTAAGGGTAGTTTGGTACACATGTTGCTTTAGCGTTGAAGGATGGGCCAGGACGAATAAAAAAGTTACGTGCGGAGAGACGATAATATTACTCGTCTCTCCAAATTGTTTTGCGCGTCCAATTAATAGCCCCAGGAGAATTTCATAGTTTAACGAACAGTCAGGGAAGGAATTTATGAAGAAGTTTGCAGGTAAGTTGGTCATTATTGTTGCTGTGTTCTCGCTCTTGAGTATTACAGCGTTTGCTAAGAATTCAAGGAAAGATGTTACATTCGCCAGCGATGTAACAGTGAATGGGACAGCCGTGAAAGCAGGAACCTATACGGCAGTTTTCGATGATGCAACGGGACAACTGTCGATTATCAAGGGTGACAAAACCGTGGCAACATCCACGGCGACGCTTGAAAAATTGCAGAAGGAAGGAAATGACACAGTTGCTTATACAACCAACAGTGGCGCTTTAGTCACTATTGGAATGAATAAAGGGTACCAGGCAGTCCTGACAAACACGGCTGGAACAGCCGGAAACTCAGGAATGTAATCGAATCGGATTCTGCACAATTCGGCAGAGGTGGCATCGGGTCGTCAGGCAAGTAAGATTGCCGGGCGGCCCGATTCTCATAATGTCTTCAATAAATCAAAACCTTACATCACTGGTTTACGTAATATTTACATCTACAACCTCTTTTGAACCAATGACAACATTTAGTGTCCATTAGTGAATGGCAGCGACATTTTGAAAACGGAAAAAGTGCGGATTATGAACAAGTTCCCTGTTTCGAAGCTTGTGTTTTTTTGTGCGGTCATGATCGTAGGTCTGCAGGCATTTGCCCAGCAGGCGGATACGACCACTGCCGTTCAGCTGACAACTGCCGATTATGCGAGAGCAGAAAATTTTATGAATTATCGAACCTCACCGTTGGTTTTTGGAACGGTTCGACCAAACTGGATTACCGATGAACGATTCTGGTACCGAAACACCACTCCCCGGGGAAGCGAGTTCCTGGTGTTTGAGGTTGTTCAGGGCACACGGCGCCCGGCGTTTGATCATACGAAGCTCGCAGCTGCGCTGTCATCGGCCGCCAGTTCAAAGTTCGACGCGCTACATTTACCGTTCAGTGAATTTGAATTTTCTCCGGACGGCCAGGGGATTACATTCAATGTGCGGGCACAACGTTGGAAATGTGATCTAACAGAGTACAAGTGTGCTGCCGTTCAAAGTATGGATTCGTCACAGTCCGGGCGACGCAACGCATCAACGCAGAATGTACAGACTGTACAACCCGAGGTGCGCTCGCCCGACGGCAAAAAGGCTGCGTTCATCAGAGAGTTTAACCTCTGGATCAGGGACACCGCTAAGGGCACAGAGACGCAACTGACAAAAGATGGTGTCAAAGATTTTGGTTATGCGACGGACAACGCCGGCTGGGTGCGCAGTGACCGGCCGGTTGTTGCCTGGTCTCCCGATTCAAGGAAAATAGCAACCTTCCAGCAGGACCAGCGTGGCGTTGGTGAAATGTATCTGGTAGACACGAAAGTGGGCCACCCCACTCTTCAGGCATGGAAGTATCCGTTGCCGGGCGATAGCGTGATAACGACAATCCAAAGAGTTGTAATCGACGTGGACCAGGCAAAGGTCATAAGGCTTCAGATGGCGCCGGATCAGCACCGTGGGACGTTGTGCGATAACCTGGTGTGTCGCGGCACTGAATGGAGTGATGTCCAGTGGAGTCAGGATGCTGCCCGACTGGCATTTGTCTCGACATCGCGCGATCACAAGCAGGCGCAGCTTCGCGTGGCGGACGCCACGACGGGCGCGATTCGCGAAGTCTTCGAGGAGAAGGTTGCATCGCAATACGAGTCTGGTATGGGCAGGGTGAACTGGCGTTATCTTCCGGTGTCGAATGAAATTCTGTGGTACTCGGAGCGCGACAACTGGGGCCACCTCTATCTATACGACCTGACGACCGGAAAGTTGAAGAATCAAATCACGACCGGCGAATGGGCAGTGACCCAACTGTTGAGAGTTGACGAAAAGAATCGAATCTTATACCTGCTTGGCGTCGGCAAAGAGAAAGGACGCGATCCTTACTTTGCGCACTTCTACCGAATCGGATTCGACGGAAGGAACGAAACACTCTTAACTCCTGAAGACGGAACGCACGACATCACATTGTCGCCAACAGGGCGATACTTCTTGGATAGTTATTCCAAACCGGACGTTCCGCCTGTTACGGTGCTTCGAGATGCAGACGGTAAACTTCTGTCCACGATTGAGAAAGCTGATGTCACTCGCCTGGTTGCGGCCGGCTGGAAACCGCCGGTTCCGTTTACCGTCAAGGCGCGCGATGGCGTAACGGATTTGTACGGGCTGATGTATAAGCCCACTAATATTGATGAAAAGAAGAAGTACCCGATAATAAACCATATCTATCCGGGGCCGCAGGGTGGGAGCGTCGGCAGCAGGGCCTTCTCTGCTTCACGCGGCGACGCACAGGCGCTTGCGGAACTCGGGTTTATCGTGATTGAACTGGATGGGATGGGAAATCCTTTGCGGTCCAAGAAATTTCAGGACACATACTATGGCAATTTGGGAGACAACACCCTGCCAGATCAGGTAGCTGGCATGAAACAACTTGCCCTGCGATATCCCTGGATCGATCTTGACCGTGCGGGAATATATGGACACTCCGGCGGAGGATTCGCTGCCGCAGGGGCGATGTTCAGGTATCCGGATTTCTTTAAGGTAGGCATTTCCGAAGCAGGCAACCACGATAACCGCGAATATGAAGACGATTGGGGCGAGAGGTACCATGGTCTGCTTGAGCGAAAAGAGGATGGGACCTCGAATTACGACGACCAGGCAAACCAGAATCTCGCAAAGAATTTAAAGGGACACTTACTGTTGGCGCATGGGACAATGGACAATAATGTGCCGCCATACAACACCCTCCTTGTGGTGAATGAACTGATAAAAGCGAACAAGGATTTTGATTTGATCATGCTGCCAAATCGGAACCACGGTTTCGGCAACGAACCGTACATGGTCAGGCGGCGATGGGATTATTTCGTCCGGTATCTGTTGAGGGCCGAGCCTCCAAAAGAGTACGAGTTGCATACGGTTGCACTGCCATAAGGCGGCTGTTTAACCTGCGTGGAACGGTTTTGGCGAGCAGGACAGCATAGATCATGGAGACCCGCGTTGATACAATGCGCCAGGGACGAGTGTAAAGTTCTGAAGAAATGAGGCTGGAAAATGGCAGCGAGTGAGAAAGAGCATTCGTATACACTAAAGGTAGAGTGGACCGGAAACGTGGGTAAAGGAACGTCCGATTACCGCTCGTATAAGAGAGACCACGCGATTTCGAGTGCTGGGAAACCTATAATCCCTGCGTCTTCGGATCCTGCGTTTCGTGGAGACAGGACGCGCTACAACCCGGAAGAGTTGTTAGTTGCTTCGGTCTCCTCGTGTCATATGCTTTGGTATCTTCACCTATGCGCTGATTCAGGAATTGTTGTACGAGAGTACGTCGATTCACCTATGGGGAAGATGGTTGAAACGGATGAGGGTGGACGTTTTAAGGAAGTAGTGCTGTATCCGGTAGTGAAGGTAAGCGACAGCGCCGATACTCAGATTGCTTTGCAGCTTCATGAAAAGGCGCATCATCTTTGTTATGTTGCAAATTCCGTTAACTTTCCCGTGCTGTGCCAACCGTCGATTGAGGTCTGGTAATCAGCCGGAATTCCTCAAAAAATTAGTCGCGGATTAACAACAGACAAGACGCTGAATCAATGGATGATACAAACTCAGCGAGGCCACTTTCGATCAATCCACCAGGCTCGAGTCTTGGGGATGAGAATGCTGTGCTAATGGGCACCGCGAGACAGTATCACGTTCCTGAATTTGAAGGGTGCCTGTCGATAAAGACGGTTGTGGATGGAGCGGGATCATGCGGGAAGGTCATCGGGGGGTTGTGTTTAGCGAGGTGCAAATTGACAGTACACAGCCAGATACTACGAGGAGAAAAGCAGCACGTAAGTGAATGGCTGTGTCGGTCACCTCAATTATTCTGCCCCAGGGGATAGGCTAAAATGCGGTTGTCATGGGAAGAGTAAAGCAACTGTGACGCTTCATCTGTGACGAAGCGCTCGTCTGGCTCGTTTATTCGAACAGTGCGTCCAACGCTACCCGTGTTGATATCAACTCCTGCCAGACCATGACCGCCTCCGACATCGGTGTAGTAGTACATATATTGGCCGTGCAAACTTGCGAGTCTTCGCCGGTGCAACAGGAACCTTGATAACCGGTCGAGTTGATGGGCCGGATCCAACCGGTCCAACAGCCTGTCTTCCACATCCACATTTACCTTGACGTCTACTGTAGGACGAGCAAAAGTCCCACGATTTACCCGTGCAAGGGTGCCGAGAGTCAAAAAGCGTTCGCGTCCATAATCAAGAGTGTAATTGGAAGCAAGCGTAGTAAGGCTGGGCAGCGAGACACTGTTGGCAAGCCCGGAAAGTCGTAGCGCGTTGACCGCATTTACCAACTGGACCCCTCGGAAAGCAAACGATGCAGCCGCCCCGTAACGAAAGTAAAGGGCGGTCGCACGAGCCGCGATAGCGGCGACCGTGCGCAAAATCCCACGCCCGGGTGGGCTGTGATGCGCGCGCCAAAGCTGTTGGCCGGTTGAAGGATCAAAGGATGCGAGATCTTCGGGACCTCCTACCACGGCCTGTCCGGTTTCATTTAAAAGAATAAAAGCCGCTTTATCGACCTTATGCTGCACCTTCAGTCGGCGTTTGCCGGTGGAACTGTCAATAGCTATCAGTTCGTCATGGTCGGCCAGAAGTATCGTCGACGAATTGACGAGAGCGATATTTGTAATACCTTTATCTGCTCCCTTGTAACGCCACAGGATCTTTCCGCTTGAAGGTTCGATCGCGCTGATACCAAACGGCCCTTTACCAACAGTTTCACCATCCTTCAAGCGCGTGAACTGGCCCCCTGTCCGAGCATACAGGACATCGCGGGTAAGAATTAATTCAGGAACATTCCCAAGATCCTTTGTTTCCCATAGCACGTCGCCATTATCTCGCGAGATTGCCCGGATTCGTCCGCGGCCGGTTGTGTATAAGGCTTTCTCGTCAGCTACAGGATCAGAATCGGTCAGGGCAAGCCCCTCCTCATTGATTCGAAACTTTTCCCGGCGACGTTCCTTACCGGTATTGACGTCCAGTGAAGCAGCGCCTTCATAGAATAAATATAGCCGTCCGTCCAAAAATAGAGGTGGCCGATAGTTGTTCAGGGTGAATGGCACCTTTTCGCCTTCGTCCTCAGGCCATCGCGAAGGCATCATCTCTATGTCGCTCTCGATTTCGTATTTCCACAGCTCCCGCCCAGATGTAATATCGAACATATGGACCACCGGTTTACGTTTGAATCCGTCGCGCGCACGCCCTTTTGCATCGCGGACAAGCACGACCGCCAGCAAATTCGAATTCTGCTCGAGCGCGGCCTGCATCACCGCCCCTTTAACCTTATCGCTGCGCCAAAGCACGCTCCCGGTTGTTATGTCAGTTGCCTCAAGCCGGGTCTTGCTTCCATCCTCGACCGTTAACAACAAAACGTCAGAACCCGGTATGGGCGCGACGTCAGTCTCGTCAAGGGTGATGTGTTTGCGCCGCCAGACGACTTCTCCCGAGGCTCCATCGATTGCGTAAAGGGATTTTTCGGTTCCGACCAGGAGTAGCCCAAGTTCGGTGGATTGATAAAATCGGACTCGGCCGTCCAGTTTTGACGACCACGACTCTGACGCATTTGTTAGGAGTGTTGTCGCAAAAACGAGAATCAAAAGTAATGTAAGACTGAAAATTGAGTTGTGTTGCAGGCGCCACTTATCTGACTGGACTCTCTTATAAAGTGTCAATTGTTTCCACCTGTCCTTTCCTGCAGTCAATCGCTTGTCGCTGCCGATCGCAGCAGAATAGTTGCCAAGATAGAATCGATTAGTCACGGCGGATATTCAGCCGCCGTGACTTTACATTGTTCGAGTTCGGCCAAAAGGTCAACCTTTACAGACTACGCTGGGCGAAGTCGATGGCGTTACAAGATGGGGCAAATCGTGCCTTGAAAGCTGCGCATCTATTTCGCTCAAGTCCTTGGCGATCAACGCCGACCAGAGGTCTTGTGTGGCTGAAAGATCACGACAATAGTCGAGCTCAGCACCCTTCATGCTGACAGTTGGCGTTGTGTCTGCTCCTCCCACTATGGTAAGCGAGTCGGCCAGTTCGCCATTTAGAAGGAAAAAAGTTGGTTTTGGTTTGCCCTGAGCAGGGCCTCCTCCACGTCCTTGTTCGCCTTGCAACATCGACAATTTTTGATCGAAAGCCTGGAGCGCGGCGAGCAAAGTTTTCGTATCTTCCTCGTTTGCTCGATCACCGCCCGATAGAATTTTTTCATCCACCGCCACGGCAGTACGCAGGTTTGCTGCCTTGTGATAAAGATCAAAGCTTATGGCCAGCTCGTTTACCAGTTTGCGCTCCAGAACGAGCTGTTCCGTCAGGTCTGTCGGTGAAACTTTGATGCGCGGGTCCATGTCCACGTGGAGCGGCTTTGAATATGTCCGATCGTTTACAGTCAGACGCACTTCGTAGTCGCCTGGCAACACCAGCGGTCCCTGCGGTTCAAAAGGAGTGTCCTGATAGATGGCATAAATCGGGAGGTTATGTCTTAGCGCCGGCGGCGATGGATATCGCAGATCCCATACGAAACGATTTACACCTGGTCTGGTGGTCAAAGGTTTAGGCCGCGCCAGCCAATAGTCTGGAACGTTGGGTGGAGGCTCCGATGATTTCATCTCCGGTTTACTGGAAAATCGCCGGATCAGTTCTCCCTTCCTGTCGTAGATACCAAGAGTAATTTCTGCACTGACGCCGGCCTTAAGGTAATAGTCCACTACTGCCCCGGTCGGCGGATTTTCGGCTGAAGACATATCCGGCGGGAACGGCGTGTCACCATTCATATTTGAACGCATGCGTACTGCCGAATCAGGTTGGAACAGATATCCATTAGAGGCCGCGACTGTGTCGTTGAGCTGCCGAAACGGCGACACGTCATCGAGTATCCAGAACGCGCGGCCGTAAGTTCCGGCTACCAGATCACTACCGTGAACTTCCAGATCACGCACGGATACCGTTGGCATGTTCAGCTGTAGCGAGTTCCAATGGTCACCTTCATCGAGGGAAAAGTATGCGCCGTTTTCCGTGCCGGCGTATAACAATCCTTTACGTTCAGGATCCTCTCTAACCACACGCGCGAAACTGCCATCAGGAATTCCCGTATCGGTTTCCTTCCACGTTTTGCCAAAGTCGTGGGTTCGATAAAAATGCGGTCGAAAATCGTTACGCTCGTGGCTGTCAACAGCGAGGTATGCAGTACCCGCATCAAACCGCGATGCTTCGACAATGCTGATCAGCGTCCAGCGGGAAAGTCCTGGAGGTGAGACATTCTGCCATGTGGCGCCGTTGTCCAGAGTAAGTTGGACGAGACCGTTAGTGGTCCCGACCCAAATTTGTCCTTCCTTGAGTCGCGATAGAGAAAAGGTATTAATCGCACTACGGTTAGGTGGTTCGGCGGCTGGCTGGCCGTCTTTTGTTTCCGGCTTTACCTCCGTCTTCACGCCTGGCTTTGGGGCTGTAGGGTTGACTCCTGCAGTGTCAACGGGCCGCTTCGTCAAATCAGGACTGATGGTTTTCCAGTTCTGGCCGCCATCAAGAGTCTCCAACAGATATTGTGTGCCTTCATAAAGACAGTGCGGATTTTGCGGTGAAAATTCCAACGGTGGATTTACCGCTGTTCGATAATCGCCGTCTCGACTGATGTTCGGCGAGATCGTCGCAATTTGGCGATTCGAACGGTCAATACGAACCACGCCGCGTCCGGGCCCACCGGAATAGATCAAGGCTGGATTCAAGGGGTCCGAAATTATGTAGCCAAATTCGTAGCCACCGACCGGGTCCCAGTCAAGGAAGGTAATTGCGCCATAATCACCTCGAGTTAACGTGCCGATTGCGCCGCTGTCCTGTTGCGTGCCATAGACCCAGTATGGAAAACGATTGTCAGTTGAAAGATGATATATCTGTCCGGTGGGCTGGTTATACCAGGAACTCCACGACTGTCCACCATCCATGCTGACCACTCCACCCTGGTCACTGCCCATTACCATCCAGTTTGAATTCGTGGGATCAATCCACAACACATGGTTGTCGTCACCACCGGGCGCGCCTTTGAACGAATCAAAGGTCCCGCCCCCATCCGTCGAGCGGTACAGCGAAGTCTGTCCAACATAAATAATGTTTGGATTTTGTGGATCCAGAAAGACCCTGCTGAAGTACCCGCTGCCCTGAATGCGTGGGTCCGGGGTCGTTTTTCTCCATGAGGCGCCACCATCGTCTGAGCGATACAACCCACCCTGTCTTTGTCCTGCGACGATTGCGAATATTCGCCGGCCGCCCGGAGCGACAGCTACGCCAATTCGACCCAGCTTATCAGTTGGCCATCCGGACCCATTGATCGGTGTCCAGGTCTCACCGCCATCCTCTGTCTTATAGATCGCGCCTCCCCCGGTTGCATCAATCAGAGCGCGCGCGTTTCCGGGCTGGACGTAATGCCCCCATAGCGCAGCGATTCCGATCCGGGGATTGTCAGGCGCAAATGCTACATCTATGGCACCGGTCACATCATCTTTGTAGAGTACCTTGCGCCATGTTCTCCCACCGTCTGTGGTTTTATAAATCCCACGCTCTGCATTAGGCGCAAACGTTTGTCCTAGCGCAGCCACAACTACAATGTCGGGGTTCTTGCTGTCTACCCAAAGTGTTCCGATCTTTTCTGTATGCTCCAGCCCAATGTGGTGCCAGGTTTGTCCGCTGTCAGTTGATTTGTAGACGCCGTCCCCGACATTTGCCGACCCGCCCACGTTGCTAACATCGCCGGTACCAACGTAGATAATCCGGGGATCGGACGGCGCAACAGCCATCGCACCGATCGAAGCCACAGGCACTGCGTCTGAAATGGGTTTCCAGATCATGCCGCCGTCAATCGTTTTCCATACGCCTCCGCCGGGTGTCCCCATATAAAAAATCGATGGATTTCCAGGAACCCCTGCGACTGTCGAGACCCGACCCGCCCGAAAGGGCCCAATCTGTCGCCAATGAAGTCCGCCGAAAGGTGCATTGTCGGAATTTTGCGCTGTCGAACTCTGCACCGCACCGGCGACGAAAAGTATTAGACAGAGCGGTATCGAAAAACCGTTCTTTTGCTTAAGCATATTTGTTGTTTCGAGTTCAGCGTATGTGCTTTTCGGATTTGAATTGTCCCGAGATCGATCGGGGTCTAAGTACAGATGAAGAGTTTACACTAAACCTAACCTGACATGAGAATGGTCTTAGCCACCCGATCGTCGAACCTAAGCCAAACGCACTACTTCGGTTCAAATTACCCTCGTCGGTGTTCTGCCTCAGGGTATTGGCGATCTATTGGAAGATGGAGAGATTCATGCTGTCATGCTGCACGAAATGGCCCACGTTTTGCGCTGGGACAATCTAATCAGCAACCTTCAGATGGTTCTTTGCTGTGTGTTTTGGTTTCATCCTCTTGTATGGTTTATCGATCGACGTATGCTGGAGGAACGGGAACTTGCGTGCGACGAAATGGTACTGAACAATGGAGGCAGGTCAACCTCTTATGCGACCACGTTACTGAAGATCTATCGATTTTGCCTTGGCTCGGAGGTCAGAGGACTATCCGCGGTTGCAAGCTCAAATATTGCCAAGCGCCTGGAAATAATTCAGGCGTCGACCGTACGCATTCGGATAACAACATTTCAGCGGCTGATAGTTGTGATCGTATTACTGTCTTGTGTTGTGTTTATCCTGGGCGCAGGAGTGCTCGGAGCTTCAAACGATCTTGATACTTCAAATAGTGTGTTGAGGGAAATATCAGCAAATGGTTTCACTGTTGAGAGCGCCGCGAATATTCAAACAGAAATCCAGCGTGCTTCAAGTATCGATTCGCATGCTTTTAAGATTAATTTGACCTTTAATACAGACGCGCGGGGCAACGTGTTCAGTTTTACCCTCGAGGGTTGGGACGATACGTTAACGGTCCAGAAGATCGTTTTACCGCCGCCAAGTTTGACTGGCACAGCAGTCTTCCATGTACCGGGCTCAGCCGGAGCGAAGATAGTAGCCGTGGCCGGAAGTTTCAACGGTTGGAATCAGTCACAATTCCTCTTTGCCAGAATCGATGGCGAATGGGTCTGCCGAATAAATCTGCCTCCCGGAAGATACCTCTATAAATTTATCGTTGACGGCAATTGGATAGTTGATCCGGCAAACAAGGTTACCGAAAGGGACGGCCGCGGAAATGTAAATTCTGTCTTAACAGTTGAATAGAAGGTCATGCAACTGTGTTGTGTTTCACTCTTTAAGCGCACAATCCTGTCCGAGAGGTGAATTTGCAAGAAATTGGTTGAACTCCAATCATACAAAATACTCAATCAGTTGACCTTGCCTTCAATACCTTCCTCACGCTTAAGATCGTAAGCTTTCAGACAACTCAACTTCACTTGAACTTCAATCAATTCTGATGCAGGGACCGAAAGGCAAACCCGTTTTCAGAAAATTGCGTAGGCGCCAGGATAGAGATCCAACAAACAAAATAGCTTCGAGGGTTGACATCAACTAATTGTGTGTCGGGGGCGCGATAGACCTTACATGTAGCGCAGCACGAACGGCGAACGATTTATTCATCAAAAATTCAGACCAAAATTATCGTGTAAAACTGATGTCCATACTTACGCCTTGAACGATTGAAAAAAGTTTCTGAGTTCATGCGTTCGTTGATGCTGGACGTATCTCCTTGTAAAGATGGAATTTAGAAATGAATTGAATCATGGAAGCGTGAACCTGTTATTAATCTCGGTGGATTGTTCAAAACGTGCCGAGCCGTATTGCAAAAATATTAACGGTGACTATAATCCATTCCCCGTTACGACTAAGAGGCGAAGTATTTGAATGAAGGCGAAGAGCGAGAAGTTCCGAATGACATTATTCAAACGTCAGGCCGGTTCGATCGCATCTACGACGATATACAAGATGTGCTTCCGCGGTAAAACAAAAAATTTGCAGGTCGTTTTCGTTGGGTCGCCAGACGGTGGTGTAGATTTCTGTAATCCCGATACGGCTCATGTAAAAGCTCCAGTACAGGAAACCAGGTCAGCGCGACAGGCTTTGACCGTTTATTGACTGGAGAGACCCATCGTCTGAAAGAATTGGTGAGCATTGGCTGGATGTCGAGTCGAGTGTCAATGCATCCGTTGAGTTGGGACAATGTTTAGTCCGTTGCTGGAACTGGTCAGGAGGAGAACAAAATGACTGAAGATAGCACCCCCTTTAGCGCTGGCCTTAAAGGCTGCCCGCGATGTAACGTCAATTTGCCTCTTGATCACTTCGGAATCAGCCGTGCCAGGAAAGACGGCCGCAATATTTACTGTAAGCGTTGTAATAGGGATCGTACGAATGCCAGCCGCCAGTCCGCGCGCGAAAGGCAAGAGAAGCAGAAGGGGGCGCGGATTAGCCATGTGGCGACGGGGCGTACAAATGTTAATGGTGCCAGGGCTGAATCGTTCGGCCGATTTGAGTTGTCTTGCCAATCGCTGCCGCGTTCGACCGCGTGCCTTTCTCCGGTTGAAAGAGTCCGCGAAGCAATTCGAAGCGGACCCAAGACCCAAAAACAGATACTGGAAGAAACCAAGCTGTCGAAGGACGAGATTGGAGATGCGTTAGCAGACCTTCTACTCTGGCTGCATGAGGTTGGAACGCATTCCGTGGGAGATACGCGACTCTATTTTCTAAAAGCTGAACGCGATGGAGAAATTGAAAGCGAAACACAGAATGGCACACGCTCGGAATTTGACAGTGATGTATCATCCTTCAGTTCTCTGCCTTTCTTTGTGCGTGGAAAGGCCGCCAGCGCTGGATGAACAAATGATTAATTCATGGATGACGAATTAATCGTTGCCGTTAAACTTGATTGGAAGGAAAGACCATAGAATGGATGGCCGGCCCGGTAACAAAAACGAAATGATCGATACTTTTGAGGTTAGCGATTTAAGTGAACTTGTGAAAATGAAGTATTCCAATGGGATATCATCTTTTCAGGTGATCGCCGTGGACAACGCCAATCCGAAAACACATGTGGTGGCTGAGCATCTAAAGTTGAAATACAGTTTTTCGATATCTGCGAGCATCGTCTCAAAATACGTATCGGCAGCGAAATCAGATCCGGGGAATGAAACTTCCAGTCCGGTGTTTGAAAATGTTGGTGGCGTTGAAGTGGAGACTTTCGGCAAAGATCCCTTGTCGTACTCACCGGGTCGAATTTAAACCCGCCACCTGACATCTATTAAGTCCCATCACCGTTTGCCTGCCAATTACGAAAAGCCTCAATTCGATCGGAATAAACCGAGGCGGGCTGGGTTTTCAGTGTGAAGAAAGCACTCCTGCTATTGACATCTACCCTGCATTACTAAGACGATACTTACCAGGTCCAGCCTTGAAGTCAGGTTTGACTTTAGCCGTACAAAACAATTTAAGCCGGCTGAAAAAGAAATTTGAGGTTTCGACTTGAAAGGACTGTCCCCTTATATGAGCAATTTCGAGGACATCGCTAATCCATCCCCTCTAATTTTGAATGACGCTGAAAATCATGGCGGAGCCCGAATCAAGGTAATCGGGGTGGGGGGCGGAGGCACAAACGCGGTCAACCGGATGATCGAAACCGGTGTCGGTGGCATCGAGTACATCGTCGCGAATACAGATACGCAGGCACTGCGTAATTCCCTCGCGCCCACTCGAATTCAGTTGGGACGAGTTGTAACACGAGGGCTCGGCGCAGGTGCAAATCCTGATATAGGGCGTGATGCAGCGCTGGAAGAGACTGAGGCGCTTATCGAGTGCCTTGAAGGTGCAGACATGGTTTTTGTCACCGCCGGGCTTGGCGGCGGGACTGGAACCGGGGCGGCGCCGGTTATTGCATCACTGGCGTCGGAGCTCGGAGCTCTGACAGTTGCTGTCGTGACAAGACCCTTTGCGTTCGAAGGCCGGAGGAGAATGAATCAGGCGGAGCGTGGATGGCTTGAGTTGAAAGAGACCGCGGACACCGTAATTACGATTCCGAACGAAAAGCTACTGCAAATCGTGAACAGGCGGGTGCCTCTGACTGAGGCTTTTCGAGAGGCGGACGATGTCTTAAGACAGGCGATTCAGGGCATCAGCGATCTGGTCAACGTTCCCGGGCTTATCAATCTGGATTTTGCCGATGTGAAGACAATCATGCAGGGAATGGGCATGGCCCTAATGGCGACAGGGGAAGCCGATGGGGACGGCAGAGCATTAAACGCTACTATGCAGGCGATACATTCGCCCCTCCTTGACGACGCAGCATTAAAAGGTGCTTTGGGAGTACTTATAAATGTTACTGGCGGTCACGATTTGACGCTACATGAGGTAAGCGAAGCTTCCAGCATCATCTGCGGAGAAGCCGATCCGGATGCAAACATAATATTCGGCGCAGTTATAGATCCAGGGATGATAGGCCGTGTGAGAATTACCTTGATTGCGACCGGATTTAATCGAAGCGCAAAACAAAAAGGCAAAGATAGAATCGGAAATCTTTCTCAGGATGCAGAACAACAAAGCCTGCTGCCCGCGGAAGCCGAACTTCCTGATCGTGTCGATCTGGATGATCCAAATGTGCCTGCGTATCTAAGGGCTGCAGCTTCCGCTGATGCCACGGAAAAGATCTGAAAATCCGGATCATCGTGCTTGGCAAAGACAATCAATTCGAGAAAGCATTCAAGACTTCGTCGGCATGTTCATCGACCTTAACCTTAGCGAAAATCTTTTTAATCTTGCCGTCTTCGTCGATTAAGAACGTAGTTCTGTTGATACCCATGAACTTTCGTCCCATGAACTGTTTCTGACTGTAAACGCCATAAGCTTCAGAAACTGAACGATCCGTATCGGCGAGTAAGGTGAAAGGCAAGTCATATTTTGCGATAAACTTTTTGTGTGCGCTCTCGGAATCAAGCGAAACGCCGAGGACTTTGATCCGCTGTTTTTCGAACTCTGAAAAAGAATCGCGAAATGAACAAGCCTCTTTTGTGCATCCGGGCGTGTTATCTTTTGGGTAAAAATACAGGACGACCTTTTGACCGCGAAAATCAGAAAGCTTAACCGGGTTTCCATCCGCGTCGGTCGTCGAAAAATCCGGGGCATTGTCGCCTTCCTCTGGCATTTTGGGGAATTCACTCCATTCGTTTTGATATTTATTCATTTAATCAGAGCCCCATTCTAGTCTGGGGACTCTCCGAAACAAAGTGCATCTGACGTTTTTAAATTTTGTGTGAGGATACGATTCGAGCATGAGCAAAAATTACTGGTTGGTCAAACAGGAACCGGAAACCTTTTCCTGGGATGATTTTGCGGCCGAGGGACAGACGGATTGGACAGGCGTTAGAAATTTCCAGGCAAGGAATAACCTTCGAGCTATGAAATCCGGCGATCGAGCGATCTATTATCATTCTGGCAAAGAGAAGGCTGCCGTCGGGGTTGCAGAGGTCGTGAAAGCTGCATATCCGGATCCAACAGCAAAGGATGGAGATTGGGTGGCGGTTGATATTAAGCCTGTCAGCAGGTTTGCGAGACCTGTGCCGCTTGCAGAGATGCGGGCTGATAACGAACTTAGTGGATTAACATTGCTTCGCCAAACTCAATTGTCGGTGATGCCGGTATCGAAACAGGAGTTTGAGAGGTTGGTCAAACTTGGAGGTAAACCGGCGAAGTAAGAGGTCTGAGCTCGATGCACGAAGACTTCTATCTCAAGCTGTCCGAAGACAGGGCCGTTGCAATGCGTTGGTGAAAAACCGGCGCTATGACCTGTCTGTTGACCGAAGGGGATCGAGCCTCCTCAGCGGGTCGTTCTCATCCCACGGGAAGCCAACCGCATGCGTAAGACATTTCATAAACTGCGCAGCCCTCGTTATCCCCTCCTGCAATTGCTCAGAGAAGGAGGCATCGCAGACTTGTTCATCGGAGAACTTCCTCACTGCGACGAAGTCCTTTCGTGCGAGATCGTTTGCAAATTCATGCGACGGATCAAATCCCCGGGGCATCCGTTTCATCGATTCACCGGACATGGTCCAATACGAGCGAAATTGTTTAGTTCCGGTTGCAGCGCGCCAATCTTCCGGACGGGCTGCGATTGCCCCGGCAACCCTGTTCCTCGTCTCGGGATCGGGGCGCCATAAACCAGCTCCAAAAAAGCTCTCACCGGGTCCAATGTGCAGGTAAAAGCCTGGGGCCTGCTCGTTCTTTCCCGCCGAATGAAAGAATTGCGCTGCGATATTCGTTTTGAATGGCGACTTGTCTTTTGAGAAACGAATGTCACGATAAATTCGAAGAATCGATCCGCCATTTGGCTTCGCGCTGGCCGTGAGATAAGGACTGGTCTTACGGAAGTGGGGACCAAGGATTGTTATCAACCCCAGCATCGGATCGCGCACTTCGTCTTCATATCGTCGTTTATTGTGAAGAAACCATTCGCGATCGTTGTTTTCGGATAATTCACGCAGGAATCTGAACGATTCTGAAGTAAACTGTGTGCCTTGAATCATGGCAGCAAGTATCGTTCAATCGCACTGTCTGAATCAAACTATGCGAATCAGTTGAAACCTGGCAACGATTGAAGGATCTGTTCCAAACGTCTCTTGAGTTGTCCGGTGAGGCACGCCGGGCATACCTTCCTGATGCCTTCATAAACTGTCTCAGGCGATCGGAAATGCCGGACGTATGGCTCCAGGTGGCGGATCGTTGTTATAAAGAACCTGCTCCAGGAAGAGGCCAGAGGGTGGCGCTGTTAAAGCAGCAGCTTCGTTACTCGAGGTCTGCAACATCCGAAGAAAATTCGCCGAGGTCATGCGGCCACGCCCAATCTCGACAATTGTTCCGACGATCCGTCGTACCATTTTCCAAAGAAAGTGACTGGCGCCGATTCGTATTAGAATCAGACCGCCCACAGTTCCAATTTCAGCCGTGTGTACGTGCACAATTGTTGATGTGTTGTTGTCCTGAGTCTCGGAAAAAGAACTAAAGTCATGCCTTCCGGTAATTAGCTTTAATCCAAGCGCCATTTCTGACACGTCTAACCGATCTCTTACCCACCAAACAAATGGTTTACCAAACGCCGTGCGGCGCGTTGCAATCTGATAAAGATAATACCTTGATACTGCGTCGTGACGTGGGTGAAACGCAGGCGATACAGGTATGATTTTTAGTACGTTGATATCATGCGGAAGTTCGCCGTTTAGTCCAGTATGCAGTTGTTTTATCGAAGGAGCTTTGGGACCCAGCTTGACTCGCAAACTGGCGACCTGGCGCAACGCGTGCACGCCCGCATCAGTTCTGCCCGAACCATTAATGTGCACTTCAGTACCCAGGAAGTTTTGAGCTGCATTGATAATTTCTCCTTGAATGGAACGGCTGTGCGGTTGTTTTTGCCACCCGCTATAGCGCGTTCCCTCGTATTCGATATCCATTCGCCATGTATGAATCTTCATAATTATGAAACGGTCAGTGCTTACTCTCAATTTCTTTACTCAGTGTATCGCACTAAAATAACGCCCGGGCAAACGGCGAGAGCCCAGTGACAGTCAGAAGAATCGGGTAAATATGGATGCACTGCAAACGGAAAATGGAGCGATCGTTTTTCTGAATTGCGGTTCATCAATTTAACTGGCTTTGCAGATTAGTATCCTTCAGATTTTGATTCTTTAGAGAAGACACGACTATTTGAGGCGTGTATAATCGTCTGCACTCGATCCATCTGGTACCCAAACAAATCTAAATTGCAGGAGCTCACATGGTTGCGACAAAGAATATTTCAGTGGCCGAAAACGACACGCTCGTTTTAGTTGGCACTATGAAAGGCGCATTCATTTTACGTTCTGATTCCGAACGGAAGAACTGGGAGTTGGGTGGGCCCTATCTGCCAGGGCATTCCGTTTATGCAATGGCTTATGATGGCAGAAGGGATAGGAGCAGAATCTGGGCAGCGCAAAGCAGTATGCACTGGGGTGCGGTCCTAAGTTCTTCGGACGATTTCGGCTTGAACTGGACTGACCCGGAAACCGCCCCGATTCGATTTCCGGAATCCACAGGCGCTTCCCTCAAGCAGATTTGGCAAATCCAGTTGGGTAGCAAAGACGAGCCCGATACAATCTATTGTGGTGTCGAACCGGCTGCTTTGTTTAAATCGACTGATGCCGGGCAGGAATGGCAGCTGAATGAGGGGCTCTATAATCACCCGCACCGCGAAAAATGGGAGCCTGGCGGCGGCGGGTTGTGTCTTCACACAATTGTCGTTGATAAGAACGATTCGAATCGAATTACAATCGCGATATCCACCGGCGGCGTTTACAGGTCCGACGACGGTGGAAAGACCTGGGCTTCAAAAAACAACGG
>WNFR01004820.1_pt1 | contig 23329 bp, 19 predicted proteins | sample 5400221 | NCBI WGS metagenome assembly WNFR01 (sample SAMN13153357, study PRJNA577476) | soil metagenome | isolation source: 40 cm soil under Madrone tree | place: USA:California | collected 2016-06-14 | reverse complement strand
CATAGCAGCCGTCCAAGGTTGGCCCGCCTTTGGTCCAAATGACGGCCTAGCCGTTGCTCCAGAGTCGTCTGGATGCGGCCAGTAAAGCCTAGTTCACTCAGTCTGGCAGATAATTCCTGGTCGAGCGAATCGTGATCGGCCTTGGCGGAGTTTTGCATGACAACGAGAACGCAACCGATTGTGAGTACGACAATAACAACGAGCTTGAAAACTTGCAGACGCATTTCACAACCTCCTCTGAGAAACGTCCGAATAGTGAACTCGGGTTATGCAGAAGATTGCATAACCCGAAAATAATCTGAACTCGACGATCTCCCGCGCGGTTTTACATCGATGTGAGCCAGCGATCTACGGCACGCGGGGGTTGGTATGTGCGAACATACCATTGGAGTTGTGCAACCAAACCCATGCGGTAAGCTCCCACACTCCAATCTCTTCGTTTCGCCTCCATTGGTCGGCGTCTCCACTAAAGCCTTCGGGCGGGTTAGCCGAAAGAGGCAAAGGCACAGCGTACTCCACGGCCACCAACGCAAGGCGATTCTCATTAGGGACATTCGCGTATAGCAGAACCTCCGGTTCGTCAGGGTTGAAGGTTGCGTCAATCAGGGACGGCTTCACGAAATGGAATCCCTCTCCCGACTCATAATCATTAACATTGATATAGCCGTCAGCTTCGGCCCGCGCGACGTCGTGGTATTTCGCGGTTGCTGCTCGAGCTGTTGCCAGTTCCTCGAGCGTGGCGGCACTCAAGTCGTTCGAGCCAACCGTTGCTGCCGTGGTCTTGTGGTTAGCCATCTGCGCACCGCCAACAATCAAACAGCAAATTGCGATGAGCATGTAGGACCTGCGAAGACTTGTCATTGTTAGCCTCCTGTTCATCAAACTACTTGTTAATCGATACAAAGCTGGGCGGAGCAGCTGTGTTCAGCTAAGTTGTTGTCTTCATTTCCATCAGCAGCTAACTCCTCAACCCAGCCAGTGCGAAACTTAGCCAAAGGTGGATATCTACGCCGTGTAGAACCCTGAAAAAGTGAGCTGAAACTCCTTCGTTTCGACATGTCCCTGTCCTCTTTTGATCCTCGGCGCGATTGGCACTAAGACACACTTCAAACGTTCCTCGAAAACCACCATCGCTGGTTCGGGGAAATTGGTTTATAATCGGGCTCTTCGATGCCGGCGGTTTTGTATCAGAATTCCAGTAAGGTGTCGTTTGGATAATCGGAAAAAAATCGGAAAAGATTTGGAAAACGCTAACGGCATTAAAAACGGGGCTTCCACAAACGGTCACCGGTACGTTTTCGGCGATTTTGAGATTGATCCGGCGAACCGGATATGTCTGCGCGGCGGCGAACAAGTGCCGATGACCGGACGAGTATTCGACATTTTGCTTGTCTTTGCCGAGAACCCCGGCCGCCTTCTGAAAAAGGATGAACTGATCGAAGAGGTGTGGCGCGGTGATTTCGTTGAAGACGGCAACCTCACCCGCAACATCTCGACGCTTCGCCGGGTCCTCGGCGATGACTCGAAGGAACACAAGTACATTGCCACCGTCCAGGGACACGGCTACCGCTTTATAGCGGATGTCGCGGAAGTAAGAATCGGAGATGATCCTGAGGTCGCCGAGGAAACGGCGGCACTTTCGCAAATAGAAGAAATTTCGAAGCCGAATGGCCGAATGCCTCTTTCAAGGAAATGGATCTTGGCAATTCCTATGGCTTCGTTATTATTCGCAGCCGTGTGGATCGTCAAGGAACGTTCTTTTACGCCGGCCAAACAAATCACATCACTTGCCGTTCTGCCGCTCAAATCACTCGACGCGAGTGAAAATTATCTGGGCGCGGGAATAGCCGATGCAGTTATCAGAAGAATCAGTCAGACGGGTCAGTTAAGGGTAAGACCGACGAGCGCCGTACTTCACTATCTTAACGAGGACACGGATGCATTGGCAGCGGCCCGGCAATTAGATACGGACTCGGTTCTTGAGGGAACCCTGCAACGCGCCGGCGACCGTTTGCGTGTGAGTGTTAATCTTTTGCGCACCAGCGACGGAGCATCGCTCTGGGCCGACAGTTTTGATATGCCCGCGACCGACATCTTCGTGATTCAGGACAGGGTAGCAGGGCAGGTTGCCACGCGATTACAGCTCCGCCTAAATTCGACACAAAAGGCTGGATTGAATGATAAATACCCGACTAACCCGATCGCTTACGAGTTTTATATAAAAGGCATCTTTAGCCTCGACCAACGCGGCTATGACGCGGAGGCTATGCCGCAAATGGAGACGACCATCAACTTCTTCAAAAAGTCTATCGAGGCCGATCCTAATTACGCCCTGGCCCATGCTCAACTCGCCTTCGCCTATGTCTGGACTGCGTCTTTTCAAACCGCGGATCCAAAGTGGGCGAATCTCGCGAGGGAAGAGATCAAGCGGTCGCAGGAGCTCGACCCGCAGCTTGCTGAAACTCACCTCGCCAACGGTATGCTCCTTTGGAGCTCATACGAAGGTTACCAAAATGAAGCGGCTCTTCATGAGCTGCTCGCGGCGCGACAACTCAATCCAAACAGCAGCCATGGTGAATTGGCAGCTCTATATCAACACATCGGACTTGAAGATCTGGCATCGCGCGAATTACAACGTGCACTCGATATTGATCCGACGAGCCAGAGTCTTAAAGATTTGACCCTTTTCTTGCCTTACCTTCGCGGCGAGACTGATGAGTGGTTTTCCGCTTATCAGAAGCTCTCTCCGGGAGGAAATGTCGGTCCCTGGTATCTTCTGCGTAAAGCCCGCCTGGACGATGCGAACAAAGTGATTGACGAGAGGCTATCAAGAAACCCGGAGAACTATGAGACCTTCATGCAACAGGCTTTGCTTCTTGCACTGAAGGGAGACGTTCGCGTGGCGGAGGCAAGAGTTCCGGGAATCATTGCTAAAATCCGGCTCAATGATGAGAGCCGTCATCACTTCACTTATGACGCTGCCTGCGTCTTCGCACTCGCGGGCAAGAGCGGCGAGGCTGTCAAATGGTTAAAGGAAACCGCCGCGACGGGTTTTCCCAACTACCCTCTTTTTGAGCGCGATCCTTATCTAAATCGTATCAGAGAGAACCCTGAATTCGTTCGGTTCATGGCCGATGAGAAGGCCCAATGGGAACGATATCGCCAGGAGTTCGGAGATTAGCACTAGCAATCAGATCGCACCGCTGTGCTGCGCCTCAGGCTTCAAGGTTTCGTATAGTCAAATTCTGCCGTGATCTCACCGTCGCCGTTCTGCGCCTGAATCTTCACGGTCTGGCCGGACTCGATTCTCTTTGCAAGCTTCTTGCCGACCAGCACGCCGGACGCAACGTCATCGCGTAAAGTCTTTTGGACATCGCCGTTCATAAGGATTAGCGACTCGCTATCGAAGTTGTCACCGTTAACAATAAGATTCTTCTTTTCAGCGGCGACGTTGCTGATCTTCGGCGCGAAGCGGTTGTCTGCATATACTCGCACGAAGTCAACAGTCATCGTCTGCGGAAAGGTCGTCGTGTTATCGGGGTTGCCAGGGAAGCTGCCGCCTACCGCGACGTTCAAGATAACGAAGAACGGATGATCGAAAACCCAGCGCTTGCCTGACGTATCCGCCGGTGTCCTCGTCTGGTAAAGATTGTCGTCGACGTAGAAACGAACAGCGGCCGGCTCCCACTCGATGGCGAACGTGTGAAAGTCGTCAGCGAACTTCTGTCCCGCGGGCAAGGTGTAAATTCCAGTGAGGGGTGAACCGCCCGAATAGCCTGGCCCATGCAGGCTGCCATGATTGGCCGCAGGCTCGCGGCCGACGTTTTCCATGATGTCGATCTCGCCGCAAGCGGGCCAGCCCACCTGATCAATATCCGCTCCGAGCATCCAGAATGCGGGCCAGATGCCTTGTCCGAACGGTAATTTGATACGGGCTTCAAGACGACCGTAACGCTGAGTGAATTTGCCTTTGGTGAGCAGCCTCGATGACGTGTAATCGCGCTTGATGCCATCCGGCCCTGTCAAGGTTTCCTTGATGACTTTGATGATGAGATGGCCGTCGCCATCCAGAAACGCGTTGTCGCCGCGGCGTGTATAGGTTTCAAGCTCGTTGTTGCCCCAGCCGTTGCCGCCGATGTCGTAATTCCATTTCGCCTGATCGGGGACGCTGCCGGCCGGCCCATCGAATTCATCAGCCCAGCGCAGCGTGTAGGTCTGCGCGCCGGCGCTGGCGGAGGTGGCGCTCAGCAGAACGAGGATGGAGATAATCAAACAGATTGGTTTCAACAAGACGCACCTCCTGGCGATGGACTGAGCTACACAGCAGAGTGCGAGCGACTCGGCGTCGCGCCCGAAGCTTTGTCATGATTGTCGGTTCGTAGCTCGCTGTCAATATTACTCCAACCAAACTGCACATCGAAGTCTCTCCCCTTCAGGCGGGCAGACTCTCCGCTGACCCATGTCAGACCGGAGAAAGCGCCATTTACGACAATAGCGGAACGCCGCGAGCGGCAGAATCAGCACTAAAGGAATCAGTAAAACGAAGAGTGAGTGCTCCCAGAAATCGGTTCCCTGGCGGTATGCGCCATTTGCCAGCGGCATTCCCAACGTTGTCGCGTAGTACACAACAAGCGGGAAGACAGATTGGCGGAACAGACCCGAAGTCTTTTCCGAACTCATTCTTTCGCTGACGACAAACAACAGCAGCAGAAATCCGAAGTAGATGAATATTCCTTCGAAGCGGTGAAGTTGATAGGGATTCAACCCGCTAACCGCCGCAGGCTTCTGTTGCAGCCGCAATGCAATGGCGATGCGCGTGGTATTCGCAACGAGCGTTACAAGATAAGCAATCAGGGCCGCAGCCGGGATGAATCTCCAGGCAATATTTTGCGATCGATCACTCAGCAGCTTTCTCACCGAAAGCATCAAGAATGCGGTGATCAGGAAATTGACTCCCGCACAGGAATTGGCAATCAGGAAACTGCGGTCGCTGCTGATGTAGCCTGCATTGGATTCGAACTCAAACGACGTGCCGCTGACCAGCTCAACACACGCGGTCGTAGGAGCGAGAATCCAGCGCAACTGGTTGGCGCTTGCCGTCGAGTAGTATTGCTTGAGCGCGTAAGCGCAGACCAACACGACAACACACTGTGCGACCCAGTTCCAGGTGAATCCCCGTTTCATACAAGACGCCGCCGCCAGCGGAGGGTCATCATCAGTGCGATCACCAGGGACAGAGTCACCAACCACACCAGTTCTGGTTCACTTCCGCTCTCCGTGCCTCCGCCTACTGCCAGATCGCTCACTCCCAGTGGTATGGGCAGCGGTTGATCCACATCCTTAGCCGCTCCCTGGGCGTTTCTCACCGCCTCGAGAACGGCGATGAAGGAGGTGTACTGAGTCAACAGGTTGTACTTCAAACCCAGAGACGTGATGTCGCCGATCCGATCCGCATCTACCTGGCTGGAGCCGTAATCGGACAGTTCGGCGATTCGTGATCGAGCCCACAGATAACGCAATGCTCGATTGGCATCATCCGGCTGGACGCCGGCAACATCTAAGCGAGTCAGGTAATCCCCATGTCCTGTTTTCCCCAGCAGCTCCAGAGTCCCGGCTGCCGGACCGCGCCACTTGCCAAAAAGAATCACAGGACGTTGAGCGAACAAATCAGGAAGGCGCGTGGAGTGCACATCATATATGTCAAACCCGATGGGGCGGATCTGAATGTCGGTCAACACCGGAGTCTGAATGTATTCCCGAAATTTGGCTGCGACGGCGGGGGCGTCCGCCTCCTGGGTCACGATAAAAGGCTCGCCCATCCCGGCCTTCGCCACACCTTCGATGAGATAACGGTTTACTGCTGTGCCGATACCGAACGCGAACACATTGCATTGATCCAGATTGTCGCGGATGTAATCGAAGACCCCTTTCTCGCCTGAGATATAACCATCCGTTACCAGCACGATGCTGCGGGAAACGTTTGCTTCACGGGGGAGGCTCATGGCCTGTTTGATCGCTGGAAGGAGCTCGGTGCCCCCGCTTCCGCGCTGTTGATCGAGCAAACGAATCGCCTTGGAGATGTTTTGTTGATCCGCCGGAAGCGACTTTGGAGAAAGCACGGTGGAGTCTCCGGCGAACAAAACGACATTGAACAAATCCGATGGCCGCAATTGCCCGATCAAATCGCGCAGAAGACGTTTGGCAGTATTCAAAGGAAAGCCTTCCATCGACCCGGAGACATCTACGACAAAAATGTACTCTCGAGCTGGTATGTCAGCGTTCGCTACTCGTCCCGGTGGTTGAGCCATGTAAAGAAAAAAGTTCTCATCTTCACCCTTATAGAGAATGAGGCCCGAAGCGATCTGATCTCCCGCCAAACTATAGCGCAGAACAAAGTCACGATTTCCCTGGAATGGATCCGCATCGTCCATGACGAGCTGAGCGATGCTCGGATTCAGCCATTGCGGAACAATCGGGTGCGATGTGCAGCTCAACTCCCGGATAGGAACGCCCGCTGAAATCCTGGCTGAAATGTGGAGCGCACTGCTTGGGTTATTGCCCTGATGAAGATAAGGGCTCTTAACCAAGTGTGGCGCTGATGACTCGGGCTGAGAAGAGTAGCGCGGCCCAACAACGGTGGGAAAGACCACCTCATAGATGCCATCCGTCGGCACCAACAACTCGGTATAGCAAAGCTCAATCTCAATCTGATCCCCGGGCATGACATTGGCGACACTCATCGAAAACACATTGGGTCTGTTCTGCTCCAGCAGAGACGCGCTTTTGCCTGCCTGCCTGGCCTCGTCGAATTCCTGCTTTGCTTTTTCTCGTTCTTTGATCTTAGCGACTATGACTTGATCGCCGATTCGCATACGCATCGCATAAACGGCGGCACGCGTGGATGCCGGAAAAACATAGCGTGCATTGATCGGCCGCGAGCCCTCATTGCGATATGTTTGCAGCACCTTCACATCTGCGATGACGCCTGAGGCGTCAATCTCAACGCGTGTATCTTTGAGAGGTAAGTGATCTACGTTGGGATCTCCCTGCACAAAGAAATACGGCGAAAGAGTTTTGTCTTTCTCAGTCTTCGCGGAGCCGGAAAGGGACAAGACTGCGATCGCAACCAGAACGAAACAGACAGTCCGAACATTTATTTTCATGATTACCTTCATCCTCGCGGGACTCAGATGCAGGTAGTTTGTAGAGGTTGCCCTGAGACTGGAACGAGCAAGCTGGGACACGCAGCTCGCGGAGCTCCCGACGCCTGGGCGAGTACGTTCTCGGCGAACTGCTCTTCGAGAAGCCAACCGGAGCTTTATCAGGACTGGGAATCTACCCTTAAGAATAGATTGATTTGAACAACAACCATTTCCAATCTAGCATACGTTGATGATCAAGATCGCCGCCCTGGTCTTAAGTATCCTCGGCGCTGCTCTGATGGCGACGGCTCAGGGGCGGAGTTGGGTAATACAGCTCGAAGAACCTACAGGAATCGAGCGCCGCGACAACGAGGTTGTGCGCTTCGCCACCCGCTTTGCCGCGGGTCAGGCTCGCGCCGAGTTGTTGCGTGTGCTTGATGAGGAAAGCCGTGAGGTCCCCATTCAAGTGGTCGTGGGCGACGCGCACGCGGATGGCTCGCTTGCGTCAGCCGAGATTCTTTTCCCGGCCACTCTGATACCCGGCCGCCAGCCGAATAGTCGATTCGGCATAATCATCAATCTCGGTAAAGACAACACCACGCCGGCGATTGTCGAGGCCTCAGCCGCACGTCGGACGAGCATCGGATGCTCAACCTCGTCGAAACGACACCTGATGTAAAAGAGGAGCTGCAATTCGGCATAAGAAGCGCCGGTTGGGGAACCGCCCTGAGTAACGTCGCTAACGCAGCCCACACGTCCGGATTCACTGGCGTCGATGTGATTGAGTCCGGCCCGTTGCGCGCTCGCGTGCGACTCAGAGGAGCGCGTCTCGGAACAAGCGCGGAAGAATGGGAGTTTGAATGGTACGCCAACAGCCCGGTCGTCGTATGGCGGGCGCGAACCGAAACCAGAGCAGGAAACTACGGCTTCTTTTTTTCGGCGATTTCGGCTTTCCCGTATGAACCGTTCACTCACTGGGCCGGCGGCGCGGAAGTCGGCTGGCCCGACGGTGATACCGACTATCCGCCACATAAGAAAATCATTCCGCAGGGCTTCCTGGTCCGTCCGCCGAATTTTGATCATCTCCCCGGCGGCCATGTTCTTTACTACAATCCGGAAGCTAACTATGGCGCCCTGGACTTTATTGAGTTGGATTCGGCCCTCAAATGGTTCGCCGTCGGCTCTCGACAGTTCTACACCGTACGGGAACTCAGTGCAGCTCAACCACAAGCGGCGCAGACGGGAATCGCAGCGATAAAACGGCCGGATATGCTGGAGCGCGGCACGGCCTGGTCATCACAAATTGCCATTGCCTTCCCGACGTGGAAAGGCAACGAAACGCTGCTCGAGGCCCGCGCCTGCTACCGCAGATTCGCGCAGCCGATCCTCGCGCATAGCCTCGATCCGCAACCGCTGGCGAAACTCCCCGCTTACACCGCCGCTCCGAGAACGGCTCTCTACCGTGTTGAAGAGGGGCCGCCGAAGGACGAGCGCGCGGATAGTTCGCGTGTCGTTGAGTTTTCCCTCGACGGAACCTGGAAGTTGCGGTATGCCGAGAAAGGCGACGGCGAAAACCAGAGGCTGTTTGAAGTCGCGGCAGACGATTCAACCTGGCAAACGGTTCAAGTGCCGGGCTCGGTTCACACCCAAATTCTTAAGTACCCTGCCTACTATACGCACGAAGCCGAATGGATCAGCTTCAAAGAGTGGTGGTATCTCAAGACCTTTCGCGTGCCCGCCGCGATGAAAGGCAAGCGGCTGCGTCTGCAATTCGACGCAACGGATTACTATGCCGATATCTGGCTCAACGGCAAATCGCTCGGGCGACACGAAGGCTACGTTGACCCTTACGAGTTTGAAGTTACAGACGATCTCAATCTCAATGGTGAAAACGTCCTTGCGGTGCGCGTATGGACTCCCGTCGATTACTACTGGCGGCACCGTCCCTACACGATCAAAGGCTCTTACGGGGCGGTTGATCAAAAACCCGATGACATCACTCCTCTCGGCATCACTCGCAGCGTGCGCCTCATCGCCAACCACTCAATCGTAATTGACACGGTGGTGGCCCGGCCATCGCTGAACCCGGACGGCTCGGCGGATGTTGACGTGGAAGTGGCTCTGAGAGCCGAAGAGCTGGAAGGCAGAGCGGAACTTGTGCTCGCGCCTCGCAATTTTGCGAGCGCCGAGCGACTGAATGCAACGGTTGAACTCTCCAGGCTCAGCGATCGGAATACGCGGTGCTTTGCGGTTCGCTTTCATCTGAACAAGCCGCAACTATGGTGGACGTGGGACCACGGCACACCGAATCTCTACACCCTCTCGACGCGCGTGCTGGTTGATGAGCAGGTTTCTGATTCGCGATCCCAGGCGGTTGGCATACGCGAAGTAGAAAGAGTCGGCTGGGTCTTCTACCTCAATGGTCACCGGTTGTACATTCGCGGCACGAATTCATACTACTTCGAGTTGTTTCTGTCAGAGATGAACCGCGAGAAGTACGACCGCGATTTGAATCTGATCAAGAGCATGAACATCAATATGATCCGCCTGCATTGTCACTTTCAGAACCCGGAGTTCTATGACCGATGTGATGAGCTCGGCATAATGGTGTGGCAGGACTTTCTGGAAGCCTGGTATCCGCACGACAAGGAGTTCGCGCTGCAGGCGGCGCGACTGTACGATGCTCATATTCGAATGGTTCGCAATCACCCGTGCGTGGCGATCTGGGCAACGTGCGATGAAGAAGACCTGGAGAATTATCGGATGTTGACCAAGCATCTGGCCGGCCGGTTATATGCCGGCGACCAGGAGCGCCGCGCCGTCGTGCGCTCCACCGGAAGGTATGGGGACGGTCATATCTATTACGGGTGGTACGGTGGCAGCATCTGGCAGTACACGACCACGGAAGAGAAATTCATCTCAGAGCTTGGAGCCACGGCGCTGCCGGATTACGAAACGTTGATGCAGTTCCTTCCCGCCCACTGGCCCATCGAAGACCACAAAGAAGAGTGGATATTTCGCAAGCTGCAGATCAGCGAAGCGATGCGCGCCTGGGGTCCCCCTTCAGGCAAATCCCTCAAAGAGTATATTCCACAGACTCAGGCTTATGTTGCCAGGCTTCATCAACTGGCGATAGAGCGAATGAGGCGGCGCAAGTACGATGCCGGGGGGATCCTTCACTTTCATGCGATTGATTTCTGGCCGTCGGTGACAATGGCCGCGCTCGATTATTTTCGCAAGCCCACGAAATCCTTCTTCACCGTGCAGCGAAGCTTTCAGATAGTGCTCGCGAGTCTCGAATACGACCGCGACGTGTGGCGTGTCGGAGAAGATTTCCGTTGCGGTCTGTGGATAATCAATGATCACTGGTACGCGATGGAAGGCGCTCGGATCAAATGGAAGATCGTTGGCTCGAGCGGGGCTGCGGCGACGGGCGGTGAGCTGGGCGTGAACATTGCGGAAGACTCTTCCGTGAAACTCGACGATTTGCGATGGAGGGCGGCGAGTGCGGGAAAGTACGAGCTTCGCGCAGAGGTTTTCAATCGCGAGGGCAAGCGGTTGTCTGAAAATCTATACGAGTTTGAAGTGAAGTGAGACGGGTTTGATTATGGCGGAGGGCGCTTCACGTTTTTGCGCATACCCACTTCGTGAGGTGGGTATGCGCGAAAATCTGACGCGCACCTAAAGAGACAAATGCAACCGAAAAAAACACCGAATCACGAGCAACCGTCTCATCTGCTGAGGCGGTTCGGGCTGTTGCAGGCTACGGCGCTCAACATGTCGAACATGATCGGCATCGGCCCGTTCATCACGATCCCGCTGCTGATGTCGGCGCTCGGCGGGCCGCAGGCAATGCTGGGGTGGTTCATTGCCGTTCTCATTGTCATACCGGACGGGATGGTGTGGAGCGAGCTGGGCGCAAGCATGCCCGGGTCGGGTGGAACCTACGTCTATTTGCGCGAGGGTTACGGCCGCGAAACCTGGGGCCGGTTGATGGCGTTTTTATTCATCTGGCAATTCATCCTGAGCGGTCCGCTTGAGATTGCATCCGGCTACATCGGCTTCGCATCATACACCGGCTATGTGTGGCCGTCCGTCACGCCTCTCCAAATCGCGATAATTGCATGTATCGTGGGCGTGATAAATATTGCGCTGCTGTATCGCAAGATCACCTCGATCGGAAAAATCACCGTGAGCCTGTGGATAGGCACGCTGCTCACGACCGGCGCTGTGGTCGTCACGGGAGCAATGCATTTCGATTCCAAGGTGGCGTTTGATTTCCCGCCGGGTGCGTTCAAGTTCTCTCTGGGCTTTCTGTTTGGGCTTGGCGCGGCGTCCCGCTTCGGCGTTTATGACTACCTGGGTTACTATGATATTTGTTACATCGGCGATGAAGTCAAGGATCCTGGCCGGGTTATCCCTCGCTCGATCATCATCAGCGTGCTCGCCGTAGCGGCGATCTATTTCGCGATCAACCTCTCGATCATAGGTGTCGTGCCGTGGCGCGAGTTTGTTCCTTATGGCGAGCGACCGGGTTCCGGCTTCGTTGTTTCAACGCTGATGGAAAAGGTTTACGGCTCAAAGGTAGCGACGGCGTTTACGGTTATGGTCCTGTGGACCGCCTTTGGATCGGTCTTCGCGCTGTTGCTTGGTTACTCGCGCATTCCGTATGCCGCGGCTCAGGATGGATATTTCTTCAAGTTGTTTGGCCGTCTTCATCCGAAAAAGAACTTTCCATACGTCTCGCTGATTGTCATCGGAATAATCTCGATTGCATGCTGCTTCTTTTCGCTCGACATCGTCATCGGGGCCCTGATCACTACAAGAATTCTCATTCAGTTCATCGGCCAGATTTTCGCTGTGATGTTGCTGAGGAAGAACAAGCCTGACATGCCGCGCCCGTATCGAATATGGCTTTATCCTGTTCCGAGTGTGATCGCGTTGATCGGTTGGGTGTTCATCTTTGCGACTTCGGATTTGTACGTAATACTCTTCGGGTTGGGCACTCTCGCGCTCGGCGTAGCATTCTTTTTCATCTGGTCCTGGCGCACGGCGCGCTGGCCCTTCGCCGAGGCAGGTTCAACTGTCGCCGATTGAGTCACAGGAAGAACAATGGCCAAACTTGCAATCGCCGGCGGCGCTCGGGTGAGGACGAAGCCTTTCACCGAGTGGCCGCAGTTTGATGAAAGAGAAGAGCGCGCCATTCTCGCCGTTCTCGAAAGCCGTAACTGGGGCGGCTACCCTTTTCCGAATCAATTGGCCGAGCGCTTTAGTCAACGATTCGCTGCACATCAAGACGCAAAGCACGCCTTGTGCGCAGCTAACGGGACGGTCACGCTCGAGATCGCGCTGAAAGCTATCGGCATCGAGCCGGGCGATGAGGTCATCGTTCCGGCCTACACGTTTGAAGCCACTGCCGCGCCCGTCCTCAGACTAGGCGCGATCCCGGTCTTCGTAGACGTTTTGCCAGACACCTACTGCATCGATGCGGACGCGGCGTCGTCGTCGGTCACCTCTCGCACTCGAGCAATAATCCCTGTCCACCTCGCCATGAGCATGGCCGATATGGACGCGATCACCGAGCTTGCCGCTCGACACGACTTAAAGATCGTAGAAGATTGCGCGCACGCGCACGGCGCCAAGTGGCGCAACCGAGGCGCCGGATCAATCGGCGATGCCGGCTCATTCAGCATGCAAACGACCAAGCTGATGACCGCAGGCGAAGGCGGCGTCGTCACGACGCGTGATGATGAAGCGTTTGAGCTTTGCCAGTCTTACGTGAATTGCGGGCGAGCGAGTCAAACGGATCGCTTTCGACATCGCATCCTTGGCTTCAATTATCGAATGACAGAATTCCAGGCAGCGATTCTCCTGGCTCAGCTTGAGCGGCTGCCCGAGCAGACCGAACTTCGCGCCGCGCGAGCGGAGCGGCTGTCTGAAGGGCTTTCGCGTATTCCCGGTATTTCGCTGCTCCGGAAAGATGAGCGGCTGACGACGCAGGCGATCTATCAATTCGTTTTCAAATACGAGGCTGAGGCATTCGGTGGCGCATCGCGCGACAGGTTCGTTGCCGCTCTCGAAGCGGAAGGCATTCCTTCGGATGGGCTGTTTTATGAACCTATTTATCGAAGCGCACTCTTTAATGTCGACCCGCGAGATTTCCCCGCGCTCGCCGCTCGCGGAGCCGAGGACTTACCGTGGGCGAAGTCCCGGTGTCCGGTAGCCGAACGCGCGGCTTATCTGGAATCCGTCTGGCTCCCGCATCAATTGCTGCTCGGAAGCGAGCAGGACGTGGATCAGATTGTTGAATCGGTGGAAAAGATTCAAAGCAACCTTGATGAATTGCTGAGAGCCGAACACGCTTTGATCGAAATCAAGAGGATGAACAGAGCCGACCGTCCACGCGTGGAAGCTTGAAGAGAGAGTATTGCTAGTGCCCATACCGATCATTTTCTCTAGCGGCAGAGCGGAATGAAATCCGTGCAAATCCGTCTGATCAGTGTCATCGGTGGTCTATTGCACACGGAAAGGATAGACCACGGATGACGGTAGTGGGGTCATAGTGTGTTGCTGGAGTGCTTCGAGCAACACACTCTTGTGTCACAAAACTTTCTTTTGTCACAAAACTTCTTGTTGACTAATTTTGTGTTATATGTTATATAGGGAACGCACTTCCGTTTTCAATATGAGGTCCATTAGGAGCAATCATGCACCTAAAGAGACGATGGATTGATTACGTTTTTCTCCTGCTCCTCATCATTGGATCGCTCCTCATCATTCGTTCAACCGTTTATGCGCAAGGTTATTGCACGGGGTTCGCGTCTTGCGGGGCTGGCAACCTGCTATGTGGTGGTGCCGGTCATGAGGGAGATTGCGCGACGAACAATTATGATTGCGGTGGCGGTTGTTCGGATTGCCACAGCTCCTGGGGCGATCCTTGTACCTGTTATTTTTACAACGGACACTGCAGCATTCCGTGGTTAATCGACAACGGAGTTCCGCAGTACCATTCTTGTGTTTACCAGTGTTGTGACACAGTATTCTGGTGCTTCTAAGCGGAGGGGAGGTAATAACTATGCACAAAATCTTTTACGCTTCTAGTCTCGCAGTTTTGATCATTGGTTTAGTTGCCGTCTCTCAAACACCAAAGGCCCCACCCGGATTGAACCCGGAGCCTGGACGCTCCTATTCTGTTGTGACTATTCGTTACAAGGTTGCGCCAGATGGTACGCGAACTCAGTTGGGCGAGCGAATAAGATACGTGAAGGCCAACGGTGAATTCAGGCTTACACGTAATAATACGAATGATCAAACTGGGGAGCGCAAACCATCGCCGGTCCTCGCGGGAACGGAAGATGGGGTCTACGCAGCCGCGCCCGGGGTTGGCGCGCGCCAGCCTGTGTCTCCAGCAGCAAACGAACAACTACAGGAATGCTTTCGGTCGGTCACCTGCTTAAAAGGTCAGAGAAGCTTTGTTCGAACCGAAAAACTGGTGGGCCTTGAGGTTTATGTCTTGCTTGAGAAAATAGACTCTCCGCATCCCGTCGAATGGATCGAAAAAAGCTACTCACCTTTGACCGGATACATACCTCTTCGTACCATAATACATTTCCGCGACGGCTCCGAAGATGTGAATGAGGCAACGAAGGTTGAATTCATAGATGTTCCCGATAATCTGAATGATGACGTGAGGGTCCTGCCGAATAGAAAGCAGTAGCCTGTAAGATGGCATCCAAACGGCGCAAGAATATCTCTCTCAATTTAGTTGGCTTTTGAGTTGAAGGACGGGGCAAGGTAAATCAGATCAATCGACTTGCTCGTAATGGACTTCTTTTAGGATGTTGAGATTGTCGCCAAAGTAGGGCTTGTTTTTCCACTCATCCGGCATACAAGATCTTCGGTAGTGGGGTATAATACCCCACTACCCGGATGACACTGATCAGACGGATTGGCGAGGATACTGCATCTTCACTGTCTCCGTTACACCCCACTACCTACCTAGAAGAAATCCGTGGTAGCGGGCTAACCAATACGGCAGCAAAAAAAACGCGCCGTCATCTTCTCCGCGTCCGGCCGCCTGATCATCAAGCTGAAACGGATTGCCGTTCCACTTCATCACCCGCCGCTCGTCCGGCGGCAGCAGACGAGAGGTCTGCGCACGATCATGTCGCTCCGGAGACGCATCAAGGGGCACGTCATGCCGTTGAGAGTTTCTTACGGACCACTTGATCAGGTCCATCGGTATTCGATTAAGCGTGCGCGCGGCGGATGCCAGCGGCACGTGCTTGTCCGGATTACAAACGGCGTAGATAAAAATCCACAGCGGGTTGTCTTCGCGTTGAATGTTCACCCACCATTGGTCCAAACCTTCGCGGTAGACTCTCAATAGCTCCGGGTTCTTCTCGTAACGAAAAAGCGGGTAGTAAGAGAGCATCGCAAGCTCTTCGTCAGAGTAGTTGAGTTCCTGGCGAAGCTTCAAATAGGTGGTCGTGTTCTTGTGATAACCCATCTCGTTTATCAGCTTTTGGTACTCCCGGTCATAGCGAGAGTTCCCAGTCATGTGATAAGCGACCTTCAAATGCGATAGCAGTTCCAGCGACCGCAGCGCCCTTTCTTCGCGGCCATCTTCAGTTTCAAAGTACGCCTCATCGTAGCGACCCCACCGCGTCGGTCCCCCGTGCAGATCGGTCAGGTTATAACGATGATCTATCAGATGATCCGCGATGCGAGAGACTGCCCCGCGCAGCCGCTTCCTTAAATCCTCGTCGGCAGCCAGGTCATAGACAACTGAGTAGGCGAAGAAATGTCCGACAATCTCATCCGAGCTGGTGTCAGCTTTCCACTCCCACTCGCCATCCGATGTGAAGTGCCAGATGCCGTCGTTGTGTCGCGGCTCGCTTTTCTGTCTGAATGATCGCGCAGGGAAACCTGCGCGTCCGGTGATCGCTTCCAACCGGAGCATGGCATCGACCGACTTGCGCGCGGAATCAAGCGCCTGCGAGCCCCCCTGCGAATCTTTTGTCACCCGATATCGAAATGCCTGCGCCGCCACATAGATTGCGGTCCATAGGCCGTCGTTGTCATTCGGGTATTGATGGCTGGTGGCGGGGCTGCCCGGCTCAGAGAATTCTGAATCGGCAACAAGGTAATGTCGCTTGTGCCGCTCGGCTATACGCCGCTCAAAGTACGCCGCCTTCGCCGCGAGTGTTAACCGGCGAAACTCTACATGACTTATGCCGGCCGATGTTTGAACCCAGATAGATCCCGCGTCGCCTGCCACCAGAGAGGTGACCTCATCAGACGGCAAGTAGCGTTTACCACCAACGTATTGCCATCTGTCCCAGGGATGCGAGGCGTTCACATACCGGACCAAACCCTGGGCGCCCCCTGCCCACACGGCCCCGTCGGTTGTAATCGCAATCGCGCGGAGCCCGCCGACAGGCAACCCGTCGTCGAATGAAAGCCTAGATCGGGGAACTGAATGAGGAACAGAGTCTCCGGCATTCTGCGCACCGGACGTTCGAATTGGTGTTCGGATTAAGGCATCTGTCTCAATGGTCCAGCGGGCGCTGCCTATGCGAGCGGTTCGGGCAGGCTTCGCAAGCTGATGTCGAATGCTCTCGGGAATCCGCCAATCGTTGATCGCGTAGAACTCGCGAAACTTCTGCGGTGTGGCGCGGAGCTTTACGGTAGCCGGGGTGGCTGCTTGCGCGAAGATCGCTACTAGCAAGCCAAGGAGTAAGGACGAAACAAGGCGGCGCATGCGAACCTCCTCTGGTCAGCTCGACTCCAACAGCTTTTGAACTATGTCACGTGCCGCGTTCGGCCGCCCCATCGCGTATGCATTCCCTTGCATTGTGGCAAAACGCGCGGGGTCAGCAAGTAGCCGATCAAGTTTGTAAGCAAGCGTTGGCATATTGTTGCAGCGAATCGCCACTCCCGCTTCAAGAAGGTGATCCGAATTGCGTTCCTCCTGTCCCGGAATCGGATTGGCTATGACCAGAACCAGTCCTTTCGCCAACGATTCTGACGTTGTCAGACCGCCCGGTTTGCCAACCACCAGGTCAGACGCAGACATTAGCTCATCCATCTCCTCTGTGTAGCCGACGGCTTTCACGATCACTGTCGCATCCGGGCTAATACCCGACGCCACTTCGGATACTCGCTTCTTCAAGTCATCATTACGACCACAGATGGCCACTACTTGAGCTGAATGTTGCAGAGGGATGAGAGCGTTGATGAGGAGTTCTAACGGGCCCACGCCAAATCCACCCGCGGACAACAGGATCATCGTGCGGTCCGGCGCCAGACCGTGTTTCGAGCGCATCTCGTGTTTGTCTTTGTGCTGGGCGAAGACCGGGTCAATCGGGATGCCGCTGACGGTGATCTTGTTGCGCGGAATTGCGAGAGCTTCGAGGTAGGCGCGCGCTTCGTCAATCGCCACGAAATATTGCTCATAATGATGACAGAGCCACATCGCGTGAACATCAAAGTCAGTGACGATAATGGCCTGGCGGCTGGCGATGCGCTCTTTGGCTTTGAGCCACGAGACAATCTCGGCAGGCAGAAAGTGCGTGCAGATGATCATATCGGGCTGGTATTCGCGCAGCAGTTTGACGAACGGGCGGGTGTTGAGTTTGTCGAGCGCGAGGCGGCGGCGCTCGTGCTTCCACGGCTTGTCGAGCTTGTCATAAACCCAGCCGGTTATTTCCGGAAGTTTGTTGACGGCTTCAATGTAAGCTTTGGAGTAGAGATGACGGAATACTCTGTTGGTGAATTTGAGAGTGTCAACGTGGCGGACCTCAAGTAATAAGCCAGCCTCGTCGTTGGCTTCTTTGAATGCTTTTTCGATGGCCTGAGCAGCGCGGATGTGGCCAGCACCAGATGAGGCAGAGAGCAACAGGATCTTTTTGAGCATACGGTGAATCTACTCGGGGCCACAAATAATATTATGTGATCCTATATCACAGACTACCAAGTCGCGTCAGGAGACCGGACACGAAAAAATCAAGCCTTTGAGCTTGCTGGCTGTTAGCGCACAAAGCTCGCGACTCCCTCTTACGTCCAACCGTGAAGTCCAGAGACTCGCGAACGCAAGATAAGGCAGAGGATTGTATCCGAAACGCTCAGGCCCGATTCGCTGAGTCACTGCCAGCACGTCTACCTGAGCGTTTCGGATACAATCCTCTGCCTTATCTTGCATAGAGGTAGCCTTATCATACACCCCGCATTGGGAGTGTCAATGGCAAGGTTCTGACCGAAGGCGTCATCTTGAATAGGGGTCCCAGCGCGGTATTATTCGGAGGGCAACATCAGGTGCAAAAGTCCGCGCGATGACCCGTAAAGGGGTCGCCCCAGGAATCCCGCGTGATGGCGGTCACTGACGTATGTGAAAGAAGTCACTGCGTTAACGAATTTTCTTGTATTTTACTCTACAGTGTGATATCTCTCGTCCTAATAAGTAGGACGGTTTAAGATCGTCGGGAGGGGCATCAAATGAGATCCCACAAAGCAATGATTAAGAGCCGGTTTGTCGTGAATACGGTGTGTGTCGCGATATGCCTTTGTCCCTTGTTTATCAGCTACTGGACATCAAGCAGAGCCTCCAACAATTTACAAACCAGCTTTAAGATTATGAATCGTGCAAGCAAGCTCACCGTAGTCGGCACAACTCCGATTGAGAACGGCATATTCGAGTTGACTGTAAGAAACGATTATGACGACTTGGTAACTTCCTACGCTTATTCCTTCGACGCGTCAGGCTATAACAGCACCCAGGAAGCCATGCGCCCGGGAGATATTAGCAAGAGCCTGGTTTCGCTACCACCCCCAGAAGTACGCCCCCACGAGCCGGTTTTTACAATTCTAGCCGTAGCCTTCAAAGACAATACGGGAGACGGAGATTTGCGGGTTGCGAGCGAGTTGATACAGACACAGATGGGTCAGGCGGTACAAGTCGAGCGCATTAATAACCTTTTTAAGGATGTCCCTGGAATGGATCACGATTTACTAGGGAGGTTAACGAAGTTAAAGGCCGATATTGCAAATCTTCCCGATCCTCCGGAGGCAGAGACATTTTTTAGTTTTCGTGCGGCGGTTCACAATGAAAAGAAAGCTGGCCTCGAAAAGGTTGAAGAACTCGAAGAAGCATATCGGAAAAATGGACTAGAGAGATTTCAAATTCACTTAAACAAGCTCCAAGTGGGTTATGAGCGTAGAAATAACTCATATATTCGTGGATCTACTCGGTAAATATCGAAGTAAAGACCGACGGTCAAAGCTCATAAAATTCGCAGCACGGATATAGAATACAGGAGAGATATGCGAAGACTTGTCCTGATGCTTGTGTCGTTGGTGTTCGAAGCATCTCTTCTCTTACCAGGCGTTTTGAGTTGTGCGCCGACTGACCAACATCTCGGGACGCCATGGTACGAGAACGATCAATGCACGCCTCCGTGGCCATACAACGACCCTTGCTGGTTTACCAAAAACCAGCCCTGGACAATCACTTGGCCCGGTAACACAGATTCTAGGACTCTGACGGCCCACGGCGGAAAAGGTTATTCGAGAAGTTGCAGCACTGGTTTTACTAACGGGTTGACTCCGTGTTGGCCCAGCTACAGGGATGCAGAAGTTGATAGCGCTCAATCTCGTTGGAGTGAACTGGCGACAGACCGAAAGCCGTCTTGTGGATACCCGTGCTTTGGCGGCCTTAACCCGTACTCATGTGACGGATGTGAAGATGTACTGGATATTCAAAGTAATCCGATAACACACAGTATAAGCAGCTGGGGAGTATGCTCGAGTGGTGGCGGCGGCGGGCCCTGTGATCCTAGTTGGTATAATCCCAATTGTGGGGAATTCACCGTTTGCGACGGAGGCACCTATAACTTTTGCACTTGCAGTTGCGATGGTCCGTCCCCAATCATCATCGACGCCTTAGGTAATGGCTTCAATCTCACTGACTTCGCTCACGGAGTCAGCTTTGACCTTAACAACGATGGTACCGCAGAGAGGCTTTCCTGGACATCTTACGGCTCAGATGATGCTTTTCTTGTATTGGATAGAAATAGTAACGGTACTATTGATAATGGCACCGAGTTGTTTGGGAACCATACCCCGCAGCCCCCATCTGCCAATCCGAATGGGTTTCTTGCGCTGGCAGAGTACGATAAACCGGCAAACGGCGGAAATGGCGACGGACATATCGATAGTCGCGATGCGATTTTTGCCTCCCTGCGCCTGTGGAAAGATTCAAATCACAATGGCGTTTCGGAGCCAGGTGAACTCTACACGCTAACTCTGCTGGACGTTCATATGATCGACCTCGACTATCAGGAATCAGGGCGAACTGACCAATACGGCAATCGTTTCCGTTATCGCGCTAAGGTGCGTGATGCACAAGGCGCGCATGTAGGCAGATGGGCGTGGGATGTATTCTTTGTAAAAGAGTGAAGCGAGGTCGCGAGTGTTCTGAATCCTCGTACTGATCCGTATACCGGCGCACAAGCAACCTGCGACATCGTCCTTGGTTACGGATTCTTTGCTTGAATTTTCGCGCCTCCACTTCCAGCTTTAACGGCTTGTCTATTTTTCTTGCGGCTCCTCCAGCCCACTAGGCTGCCGAGGATGTAATTGCCCCCTCGCGAGAGAACGTTATGCCTGGCCTTTGGCCTCATCTCAAAACAGGCAGCGTTCAGTTGACCTACGAGCATTCAGCACGCTAGAGTAGTGCGGCTTACTTAATATCATCGCCGGCGATTGGCCAGCGTCCGCAACGAGAAATGTTCCTGGCGCCCGAAGCAAAGGAGTGGACGGATCCCGAATTGCCCTAAGGGAACAGCTTGGAATCCGGAGAACGCAAAACGCGCCGAGGGCTGGCGCGTGTGCGGTTCTTAATTAGGTTCTCCTCGGCGGACGCCCAAAACCGGCCATTCATGATCACCTCAAAACCGGCCATTAAATAGTCGTGCGGGGCGTTGACTCCGACCAGAAGGTTAATAGCCTCTGGCGCTATGAGCAACGTTTTGAGCGACGACAAAAGACAACAAGTACTTGCACTGGGACGGCTCGGATGGACCTTGCGTCGGATCGAGCAAGCGACCGGTGTGCGTCGAGAAACAGCGAGTAACTACCTCAAAGCAGTTGGGATCGAGGTACATCCGCCTGGTAGACGTGGTCGACGAGGGCCAGCAAAAGCGGCCATTCAGGTGACCACCGACTCTGAGGCGGCAAAACCGGCCATTGAGGTGATCACCGACTTTTGCTGGGAAAAACCTCCAAAACCGGCCATTCAAGTGACCACCGGCTCTGAGGCGGCAAAACCGGCCATTGAGGTGATCACCGTCTTTTGTTGGGAAAAACCTCGACGACCACCGACTCTGACCCTCCACGCAGGCGGTCAATCAGTGCCGTCGCTCGGCTTCCTACGCGCGCGCGCGAGAAGAACCGACAATTTCCGACAAAACACGCAGACGGCCGATGGGTGGTTCTTAAATAGATCTATGTTAGGTAACTCGAAGACACGATAAGCGGTCTTGTATTCGATGTTGTATTTCAACTTTGCTGAAAATATAGGAATTCCACCGGTTCGCTGCGCAAGCAGGTGACCGAAGCGTCGGCCGCTTATCCTACTCTAGAACCCTTATCAACCGACCTTCTCGTCCAAGCAGTTTGTCCGCGATCTCCACCATTCGTCTATTTGGCCTGGCAATAGGGCGCTGGTGCAACACACGATCCATAGCTTTTCGCTCGGAGCCCTGACCGAGCAAGCAGGTATACAAGATCAATGCTGCGGCGGAGGATCGGCTTACCCCTGCTTCGCAGTGAATTAGGACTTTAGCTGTTGAACCATTCAACTCGTTCGCCACGTCTATCAAATATTTGATGTCTGACTCGCTCGCGCCATGTTCCGCTGTCTCTGTATCCCCGAACAATAGGCGCTTCCTGTAAGTTACGTTCGAGTATCCATCAGGTAGATCATCTTCTGGCGCCCCGATAGAGATGAGGAATGAGACCTCGGAGCATTGCTGAGGAGACGTGAGGATGCTGCTCGCTTCATAGCGACTGACAACTTGGATATTAATCTTGATGGAATCCATTTCCAAACGATTGCGAAAGTCAGTCCTGGCTTGCCTTGGTGTTATTGCCAGCACACAAGCATCACCACCGACGTGCGAAGAACGACTCCATGTGTATACGCGACAAGAACAGGCGGGCCATACAGAACTTGCTTTCGCTCTTCGCTCCCGCTGGGGGGGTTACGTTATTCTGAAGCAACGGAAGAGTCTATCGTGTCGAAAGTTGTACCGCTACCGAAAAAGGATAGGAGGTTTATCCAGGAGCTCGTCTTTCGCATATTCCGACAACTCGCGTCACTATCTGGCATGCCCAAACGAATCGAATGCACGATCAGAGTGATAATCTTGCATTCGACCTCAGCCGTTGAAGGCATCGTGCTTATACCAGAATCGCTGCTGACCACCATGAGCCGGTGACCGTCAACGTAGATCCTGCCTCGCTGCATTGCTACGCGCAGAGATCGCCTCTATCATCTGTTAGGGCTTAAGGTCATACGAACAACGATTCACTCTGAGGCGGGTCCGCTGACCGCTGCCGTCAGCGTACTGTAGATTACAACCAGAGGACTGAACGGGATGTATCGTGCTGGAGGACTTTTAACCGCGAGGCTTGTGATCACTGTTGTTTTCGCCGTGCTTCCGTTGGGATTCACTACTCGCCGGGCAGCGCCGCGGGATGATCGGGCCGCGTCCCGGGGCTGGGATCGGGAAGGCGCCGCGAGATACCTTGACGAGCGGATGCAAGTCTGGTTCGCCAATGGCAAAAAGCTTCGGACCGGTCAGTCGGAGACGGTCTGCGTTTCTTGTCATACAACCCTCCCGTACGTGCTGGCCAGACCGGCCCTCAGGCGGGCGATGCACGTGGGTGGTCTCACGCCCCATGAGATTAGACTCCTTGAGGAAACCACCCGGCGCGTGGAGAGCTACGGCGATCACCAGCCCCTCTACGACCACAGCCCGAGCAAGATAACGGAGTCGCGCGGGACCGAGGCGGTGCTCAACGCGTTGATCCTCGCGAGCGCCGACGCAGCACAAAGCCGGCGAGAGCCGAGTGCTCCCACCCAACAAGCCCTCAAGCGGTTGTGGGAGACCCAACGGCCCGACGGA
>WNFR01006605.1_pt1 | contig 23348 bp, 22 predicted proteins | sample 5400221 | NCBI WGS metagenome assembly WNFR01 (sample SAMN13153357, study PRJNA577476) | soil metagenome | isolation source: 40 cm soil under Madrone tree | place: USA:California | collected 2016-06-14 | reverse complement strand
TTTACCCGCACAAAACGTGGGTTCCCCCCAAGTCTCTTAATGTAATTGTTTAGGATTTGTCGGCGGATGGGATGACAACGCTGGAGGTCCGATTAGACCCCTAGATTACCCTTGACACGATTTTTTGCCCGGCCCCGGGTACGCGATAAAGAGGCTTCTACCTACCAATCTTCGAACCGGCTTTGGCCGCTGCAACCGGTTCATCTAACTCGCCCAGATGGGAACTGCGAGACAATGCCCGTTCCACCATGCCCTCGAACATCGGGATCAAGGAGTCTGGTGTTGTGGGACTGGATCCACTCGCGGTATGCAGATCGGCCAGGCTTCGCTCCCAACGCTGGGTCTGGAGATGGTTCGTACTGCCATCGCGTGCTGCGCTTCGAGTGATCGCGTAGGTCAGCCAAACTACTATCGCGAGATCGTACATCGCAGTGTTCACCAAGGCGATGCGTGCGATGTCGAGAAGGCCTCCTGAGTTGAGCGCGATCAAAATAAGCTCCACGGAAGCAAAGAGGCCGAATCCCAGCGCGATGCCGAAGCCTACCGAGCGCTGCAGCGTCGTTACCGCCTGCACGAGTGGGTCGCTTTGCGCGGAGTTGGAAAACGCCACCACCACTGAGACCAGAAGCATCACGACGCCAGTCCACTTGAACAGCACCGTTCCCAGATCCTTGAGCATGTGGTACGGACGAAAAACGTCGAGGAAAATTTCGTGGATCACTCTGAAACTGAGCAGCGCGCTGACTGCCGCACCTGCCCAATAGGAATAGAAAAACCACTCGTAATTATCGGCGCTCCGTAATGGAAACGTGAGCGCAAAAATGCCAATCTGGGCGAGAACGTATGCGAAAAATACCGGAAACAGCTTGTGCAGTTTGCGACGCCACAGGACCACAGCTACTGCCGACTGAAGGACAGGCTGCGCGCACCAGAGGTAAAGCGCGATCTGGTTATACGATCTCATGGGCCCGTGTGGGGGGACATCGCGGCCACTACCCTAATAGAACGGTCGCATCCCTATCCACTACCTTAAGCAGGTTGGCACGTATGGTCAATCTACTTAGGTAACCTTAGTAACCATTACTTTCTGGCTATCCCGCGTCGGGCGCGGAGTGAAGGTAGGCCCGCATCATGCGAACCTCATCGTCCTTCTCGTCGAGGTCGTGGAGCAGGATATCTCGCAAGGAAACCACGCCCTTCAGTTCGCGCCCCTCGCAGACCAGTAGGTGGCGGAACCCATGGCGCCGCATGAGAACCATGCAGGTTTCCAGACAGTCTTTAGGTTCGATGGAGAGCGGATCCTCGGTCATCACGTCGCCGACCGCGGTTCGCGCCGGATCCTTTCCAGCCACGACTACCCGGCTCATCAAGTCACGCTCGGTGAAGACACCAACCAGTTGGCCGTCCTTCAGAACCGGGACCGCTCCAATGTTGCGATTCACCATCATCTCCGCCACTTCGAGCACGGTTTGATGAACCTCGGCGGATACTGTTTCTTGATTCTTGAGCAGATCGCGAATGAACACTTGCGCCTCCCTTTTGGCAGCCGCCTGTCGAAGAGCGGGGCAGAATCAGCACGCGTCCAAGGCGGGAGCTGGAGCCCATGACGCTACAACCCGGCGGAGTATATGTCGAAACGGAAACTTGGAAAAGAGAAAAGTGCGCAAAACTCCCTGAGAACGGCAAGATTTTTCCAGTATGGCTAACTAAAGGCCGCGACGTGGGCGCTCGTCTGGGCGCCGAGCGTGATCGTGTATGACCTCGCCGCGAGTACAGGCGGCAACTCCGAGCGATCTCGCGCCGTGATTATCACGTTATAGTCTTGGCTCGCCCGTAAACGCTCGAAAACAGAAGTCGCTTCCAGCGGTTCCACCAGTGCCAGATAGTGTAGAAAGGCGAATACGTCGGGAGTCGGTTCAAGTCCCGGAGCGACGTACGAAATCTCGACATCTTCGTGGTGGAAGTGCCATCCGAGGGAAGCCGCCAGTTGCACAGCACGCTCGTACAGCGGCAGATCCAGGATTCCCGGCTGCGGATTGTCAAAGACGATGCGAAGCTTGCGTTCGTCCTCGCGGCTGAACTCGCGCACTTTGAGGGCGCCACTGCGGGCGGTAGCCTTCCAATCGACGTGACGCGCTGAGTCTTCCGGCATGTATTCGCGGATGCGGTAAAGATCGTAGCCGCGCCCACGGACAAAGGCTGAAAACTCTCCCGTAACCATGGGCAGCACCTCAAAGAATTCCTGCGGAGGTTCAACCGGCGGATACACGATCACTTCGCGCGCCAGAGCGATGCGCCGCGTTTTCATGAGGAAAGCAAACGGGAAGCGGGTGGCCAGCCCGAAGTCCTTTTCCCGATAACAGCCACGCACCGGAAAATTCATTTCAAGATCGGCACGCAATTCCTGCCGGGGCGCGAAGAATGGAAAGTAAACGGTCTGTTGAAGGATCGGCTTCTCCGGATTCTCCAGCACGCGCCGCAACCGGCGATCGGGCACCCGGACCCACTGGCTCTCCGGTGGACGATTGCGGGGGAGTCCAAGGGTGTAGGCCTCCCAGCGCCATCGCTTCACAACTTTGCGCCTGGAAGGCACCACGCGAATTGAAAACGACGGCATCCAGCCACTCACATTCCGCAATAGCAGCCGCGCCAACATCGGACGACCTGCAAAAACGTGCTCCGGCAAATTCACATCCAGTTCGAGATAACGCAACACCAGTGCCGAGGCTACCCCGGAAACCAGGATGGCGGACAAGAGCGCCGCGACCACGATGTAGAGCAGGTTGTTTCCCGTGTTGATGGACGCGATGCCGATTACAACCGTGATTGCGATGTACACCATGCCCGCGCGCGTGACCTCGTAATCCATCGCGTCGCGCACCCGGGCAGCTACGACTCGACGCGCCAGGTAAGGCACTGTCGTCAAACCCACGAGCGTGGCAAGCATGAGCGCAGCCGAAGCCAGGATGACCGTGGTCCAGACATTTCCGGATTCACGCGCCACCGTCGAAAACAGGGCCGCGCCAAAAGCTAGGATCAAACCACCAATTGCCACCAGGAACCGCACCCACACCTGGGAAAACCCGATGTGATGCAGACCGAGCGTCACGGGCGATTGGTTCGCAGTCCTGGCAATCAATGGGTTTCCTCGGGTTGGTAGACCCTCCGCATCCAGCCGGAGGCCTTCTGCTGGGCACGATCGGAAAATATTGCAATTTTCGGGAAGCGGCTCCGCACCCTACTCAGCAGATGATGCGCCCACACGTATTCGCCTGAGAGAATGGTCAAGCCAATCATTATGAAGAGGATTCCCTGCATGAAAGGCAAAAACAAGCCAACCACGCCGAGCACCATAAAGGTCCAGCCGGCCACCAGCATCAACGCCTTTTTGACCGCGCGATTCATTTCTCTCAGGATATGATGCGCGGCCAGCCTGCAAAAGTAACGGAAGATTACGTCTTAACGATTTTTGTCGGCCGCACTATAGTACTTCCTCCAAAGGATCAGGATGAGGAGCACGACCCCACCGCCCACCAACAGGTTCAAGCGCCCCATCACGTGCTCCATTTTGTCCCAGTGCTTCCCGAAGAAGTAACCGACCAAGGCGATTGTGGTCACCCAGGTAGCCGCCCCTAGCAAATTGAACAGAGCGAATGTTTTCCACGGCATGCGCAGAACACCCGCTAGCGGGCCGGCGAAGATTCGGAGGCCGAAAACGAAGCGGGCAAAGAAAACAGTGAAGGAACCATAGCGTGCAAACAATCTTTCTCCGCGTTCGAGCGTGCTCTTCGAAACCCGGGAGATATGCTGATAGCGTTCGAAAAGTGGCCGTCCCCCGTAGTGGCCGATGGCATACCCAATGTTGTCGCCGATCGTGGCGGCGCAGGTCCCCACTACGATGATCCAGCCCAGATGTAGTTTGTGCTCGGAATACGCCAGGAAACTGGCGAGCAGGAGCGTGGTCTCGCCCGGTACGGGAAGGCCGGCATTCTCGCACAGCAATGCCAGTGCTACCGCCCAGTAACCGTAGTCGGCGATAAGAGTCCGTAGAGAATCGAGCACATGCCCCATGAAATGAGTGTAGCGCCCCTGTAGGTCGGACACTTCTGTCCGACGCAGTTGAATTGTGTGGGGCAAATACGTCACTTGCAACTTGCGACCGGCGACTGCTTGTGGGTCAGGGACGGTCAACAGCAACAGCGTCGGACAAGAGCGTTCGACCTACATAGCTGTCAGAAACTCGATCAGCTCACGGTTGAATTCCTGCGGCGCTTCCTCATATGGCAAGTGACCAACGCCACTAAATGCGACGAGGCGGCAATCGCGGAAGTTTTGACAGAGGGTCTTCGCGGAATGAAAAGACACGGCGCGATCCTTTGTGCCCCACATCAGAAGAGTTGGATAGTTGCGAATCTTCGAGAGTGCCTTCTCTAGTTCGGCCAGGTCTTCCCTCCATGTGCTCACGATCCGGTGCCCATGGTGGAGGCCATGGTTCTCGAGCACAGGTCGGCGATAGCCTTCCAGGGAGTCCGCAGGAATTTTCGAAGCGTCCCCAAAAATTCGGCGCAGCCAGAGGTTGTCCAGAAAGCGCCAACGAGCGATGGTATTGTGAAACACCACTGAGCCCACTCGTCCACCCAGAAAAGGTGCGAGCCATCGTCCGTGCCGCGACCATGGATTCACCGGCGCCACCAGGATCAGCCGCTTCAGGCGACTGTCATTTCGTTCAGTACAAATGGCCGCTGCCATCATCGCGACTGCGCCCCCATGCGAGGTGCCGAGCAAATCGAAATCGGTAATGCCCAAAGCATCCGCGAACCGCAACACTCTGTCGGCGGACGCCCGCATGGAACTATCCATACCCTCGGGAGCAACGGACAACCCTGCCCCAAGATTGTCGATGGCATACACCATGGCGTGCGCCGCTAGTTCCGGTATCGCGAACCTCCACGAAAACGAATAACCCATCAACCCGTGAACCAGGATCAGTGCCCGCCCCGAGCCCGCCTGAAGGTAGCGCATCCTACCATCCGGGAGTTCTGCCCACCGCTCCTCGCATGCCGCATTACTCGCGCGCGTCTCGATATGGGAAAGAAGGTTGAACTTTTCTTCGGTGTTGGGGATTTCCGTGGGCAACTAAAGCCTCGTGGCAGGAGTCTATCTAAGTGATATCGCCTCTGTCGCTTCTTAACGGGGAGCCGAGCACTTCGGCTCCCCATTTGTTTTCATGAAATTATGCGGCCGTGACTACTGTCTGTTCCTTTTGCCGCTTCTTGCCAAGTAACTTCTTCAGAACGCGGATCCCCTTGTCGACGTGCTTCTCTTCCATCATGAAGGGAGGCAGGAAGCGCAAAACGGTGTCCTGGGTCGCATTGAACAACACACCTTCAGCAAGTCCTTGCTCCACGAAGGGACGCGCCGGAATATCGAGAACCAGTCCCTGAATGAATCCGCGGCCTCGCACCGATTGAGCAGCTGCATATTTGTCGACCAGTAAATGCAGTTGCTGGGCTAGGTACTGGCCGACACGCGACACATTCTCCAGCAACTTCTCGTCATCGACGATCGCCAGGTATTCCAACCCAACCCGGCTAGCCAGCGGACCGCCGCCAAAAGTCGTGCCGTGTTGTCCCGCCGAGATCGCAGTCGCAAACTTCTCGCGAGCCAGAAATGCCCCCAGCGGCAAGCCCGCTGCGATCGGCTTCGCGATCGCGAGGATGTCAGGCATCACACCAAAAGTCTGAAACGCGAACAACGACCCGGTCCGCCCGAGCCCGCACTGAATCTCATCAAAGATCAGCGCGGCTTGGTGCTGGTCGGCCAGCGCGCGGCATTCCTGTAAGAACTCAGTCGAGCACTCCAGGATGCCTCCTTCCCCGAAAATTGGTTCAAGGACGATCGCACAAGTATCCGGAGTGATCGCGGCGCGCAGAGCCTGAATATCATTCTGCGGAACAAACGTCACGTCTTCCAGCAAAGGCTCGAAGCCTTTGCGATGCTTCTCCTGGCCAGTTAACGACAACGCCCCGAAAGTACGCCCATGATACGAACCTTCCAGGCCCACCAGACGGCTCTTCTTTTCGCCTCCGACGCGATGTCCCGCGAGGCGCGCCAGTTTGATCGAGCCTTCGATCGCTTCGGTTCCACTGTTGGAAAAAAAGGCGCGATCCAGGCCGGAAAGCTGACAGAGGCGCTCAGCCAATCGTCCCTGATATTCGTTGTAATAGAGATTCGAGATGTGAATCACTTTCGCAGCCTGTTCGCGAATCGTTTTCACAATTCGCGGATGCGAGTGCCCCAGCGCGTTCACGCCCAGACCGGATACAAAGTCCAGATACTTCTTTCCCTCGAAATCGTAAAGAAAAACTCCCTTTCCCTTTTCAAAGCCGGCGGGGTAGCGGTTATAGGTGGGCAGAAGATAGCGCTTCTCAAGTTCGATGATTTCTTCAAGGCGGGACATATCTGAATTGTAAAACGAATACTCGAAGCGTGTTTCGAGGGTATCGAATTTTAAGGTTCACTCTTCTGGGGCGGCTTCGGAGTGCCGAGTGGGTTCTGAGGATCCAACCCAGCCGCCGTCATGATCGCGCGGCCCAACTCTTCGGGGGAGACGGTTCCGACATCGACCAGATCGTTTTCTGCTTCCGCATGGATGCGCGCAACGAAGCGATAGCCTCTTCCGACAACAGTCTGCAAATATTGGGGTTGGCCGGAATTGTCGTCGAGGGCCATACGTACTTTTCGGATGGCAGTATTGATTCCCTGTTCCACGTCGACGAAAACATCTTTGCCCCAGAGCGCGTCGGCGATCTGTTCGCGTGTAACCAGTTGTCCCTGCTTTTCAACGAGGAACATAAGCAGTTGAAGAGGCAAACCCTCGAGCTTGAGCGGACGGCCAGCCCGGCTCAACTGAAAGCGGCCAAAGTCGAGCAGGAAATCGTCGAAACGGATTTTCTTTTCTGGCACGGAAAGCGACCTCACTCCTCGGCGCGGATCAAGAGATTTTGTTATGCGGCTTCCGCCCTGTCAAGCGGAGTAGCTCCGAGCGACAAGCTTCGGTTGGAACACCCTGCCAGAACTCGTACTGGCCGTGGTCGCTCGTAGCTCGCAGCCCGAAGCCCGTTATCTTCTTCAGATCAATTCAGATCGCTTCAGACTGTCTCCATGGACGTTTCCGGCAAGCTGGTTCAATATCGCATCACTTTGTGAGGGACGAAACAAGATGTTCTTCACCGAGCTTCCCGACTTTCAAGGAGGAATTTATGAAAAGCGCAAAGTGGATGCTCCCGGTGACGGTGCTGTTGCTGTCGGGCCTGATGGCGGCACAGTCGCTCACCAGTTCAACGGTTGTCGCCAACGTACCGTTCGAGTTCATGGCCAACAACAAAGTGATTCCAGCCGGCGAATGCACAGCTAAGTCGGTGAGCGGCGACATTCTCGCAATCAACAACTTCGAAGCGCGCAAGAGCGTGCTGGTTAACTCGTCCCATCAGGACGCAACCAAGAGCGACCGCACCGTAATGGTCTTCGAGCGATATGGCAGCCAGTACTTCCTGTCGGAGATCAGAATTGAAGGCAGCGGCCTGTCCTACAAACTGCCACAAAGCCGGGCGGAAGTTGAGTTGCGCGCCCAGAACGCGCCCGCCTCGCAATTGACTTTGCTCGCCTCACTTAAGTAGTTGGCGGGTAAGCATGGAAGGGCACGGGAATTCGGGGAAAGTTTCCGCGCCCTTCCATTTTGCAAACAACGAGTTTCGGAGGCTCCTGGCCCATCGGCCTTTTTTCAGATTCCACACACCCTCTTCTTCCCGCCCCGCCTTCCACACCTCGCAAGTTCCCATCCCAGGCAACACAGGAGCCCCTTTTCTTACTAGAAGTTACATTCAATCCGCCACAGACGACATATTAAAAAACGGAATCAACATTCCATAATTCATAGCCGATTCGGTGGATTCGTCTCTATAATTGTGGAAGTTATTCTGGGGCAGCGACTTATTTGTACGAAGAATCACAGATGGTGGCAGGCAAGTTGCTCAATAAGATGCGGACCGGGATCTCTGTTCCCGCTACGCTGCCCGACCCCATGAACCGGGAATTTCAGACTCGCATTACCGCTAGCGTCCTGGTGCTGCTCACCGTGGCCGCGGTGGTCTTCGCCGGTTACAACTACAAAGTCGAAAGCCAGTACGTTATCCCCGATGATGGCGTGTGGTGGCTCGAGCGGAAAGGCCAACTGGTCGCCGACAAGTTGGACCCGAACGGTCCGGCAGCACGAGCAGGCATTCGCACCGGCGATGCAGTCTTCAGCGTCAACGGCCGCAAAGTCGAAACCTCGGCCAGTCTGGCGCGCCAGCTCTACTACTCTGGCGTCTGGTCCAAGGCCACCTACTCGCTAAATCGCGGTTCCGTTCCGGTAGACGTCGAAGTGGTTCTCGCACCTGCTGAGCGGTCGATGAACGACTGGCTGCGCGTGATCGCGCTCATCTACCTCGGCATCGGCTTGTACGTTCTGCTGCGGCGCTGGACCGCAGCCGGATCCACGCATTTCTACATTTTCTGCCTGGTGTCTTTCGTCTTCTACGCCTTTCATTACACCGGCAAATTCAACGATTTCGACTGGACGATTTTATGGTGTAACGAAGTGGCATGGCTGCTCCAGCCTGCGCTTTTCCTCCACTTCGTACTGACTTTCCCGGAACGCCGCGGCTTTGTGGCTCGAAACCCCCGGTCGGTGGCGCTGCTCTATGTACCCGGGCTTGTACTGCTCGGTGTTCAGGTTCTGGCATTGAGATTCTTGCAAGCCAGCCAACGCCTGGTATGGAAACTGGACAGCCTGCACTGGGGTTACTCCACTCTGCTTTTCGTAGCGGCCGCTGCGGTGCTCGTCGATAGTTACCGGCGCGCCAACACTCCGATCCTTCGCCAGCAGTTGAAGTGGATCACGCGTGGGACCATTCTCGCGATTACACCCTTCACGCTGCTCTATGTCCTTCCCTACTTGTTCGGCGCGATGCCTTCCGTTGGCATGAAGGTTTCCGTGTTGTCGCTCGGATTGCTGCCTCTGACCTTCGGCTACGCCATCTTCCGCTATCGACTGATGGACGTTGACCTGATTTTCAAACGCGGAATGGCGTACACGCTGGCGGCAGCCGCGATTGTCGGAGTCTACTTTGCTGGGGTGGCCGCCATCGCCGAGTTGGTTCGCACTCGCGTACCCAGTTCCGGGACTTATGGATTGATCCTCGCGGTCGTTGTCACAGCGCTGCTGTTTGATCCGGTCCGCAAGTGGATTCAGGACAAACTCGACCAGTTCTTCTACCGCACGCGTTACGACTATCGCCGTACGCTGATCGAATTCGGCCGCGAGATGAGTTCTGAAACCGATCTGGACAAAATGCTGGCAGCGGTGGTGGACAGGCTGGCACGCACTCTCATGGTGGACCGCGTCGCCATCTTTCTGGCCAATATCGATTCTTCCCGCTTCGAACTGGCCAAGTCGTTCGGATTAGCGCACATCGGCGGTCTCGACCTCTCATTCCTCGCGAAGACTCGAATCGAAGACGCCGCCGGGCACATCTTCTTCGAGAACACGCACCAGGTGCCACGCGAAACTCCTGCGGCGCAAGAGGCGATCGGCCGTCTTGATCTCAACTACTACATTCCCTGCCATGCGCAGCAGAAGACCATCGCCTTCCTCGGACTCGGCAAAACAATGGATGGAGACTTCCTCTCCAGCGAAGACGTCGAATTGTTGGAAACTCTGGCAGGATACGTCGGCATCGCCATCCAAAACGGCCGCCTCTACGCTTCGCTGGAGCAGAAAGTCACTGAATACGAACGCCTCAAGGACTTCAACGAAAACATCGTCGAGTCCATCAACGTCGGCGTGCTGGCTGTCGACTTGCAAGACCGGATCGAGTCCTGGAACTCGCAGATGGAAGTGATGTATGCCCTGCCCCGGTGGCAGGCAGTTGGTCGCTCTCTCAGCGAGGTCTTCCCTGCGGCGTTCGTCGAGGAGTTCTATCGCGTCCGCCAGAATCCGGGCATCCACAACCTATACAAGTTCCGCATGGGAACTCCAACCGGCGAATGGCGGACTGTGAATGTTGCGATCGCCCCGCTGGTTACCCGCAAGTTCCACGTAGTGGGCCGGCTCGTAATCGTCGACGACATCACGCAGCGCATGGAACTCGAGGCTCAACTATCGCAGGCGGATAAGCTCTCTTCCATCGGACTACTCGCCGCAGGCGTGGCTCACGAAGTCAACACTCCCCTGGCGGTGATTTCCTCCTACACGCAAATGCTCGCCAAGCAGTTGCAATCCGACGCGCCAAAAGCCGGAGTGCTCGACAAGATCATCAAGCAGACTTTCCGCGCTTCGGAAATCGTCAATAACCTGCTGAACTTCTCCCGCACCACAGGCGCCGAGTTCACAGAAGTCAGCGTGAACAAAGTGATCGAGGACACGCTGGCCCTGCTCGATCATCAATTCAAAGTGGCGCACGTTAAGGTTGAGCGCAGTCTCGAGAATGGCTTGCCCGCGATCCAGGGAAATGCGGGCCGGTTACAGCAGGTATTCCTGAACCTGTTCCTCAACGCCAAGGATGCAATGAACGGCGGCGGGACTTTGCACCTGAGCACGCAGAATGGCGACTCAGTCAGCGTGCGCGTATCCGACACCGGCAGCGGCATCACGCAGGAACACATCCAGCGTATCTACGATCCTTTCTTCACCACGAAAACGGCTCCCGCTGAAGGCCAAAATCGCGGCACCGGCCTGGGACTCTCCGTGACCTACGGCATTATCCAGGAGCATGCAGGCAACATCCGAGTCGAGAGCCGTCCCGGCGAAGGGACGACGTTTACTTTGGATTTTCCCTTGATCAGGAAGGCCGTCAATGTCTGAAGCTGCCGTCATTACTCGTCGAACCCCGCCCGAAAGTTTACCGGACAGCGTCGGCCGCGTCCTCGTGATCGATGATGAAGCCGAGATCCGTGAGTCATTGGAGACGCTGCTGCAACTCGAGGGCTATACCGTGTCCAGCGCCGGCACAGCTCGTGAAGGCCTGACATCGCTCGGAGAACGCACCTTCGACATCGTGCTTCTCGACCTCGCCCTGCCCGACAAGAACGGAATGGACGTGTTGGCTGAGATTCACATGCTGAATCCGCAGCAGCCAGTCATCATGATCACCGCCTACGGCACGGTTGAAAACGCCGTGCGCGCGATGCAGAGTGGCGCAACCAACTTCATCCAGAAGCCATGGGACAACGAAAAACTGCTCGCCGACGTGCGCGCAGCAGTCGCTCGCCAGCGCGCAGAAGAAGAAAACGTTCAGCTCAAACGCGCGCTTAAGCAGCGCTATGACTTTGAAAACATCGTGGGCAAGAGCGAGCCCATGCTGAAAATATTCGACCTCGTATCCCAGGTCGCCCCCAGCCGCTCGACTATCCTCTTACAGGGCGAGAGCGGCACAGGCAAGGAGCTGATTGCCGTCAAGGGGGCATTTACCAGCGCGATCGCCTCCAAGAAAGGTCTGTTTGAGATCGCGGATCGCGGCACGCTCTTCCTCGACGAAATCGGCACCATGACCCTGGATACACAAAGCAAGATTCTGCGCGTGCTTCAGGATCGAAAGTTCATGCATCTGGGCGGCGTGCAGGAAATGCAGGTCGATGTGCGCATCATCGCCGCCACCAACGTCGACCTGCGCCAGTTGGTGCGCGAAGGCCGCTTCCGCGAGGATCTGTTCTACCGCCTCAACGTGATCACCATCGACCTGCCCCCCTTGCGTCAGCGTCGGGAGGACATTCCGTTGCTGATCGACCACTTCCTCAAGAAATATTCCGAGGAGAACGAACGTCCCCGGCGTCGCGTCACCACCGAGGCGCTGCGCCCGCTGGTTACCTATCCGTGGCCCGGCAACGTTCGCGAACTGGAAAATGTCGTTGAGCGCGCCGTGGTGCTGTCTATCGGTACCGAAATCACTCACGACCTTTTACCCGACCACATCGTGGGCCGCGGTACGCCCGTCCCCGTGATGGACACGGATCCTTCCGCATCGCTCTTCGACATTATGGAAGACTGCGAGCGCCGCATAATCATGGACATGCTGGAGAAGTGCGGCTGGAATCAGACCGAAGCCGCCGAGCGTTTCCATGTACCGCTCTCCACCTTGAATCAGAAAATCAAGCGGCTGAGTATCGAGATCAGGAAGAAGAACAACCACCGCGAATAATTTACGCCGGACGCAACAGAATTGCTGCGACCGCCGCGCACGCAATCAGAATCGGCTCGCGAACCTTCCAGCGAAACAGCACCGCGAGGCTCACAGCACAAATAAGAATCGTCCGCCAATCGTAGACTGACCGCCGTGCAAGGACGACCACAGCGCCCGCGATCGCTCCCGTGGCGGCCGCCGTCACGCCACGAACAAACGCATTCAAGCTGCAAAATTTACTCTGATACCCTTCCTCTGGCGGAACGCCTTCTCATAGTCTATTTTCTCCTCTGCTATAGTCTCTTGGACAGACATGGCTCTCGAACTCGAGATGACTTCGCCTTTCGACGCCGCTAAAGAAGCGGTGAAGGCGATTCAGGATTACGCGCTGCTGGCGGCCCAGTCGCTGGCCAACTTCTTCCGCCCACCTGTTTACTGGGGCGACATCCTGCAGCAGGCCGACCTCATCGGCGTGGGGTCGCTTCCCATCGTAGTGCTCTCCGGACTTTCCATCGGCGCACTGCTCGCCTTGAACTCAGCCAGTACTCTGGAACGGTTTGGCGGCATCACCCTCATTGGACAACTGGTTTCCAGTTCGATGGTCACAGAACTGGGTCCCCTGATCACCGGCTTGATGGTCTCTGGCCGCAACGCGTCCGGCATGGCCAGCGAACTGGGCTCCATGATCGTGACCGAGCAGATCGACGCCATGCGGGCCCTTGGCACCGATCCCAGCAAGAAACTGGTCACGCCGCGGGTAGGCGCAACTGTATTCATGCTGTTCTTTCTGACAATCATTTCCGATCTGCTCGGCTTGTTCGGAGGCTTCGCAGTCGCACACCTGCTCTTCGGACTCGACTCGCGCCAGTACTGGAGCAATGCCTGGCAGACCTTGGTTTTTCGCGACGTCTTCATGGGTCTCATTAAGCCGGTTCTTTTCGGATTTATTATCGCCACCATCGGCTGCTACTACGGAATGTCCACACGCGGAGGCACTCAGGGCGTCGGCCGCTCCACCACGCAAGCTGTGGTCACTTCTTCCGTGCTGATTCTGGTTGTCGATTTCTTCGTCACCAAACTGATTTTTGCGCTACTGGGGTATAGATAAACGATGTCGGCGCCCACTCTGCCCATCGACAAACCCTCACCTCAGCAGGAGGATTCGTCCGCTGACGCTATCGTGTTCGACAACGTCTGCATGGCCTTCGAGGAGAATGTCGTGCTGGACGGGATTTCCTTTCACCTCCCGCGGGGCGACACCAAAGCCGTGTTCGGAGTCGCCGGCTCGGGCAAGAGCACAATGCTCAAACTCGCGTTAGGTCTCATGAGACCGGACTCGGGGCGGATCTTCCTCCTCGGGCAGGAAGTTACCGCCATGTCAGAACAGGCTCTCTTCAACCTCCGCCGCCGCGTCGGCATTGTCTTTCAGGAGAGTGCGCTCTTCGATTCCCTCAGAGTGAGGGAAAACGTTGCCTTCCGCCTGATGGAAGAACATCTCTCCGAAGAGGAGATCGACCGCCGGGTGCGTGAAGCTCTTCGTTTCGTGGAGTTGGAACGAACGATCGATATGTTTCCTTCAGAACTCTCCGGAGGAATGCGCCGTCGGGTTGCAATCGCGCGCGCCATCATCACGCAGCCGGAAGTGCTGCTCTACGACTCGCCAACCGGCGGACTCGATCCCGTGACTTCAAATACCATCGTCGAGCTGATCGTCAAACAGAGAGACGTCTACAAGACCAGTGCGTTGATGGTCACCCACCGCCTGCAGGATGCCTTCACCATGGCCACCCACGAGTTCGACAAGGACTTAAACAAGATGGTCCCTTTGCCGAAGGGCAAGCGCTCTGAGGTGCCGTTGAGCTTTCTGATTCTTCGCGACGGAAAAATCATCTTCGATGGCGATCTACCCGAACTCGCCGCCTCGCGAGACCCGTACATCCGCGAATACATTTCGTAGCTACTGCTTTCCTCCCGTCGCCGCCTGCTTCATTTGGATGAAGGTTTCCACATTGTTCTTATCCACCAGTGCCGATCCGGTGTCGACAAAAGCGGGAACGGGAGCGAAACTGTCTTTGGAAAAATCTGCGGTCAGTGAACTAAGCTTATTGTGATAGAACTCGTCGAGCACGCGCACACCGAAATACGTCATCGTGTAAGGCTTTTGCGAGATGGTGGCAGCGATCACACCTTTGCGGATCCACTCCAGCGTGTCCGGATCCGTATCCATCGCGATGACTACCTTGCCAGTCACCTTGTTCGAGCTAAGCACGGTCGCGACTTCCTTGCCGCCCTGCGCCTCCAGGCACACGAACGCATCCACCTTGTCTCGTTCCTTCCCGAGAATTTGTGTCGTGGTATCGAAGACGATGCGAGGATCGCCCGCGATGTCCACGACGCGCGCGATCTTGATCTGGGCATGATTCTCCAACGCGGAGCGGTATCCGCGCAGCCGTTCCGCCATGTTGGCCTGCCCAGGCATGGTATAGACAACTACGTTACCCTTGCCTTTGAGTTCCGTCGCCAGACGCTCGCCACCGGTTAGCCCGGCCTGATAGTTGTTTGTGCCGATGAAGAACAAGCGCTTGCTTTCGGGCGCGTCGGAATCAATTGTGATTACGGGGATGCCCGCGGCAATGGCCTTGTCAATGTTCTCGGTGAGTAACTTGGCATCCGCCGCCGACACCAGGATGCCGGTGGGCTTTTTGGTCAGCGCTTTATCGAATGCCGCTTTTTCCGCGTTGGGGTCGTATTCGTCCGGACCAACAAACTCATATCGGACTCCCAGCTGCCCGGCTGCTTGCGCCAGTCCAGCCCCCGCCGCTTTCCAATACGGCACCTGAATGTTGGCGGAAACCAGGACGTAAAGTTCGTCCGCCGAATGTGCCGAACCACAATTGAGAAGCGGAACGACAAACAACAACACCGCGACGAAGGCGAGAAGCGGACGCTGCCGAAGCATGGGATCCCTCCTTGAAGGACTCAACTTTGAAGGACGTATCCAGAGAACGGTAGGGATTGTAGACCTGAGAGGTCGAGGAAGCAAAGAGGAATGCGAACGAGGTCAGAGGTTAGGGGTCCGATTGCAAATGTAAAAATCCTCATGGTGGTCGGCTGCCAGATCTGAAGCCTTCTACCTTTGGGGTCTGACCTCTAACCTCTGACCTATTTCAGCGCCTTATCCAGCGCCTTCGAAATCTCGCCCTCCTCCACCTCGCCGGACGCGTTGTACGCGATCTTGCCCTCGCGACTGAGCACGGTTATGTGCGGAATGTATCCCTTATAGAACCTCTTCACCAGATCTTCCTGCACGGCGGAGCGCGGTTTGTCCATATCGACGACGACGAATTGCACTTTGCCTTTGTACTTCTCGTAGAGTTCAACCGTGCGCCGAGCCTGGCGTTTGGAATTGAAGCAGCCTTCGCCATAGATGATGACGTAGCTTGGCCTGTCGCTGGCCGCGCCATCTTGAAGATGATCGCCCGTGATGAGCGGTCCGTCCTGGCTGTCGCTCGAGTAGTCGAGATGCTCATTCAGCTTAAGATTGTCAGCCGCATAGGCCGGCGCGATGGCAATCGCCAGCACAACAACGACGAGACAGCGCTTTCTCATAACAACCCCCGCTAAATTCGACTCTCGGCGCGTCAAAAAGTTTCATCCGCCGCTTTCCGGTTTCTTTCGAGCACTCTTGCCCGGCAGACTAGCCGGATTCTCATGCGTGCGTTCGCGGAATCCGCCCTTCATCCCGGTCGCCAACCCGATACTCGATTCGCCGAACTTGTCGCGCAGGTGGTCGGCCGCCTGCAGCGCCTTCTGCCAGCGCTGCTGGCGCGACGGCTCCAGCAGATCGATCTGCGACGGACCCGCTTCAAAGTTTGACGCCTGCACACCCAGCAACCGTATCGAAGCGCCCTGTTTCCAGTTTCGGAGGAATAGCCGCCGAACTTCCTCATAAATCTCTGTGTCGAGTTGTGTCGGTTGTTCGAGCGAATGCGCGCGAGTGAGGGTAGTGAAGTCCGTGTAGCGCAGTTTTAATTGGATAGTGCGGGCAAAGTATCCGCCTTCTCGTAATCGTCGGCCAACCATCTCGCTCAGACGCATTAGCGTCGACTGCAAACGATCCAGTTGGGACGTGTCTTCGTTGTAAGTATGTTCGTGACTGATGGACTTCGGATCGGTGTCTTCGCCGACCGCGCTGTCGAACCATCCGCCGGCATCTTCACCACGCGCTTTGCCCGCGAGAGCAAGTCCCCACTTTCCAAAACGATGTTCCAGGTCTCCTTCTTCCAGGCGAGCAAGATCGCCCACGCGCTGAATTCCCATCTCCTGCAATCTTTTTTCTGTAACAGCGCCGACGCCGGGAATGTCGCGCACGTCGAGCGGCGCCAGAAATTTTGCCTCTTGTGTGGGCAGCACCCAGAGCACGCCGTTGGGCTTGGCCTTCGCGGAACTGACCTTCGCGATCAGCCGGGATGTCCCGATGCCGATCGAGCAATTTAATTCCGTTTCGGTCTTCATCGCGTCATGCAGACGATGCGCCGAACGTAGCGGAAGCCCGTGCAGTCGTTCCGTACCGGTCATGTCAAGATAAGCTTCGTCCACCGAAGCCATTTCCACTTGCGGAGAAAATCGGCACAACACTTCGTGCACACGCGCTGAGTATTCGCGATACCGCTCCGGATGCCCATCTACAAAAACCGCCTGAGGGCAAAGCTTGGCAGCAGTGCGAAGCGGCATGGCCGAGTGCACACCGAACTTGCGAGCAGCATAAGAAGCCGCAGAGACCACACCCCTCTCATCGCGTTGCCCCCCAACGACAACCGGCTTGCCCTTCAGCGAAGGATCGTACAACTCCTCGACCGACACGAAGAACGCGTCCATATCGACGTGGAAGATCGTGCGTGGCGTGGAAATATTCATTGGAGTTGGGACGCCTTAGCAAAAGTGTACCGCGAGAATGGTAGAAGAAGCGTCGCCGTAGTTGTCGCGCCGTATCTGACTTCGGCGATATAATCGCGCGCATGAAATTCCCTTATCGTAAAACTTCCATTCTCTTAACGATGGTGGTTGCCGTTTTCATGGGGCAAGCAGCGAGAGCGCAGGCGGCGGCAGCTGCCGACGATGCGTTGGCGCTCGTCAAACAGGGGCAAAAGCTCAATAGCGACGGCAAACAGGATGAGGCGTTGAAGCTATACGCCCAGGCGATCAAGAAGTCTCCGAATTTGTATGAGGCGCATCTCGAGTCGGGCGTGGCGCTCGACCTGAAGGGCGATTACGCTGCCGCGCGCGCGCACCTTAAGAAAGCCATCGATGTCGCTCCCGCGGACCAGAAGAATCGCGCGCTGCGGGTGATGGCATTTTCATATGCGTTCGAGAGCAATGCAGCCGAGGCAGAGAAGTACGAGAAGCAGGCGTTTGATGCGCTGGTTGCGAAGCCGGACTTCGCAGCGGCAGCCGGAGTGGCCAATGAGTTGGCGCGCATAAAGCTAGAATCGGGTGATATCGACGGCGCCGCCAAGTGGTACAAGACCGGCTACGACACCGCAATGCGCCAGACGGACATGAAAGACGCCGACAAGAATCTTTGGGCATTCCGATGGGCGCACGCCCAAGCCCGAATTGCCGCCCGCCGTGGACAACGCGATGAAGCACAAAAGCAGGTAGCAGCGGCGAAAGCAGCACTGGACAAGGCAAATAATCCTGACCAGGCACAGTTCTTCCCATACCTAACCGGATATGTCGCATTCTATGGCGGCGATTACCGGACGGCGATCACGGAATTAGGAAAAGCAAGCCAGGACGACCCGTTCATCCTGATGCTGATTGCGCAGTCCTATGAGAAATCTGGCGACGCGACGCGCGCGAAAGACTATTACGGCAAGGTAATGGCCAACAATGGACACGGTCCGACGAATGCGTTTGCGCGTCCGGTGGCGAGGAAAAAGCTGGCGGGCGGCTAGCAGCAATGAGAGTAGCGTGTCGGCGGCTCGCGGTTGCGTTTCTTTTGGCGGCACTGACGCAATCAGTTCTCGGGCAGTCATCGCATCAGAGTCACCATGCGCGACCCCCTGAATACGCGTTCAAGGTCATTCAGACGTTCCCTCACGACTCGACTGCATTTACGCAAGGTCTCGCGTATCGCGACGGATTTCTCTACGAAGGCACCGGCCTGAAGGGCAGATCATCGCTTCGCAAGGTTCGTCTCGAAACTGGAGAGATTCTTCAACGAGTTGATTTGGCGCCCGAATTTTTTGGCGAAGGCATCACTCTTTTCAGGAACGAAGTCATCCAGCTCACCTGGCAGTCCCAAATAGGATTTGTCTACAACGTACAGGACTTTCATCTGCGGCGACGCTTTACCTATTCAGGAGAAGGATGGGGTCTGACCACGGACGGTCATGAGATCTTCATGAGCGACGGTACATCCGCGATCCGTGTTCTCGACCCTGGCACGCTCGCGGAAAAACGCCGCTTCACCGTCCAGGACGGAAATACTCCCCTCGATCAGTTAAACGAACTGGAGTTTGTGGACGGACAAATTTTCGCCAACGTGTGGCAGACCGATCGAATCGCCCGGATCTCTCCACAAAGCGGCAAGGTAGTTGGCTGGATTGACCTCAAGGGCCTTCTGAGCCCGATTTATCGGCTCGAATCGGACGCTGTGCTAAACGGAATTGCTTATGACTCAAGTCGAAAGCGGCTGTTCGTCACTGGCAAACTGTGGCCGAGCGTGTTCGAAATTCGACTGGTTCCGAAGCGGGCCAAATAGCTATCTAAAAATCACCACGTCTATCGAATAACCTGCGGCTCGCTGGCGAGCACCGGCTCCTTTTTCAACTCCGCGATCCCGCTGGCCGCCGCAGCCGCCCTCACCTGCCGCACACGGTCATAGACCTTGCCATAGTCGCGCGCCGACGCGCCCCACGAAAAATCCTTGTTCATCCCGTTGCGCATCAAAATTTGCCACGACGCCTGGTCGCGATAGGCGAGCAGAGCCTGCTTGGTTGTGGCGAGTAGTGCTTCCCCGGTGTACTCCGTGAACTTGAAACCCGTTCCCTTCCCGGTTCGCGCATCCCATGGTTCAATCGTGTCGTCGAGGCCTCCTGTCGCTCGCACGATGGGCACTGTACCGTATTTCAGGCTGTAAATCTGATTCAGTCCGCAGGGCTCGTATCGGGAGGGCATCAAAAACATGTCGGCGCCCGCTTCAATCTTGTGGGCAATGACGTTGTCGTATGCCACTTTCACGGCGATCTTGTTCGGAAACTGCTTGTTAAGCCGCAGAAACATTTCCTCGTAGGGTTTGTCGCCCGCTCCAAGAACAACCAGATTCATCTCTTCGCGCGCCAACCGGTCCACAACCTGCGAGATCAGATCAAAACCCTTCTGCGCCGCAAAACGCGAAACGATGCCGATCACCGGCGCGTTGGGATCTGCATTCGCGAGTCCAAAAACGTTTAGCAGGTCTTTCTTGCAAACTTTCTTGCCGCTCAAGTCCTGCGGCGTGTACCTGGCGGCGATAAATTTATCAGCCTCCGGACTCCACTCGTCATAGTCCACCCCGTTCAAGATTCCTGCCACAGTCGCGGCCCGCAAGCGCAACACGCCTTCCAGTCCAAATCCGTATTCGGTGGTCTGGATTTCCTGGCTGTATTTCTTGCTCACCGTAGTGATGAAGTCGGAGAACACGAGCGCGCCCTTCAGGAAATTAACCTGCCCGAAAAATTCCATTTTCGACATCGTGAACAAATCCCATGGCAACATGAGCAGCGGCAGAATGTCCGGCGGGAACAGGCCTTGGTATCCCATGTTGTGAATCGTGAAAACCGTGGCCACATCTCGGAACGCCGGGTCCTCGGAATACAGTGTCCGCAGCATCACGGGCAGCAGAGCCGACTGCCAATCGTGACAATGAAACGCGTGCGGCACACCCAGAATCTTCGACGCCTCCAGAACCGCGCGAGTGAACAGATAGAAACGTTCCGCGTTGTCCGGATAATCGCCCGCCGATGACCCATAGAGCGATTCCCGATCGAAGTAGGGCGGATACTCTACGAAATAAAAACGCACACCTGCGCTGCTGCCCGCCGTCACCACCGAAGCGAAGCGATACTTGTCATCAAACGGAACGGTAATACTGCGCACCACCGTTTGCGGGTCCGTGATTTTGGTCTGGCGATAGCGAGGGACATAAACGCTGACCTGATGTCCCAGTGCCGCCAGCGCCTTGGGCAATGCGCCGACCACATCGGCCAGCCCGCCAGTCTTTGAAAAGGGAACGCACTCGGAAGCGATGAACGCGACGTGCATCGGCAGGAAGCCTCCCCGAACAGGATTTCATTTCTCCCCGCTCAGGCTATGATGGTCGTTACAAAAATGAACTCTGTCAGTCTAAATGCCGGAAAGAAAGAGGGTCAACGTGGCTAAGGGCGTAGTCACGCAGCCGATTCGCAAACCGAAACTGGGACAACATTTTCTGGAGAGCCACTCCGCCGCGCTGCGCATCGTCGAAGCGCTCGGCGACATTTCCCAAGCCACCGTGCTTGAGATCGGCCCCGGACGCGGCGCCCTCACCGCACTGCTGGCCACACGCGGACGCCGCATCATCGCCGTCGAACTCGACCGCGTGATGGCCGCACAACTGCGCATGAAGTTCAACACCTATCCCAACGTTGAGATTATCGAAGGCGACATCCTCAAAATTGAACTTGACACCCTCTTCGGTCCCAAGCCCGGCATGCTTCGTCCTGGCCTGAAGTTTGCGCCGGAACCCGCTTACGTCGTCGGCAACCTACCTTACTACATCACCTCCGACATCCTGCTGCGCCTGCTCGAATATCACCGCTACTTTTCGACGATTGTCATCATGGTGCAGAAAGAAGTGGCGGACCGCCTGGCTGCTTCTCCCGGGAGTCGCGATTACGGATTGCTCTCGGCGACAGCCCAGTTGTTTGCGACCGTCGAAAAGCTCTTTACGCTCTCGCCGGACGCCTTCGCTCCGCCTCCGAAAGTGCATTCGAGCGTCGTTCGCATGACGATCAAGCCCCGCCTGGATTCGCTGGGAGTTCCCGAGGCCGAGTTTATTTCCTTTCTCAGACTTTCCTTCGGACAAAAGCGCAAGACTCTGTGGAACAATCTCAAGACGGAGTATGACCAAGCCGTCCTGCGCGCTGCTCTGGCCAGGAGTGGCGTGAAGCCGACCGTGCGGGCCGAAGCATTGTCGCTGACAAAAAGCGCCGCGTTATTCCGTGCTCTGCACTCCGGCACTGCATAAGTCTCCGAAAGGAGGCCGCTCATGACTTCCAACGTACGAATGCCCGCCGTTGCCGGAAGGTTTTATCCTCGCGACCCGGACACCCTCCGCCGCGATGTTTTGAAATACATCTCCCCGGACGTGAGTAGCCGCATCGAAGCCATCGGATGCGTCGCTCCCCACGCCGGCTACATGTATTCCGCCTATGTCGCGGGCGCGGTCTACTCGCAGATAGAAATCCCGAACCGCGTCATCGTCCTATGCCCCAACCACACTGGCATGGGACATCCGCTGGCGATTATGACGAGCACACGCTGGCAGACTCCGCTGGGCGAAGTACCTGCCGACGCGAAACTCGGAACAGCCATACTCCAACGATTTCCAGCACTCCGCGAGGACAGCGCCGCCCACCGCTCCGAGCACGGCATCGAAGTGCAACTTCCCTTTCTGCAAACACGGCGCGCGGATCTGACCTTTGTTCCCATTGCCGTTGGAACGCGCCAGTTCGACATCCTTCGCGGTCTCGGCGAGGCCATCGCCGACGTAATCTCCGCCCAGCGCGATAGAGTTCTCGTCGTTGCCTCCAGCGACATGAACCATTACGAATCCGACGCCATTACTCGGATCAAAGACCGTATGGCAATCGACCGTGTGCTCGCCATGGATCCGCGCGCCCTTTGGGAAGTCGTCATGAACGAGGACATCAGCATGTGTGGTTTCGGACCGACAGTCGCGATGCTGACCGCCGCCCAGCGACTGGGCGCGACTTTCGCGACACTGGCAAAGTATACGACTTCAGGAGAGATTTCCGGCGATTACGAGAGGGTCGTGGGCTACGCCGGAATCATTGTTTCGTAAATCATGTTTCGTAAAAGAAGTTCACCGCAATAAAAAAAGGGCGCCCCGATCAGTCACCCTCGTCCAGGAGAAACTGAAATATTTAATGTGGCTTGCTGCTCCGCATGGGCGGCGCAGATGGCATTCGTGGAGACGCCGTCGGCGGGCTATACACTCGCGACGGCTGACTCGTCGAAGAGGGCGGCCGTAATCCAGAACTGGTCGAACCTGTGCTCCCACCCATTCGACGGCTCGGCGGAGCGATCCGGCCCCGCGGTTCCGCCGCAACTTCCACCGGACGCATGCTCTTGTTTACATCCCGCGAAATGCGGCCCAGATCGCGCACCGCGCCTCGTGGAACGCCCAAGCCGGCGGAACCCGGAGCCAAGGTCACCCGAGTCGGCAATCCGCTCGGCGGACTCACGCTCAATCCCCGCCCTACCATAACCGTCCCAACGCCGCGTACCGGAGGCACCGGAACCGAGACCCGTCGCGGTGGATTCACGACTCGCGGCACCGCATACCACGTATTCCAATAGCCCGGCTGCCACACCCAGCCAAAGCCGGGAACGAAAGCCCAGTTGCCGTAGCGATACGGCATCCATCCCCACGGATACGAGGAAACCCACATGTAGCCAGCGCCCTGATAGTAGACCCAGCCGCCATCCTGGAACGGACTCCAGGTCGCGTCCATAAAATACGGCTGCCAGACCAGGCCATAGCCCGGCACCGACATGTAGTTGCCGTAATAATTCAGATCGCTCATCCCGTACGCGTACGGAGAGCCGTTGCGGGAACTTCCATTGCTCGCGTAGCGATCGTGATATTCAGATTGCTGTTTGTCCCACGCGTCGTACGAGACTGCTTCGTAGTTCTTGGCGACATCATACCGGTCGCTGTCGACGTCAAAAGTCGCGGTGTGTTTTTGGTCGACCTCAATGGGACCCGACTGCCCATTAACATTCAAGCGGCCTTTGATCACCGCCAGCGTAGCCTCGTTGTTTCGCAGGCCGATGCGGAAATGCACAGCTTCCGTCAAC
>WNFR01002317.1_pt1 | contig 23348 bp, 19 predicted proteins | sample 5400221 | NCBI WGS metagenome assembly WNFR01 (sample SAMN13153357, study PRJNA577476) | soil metagenome | isolation source: 40 cm soil under Madrone tree | place: USA:California | collected 2016-06-14 | reverse complement strand
CCGGCCTCTTTCGCGCTCCTCGAATGTTTTGACTACGCATACTACGCCACCCTGGATGTTCGATTCTATGCATCCATGCCGCTGCTCAAATTCTGGCCGGAAATCGAAAAACAAGAACTCCGCGAGTTTGCGGATACCGTTCCGCGCGAGTATTCGGAACAAGGACTCTGGGTTTGGAAATCTCAGCAAACTGGCCAGCCCGTTCTGCACAAGCGCAAGAAAAAAGGTGCCGTACCCCACGACCTTGGTGTACCCGAAGGCGACCCTTTCATCTCGGTCAATGAACCCGGCTGGCAGGACACTAACGACTGGAAAGACCTGAATTCGAAATTCGTCCTGATGGTCTATCGCGACTATGTTTTGACAGGACGTAAGGACACCACTTTTCTTCGCGAAATGTGGCCCGCCATGAAGGAAGCAATCGCCTACCTGCGGCAGTTCGATCACGGCAGCGGCATCCCCGAAAATAGCGGCTATCCCGATCAAACCTACGATTCCTGGACCGTTCGCGGCGTCAGCGCCTACTGCGGCGGATTGTGGCTGGCCGCCTTGCGAGCGTCGGAAGAAACGGCTCGCATTCTTGGAGACCCCACAGCAGCCGCGGAATATCACGCATTATTTCTTAAGGGCCAAAAATCGTTTGTGAGCAAGCTCTGGAACGGCGAATATTTCAATTACGACATGGAAAGCCCCGGTCGTGACGACGTGCAGGCAGATCAACTTGCCGGACAGTGGTACGCCAATATGACCGGCTTGGGCGATCTGGTCCCTCGCGATATGCAACTCTCGGCCCTCAAGAAAATCTTTGCCTTTAACGTCATGAAATTCGGCAACGGGGAAATGGGTGCTGCAAACGGGATGTCCGCAAAGGGCGCCATCCTCAGCGACAATGAACAAGGCTTGGAGGTTTGGGCTGGTACGAGCTTCGGCTTGGCCGCACTTTTTCTTAGCGAAGGTATGAAGGACCAGGCCTACAAAACAGCGTGGGGGATCTATCACGTCATCTATGAAACCAAGGGCTATTGGTTCCGCACTCCCGAAGCGTGGGACGTAAACGGAAATTTCCGAGCCTCCATGTACATGCGTCCCGCCGCAGTATGGGCCATGGAGATGATCAAGCCTGGCACAAACGAAGTACCCGCGAGATAAGAACTACGGCCGCGCACCGTCTGCCCGGCGACCTCCGGCAATTGCTTGTCGCCCATCAATCACCGATAGATTGTTTTCTCCCATGGTGGACACGTATGCCTTATTGGCCGCCGTATCCACCGCAATAGCATAGGGACCATTTCCGGTCGCCACCGTTCCGATCACCGAGTTCTTGGCGCCGTCGATCACCGTTACACTGTTGCCGTGGGTGTGCGCCACGTAGATCGTGTGCGTCACTGAGTTGACTCCAATTGCTTGAGGCCTCGTTCCCACCACCACCGTCGCAATCACGGAATTATTTGCGCCGTCGATCACCGTCACGCTGTCGCTCGCATAGTTCACTGCGTAGACTCGGTTCATCACGGAGTCTACGCCGACCGCACAAGGACTATCGCCAGTCTTAACTATAGTGGTCCTGTTAGTCGAACCATCGATCACCGTTAGATTGGAGGAGCCTTTGTTGGCAACATAGATCTTGTTTGTCACCGGATTCTGCGCGATGGCCCACACATGTACTCCCGCCACCACCGCAGTAGTGTTGTGCGTCGCGCCATCCATCACCGTTACGTCTTGGCTTTCGTAGTTAGTCAAGTAGATCTTGTTCGTTGCCGGGTTTACCGCAATCGCGTCCGCCTGAATTCCTGCCTTGAGATTGCTGGTCGTGTTGGTTGCGCCGTCGATCACCGTCATCGTGTTGCTGAACGTTTTCGACACATAGATCTTGTTGGACGTCGGATTTACCGCGACCACGTAGGGCAGAGCTCCCACCTCCACTGTCCTGGTCACTGCGTCGGTTGTCCCATCGATCACGGACACGGTGCCGCCTCCCGTGTTTCCTACATATATTTTGTTAGTCACTGGATTTACGGCGATCGCCACAGGTTGCGAACCGACCCTTATCGTCCTTGTGGAGTTGGCCGAGCTATCCATCACCCCGAGCCACAGCACCGCATCTTCAATCAGCTTATTCTGAATGGGACTCGTAAATATCTTGTCGCCGTGTCCCATATTCATATACAGCATTTTATATTTCGTGTTTGTCCAAACGACCGGCAGGTCCCCGCTTTTGAGGACATCCTTAAATCCAATCGGATAATTGGAAGGATCGAGAGTGACCAATACTCGCACGTCTCTATTCAGGCGGGGGCTTGGTTTCCAGATGTACCACTCGTTGTCAGGTGATACGAAACTCTCCGGAATGTGCTTCGTCGCAGGATGTGACCGGTCATCAACGGTCAGCTTTGCCGGCAATGGCGGCCAGCTATTGATATGAAATACGCCGCCACCCAGGAAATCCACGAACCACGGCCAGTTGGAATCTTTATCGTTGTACGCCGCCACGTGAAAACCCAGCCAGGCCCCTCCGTTTTCCATATATTTTTGAAAAGCCTCCTTTTGCTCGGCTTTGGAGGGCTCATCGTTCAGCCAGACAACGACTTCGTATTTTTTAAGATTGGAATCATTCATGTCGTCCCAATTGCTCGTCGCATCAAACGTAAAGTTGTTCTTCTTCGCGATTTCGGAAAAGAACTTTAGCGCGCCCTCAGCAAACAGGACGTGGTCGGGTTCCACTTTCGTGGAGTAAAACGCGAGAACCTTGAAAGGCGTTTGCTGGCCAAACGCGGCTGTCGAGAAAAACATCGTTGCTAAAGACAGCCCAAGCGCAACCAAATATCTCTTCACTGGCGAGCCGCCCAAAAGATGGAATTGGTGAAGAGGGTCGTGAAAGCAGGATTTTGGAATAACTCCGGGTGGTGCCCCATAAAAATATAAATATTCCTGGCCTTGAAATGGTCGTTCGTCCAAACCACAGGATGATCTCCCATCTTGGTCGGAGTATCCGGCGAATAGGTGCTTTCCTCCACGCGGGCCAGCACATGCACATTGGGTCGCGGCGACTTGTTATAGGTGTACCACTCCTCATCCTTCACGACGAACGATCCCCCAAGATTTTTCACTGCTGGGTGCGAGGAATCTTCTACCGTTACTGTTGCCGTCGCAAATTTCGGAATATAACCCGTGAACCGGATATCCCCCATGAATTGCGAGAACCAGGGCCACATTTGGTATCCATCAAATTCGCCGAGCAGGGTAGCGTGATGAAACCCAATCCATCCGCCGCGACCCTCCTCAATATATTTCACGAAAGCACTCATAGCCGTTGGCGTCCAGCGATACGGCGGATAATCGAGCTGAATGAACAACTGGTAGTGAGATAGGAATGCGTCGTCGATTTTCTCCGTGTCCTCTATGTAGTCGATGGAAAAATTCCTGTCCGCCGCCACTTTTTGCAACCAAACCTTCGCCGCGTCGACAAACGGCCGATGTATTGAGGCATGTTCAGCCAATGCAACCACCCTGAATTCAGGTTTTGAGTCCTGCGCCAAGCTTGTATGTATCGGGGTAAGCGCCAGCAGAAGAAAAACCCACCAGCAACGGTGAGCCGGAAACCACATGCGCGCTAGACGTGAAAATGGCATCGATAATCCTTATCTTTAAATTGTGGTTGGAGGCGCAAGAACGCAATCGAGGAACTCGTGTCTCGATCGCGCAACCGAGGAAGCCCGCGCATCCTGATCAAGAGCTCGAGATTTGCAGGATAACACTCGCTTGAAATGACGGGAGGCTCCATCCGCTAGACAAACGTTTGCGTGAAACCTATATCACGTTTCTAGAATGAAAGGAATAACGAAGCGTGCGGACCGTAATATTCTGTGCGCTCCAACGTGGGCCACGATCTGTAAGGAGAGTACGAAGGAAGTTGCCCTAGCGCGTAGTTAAATGCTCAATGCAGTTGCGCGGCCGCACTCGAGATCCCGTTTCTTCCCGTACCGAAATGCCGCCCATACACCGAGAGTCATGAATCCGAGCGGGGGAAGCAAAAGAACCACTACTCCCTTGCTGAGCGCTTTTTGTCCATCTTTGGAGGTCGCCTTAGCCGTGCTGTAACACATGGAACAGGCTTGGCTAAATGCAGGCGTGGCCCATAGCAAAAAGAAGGCAACAAGAATGGCAACGCGTAATTTCATTTCACTCCCAGCGAAATGATTCGCAGCGCGTCGGGGAAGAAGATCATCATCAAGGCCAGGCAGGCGACCAAGGAGCACATCGTCAACCACTTCATCCGCGAAATTTCATACTTCATGTGCATGAAGAAGCCGATGATGAGCGCCGCCTTTACAAGCGACAATCCCATTAAAATCGTCAGCATGCGCACCGGCGGCAAATTCTGATACGTCAGGTAGACTTCAATGGCCGTCATCGCCAGCAGCGCGGCCCAAACCCAGAAGAACTGCGACTTCCCGTGATGCCGGTGTTGTTCCGCGACGCGCTCTGCAATGGCCTGCTGAAAAGCTTCCATGTTTTTCCGCTCCTAGAGAATCTTGGCGGACATCAGATACACCAAAGGAAAAATAAACATCCACACGAGGTCCACGAAGTGCCAGTACAATCCCGCAACTTCCACGTCCGATGAGTCGTAGACCTTCGGCTTCAACCACAAGACAATCGAGCAGACAATCGCGGCCATGAGTAGAACATGCGCTCCATAGTGGAATGGACTGTACGAAGGCGTTCCCAGCCACGCCGCCAGCCAAAGCGCCAACAGAATAGGAATGAAGTTGCGCCGCAGCGCGATCACGCCGAGGTAGATCACTCCCAGCGTCACGTGCAGCATGTGCATCCCGGTCAGCCCAAAAAAGGTCGCGGGAAATTGCGGTACGGTCTGTGCGACATTCGCGAACTCGCCGCCTGCCGCTTGTCCCGGCAGCTTTGGAAACACCGGAAGCGTCAACCCCTCTGCGATCAGCTTGCTCCACTCTCTGCCATGCAGAATGACAAAGCCCATGCCGCAGGCCATGGTGGCCAGCAGCCACAGCCGCTGAGCTCTCGCGTTGCCTTGCACCGACGCGCGCACCGCCAGCACCATGGTCAACGAGCTCGTCAGCAGGAACGCCGTCATGATCGTGGCGTTCACAATGCTCTCGGAGTGGAACGGCGTCGGCCAGTTTGGCGTGGAAATCCGCCCGTAGCTGTACGCGTATAACAAAGCTCCAAACGTCAGCGAGTCAGAAACCAGGAACAGCCACATCCCAATTTTCTTGGAGTAGGTTCCAAACAGCGACGGTTCGTAAACCGCTGTCGTGTCGTGCAACAGCGTCGCCTCAGCCATGGGTCTGGTCTCCTCCTTCGCGTGACGTTAGTGCACAAACTCCAACAACCACAAAATGTAAACCCACAACACAGCCATGAAATGCCAATACCAGCCGGTCACGTCCACCGCAATAAGTTGTGAATCCGCGGAGCGGCGCAAGAGGGAAGTGACGCCAGCGGTCAACAGAGCCACCACGCCACCGAAAAGGTGCACACCATGCATGCCGGTCAATAGATAGACGAAAGAACTGCTCGGGCTGCTCGCCACATAGAAACCGCTAGCCGCGAGTTCGCGCCAAGCCATCCATTGCCCAGCCAAAAAGCTGAGCCCCAGCACCACTGTCAACGCCAGCCACGAGATTTCTTCTTTCGCGTTCACGGATGCTCCAGCAACGGACACGAACTGCGCAAGCGCCCTTTTTCGCGCCGCCTGGCGACGCGCCAGTTCCATGGTGACACTGCTGATCAGCAACACACCGGTATTGATGAGCAGCAATCTTGGCAATGGCACCGGAAACCAGTCATGCAGCAGCGTGTTAGTGCGCGGGTCGAGTGTCGGCAGGCCCTGCCTGATGACGTAAGCGCTCGTAAACGAAATGAAGATCATCGCGATCCCGGTCAAGCCTACGACGAGTCCCAGCCTTGCTCGTCGCAACCGCGTATCGAAGAGACCGAAATTGTCACCGTAGCCGCCCCAGCCCGGCGGCAGGACGCCATTGCCTCCCGTGGCCGTTCTGGGATCGTCAATCGAAACCGTTGGCGTGTAGCTCGCCATTTTGTCCTTAGTGTGCCGCCACAGTTGCTGGATCGGTCTGCATCACATAATCGCGCGGCGCGCCCGGCACGCTGTATTCGTACGGGCCGTTGTAAACCGCCGGTGTATGTCCGCCAAAATTGTCGTGCGGAGGCGGCGTCGCCGTCGTCCACTCGAGCGTGGTCGCCTCCCACGGATTGTCACTCGCCTTCTTCCCGTACTTCATGCTCCAGAAAAGATTGAAGAGAAAGATAAATTGCGCCGCAATGGTGACGAACGCCACATAAGTGATGAACTTCTGGAGCGGAAGCAACGGATGAAGAAACGCCAGCTCCGTTCCCTGCGAGTACCGCCGCGGATGTCCCGCCATCCCCAGATAATGCATAGGCATGAAGATCGCGTAAGTCCCGACAAACGTGAACCAGAAGTGCCACCGCGCAAGACTTTCGCTCATCATGCGCCCAAACATTTTCGGGAACCAATAATAGGTCGCCGCAAAAATCCCGAAAATAGACGCCACGCCCATAATCAAGTGGAAGTGCCCGGTCACAAAGTAAGTGTCGTGCAGAGGAATATCGAGTGTCGGCTGCGCCAGGAAAGGTCCACTGATTCCGCCTGACACAAACAGCGAAACAAATCCGATCGCGAACAGCATCGGTGAATAAAAGCGAATCCGACCACCCCACAACGTCCCCAGCCAATTGAACGTCTTAATCGCGGAAGGCACTCCGATCGCCATCGTCATGATGGAAAACGCGAATGCAGAATACGGGCTCATGCCGCTCATGAACATGTGATGGCCCCACACCATAAAGCCCAAAAGCCCGATCGACAGCATGGCGTACACCATCGCCTTGTACCCAAAAATCGGTTTGCGAGAAAACACGGAAACCAACTGCGAGCATAAGCCCATCGCCGGCAAAATTGCGATGTACACCTCAGGGTGGCCAAAGAACCAGAACAGGTGCTGCCACAAAAGCGGCGAGCCGCCCTTATGCGCCGCGATTTGCCCGTTCACCACCACCAGCGGCACAAAGAAGCTGGTGCCCGCGTTGCGATCCAGCAGCAGCAATATGCCGGCCGAAAATAGCACGCCAAACGCCAGCAATCCCAGAATCGCGGTTATAAACCACGCCCAGCACGTCAGCGGCATCCGCATCATGGACATGCCCCTGGCCCGCATATCCAGCGTTGTGGTGATGAAATTCAGCGCGCTCATCAACGCGCCAACGCAGAACAGAGCGATGCTGATGACCCACAAGTCCGCGCCCGGTCCCTCACCCGGCCCAGCCGACGGCAGCGCGCTCAGCGGCGGATACCCGGTCCACCCGTGCAGCGGCGCGCCACCCACCACGAAGAAAGCCGACAGCATCACGATGTATCCGAGAAACGTCACCCAAAACGAAAGCATATTGAGGACCGGGAAGGCCATGTCCGCCGCCCCGATTTGAATGGGCAGAAAGTAATTGCCAAAGCCACCCTGCGGCGCGGTAGTCAGCACAAAGAACACCATAATGGTGCCGTGCATCGTCAACAAGCTGAGATACGTTTCGGGCTTGATTTCGCCCACCAACGGCAGAGACACATTCGGCCAGATCAAGTGGATGCGCATCAGCAAGGAAAGAAACATGCCGACGAACACCGCCGTCAGCGCCAGAAAATAATATTGAAGACCGATGACCTTATGATCGAGACTGAAAACCCATTTTCGAAGGAAGCCTTGCGGTGCCGCATGTGCGTGAATTTCGTGGGCAGCGATTTCCCGGGTAGCCATTATTGTTTCTCCGCCTCCCGTGCTGCCAGCCATTTATCGAACTCCTCCTGGCTGACGACTTTTAGCATTCCGTGCATCTTGTAGTGACCCAGTCCGCAAAGTTCCGCGCAGGCGATCTCGTAATCTCCGGTGGAAATGGGAGTGAAGTGCATTCGGATCGCCAGCCCGGGAACGGCGTCTTGTTTGAAGCGCATCGCCGGAACAAAAAAGCTGTGGATGACGTCGTGCGCGCGCAAGATAACTTCCACTTCGCGATTCACCGGCGCGTACATGATTCCGCTCACGACATCATCTTTAGAGGCAGGGTCCGTCGGATCGAGACCGATCGCGCTCTCGCCGCCTGCCGACGGATCGATCAATTCCGGCTTCGTCGCGCCAAACTTTCCATCGGGTCCGGCATAGCGGAAGTACCACGCGAACTGCATCCCCGTGACCTCCACCTGCAGCGCGCCGGGCTCCGCGGGACGAAAGCGCTCGGACGCCCAGATCGAACTGCTCATCAGGTTCAGCCCGACAAACAGGATCAGCGTCAGCACGGTCCATAGAATTTCCAGCGTATTGTTTCCGTGAGAATAGCGCGCAGGGGAAGCTGCAGCGCGGTCCCGATATTTCCAGGCGAACAACCCCAACAAGACCTGCGCCGCCACAAACACAATTCCCATCAGGATATATGTCGTGGCGAAGTGGTGGTCGATGCCCGCAGCCGCGGCAGAGGCACCTGTCGGCAACCACCATGTCTTGGCGATAAAGAAGTAGGCGCTGATGAAAGTAATCAGCCAGATGACAACGAGGATAACGAGGCCCATGTAGCGCGACCTCCCGAGTTGATTTCTCGGCCAGCCCCACTATGGTAGCGCTTACAATCCCTGGAGTCTCAACAGTGGGGCTGCAAACGAGGGGAGTCTACCACAGCTTCCTCCGTGCGCAAGCAGGTTGTTGCATTTCTATATTTCCTCTGTGTGTGACTTCCTACAGAGCACCGGGACAGCGTCGCCCTACAATCTCGCAGACACGCATTGACGTCCTTTTCCATTTTGAGTAACATCCGGCTCGTTTCCAGGGGGTCCAGTGTAATGGTAAGGACCTCGCGATGTTTCGCCGGAATTTCTTTCCAACTCGGCGGGCCCGATGCGCTTCTGGGCGTCGCGCGATTCTGCTGCAATTTGCCCTTCGCTGATTTTTTCCTCGCACACTTCCGATTCTTTTCCGCTGCGAAAGTTTTTGCGCTTTCTTCCAATCTTGAAGCCACCAGTAAATGTGGCTCACAGGCCAACGATCCAAAGGGGGAACGAGCGGCGCGCTTGGTCGTCGCCTAATTTCGAGGACCATTTTCCAGGAGGTATCGCATGGCGGGCCCGGAGACTCTATCGGATAAACCGAAACCGGTTGCGGCGAAGACGCCAGTTGGCGCCGATGATGCAGCCAGCTATGTGGGCACGCCTGCCGTCGGTACCTCAAAAGCTGCAGCCGCCGCTGGCGTGGCAACGGTTGGTCCGAAAGACGACCAAGTCAACCGTCGCCGTCGCCGCCTCGTGTGGTGCGCGATCACAGGTTTCCTCGGTGCCTGGTTCATCGCCTTCCTGCGTTTCTTTCTGCCGCGCACGCTCTTCGAGCCTCCCACCGTTTTCAAGATCGGCTATCCCTCCGATTACGCGCTCGGCGTCGACACCAAGTGGCAGCAGAAATACCGCATCTGGGTCGACCGCACTCCCGACCGCGTTTTCGTCATCTACGCGCGCTGCACGCATCTCGGCTGCACGCCGGACTGGAAAGCTAGCGAGAACAAATTTAAGTGTCCCTGTCACGGCAGCGGATACGACAGCGAAGGCGTCAACTTTGAAGGCCCCGCGCCGCGCCCGATGGACCGCGCCCACGTCGAGCTTGCGCCCGACGGCCAGATCGTTGTCGACACCTCGCGCCTCTATCAGTGGCCCAAGGGACAACCCAGCCACTTCAGCGACCCCGGCTCATTCTTACAGGTGTAAACCGTATGCTCTATCGACGCTCAAATGTGCAAGCACCTGTAGCGGCCGCGGACCGTCGCGGGCGCCTTTCTTTTGCCTCAGCGACCCCGGCTCCTTCTTACAGGTGTAATTCCATGCCCCATCGACGCCCAAATGTGCAAGCACCTGTAGCGGCCGCGGACCGTCGCGGGCGCTTTTCCTCAGCGCCGGCAAACGTGGAGCGTCGCAATGCCTGACGAGAAAAACGCAAACGGCAAAAACGGCAAATCCGTCGGCCTCGTTGACCGCATCAAGGAAGATCTCAACTCCCTGAAGACTGATCTACCCGCGAAGGCTAAGGAACAAGTCGAGGCTCTTAAGAATCCCACCAAAACTCAGCTCTACACTTCCATCTTCCGCCACAAGCACGACGACACGCCGCGCAATCGCGCCCTCGGTGTGCTCTCCAACGTTTTTTTGCACCTTCACCCCGCCAAGATCAACCGCGACGCCGTCCGCTACAGCTACACCTGGGGAATGGGCGGCATCACTTTCTATCTGTTCCTCGTGCTCACCTTCACCGGTGTCCTCCTGATGTTTTACTACCACCCCAGCAAAGTGCAGGCCTTCCGCGACGTTCTTTATCTCGAACACGACGTGCCTTTCGGCAAGTTGCTCCGCAACATGCACCGCTGGGCCGCGCACCTCATGGTCATCGCCGTGGAGCTGCACATGTTTCGCGTGTTTCTCACCGGCTCGTACAAGAAACCGCGCGAGTTCAATTGGAACGTGGGCGTGATCCTTCTGGTGCTGACTCTATTGCTTTCCTTTACCGGCTATCTGCTCCCGGACGATCAACTCGGCTTCTGGGCCGTCACCGTAGGAACCAACATGGCGCGCGCCACGCCTCTTCTCGGACACGAAGGGCCGTTCGGCGCACAAATGGGCATGACTCCTTACAATGACGTTCGCTTCGGCCTGCTCGGCGGCTCGATCGTGGACGCCAACGCGCTGCTCCGCTCCTACATCTGGCATTGCATCGGCATTCCCATCATCGCCCTGGTCTTCATGATGGTGCACTTCTGGCGTGTGCGTAAGGACGGTGGAATTTCCGGCCCGAACTCAGTGATGCTCGAATCTGAGATCAAGGAGCCAAGGAAATAACCATGGACTGGCGCCAACTTTGGGAAATCATGTCCGCGCCCGATAACGTGCCGATCATCGCGCTCATTCCTCTGCTCGCCTTCTACATATTTCTCGCGTGGCGGCAGGCGCACGCTAACGACTTGCTCATCGAGCAACTCGAAGGCGACGCCGCCCTGGCCAAGACGCACCACCGCAAAGCCTGGCCCTTCAAGCCCGGCTGGCAGAAAGAAGTCCACGTCTGGCCGTTTCTTCTGCGCGTGGAATTCCTCGCCGCGATCATTGTCACCATCATCCTGATGGTTTGGTCTATCACATTGAATGCTCCGCTCGAGGAGCCCGCGAATCCGAACCTCACCATGAATCCCGCGAAGGCGCCGTGGTATTTCCTCGGCCTTCAGGAAATGCTCGTCTATTTCGATCCCTGGATTGCGGGCGTCGTCATGCCCACGCTCATCATCTTCGGACTGATGGTCATTCCATACATCGACACCAATCCGCTCGGCGCCGGCTATTACACCTGGAAGCAGCGCAAGTTTGAAATCGGCACGTTCCTCTTCGGCTTCATTGTTCTCTGGGTATCGATGATCACCATCGGCACCTTCATTCGCGGTCCCGGCTGGCAGTGGTTCTGGCCCGGGCAAACCTGGGATCACAACCGCCTCATCTATGAGGTCAATCGCGATTTGCCGGACATTTTCGGCATCACGTCCAACCTCGGTAAGGCCATCTTCGGCGCCGCGGTAGTCGGCGGCTTCTTCGCCATCGGCGGTTTTGTGCTGCACGCCCTCTATCGCCGCTACAACGCCAAAAATTATCAGCGCAAGAGCCTGCTGCAATACTCCATCTTGATGGTCTTTTTCCTCACCATGATCGGCCTGCCCATCAAGATGCTCCTGCGCCTCCTGTTCCACATTAAATATGTCTGGATAACGCCATGGTTCAACGTCTAGTGCCGTCTTTCGTAGGGGCACAGCACGGCTGTGCCCCAGCTTGGCAAGATTGCAGCCGTTTCATGTTTTGTAGCGCCCGCTTTCCGAAGCGGGCTCTTAGTTTTTTCGCGTTAGGAGGAACTGGTGCCCGATAAGCCCATTCCCGATGACGATCCGATCGTAAGCAAGTCTCTGGCGCCGCACTACGTCGTAGCGGTAATCATCCTCATGGCCACGCTCTTTTGGGCGTTGTGGGATGAAGACTTCGGCCAGCGCCCCTGGAAAGCCTTCCAGCAGGACTGGAAAACTCGCTACTCTGCGTTTCTTAAGACTGCCCGCTCGCAGTCCAGCTCCTCGCAGAAAGCAGTTGAGGCGGCCCCCGAATATCAAGCCGTCAAATTGTCCTACGAGCGAGCCAACCAGAGCGCCGCCCCGCGCGCCAGGGAAATCAACGAGAAGCTGCGCGATCTCAGCGGCAAAATCCTCGCGGTCCAGAACGTCTTTACCGACCGCCGCGCCTACGTCAACGCCTCCACCTACGACATCGAGACGGAAACCAGCAACTCCTCAAAGCAGCGCAAACAAAGAAATCTCGACGCGTACAAACTGGAAGTGACCACCGTCGAATACCCGGACGGCAGCAAGCAGAAATACAATTTCCCGCAGCTCGAAGAAACTTACAACGAGCTGAGGAACGAGCGTACGAAGCTCAGCGCCGAGCTCGGCGAAATCATAAAGCCCGTGAACGAGCAGAAAGAAAAGCTCGACGCCTACGTCTCCGAGCACATGGTGAATTTAACGTCCTCGCAGCTCGCCGGCTTGCTGGACAAGACCGAAGCTTGGGAACCGAAAATCGTCCAGATCAACGTGCCCGAAGCCAACATCGTGGACCGCTGCGAATCCTGCCACATGGGCATTCGCGAGCCCGTCAAACTCACCGCCGCGGCCATGTCCCTCAAAGGCAAAAAGCCCGACGACTACGCCCGCGCCTTCACCAGCCATCCCGAGCCCGATCTGCTGAAGGTCCACGATCCCGATAAGTTCGGCTGCTCGCCCTGCCATCAAGGCAATGGACGTGCCACGACCAGCGTCGAAAAAGCCCACGGCAACTACGAACACTGGCTCTGGCCGTTGTTCCCCAGGGGAAACATGGAAGCGGGCTGCCAAACCTGCCACGCCGCGGACATGATGCTCGTGACCAACGACGTCGGCTGGACTCTCTCCGCGGGCAAGGACCTGTTCCGTCAGCGCGGCTGCGTGGGATGCCATCGCTACGAAGGCTACGACAAAGAGCCGGAGGATCTACTCTCCATCGCCCAGCAAATCAAGCTCATCGAGCAAGAGAAGAAAGACAACTTCAAGCAAGCCAACTATCTCATGAAGCAGGCCGACGCCGCCCAGTCCAATGACGAAGCCAATCGCCTCAACGATCGCGCCGTCGCACTAAAAGTCACCAACAGCAAACTCGACTTGCGCATAGTCCAGCTCGACCGCACCACCAAAAGCCTCCTGCAAGACATGAAGAAGGTCGGCCCCAATCTCAAGGACATTCGCCTCAAGCTCAACCGCAACTGGATTCCCGTCTGGCTCAAGAAGCCCAGCGCCTTCCGCGCCACCACGAAAATGCCCGATTTCCGCCTCAACGACGAGCAGCTCAAATCTATTTCCGCTTACATTTGGCAGTCGGCGCTCACCGATCCACTCCCCCAGCACAAGCCCGGCAGCGCCTCGCATGGCAAAGAACTGTTCGAATCGCGTGGATGCCTCGCCTGCCATTCCATCGGTGAAGGCGACCAGGTGCAAGGTGGCACCTTCGCCGCCAATCTCACGCGCGTAGGCGAAAAAGATAATTACGCCTACCTCGTCCGCTGGGTCCACAACGCCCGCGAGCGTACGCGTCCATACTGTCCCTACGAGAAGAAGGATATTGGCCCCGAGGATTACAAGAAGAAGGGCTTACCCTATGTCTTCGATCTCGACCACAGCAAATGTCCCAACGACGGGCACGAGCTGCAAGTTCAGAACATGACCGTCATGCCCAGCCTCCGCCTCTCTCCACAGGACGCCGAAGACGTCGCCAGTTACCTGGTCACCTTGAAAACGCAGGAGCCTTCTTCGTACCCGGATGCTTCCTTCATGGAGGATCCCAAGCTCAAGGAAGAAGGGAAGAAGTGGATTCGTCACTTTGGCTGCGTCGGCTGCCACGAAATTTCCGGCCTTGAGGACGAAGGCCGCATCGGCACCGAGCTGACCACCGAAGGCAGCAAACCCATCGAGCGTCTCGATTTCGCTTTGCTGACCGAAACCGCCCAGCGCGGCGGCAGCGAGCCCATCTCCGATCCCGACGATCTCGCGCGTCTCCCCGAAGGCCCCGCCAAGCAGCCCTGGTACGACCACAAAGGCTTCTTCGAGCACAAGCTCGCCGAGCCCAATATCTGGGACAAAGGCAAAATCAAACCCGAAGAAGAAAAGTTGCGCATGCCCAATCTGCATCTGACCAAGGATCAGGTCCGCGAACTCACCACCTTCCTGATGGGCAGCCAGGAAAGCGCTCTTCCGGTAACGTATCAATACAAGCCCTTGGATTATCGCCGCGACATCCAAGAAGGCTGGTGGGTCATCCGAAAATACAACTGCATGGGCTGCCACCAGTTGATTCCCGGCCAGAAAACTTCACTGATGACTCTGGCGCGCTATCAAGACGCACAAGAGCAGCTTCCTCCCAAGCTTCTGACCGAAGGCGCCCGCGTCGATCCCCAATGGCTCTTGCACTTCCTCACCAATCCGTCTCTGAGCGACACGGACACCAACCGCAACGGAATCCGCCCCTATCTCCAGGTGCGCATGCCGACCTTCTCTTTCTCCGAAAACGAATTGGGCAAGCTCGTCCGTTTCTTCCAGGCGCTCTCTCGCCAGCCGTTCCCCTACATTCCGGAGCAGCCGCCGGCGCTCACCGCCAAGGAAACCGAAATGGCGCGCAGCCTCTTCAGCAGCCCAGCCGCGCCGTGCTTGAAATGTCACGCCACCGGCGATCCCACCCACGACAAAACCGCCACCGCGCCCAACTTCCTCGCAGCCAAGGGGCGCCTCAAACCCGACTGGGTCGAGCGCTGGATCATCGACCCGCAAGCCATCAGCCCCGGCACCTCCATGCCTTCCGGACTTTTCAAGCGCGAAAATAATCGCTGGACCTTCTCCGGCCCCACTCCGCCGTCTTTCAACGGATACGACAAGGACCACACCAAGCTCCTCGTCGAATATATTTTCCAGCTCACTCCGGAAGAACAGCGAAGAGTGAGCGCGTCGATGGGCGGCGCGCGAGCGTCGAGCGGCAGCGGCGCGTCTAGTGTAAGCGCGCCAGGCGGCGCCGCTCAGCGCGCTCCCGAATAGGAAACGGATTTGCGTCAGCTTTTCAGATTCAACGGAGGCAGGAACAAATGAAAACGAAAAAGTCGCTGGCAGTCTGGAGCCTATCGGTCTCGCTCGGAGTCGTTCTGCTCGCCGGATGCGGCAAGAAGGAAACCGCCGAGGAGCAGCCTGCTGCTCCCAGCCCTGCCGCAGCCCCGGCCGCTACGCCCATCGATCCGGCCACTGCCGCGAGCATAAGCGGCACCGTAAAATTCGACGGCGCCGCGCCGAAACCGGCCAAGATCGACATGAGCCAGGACCCCAACTGTGCCGGTTCGAACATCGCCGAAAATATCGTCATCAGCGGAGGCCACCTCGAGAACGTTTTCATCTACGTGAAGGAAGGGCTCGGCAATCGCGCGTTCGACGTCCCGAAAGATGCAGTCACTCTCACCCAGAGCGGCTGCAAATATAAACCTCACGTCCTCGGTCTGATGACCGGCCAGACGGTCACCATCGTGAACGGCGATCCCACCACGCACAACATTCATCCCACTCCCAAAGACAATCGCGAGTGGAATGAATCGCAGGCCCCGCAAGCCCCGCCGCTCCAAAAGACATTTGCCCGCGAAGAAATTCTGCTGCCGGTGAAGTGCAACCAGCACCCCTGGATGCGCATGTACGTGAACGTGGTTAAAAATCCGTTCTACGCGGTCACCGGCCCGGACGGCAAGTTCGAAATCAAAGGTCTGCCGCCAGGCGATTACACCATCGCCTTCGTCCACGAAAAGCTAGGAGAGCAAGATCAAAAGGTGACCCTAGCCCCCAAAGACAGCAAAACCGTCGACGCCACCTTCAAGCCCGCCACCTAATTTTGTGGAGTGCGGCGGTCTTGCCGCCGCTTTTACGGTTGTGACAGGGCCCAGGCGTCACCTGGCATGCATCACCGATGATGTCACCGCCGTTAACCGAATCGCGTAAGGAGGCTTCTTGCTCGCAGTGATGCTCTTAATCTCTCTCGTGCTCGGCCTTCTCCCCCTCGCGGGCATCGCCTGGATTATCGTCGTCGGCTCCATCACCAGCGTCGACGGCCTCTTCATGAGCCTGATTCTTCTCACCCTCTCCGGCATCTTCTTCATGAATGTTTTCCTGGAGCTCCGTGATCATGGCCTGCTCGGAAAGCACAAGACGGCTTCCCCGAAAGCGACCGCATCCAAAACGGACGAGCAAGTGTAGTGACGGCTTTTGGCCTACACTAACAACTAAGAACCAAGAACTAACAACACAAAGATGGCACCGCCCACCGCAACCGCAACTGCAACAGCATCACCGCGCCACCCCATGTCCACCCGCAACCGATTGCTCTTCTTCGTCACCGCCTGGTTGATCGTCCTCATGCCCTTCCTCTTCTGGTGGAGCACCTGGTTCGGCCGCCGCCTTTCAGACACGCAGATCACCCAATATCTGAATGACGACAATCACCCGCGCCACATCCAGCACGCCATCGTGCAGCTCGGTGAACGCATGGCCCGCCAGGACGCCGCCGCAACGACGTGGTATCCGCAACTCCTGCGCCTCGCCTCGCATCCTGTGGAAGAAGTCCGCAACACCGACGCCTGGGTCATGGGCCAGGACACCTCAGCCACCGCCTTCCACGAAACGCTCTTAGAAATGTTGCAGGATTCTTCGCCGATGGTCCGCGGCAACGCCGCCCTGTCGCTGGTCCGATTCGGCGACGCCGCAGGCCGGCCCCAGATCGTCGCTCTCTTGCAGCCCGCTTCCGTCGTAGCTCCCGCAGCAGGGCGCGTCATCGACATCGACAAGGTGGGAACTTCCGTCCGCCAGGGCGGCCTAGTCGCAAAACTAAACGACGGACAGCGCACTACGGAAATACGCACGCCGATCACCGGCCGCATTCGCGCGCTTTCGGTCGCGACCGGAGCAACCGTAGCGGCCGGCACGCAACTCGCCGCCATCGATCCCGGCTCAGAGCAAGTCTGGGAAGCCCTCCGCGCTCTCTACCTTGTCGGCCAACCCGATGATCTCCCAGCGATCCGCATCTACGAGCGCAACGTCCCCGAAATCCCCGACCGCCTCCGCCAGCAAGCCAACCTAACCGAGAAAGCCATTCAAGACCGAGCCCCGAGCCGCCCGTAGCGTCCGGTCGTTTTTTCACGGGTCACGGATCACGGGCCACGAGCCACGGCTCATCAATACGCCATCGCCCCAACAACTTTCTCCACTTCCGCAATGTCCACCATAACAATCGCGTCCCACGGGCACCCGTCCAGGAAGCATCCGTCCGGTCCTTTGCTCACGCACTTCTTGCACCCGATGCACAGGATCGGATCCACCTGGATGCGCCCAAACGGAAAATGATCTTCGTCCGGCACCCAGAACATGCAGTCTTCCACCGGGCAATATTCCACGCACGCCGGCGATCCCGCGCAGCCCGTGCAGCATTCCGTGATGACCGCAAGTTCTTTCGGTTTTTTCTTGCGAGCGGTGGCGATCCCCTTGGAGCGGGGCTCCTGCTTCTGCTCGTCCGGCACCATCCCCGGGGCCTTCGCGGCTTCACGCTCAGCAGCCATAGTCTATAGTCTCGATCCCATCGTTTCAGAACACCCGTGCACGGGGGTCGGAGCTTTAGCTCCGACATCAAGCTTGCTCCATCAATGCGCTTTAGCGCCTGAGGAAACGTCTGACGGCCTTTTTTCTATCTCACCCGCGTGCAGGGAAAACGCGTCCCAATATTCGCGCGATAGTAATCCTCTCGCGAGGGCGCGTGCATGAATTCGTCGTACATCTTCATGGGAACGTTAAAGAATTCGTACACGCCGCCATTCGAGAACTTCAGCTCGAGCGTCCCGCGACTATCCGCTTCTTCATGGAATCCGACTTCGGTGATGCCTTCCGAGGAAACGGGGATCCGATTCATGTGTTGAGAGCCCCCTTTCGTTTGTGGCGAGCTTTCCAGCAACCGGCCCTGGGGAAGTACCTCGTCTGTGTTCCAACTCTGGTTTGTTGTCAGGGCACGGCTTCCGCCGTGCCGTAACTGAACCAGAATCAACAAGGCTTTAGCCGCTGAGGGCTTCGCTCTTGAGTTATCACAGATTCGTACCGTCCGGTCGCAGCCTTCATCTCTTCGTCAGTGTTCGGCCTGTTCTCCCTGCGCTGCGATATCTGGATCCTCGCCCGCGTCTCGTGCTCCAACAGCCGGATTCTAATCCAATCTTTCCTTCGTACCTATCGAATTTTTCGAACCTTCCGGGCGGCTGGGCGGCTAAGGCGCCTCTTCTGTTTGCGCGCCTATGAATTGAGCGCGGCAGGTTATCGACGCAGAACCAAAGAAGTTACTCCAAGCGCTTCCCGCCGCAACCATCAACGGAAACACCCACATTATTTTGCTTCCCTAATTCGTTGACAGGAGTCTAAATTATTGCAATATCCTTGAATCGACGGGAGCGCCCGCTGTGGCCAAGCCTACGGATCTTGTTCAAGGCACTCTGGATTTGTTGATCTTGAGAACCCTTGCCCTTCAGCCCATGCACGGTTGGGGCATCGCACAACGCATTCGGCAAATTTCCAAAGAGGTCTTGCAGGTGAACCAGGGTGCCCTCTATCCCGCGCTGCATCGCCTCGAGCAGCAAGGCTGGATTCGCGCCAAGTGGGGCGACTCGGAAAACAATCGCCGCGCCAAGTTTTATTCGCTGACTCCGGACGGCGCGAAATATCTGCGCCACGAGCAAGCGCAGTGGAAGCGCCTGTCTTTGGCGATTGACTTGGTGCTGGAGACACCGTAAGGGGAGACACCGTAACGGGAGACACCGTAACGGGAGACACCCTGAGGAACAAGCCATGCGCTGGTATTTCAGATTTCCGCTTCGCTTGCGTTCGCTTTTTCAAAGGGACAGAGCGGAGCTGGACCTCGCCGAGGAGCTGCAGTTTCATCTGCAAAATCAGATCGACCAGTACATCGCGCTGGGAATGTCCCCCCAGGAAGCACGCCATGCCGCTTTTCGCTCACTCGGAGGCGTCGAGCAAGTGAAAGAGCAATGCCGCGACGCGCGCAAGGTGAATCTCATCGAGAATTTCCTGCAGGACGTGCGCTTCGGTCTGCGGATGCTGCGCCGCAATCTGGGCTTTACCGTTCTGGCGATTCTGTGCCTCACGCTGGGCATCGGCGCCAACGCCGCCGTATTCAGTTGGATCGAAGGCATTCTCTTTCGCCCTTACCCTCTCGTCTCGCACCAGGAACGCCTCACCGCCATCGCTGGCACCTCCCGCGACGAACCCGGCGGCACCCCGCTTTCCTGGCCCGACTATCTCGATCTGCAACGCAGTTGCACCCTCTGCGAAACGACCTTTGTTAGCAAAATCACCGGCACCACCCTCAGCATCGGCGATCGCGCCGAGCGTACCGTCGGCAGCATCGTTTCCGCGAATTACTTTGACGCCATCGGCGTGCACCCGATCCTCGGTCGCGGCTTTCTCCCTGGCGAAGACCTCGGCCAGAGCGCCCATCCCGTCGCCGTCATCAGCTATCAGCTGTGGCAGGGCCGCTTCAAGGGCAACCCTGAAATTATCGGCAAAACGCAGCGGCTCAATGGCGTCCTCCACACCATCGTCGGCGTCGCGCCCAAGGAATTTTTTGGCACCTTCGTCGGTTGGGGCATGAATTTCTGGGTGCCCGCTTCCATGGAAGATATTTTCGAAGCCGGCGGCTACAAGCTGGAAGACCGTGGGGCCCGCTGGGTCGAAGCTTACGCGCGTCTGAAGCCCGGCGTGACCCTGGCCGAGGCCCAGCAGGAATTCGCGGCGATTTCGCAGCGTCTGGCGGCACAATATCCTTCCACGAACCGTGGCCGCGCCATCCGGCTTTGGCCGCTTTGGCAAACGCCGTTCGATGGCGCCCACACTTTGCTCCCGACACTCGAAATCATGCTCCCCGTCGTCGTTTTCGTGCTCCTCATCGCTTGCGCTAATGTCGGCAACTTGCTCCTCGTGCGTTCCTTCGCGCGCGGCCACGAAATCACTGTGCGCCTCGCCATCGGCGCCGGCCCAGCGCGCCTCTGGAGACAGTTCCTGACAGAAGGTCTCGTGCTGTCCCTCTTCGGTGCGGCCGGTGGCGTCCTTGCCGCGCACTGGTGCCGCCATTTGCTCGTGTTGCTCTTTCCCGCCCGCGCTGGCGTGCAGGTGCACCTCCCCGGCGAACTCGACTGGCGCGTCCTCGCGCTCAGCGCCGCCGTCTGCCTGCTCACCACTATCCTGCTCGGCGTCGTGCCCGCTATGCAGACTGGCAAGATTGACCTCGCCTCGGCGCTAAAAATGGATTCCGCAGGTGTCGTCGGCGGCCGCAGGCGAGCATGGCTCCGCTCCAGCCTCGTGCTGGTGCAAGTCTCGCTCAGTTTCACTTTAATCGTCGGCGCGGGCCTGCTGCTGCAGAGCCTGCTCCGCATCCGCGCCGCTAGCCCCGGCTTCACCACCCTTCGAGTGCAGTACACCGCCGTCGATCTCATCTCCGCCGGCTACGACGCCATCCGCGCCGAAACATTTCGCGAAGCGCTGCTCGACCGCGTCCGCGCGCTCCCCGGCGTCCAGTCCGCCGCCTTTGCGCGCATGATCCCGCTTAGCTATGGCAGCTTCTCCTACTCGCCCATCGCCGTCGACGCCTACACGCCGCCGCCGGATGAATCGCCTACGGTGGAGTACAACGAAGTCGGCCCCGGCTACTTCCTCACCATCGGCATTCCGCTCGTCGCTGGCCGCGAATTCACGCGCGCCGATGACGAAAAAGCCGCGCCGGTCGCGGTCCTCAATGCAACCATGGCGCAGCGCTACTGGCACGGCCGCAATCCCATTGGCGATCGCGTGCAGGTCAAGGGACGCTGGCTGACCATCGTCGGTATCGCCAAAGATTCGAAATATTCCAGCGTGCGCGAGCAGCCACAACCCTTCTTCTACGTGCCCATCCGGCAAAATCCCATCCGCAGCGGCGCTTTGCATATCCGCACCGACCTTGCGCCGGAGCAAATGGCCACAGCGATCGCGCGCGAAGTGCATGCGCTCGACGCCAGTCTCGCTCCCTACGAAGTCATCACCCTGCAGGAGCAGCTCGATCGCTCCACTTCGCCGCAGATGGTCGCGGTCACCCTCGTTGCTGTCCTCGGCGGCCTCGCGCTGCTGCTCGCTGCCATCGGTCTCTACGGCGTAATGTCCTACGCCGTCTCGCAAAGTACGCGCGAACTCGGCTTGCGTATGGCTCTCGGAGCCGGTCCCTTGAACCTGCTGCGCCTGGTGCTGTCGCGCGGCTTGACGCTTACCGGAGCTGGCGTCCTGCTCGGAACCGCCTTCGCGCTCTTTCTCACCCGCCTGCTCGGAAACCTGCTCTACGAAGTCAGCCCACGCGATCCGCTGGCCTTCGGCTCCGCCTTCGCGGTCATGGCGCTGGTCTCGCTGGCAGCTTGCCTCCTCCCCGCCTGGCGCGCCACCCGCACCGACCCGATGCGCGCCCTGCGCGCGGAATGATCTCTCCTGAAACTCGCATCTTTTTGCTGGAAGATCTTGAGCGTGAACGCGCAGCCTTGCGGCGCTTGCGCTTCGGCGGGGCGGCCACTGATCCCGCCTGGGTGGAAGCCCCGGACTTCTAGTCCGGGGAAGCGGCGCCTTCAGGTGCGAAGTGTGCATCCCGAATGCCTCTACGGGACCCGCGGAAAAAGCCCCGTCAATGAAAAACTCTTCTCTTTAAGATGCCGGTGCCTCAGCCCCGGCGCAACCCGCGTCTCATCTCCGGGCTTCAGCCCCTGAAGTCCATGCCGCAACCGTCGCGGCTAAATTCCTGTGTAGGTGCCGTCCTTCAGGGCGGCCTCCGACCCGGCCTGGGTGGAAGCCCCGGACTTTTAGTCCGGGGGAGCGGCGCCTTCAGGCCCGCGGAAAATCCCCGCCAACAAAACCCTCTTCTCTTTAGGAGGCCGGGGCTTCAGCCCCGGCGAACGCCACGCCCATCATCGGGCTTCAGCCCCTGAAGAAAGCTTCGCTGCTTTTCAGTGCCTGTCTAACTAGAAAGCCTGCGTCCGCGGCAACTAGTTCTCGGCGCGGGCAGACAACGCTTAAAGCCGCAAGAAGGTTTTAGGTGGCCATCCTTGCGACTCTTGCTTTCAACTTTTAACTGTCGACTGTTGACCTGCCTTATGCCGCACGCTTCAGGGTGTAGAGGCCGTCCTTCAGGGCGGCCACCAACGAACCGGACTTCCCGTGCTAAACTCCGTCTATGGAAGTCACCCTCCACATTCCCGACGATGTTGCGGAGCGCCTCTCCGCTTCCGGAAGTGATCTTTCCCGCCGCGCCCTGGAAGCTTTTTCTCTGGAGGAATACAAGGCTGGCCGGCTGACGGAGGCGCAGTTACGGCAACTGCTCGGCCTGCAGACTCGTGACGCCCTCGACGGGTTTCTGAAGGCCCATGAAGTCTGGCTGAATTACACCATGGAAGATCTCGAGCGTGAACGCGCGGCCCTACGGCGCTTGGGCTTCCGGAGCTAATTGCGGGCAGTTCTCCCGGCACCCCCTCCCCCCGGTTTTTCACAAGTGTTGATTCTGAAGGGACTTAAAGTCCTTTGTTTTGACACACTTTTGGAAGTGTTGATTCTAAAGGTAGATAGACGAGCGAACGGCTCCCTGCCGAGAGTCCAAGAGTCTGACCGGGACGCGGGAGAGAACCCCCACCCCGGGTGGCCCGTAGTTGCGTTCGGGATGCCCCACCCCACACCCCGGCATTTTGCAAAAAGAGTCTGGATTTTATTGATTGCAAAGGAGTTGACTTTTTTGGGGACGACAAAGAGGCTGCAAGAATATGAAACGGCGTGGCTTACGTCGCGTGACCGGGCGGAAAAATCGAAGCGATGCGAGTACACACTGGAGTCAGGAAGAAGGAGGGTGCGAAGCCGGGACACTGTCAGCAGAACCTTGCTTAGAGATTACCGCATCCGTTACTATTTGTCAAGTGAGAAATAAAGACGGTAGCGTCAACAGTTTTGTGTAAATTTGAAGAGCGGTTTTCTTTCCCAGGAACGGTTTAAGTGACTGATGACGCCGTAGACGATGCGGTCACAGCTGTCCACGTTGGAGAAGCTGGACATGGGGCGCGTGCGTCGGC
>WNFR01001972.1_pt1 | contig 23352 bp, 20 predicted proteins | sample 5400221 | NCBI WGS metagenome assembly WNFR01 (sample SAMN13153357, study PRJNA577476) | soil metagenome | isolation source: 40 cm soil under Madrone tree | place: USA:California | collected 2016-06-14 | reverse complement strand
GTTTTTCCCAGGTTGAGCTGTGTTCGCTTTTGTACTCTCACTCACCGGGCTGTAAATGAGACTCAAAAGCAAGACCCCGTTTACGGTTCACCGTCGATTCGTCGCACATCAACTATCTCACCGCGAAACGTCTTCAGCATCTGCTGAACGATGGGACTGTTTTCTGCCGTTTCTCGCAGTCGCTGCTTCTCCAGTCGCCCTTCATCCTCTTTTGTCGATGGCGCGGTTTCAGCTTCAGAATCTTTAACGACGATCCGCACGCCTGTTTCCTTCCCGGTAAGTTCCTGACAGGCATCGCGTAGAATTTTAATATTTTCGGTCTTAGTCAAGGTATCGCGAAAGTGGCGGGCATCGGGCGCAAACTCGATGTAGAGTTCGCTGTCTTCGAGCGCCGTCTGACGTGCTGCTTCGAGAACTGTAACCAGAAACATTTTTCGCTTGCGTTCCAGAATTGTTTTCAGTTGCTCGACATCGGAAGAGGCCGGCGAAAGCGTTGTCTGATTGTCTGCAGGCACACCGGCATTAAGAGATGTCTCAGCCGCAATGTCTTGTTTAGCCGCAGGTGCTTTCTCGAGTGCCGGCTGAGCGGCTGTTCCGGTGGAGGAACTGCCTGCCGCTCTCGAACCGGAACTTGTTTCACTGCTCGAACGTCTTCCTGAACTCGATGCTGGACCGCCCCCCGAACCTGCCGGTGCTTTGGTCTGTGAAGAGATGTTTTCGCCTGTAAGCCCCGCTTCGAGTGTAGAGAGACGTTCGAGAATGCCGCGGATGCTTTCGACATGACGCATTTCCATTAGCTTAACGACGCCGATCTCCAACTGGTAACGAGGATGTGCCGCAGTTCGAAGTTTTGTTTCTGTTTCAGCCAGGGAGTGAAAGAAACGAACCAGATCCGACTCGGAAAAGAGCGCGGCCTGACGCTTGAGCTCCTGCGGGTCGCAGACCGCTGACTCGAGCAGCTCTTCGCTGCCTGAGACTTTCGTCACAAGCAGATCGCGCAAGTGTGCGAGCAGATCGCGGCAGAAGTTTCGCAAATCATGACCCCGCATGACGATCTCATCGATCACCGCGAGAGCCTCAGCGGGTTTGGCTGCGGCGATGCCGTCGATGATCCGAGAGAGAATGTCGGCGCCGGCAACTCCAAGCGCCATCTCCACGTCTTCTTTCTTGATCTTGGGTCCGGCGAAGCTGATTACCTGATCCAGAGCTGACTGCGCATCACGCATTGAGCCCTCGCCGGCACGTGCAATCTCGCGCAACGCATCGTCAGGAATGGAGAGCTTCTCGGCTTCCGCAATCAGTTTGAGGCGGTCGAGAATCTTCGCGGTAGCAATGGTGCGAAATTCAAACTGCTGAGTGCGCGAAAGAATCGTTTCCGGAACCTTATGCCGCTCCGTTGTGGCCATGATGAAGACCACTCGCGACGGTGGCTCTTCGATAGTTTTTAGAAGAGCATTGAAAGAATTGATAGACAACATGTGAACTTCATCGATAATGAAAATCTTGTAACGATCGCGCGCCGGAGCAAAGCCGATCGATCCGATGATTGTTTCGCGCACATTGTCTATTCCGGTGTATGAGGCAGCGTCGATTTCCTGCACGTCGATCGAGCGGCTTTCAGTTATCTCACTACACGAGGGGCAGGCGTTCGGATCGTCGGTGCGGCAGGGTGTGGGCGTAGGTCCCTGGGCTTTATGACAATTGAGGGCTTTAGCCAGCAGTCTTGCCGTGGTAGTTTTCCCCACACCGCGCGCGCCGGAAAAGAGATACGCATGATGCAGCCGCCCGTGCTCGATAGCGTTGCGGAGCGTGCGCGTGATTGGTTCCTGGCCAGTGACTTCGTCGAAAGTTTGCGGTCGCCACTTGCGGGCGATTACTTGATAGGTCATGAACTTTTTCGAGTGTGCTTTGCAGACTTAAGGGTTGTTTTGTACCAGTTCGGGAGCCGAATACTTCTTCAGCAGTTTCCACACTATGATGACACTACCATCAGTATCTTTCCTAACGACTCGGAGGGCCACGAGCACATCCGACTCGCCATAGTTGATGGAGCGCAGCAGGTAGGTTGTATTCATTTCCACCGCTAGCCGGCGCTTGTAGTTGATTCCGTCTACCAGAGTCCCTTCGCTAAATTTCCGGCCCTCTGAACGAGCTCCCGTTTCGGCGTTTGGCACGACGTATTCCGACAGGAACCTGAGAACAGGGCGCTCGAAAGTAATTTCTTCGATGGGAACATCACCAGCTTTAACCAGCATTCCGTAATCAGCACCGGCGAATCCGACAGACAAGAAGCCGTGGTCTAACTCGATGTCGGACCCGTAACCGTATTCGTGTTTATGCTGGCTAAAGGAATAGTAAGCGCCACCGCCACGCATCGTGATGGTCTTCTTGTTGTCCTTGTAGGCTTCACTGTCATACAGCTCACGCGGCATAAGACGAATTAATCCCGTGTTGGGCTGCCGCAGAAACTCTGCAAAGCTGGCGCGGTCTGTTTCAGTCGGAGCAAGAATTTGCCTTTCAAGAGCTACCAATTCGGCTCGTTTCGCTTCGAGCTCTCGCTGCAGTTCTTCTCTTGATTTCGATTGTGCGAAGACACTGATACCGAAGGTTAGGATGATAAAGATCGCGAATGGCGGAACGAAAACGCGTCTCATATCTAGTTACTCCCTTATTACAGATTGTGCGATGGACTTTAGCAGACGACTATCAGGATGGGCAATTAGGAAGGAGGAAGGATGAAGGCGGAAGGATAACTGGTGATACTCTTATTTCATCCTTCATCCTTCATCCATTCGTTCTGGCCAGACCCCGGACTTGCCCGCAACACACGCCGTCGTTGCTACCGTTGCTCCGTTCCCGGCCTGGCGGGGTTCACAAGACTAGCGTTGTGCGGAGCCCGGGATCTGATAAGTCAATTCTTATTGTCCGATCTAATGTCCGATATGCTTTTTTAGCTTGTCGTAATCGTCCCGAGAAGTCTTCTTTGGCAGCAAACGACAAGCTAAAGCATATCGGACATTAGATCGGGCATTAGAGCACATTAGATTGCTGTTTTTCGATGTGCCCCCAGTCTAAGTAAGCCGTTAATTGCGAGATGCAGCACAATGTAAGCGATTATCGCAACAACTATTGGAAGCAATAGCGTGTGTCCCTGGTCCGTTGTGGGACTGGCTACGATGCCTCTGAAGGGCGAGTAAAAAGGATTCGTTACCGCCACAATGAATTGCACGAATCCGGCACTACTGCGTGCTGCGAGCAACGCCAAAAGAAAACGCATTCCCAACAATGCGTAGATTATAAAAAAGATGTAATCCACGATCTGAGAAATTCTGGCCAGGGTTCGAGAGCGGCCCACCTCGCGCTCGGTATCAACGACTTCGTCAACGGCTTTGGCGCGGAACTGGCCGGCTACCCGTTCAATCTTTCGACCCTCGCCCGGTGGCGGCCCCTGACTCGCTCGATCAGCTATCTCAGCATTAACATCACCTTCAACCTGAGCCTTTACGGACTCGTGCTGAACAGAACGCCGTGCTTCTTCAGCCGCAAGTTTATTGTCGTCCATAAGACCTCACTGGGTGTCCGATATGCTTTAGCTTGTCGTTTGCTAGCGAACAAGACTTCTTGGGACGACTACTACAAGCTAAAGCATATTGGACATTCGGAATCGGACATTCAGACTTGAAAATGCTTTGGCGGAGAGGGTGGGATTCGAACCCACGGAACGGTTTCCCGTTCACAGCATTTCCAGTGCTGCCAATTCAACCACTCTTGCACCTCTCCGGGATTGAATGTCCGATATGCTTTAGCTTGTCGTGGTCGTCCCAGGAAGTCTGTTAGGTAGCAAACGACAAGCTAAAGCATATCGGACACTCGGAAATCAAAAATGTTCTGGCGGAGAGGGTGGGATTCGAACCCACGGTGGGCTTTCACCCACTCCGGTTTTCGAGACCGGTGCACTAATCCACTATGCGACCTCTCCGGAACGATGGAGGATGAAGGCGGAAGGATGAAATAAATATTCCAGACCTTCTTTTCATCCTTCCGCCTTCATCCGTCATCCTTTCCCAGCCGCCGCCCACGAAAAAACTCCTGCATCAGCGCGCGGCACTCTGCTTCTAAAACTCCCGATCTAATCTCTATGCGATGATTCAGAAAATCCGTGTCGCAGATACGGAATCGAGACTCCACGGCGCCGGCTCGCTCGTCTGGTGCGCCATATACCAAACGCCTGACTCGCGCCTGGATCAATGCTCCGGCACACATCGCACAAGGCTCGATCGTAGAGTAGACATCTACTTCGGTCAGCCGGTAATTACCTATAACTCGCGCGGCCTCCCGAAGAGCTACTATTTCCGCATGTGCCGTGGGATCACAATCCGTGCGCGTGCGATTGCCTGAAACGGAAAGGAGCATTTCGCCACTGACGACACAGGTGCCGACGGGCACTTCGTCCCGTGATAGCGCCTCGCGTGCCGCGCTAAGTGCCTGCCGCATCCAGCTCTCGTCAAACTCTATTTCTGCGGCAGTCTTCACGCTCGTCTTTTCCTTCAAACAGCCGAAAGGTCACTATAGGGTGCGCCTTGAAACACTGTCAAGCCACGCATATTTGGCCTGCGCAACCAATCGCAGCCTCATGCGACCCAGCACAGAAAGAGGGTCATTAACAGAAGAATAACGAGGGTGCTAGCACCCTTGGCGCACCCGCCAATGAATCCGAATAGCGTCGACTTGTTTAGATCATCTTGGCGAATCCCTTTTCCACGCAACCAACCATCAATGGCTCCAATACCTCCCCAAAACCCTATGAGGAGCGTTAGCTGGATAAGAAAGGGAAGATAGCCGGAGATCATGATTGGGATTGTAGGGCACCAGTCTAACTGAGTGCTAACACCTTTCTTCTTACCGTAGCGATCCGCCGCATTAAACCGTACATCAGCGCGGAGTGCGTGTTATTATCAATCTTCGGAGCCACGCACTCCATTCTCCCGAACTCCACGGCGATTCAGGTCCAATGACCACCGAAGCACAGCAAAGAGGAAGCGGTCCACTCCCAACCGAAAGAGTTACCGGCCGCCTTAGGCCCGCATCTTCCACCGAGTCGTTGGCTGGCGACAGCCCAGCACAAAGGGCCAGCGGGTTGATGCGTCGATTGGCGCCAGCCGAATTCAACACCGCGATGATCCACTTCTATCGCGGGGAAGTGCAACGATCAAATACCTGGCGGAACCGGCTCGACACGACGACGAATTGGGCCGTGATCACCGCGGGCGCAACGCTGTCATTTGTTTTCAGCTCGCCGAGCAATCCACATTTCGTCATTCCAATAAACTCAATTCTGGTCGCCATTTTTCTAGTGATGGAGGCGCGGCGTTATCGTTACTATGAAATTTGGTCGAGTCGCGTGCGAGTGCTTGAAACCGGATACTTCGCAAGCCTCCTGGATCCGGAGAATACTCCCACCGATGAAGCGTGGGCCCAACACCTGGCAGCTGATTTGATCACTCCGCACTTCACTATTACTGAATGGGAAGCCATCGGCAGACGTTTGCGCCGCAACTATCTATGGATATTTGCACTGCTCGCATTGAGTTGGAATCTAAAAGTTTACTTGCATCCGCTGCCGGCGCGCGATTTCAATTCCTTTATCGACAGAGCTACCGTTGGCGTTGTTCCTGGATGGATGGTGTTCGTTGTCGGTGTAGTCTTTAATGCAGCCATCGCGATCTTTGCGATTGGTACACTACGACTTCGTGAGGCGACGGGCGAAGTCCTGCCCAAACATGAGTTCTCATTGCATCCGATCCGAACGATGACCAATTGGACTGCGGCTACGACGCGCCGCACCACCGTGAGGGCCAAACGCGCCCGCCAACGCGTTCGCAGTGGCAGCGCTACCGGTGAGTTTAAGAAGATCGACATATCCGAAACACCAGACAGAGACAAGCCGGTAGAGATCATCGGCTGAGAAACTGCCGATCTCATGATTCAGCTAAGCGGCCAAAAACTTACCCTAAAACAGATCGCGGATGTAGCAACTCGGCAGGAGCGGGTGACGCTTGCGGCTGAAGCTCGGGAACGAGTCGAACGATCTCGCCGGATTGTAGAAAGAATAGTAGCGGAAGGCCGGACGGTCTACGGCGTCAACACTGGCTTCGGTAGACTCTCGGACATCCGCATCGAACAATCAGAATTGCGCGAGTTGCAGTTGAATCTGGTTCGTAGTCACTCCTGTGGTCTGGGCAAACCGCTATCTGAGACCGAAGCACGAGCGATGCTGCTGCTGCGAGCAAATGTTCTTGCCTGTGGCTATAGCGGCGCTCGTCCAGTTGTAATCGATATTCTCGTAGCGATGCTCGAGCGAGGTGTGACACCAGTCATTCCGGAAAGGGGTTCAGTGGGAGCGAGCGGCGATCTGGCGCCCCTGGCTCATCTCGCGCTTACGGCGATTGGGGAGGGGGAGGCTTTTTTCGGTGGCGAACGACTGCCCAGTGCCGTGGCCTTGAGTCGCGCGGAGATTGCGCCGGTACAACTCGAAGTAAAAGAAGGCCTGGCGTTGTTGAATGGAACGCAAGCTATGGGTGCCGTGGGTGCACTGGCGCTCCATCGTGCCGAACGTCTCACACGTGTGGCAGACATTGCAGGCGCCATGACACTCGAGTCCCTGCGTGGCACACCGGTGGCTTTTGATGAACGCATTCACGCGGTCCGTGCACATCCCGGCCAGATCGCAGTGGCTGCTCATCTTCGCGAGTTGTTAAGCGAGAGCGAGATCCGGCGGTCGCATCTGGAAAACGATCCGCGCGTGCAGGATGCCTATAGCCTGCGTTGCATGCCTCAGGTACACGGTGCTGTGCGTGGTGCGCTCACTCACGCCCGAGAAACCATCGAGATCGAAACGGGAAGCGCCACGGATAATCCGCTGGTCTTCTCCGATACTGGTGAGGTTCTCTCTGGCGGGAACTTTCATGGCGCACCTCTGGCCCTCGCTTTTGACTATGCCGCGATCGCTTTGACTGATTTGATAAGCATCACCGAGCGACGAATAGACCGCCTTGTTAATCCCGATGCGAACGAAGATCTGCCGCCTTTCTTAACCCAGCATGCCGGCACGTCCTCAGGATTCATGATGCTGCAGGTGACGGCAGCCGCGCTTTTGAGTGAAGCGAGAATCCTGGCACACCCTGCGAGCATTGATAACGTGCCCACAGATGGGGGCAAAGAGGATCACGTCTCAATGGGGATGACTGCTGCGACGAAGCTGCGTTCAATTGTCGAGATTGCGGAACTCTCGACAGCGATTGAACTCATAACCGCTGCCGAAGCTTTGGAAAATCGCGCTCCTCTCGCGCCCGGGCGTGGTGTTAAGCAGGCCTACGAAACTATTCGAGAATATGTGCCGCGCTTAACGATTGACCGCTCGATGTCTGCAGAGATTGAAAAGATTTCTGAAGTTATTAGCAGTGGCAGGCTTGACTCCTTATAGTAACTCATTTGACCGATCCCCGAATGACGGTCAATGAATATGGCGGCAGCTCAAAAAACTTCGATGATTCGTTTTGCAGCGTGTGTTCCGGTGGTTCACTTCTGATTGGATGAGTCTCCCTTTTTTCTGCACTCAGTTCGTATTGCTTCCTCGAATACTGGTAAACGTCAACAGGACCTTTGAATTGCGAGTCAGAGCCGCTGTACACATCGCGAAATCTAATTCGCACCTGATGGATATTGGTTGGATCCTTATTGATGAGCATGACAGACCACAAACCGTCTGGACGAAAGACAGCATACGACGTCACCAGAGAGGCGCTCCCTTCACCGCTTGCCGTTGTCTTGTAGATCTCATGGGCACCGTTTCCGGGTTTTGCCCATTCTTGTGTTAAGAGCCGAGCGCCATAGTAGGTTGGCATGCGATAGCTAATATTGCCGTTCTGCCCGAGCATGAACAACATGTTGTTGCCCCAGGAGCAACCAGTTTCGTCAATGGTTTCGTTTGGCTCATAGCCGTAGAGAAATGTCTGCTCTCCTCCCAGGCTGAGAAAATGCCCGATGATATCCGCGTTGAGGAGGGCGCCTTCAATGTCAATCTCGGCGCGACTACCGAAAGCTGAGTAGCCGTATTCTGTGATGATCATCGGGATAGCTTTCTGCAGTCCCCCCGCCTTCATCTGAGATATTGAATCGGTGAGCATGTCAGCCGCTCGCGCCAACTGCGGCGCCGTGGGGCGGCAAACGTCGTCGAAGGGATACCATTCGAACGAGAAGAAAGTGTAATCGTTCAGCCTGCTCCGCTGATTGAGGTAGTTAAGAAAGCGTCTCAGCCAGGTTTGCTTACCGGTTACAACCGAGCCAATCTTTTCGCCGGGCTCGATATCTTGAAAGCTTGGACCACCCGGATGAATGCGTTGGTCGACCGTATGTACGGCCTTCGCAAACTGGAGATAGAGTGCCGCGTATTGTTCCGGTGAAACAAACTGCCCATCTGGTTCTTCACCCATTTCAACACGCTCGACCGGATAACCGCGTGCCCGCAGGTAGCGAATCTCCGCTGCGGCATTCTCCGGAGTATCGTAGAGCACAGGGACGGGCGTAAGCATCGGCAACCCGTTAGTGAGACCGCTCCGGAATACTCGGTCGAATCCCGGTTGCTCAATGAGTTGATCCTTATCTGCTTCACGGTGCCATGGATCAGTAGAGGATACGTAAACAGGTGATTGCGCTGCGTTGTTTGCTGCGTGGTGCACCTCATCGCGAAAGCGACCATTTTCAAGCGTGCCCAAATAGATTTCGTGCAGCGCGTAGCCCAGCCGGTCCCGCTTATCTGTTGAGCCGGGAGCCGCAGTGTCTGAACCTTCCTCCATTAGGACTCGAACGAAACGCGTGGTCACGGGATTGTCTGACAAGCGCAGCGTCACATCACCGCCAGTGCCTCCGCGGATACTGCCTCGCTGAAACGTCGACCAGTTGTTAGGCAATCGTTGGCTGAGGTCATCAATTCCTACAAATCGTCCGTATTGGACTTCATATCTGGTTGCGAACGGAACACCCCAAAGCAAGCGGATGGCGTCGACCGGCTTTTCGGTTCCCAGATCGACGAGCAACCATTGCGCGAGGCGCGAATTAGACTCGCCGGTAAACTGTTTGTCGAGATAGGGGTTACTTTTCCAAAAGCTATCGACGTCGCCATCGTCGAGACGCGAATACCCATCGTCGTTTGCCTGATCTAACGTATTGCCTCGGCGCGGGAGACGGTAGCCGTAGCTAACAGAGATTGGTGAGCCAGGCCCGCTGTTCGAGATCCAATAGCCCTGCCTCTTCTCAGGATCACTCCATTGCCCGCTTGGGTTCCAGTGCCATGCTTCCCCGGCCAATTCAGTTCGCAGTCTGTAGCTTAAGGGTTTAAGACCCGTTGAGAGCATTTCTCGGATGTTCGCAGGAGAGAGCATGGAATCGATCTCTCCCTGCTCATGACCATCAAGCGCGGCACCCAGTGCGTGCGCCGGAACAAAGCGACTCAGTGGGTGGCCGGGCTTTATTCGAACAGTGACGGTCATGTTGTTTCGATATTGAAATCGATCGATAGCCAGGCTCGGGCTCGACGAGTTTGTTAGAAGACAAAGTGAAATGAAAATGCAGACAAGATGCGATAGCATTCCGGTGCTCCGAAAAGTTTCTTTCAGGCTTGGTGAATAGCGCGCCTAAATATTACTTAATACTTAGGATTACCGATAAGGAAGGCTGTCCCCGCCGAAGTTTGAAAGCCACTCTTAATGATTCTAATTAAGTTCACGTTTGATAATTCTTCATCTTCCTTTTTTCAACGCTGTACCACCCTTTCTTAGCTAACGAGTTTCACCCCGGTTAGGGGGTGACATGTTTATAGATGGGGGAGCATTAACCCAACCGGCGCCGTTCGGAGGAGCGGGATGATTCTGAGTGGTGAAGCTCTACTTGGATTCCGCTCCTCCGAACGGCGTGGTGCCTAGCGTGGGAGTTAGATCTATAAACATTTCACTCCTACCGGAGTGAAACGAAGTCGAGCCATGACTTTCAAGCATTCTGGCAATCGATTCCAGAAGACGCACAGGCTAGTATTGTATGGCGTGTACACGGCTACGTTGAGGCGGGGACAGGGTCCACCTTTCTGACCTGAGAGGTTGCTGGCGTTAAATTTCTCTTCAATTGATGGAATGGCATTCAATCTTTAGAGATAATTCGAGTCGGATCACATCGCAATGCGGTCGATTTTCTGATATTTAGTTACTCACGAATAAAACCCTATAGATTGAAGCCTGATGAATTCTAGAAACATAAGAGCGCCACGCGGCGCAAAATTGAATTGCAAGAGCTGGCACCAGGAGGCCGCATTGCGCTGTCTGATGAACAATCTCGACAGGGATGTAGCCGAAAAGCCCGATGAATTGATCGTCTACGGCGGCGCCGGGAAAGCTGCGCGCAACTGGGCCTCGTTCGAGGCAATCGTTCGTGAGCTGCAAGCACTGGAAAATGACGAGACATTGCTGGTCCAGTCAGGCAAGCCCGTCGGTGTCTTCCGCACGCATGAGTACGCGCCCCGAGTTTTGATTGCCAACTCAAATCTCGTTGGTGCCTGGGCCACCTGGGAACACTTTCATGAGCTCGAACGACGCGGCCTGATGATGTACGGCCAGATGACTGCCGGTAGTTGGATCTACATCGGTACCCAGGGAATTGTTCAGGGAACATTTGAAACTTTCGCGGCCATGGCCGACAGACATTTCTGCGGCGATCTCTCCGGTAGACTGGTTTTATCCGGCGGTATGGGCGGAATGGGTGGCGCACAACCTTTGGCGGCGACATTGAACAATGCGGTCTTTCTCGGTGTAGATGTCGATCCGGCCCGCATCGAACGGCGAGTGCGCACGGGCTACTGTGATCGCCTCGCAATGACGCTCGACGAAGCGATCGATATTTGTGAAGACGCACGCGCACAGAAGCGCTCTGTTTCTGTTGGCCTCGTCGGTAACTGCGCAGAAGTGCTTCCCGAGATCGTGCGGCGCGGAATCAAAGTCGACGTGGTGACGGACCAGACCAGCGCCCACGATCCATTGAATGGATACGTGCCTGCGGGATTGACCCTGGAACAAGCTGCAGAACTCCGACATACCGATCCGCAATCGTATGTTGAGCAGTCGAAACAATCGATGGCCCGGCATGTCGAAGCGATGCTCGCGTTGAAACGCAGCGGTGCCATCGCCTTCGACTATGGCAACAACATACGTAAGCAGGCATTCGATGCCGGTTGTCTCGACGCATTTGAGATTCCTGGATTTGTACCTGAATACATTCGTCCGCTCTTCTGTGAAGGCAAGGGACCGTTTCGCTGGGTAGCACTCTCGGGAGATCCGGATGATATTCGGAAGACCGACGACCTGGCACTCGAGCTTTTTCCAGACGATCGAACGCTGAACCGTTGGTTGCGGCTCGCACGTGATCGCATTCAGTTTCAGGGACTGCCCGCGCGGATTTGCTGGCTTGGTTATGGCGAGCGTGCTGAGATGGGTGAAGCTATCAACGACATGGTCAAGCGTGGGGATCTCAAGGCGCCAGTCGCCATCGGACGCGATCATCTCGACACGGGTTCAGTCGCTTCGCCATTTCGCGAAACTGAAGGAATGAAAGACGGTTCGGATGCCGTGGCGGATTGGCCGATTCTAAACGCGCTGCTCAATACGGCGAGCGGTGCGAGTTGGGTATCGTTTCATCACGGCGGCGGCGTAGGCATCGGCTACTCGCTGCATGCCGGCCAGGTTTCGGTGGCTGATGGAACTGACGAAGCGTCGAAACGATTGAATAGAGTGCTCACAAACGATCCGGGTATAGGAGTCGCGCGGCATGTGGATGCAGGCTACGAAGAGGCCGAAACCACCGCACGCGAGAAAGCAATCAAGATTCCGTTGCTATCCGATAAGAATTGACAATTCAAGCTGCGCAAACTTTGGCTGCTTGAAAGTTGCTACTCGATGTTGCTTCTTATTCACACCGTGGCTTCAGCCCGGTAATAAGGCGCGGCCTAAGAAATATAGAACTAATTTCAGGGGAATCAATTGCTTAACTTCGCTATTCAAGTTGCTCGCGAAGCCGGCGGCGTTCTCATAGACCGGCTGGGTTCCGCGCGAGTCTCAAACAAGGGCGATATCGATCTCGTTACGGAAGCCGATCTGGCCTCGGAAGAGTTGATCATTGAAAAGATTCGTTCCCACTATCCTCAGCATGGAATTCTCGCTGAGGAGTCGGGTGAAGCTGTCATAGTTGGGAGTGGGCGCAGCGATTGGAAGTGGATTATTGATCCACTCGACGGTACGACAAACTACGCGCACGGTTATCCTTGTTTTTGTGTCTCCATCGCCGTTGAACGGGCGGGCTCGATTGAAATTGGAGTCGTTTATGATCCGCTTCGAGACGAAATGTTCGCCGCAGAACGTGGACACGGTTCGACCTTGAATGATCGACGCATCCGTGTTTCTACTGTTGAAGATCTTAACCGCGCGATGGTTTGTACCGGTTTTCCTTACAACGTGCGCGAGCGTCCTGACTTCGCTCGAGACTTTGCGAATTTCACCATGCAGGCACAGGCGGTAAGGCGCGATGGCTCTGCGGCACTCGACCTGGCTTACGTAGCTTGCGGACGATTCGATGGCTTTTGGGAGGACGGCTTGAGTCCCTGGGATACCGCTGCCGGCCTGTTATTAATTGAAGAGGCAGGAGGGCGTGTTACAGATTTTCACGACGCACCATTGGACATCTACACAAAAAAAGTGTTGGCTAGCAACGGCCTCGTTCATGATGTGATGATGCGAGTGCTGGCTAGATGATCACAATGCTGAACCGATAATCCTCTCGAGGTGCTGACTCTCTCGTCGCGCGCACACGCGAGCATCTTCATCCGGTGATTGTTCTACCTGATAAAGGGGATGATAAAAAATCACTACCTTTCCCGCGTGTGGCAAGCGCCAGCCCCTGGGCCAGACTTGGTTCCCCCCGCAGATCGTCACCGGCAGAATAGGCACATTCGCTTCTAGCGCCAGGCGCACAGCACCAGCTTTAAACCGTTCCATCGCGCCATCAGACGTGCTTCGACCACCTTCAGGAAAAATAACAACTGCTCCACCGTCCCGCAGCCACTGCAGTGAGCGCCGAATCGCTGCTGGGTCGCTACCCTCAACTTGCAACGGCCAGGCTCCAAACAACGTAAGAAGCTTGCCAACGAAAGGCCACTTGAAAGCCGCGCTCCATGCCAGGTAACGAGTGGGACGTTTAATGGCCAGCGAAATCCAGAAGGGATCGATGTAGGTTTGGTGGTTTGCCGCAATGATCAAGCCGCCTTCATCCGGCACATTCTCAACACCGAGAAGTTCGATCTTCCAAAACAGACGGCTGAAAAAACCAACTATTGGCCTGATGACGTCGAGAGCCCATTGAGGAAACATGATCCCGCCACTCGTAGGCCGAGTGACTTCCTTCTTCGTTGAAGATGTCTGAATATTACTCAAGCAGGTTTGCGAGAATGGTTGGTATGGATACTCTACAACTCCCATTCCTTATCTATAAACTCAATGTGGATTCTGGGAATGCCGTCTGCACCTGTGGTTCTTGCCCGCACAGTCGCAAACGCTGTTATCTTGTACTGCTCACTGGTCACCCGAACAAAGCGGCCGACCGTTACCTGCAAAGTAGTGAATAGAGTGGCTCCCATTCGGCTGATGTTTTCAGTGACGGTTTGCTCAGTATGACCAACCGCACCTTTCTCATCTAACACCTCAAGCAACATGTCGACTGCAATGTTATGTCTGGTGTGAGCACGCTGGTCGGTGGGTTCAGCCGCGACTATTTCTTCCGGTGCGGGTATCGACTCTAAAGACGAGCTAGCAATGTCATACCGTTTCCAGGGTTCTGACTCGTAGCTGGCGGGCGGATGTTTTCCGATGAACGCTACCCCGATGTCGAAGATTAGTTGAGTGTTTGCCTGAGGCATGGCTTTGACATATCTGACGATGGCCCAAACTTTGTACTGGTCCTCGACATGATCGAAAACGCGCAACTGCCGTGGCATCGGAATGGTCATGTGCAACAAGCGCCCCTTTTCCGTCGGATGCTTGAGGGTGAAGCCGGCTCCGAACGGCGTCACATTTATCAGTCTGGTCATTTCCGTCCATTCGAAATCCGGAGTCTCGCGACTGTGAATACGCACCGGCAGTTTTAATTCCAGTCGCTCCCTAATACGCTTCTGGGGTCGCTTTTCACTCATCTCGCGTTGCGAGTTTGCAGCTCACCAAGTACTCCGCATCTGGACTCATCACGGCCGTTCGGGAAGTGCCGCTCTGGCCCAAGGAAAAAGCCGTCTGAAGCTGTTGATTTTATTAGAGTTTTCCCCACCAGAGCCAGTTGCCAAAAAGCCTCAAAAAAGGCTAAAATGATGCCTACTTTAACATCAATGCGCCGCCCGCTTCAGACCCTTAAAAGACCCTTTGCACATCATTTGAGCCCGCCTTGGGGGAAGCCGCATTGCGAGAAGTGGGGACTGGAAGCGGAATGCGACTGACTGAGAAAGAGGTATTCGAACATAAAATTGCTCAACCCGGCGGATTGTACTGGAAAGGTCTATTAGATGGAAACAACTTCTGAACGCAATCATATAAATATCGAAGACGAGATGCGCCGTTCGTATCTCGACTACGCGATGTCGGTAATCATAGGCAGGGCGCTCCCGGATGTCCGGGATGGTTTAAAACCTGTCCACCGTCGAGTTCTCTGGGCCATGCACGAACTCGGCAACGCGTATAACAAGGCTTACAAAAAGAGTGCGCGCGTCGTCGGCGATGTCATCGGTAAGTATCATCCGCACGGCGACACTGCGGTTTATGACACTATTGTCCGGCTCGCACAGGATTTCTCGATGCGTTATCCCCTGATCGATGGTCAGGGCAACTTCGGGTCGGTTGACGGAGATGCGGCGGCGGCAATGCGCTACACCGAAGTGCGCATGGCGCGGCTCGCCAATGAGATTCTTTCCGACATTGAAAAGGAAACGGTCGATTTCCAACCCAACTACGACGAGTCGCTGCACGAACCCACGGTGATGCCGGCGCGTGTGCCAAACCTCCTGATCAATGGTTCGGATGGCATAGCCGTGGGCATGGCCACCAAAATACCGCCGCACAATCTCACGGAGATAGTCGATGCGACCGTGGCGCTGTTGCGCAATGCTGACATCACGGTCGAGGAGCTCGCGAAGATCGTAACCGGGCCCGATTTTCCCACGGGCGGCTTTATCTACGGCCGGGAGGAAATCAAGAGTTCTTATTTGCAAGGGCGCGGAGTTTTGCAGTTGCGGGCGCGCGCTGGAATCGATCGCATTGGCCGCGGCGCTCAGGAGCGCGACGCGATTGTGATCACTGAAATTCCTTTTCAGGTTAATAAGGCTCGCCTCATCGAACGCATTGCCGAACTAATCAATGACAAAAAGATCGATGGTATTTCGGATTTGCGTGATGAGTCGGACCGCACGGGAATGCGCATCGTGGTGGAACTCAAGCGCGACGCTGTGCCGCAAGTCTTGCTCAACAAGCTTTACAAGCTGACACCGATGCAATCGTCTTTTGGTGTAATTAATCTCGCCATCGTCAACGGACAGCCTCGCGTACTCAATCTGAAGCAGATGCTTGAAGCCTTCATTGAGTTTCGGCGGGAAGTCGTGCGGCGGCGTACCGAATATGAGTTGCGCAAGGCGAAAGCACGGGCCCACATTCTAGAGGGGCTTACAAAGGCGATCGACGCTCTGGACTTCATCGTCACTCTGATCCGGAATTCTCGCTCCGTTGATGAAGCGCGCCAATGGTTGACCGCCCAGATGAAGACGATGAGCGAAGTGAAAACCTGGAAAGGTGTTCCTTCTGACACTCAGCTAAAGACGTATCTCGCCAAGTTACAGAAGGGCATGGAGCAACTGGCCTTCTCGGAGATTCAAGCACAAGCGATCCTGGATCTTCAGTTGCGCCGCTTATCGGCTCTCGAACGCCAGAAGATCACGGACGAGTACGAAGGCATAATCAAGCTAATTGCTGAGCTGGAAGAGATCCTCGCCAATGAGAGCTCGCTCCGGCGAGTGATCACAACGGAGCTGGAAGAGGTCAAGAAAGAGTTTGGTGATGCTCGGCGGACAGAAATCGTCGACGAAGGGGTAGACCTTTCAATAGAGGATCTCATTGCCGACGAAGACGTGGCAATCACAGTCACCAACAGTGGTTACATCAAACGCACGCCCATAACGACCTATCAACGACAGGGGCGCGGCGGCAAAGGTCGCTTTGGGGCAGCGGCGAAGAATGGCGACTTTGTCGAGCATCTGTTCATCGCCTCAACCCATGCTTACCTGATGATCTTCACCGACGATGGCATGGTTTATAAGATAAAGGTCCATGAGGTTCCCGATGCGGCCGCCTCTGCTCGCGGTAAAGCGGTGGTGAATTTGATCAACATACCTTCAGATCGCAAGCTTGCCGGGGTCGTTCCCGTGCGAGAGTTCTCTGACGGACGCTATGTTGTGATGGTGACGCGTAAAGGTGTGATTAAGAAAACGGCCCTCGCTGACTTCCAGAACATTCGTTCCAACGGAATCATCGCAATCAATGTTGACGAAGGAGATCAGTTGCTCGACGTTGTCTTGACCGACGGCACCAAGCGCATCTTCATTGCCACTCATGATGGCCTGGCAATCCGTTTCGACGAGAAAAGAGTCAGGCCAATGGGCCGTGCAACACGTGGGATGCGCGGAATCGATCTGCGACCTGATGATTACGTAGTCTCTGTCTGCCCCGTGTCAGCCGATGACCAGGAAAGAATGTTGTCGGTTTCAGAACAAGGCTATGGCAAACAAACTCCGATTACTACCTACCGCTTGCAGGCTCGCGGCGGTAAGGGAGTTATCAACATGAAGACGACCGAGAAGACGGGTAAGGTTGTGGCAGTTTTCCCGGTTGAGGATGATTCAGAAATCATGATCATCACGCAACAGGGTAAGCTTATCCGGATCGAGGCAGGCCATATTCGCCGGACCGGGCGCAGCGCTCAGGGGGTTCGTTTAATAAAGACTGACGCGTCAGACAGAGTTACGAGCGCGTCGTTAGTTGAGGCTGCTGCGGAGGAAGAGATCGAGGAAACACCGGCGACCTGAGCTTGGAGCTCTCACACCTTGAGAATCGAGCACTATGTGCAGGGCATTGGTCTAATCATTGGTCATAGGTGGATGACCAATGATTGCGTTGACTACATCGGCGGTTGACCCTCGCCTTCGACCCAGACTTCGCCATCGTCAAACACTTCTTTCTTCCAAATAGGTACTGTGCGTTTCAATTCCTCGATGGCCCACTCGCAGGCTTCAAACGCAGCGTGACGGTGGGGCGCGCTGACGGCGATGACCACGCTGGTTTCTCCGATCTCCAAACGACCCGTGCGATGCACAATTCCGATATGGGCAATGGCGAAACGTTTGTGCGCCTCGCAACCCAATCGCCGCATCTCTGCCAGGGCCATCAGTTCGTACGCTTCATAGACCAGGTAACGTGTCCTTCGTCCCGCGGTCCATTCACGAGCATACCCATCAAGCGTAACTGTCGCTCCGCATTCGGGTGGCACAACTCTGCGCGCGACGGCTCCAACATCGATCGCGGCAGTTGTGAGTTCAAAAAAATCTAAGGTTGAAGCTTCCGTTTCACGGGATGGAGTCTGGACTCCTTTCTCGGTCTCACCACCACCGCTTACCGGGGGAAAGACAGCCAGTTCGTCATCGGCCTGCAGATCCTTATCGGTAGTGGCATACTCCTGATTGACAGCAAATAGCAATGAACGTCCGAAGCGCTGGAGGTCTGGATAACGGCCGACGAGATTCTCGTAAGCGCTCGCCACTGTCGCTGGGGAATTCAGCGAGACGTCCAGCGAACTGCCGCCTGCAATATCGCGCGCAGCTCCAAAAAAAAGCACATGTATTTTGATTTGTTCCGTTCGCCCCGGCTGGCTCATTCCAATTCAATCTTTCTGCCGCTATGCCCGTTTCCCTTGGCGAGTTCGTGAATGCGGGCCCGTTCCTCATAACTTTTGACGGCGCGCGCTAACATACCCCGCAACCTTCGAAGTCGCTCAGATGTAGAGCGAAGTTCGAGCAACTCCTGTTTCACTTCGCCTTCAATTTCCATCGCGGCAGCGACGAGAAACGATAAACGCTGTGGCTCGGTGTTGGAGATGTCCGGCAGAGTGGCGCGCTCATCATTGATAACTCGCACGGCCTGAGCGATTCGAGTAAAGGTTTCAGCAACCTCGCGGGCACTATCAGTCAACAGAGAATAGTCTTCGTCCTCGTCCTCAAAGTAGGTGACGCGGGCTACGAGATAAGCGTCGCCTCGTTCAATATAAGAATCAATTTGATATCTGATCACACCCACGGTGAGTATGTTAGAGCGTCCATCAGGCATAGCCTGCGTCTCGGTTATTTCCGCCACGCACCCGACGTGACCGGCTGGTGGAATCTCTCTATCAGAAGCGGCGGGATCGAAGTATGAGAGGCCGAAAAGATTATTTGTTACCCGAACATCGGCGAGCATTTGGCGATACTTCGGTTCAAAAATATGCAAGGGCAAGGGCACGCCAGGAAATAACACAACTGGCAGGGGAAAAAGTGGTAGTTCACTCACTCCTCTAACTTTGTCGATTGCTTCGCTCATTTGGCAGAAGAAACTTAGCCAAGAATCTCAGGTAAAAGTCTATTGAACTGTTTATGGGGAAGCATTATCGCAGACGGGAAGACATAAGTCAGTAAGAGTAAGTGTTTGAGTCGTGTCCTAATTCATGACGCCCCTGCAGTTTCGTAAAAAGAGAAGAGGCCCCTGTTTCAGGTGTGGGAGATCCGGAAACAGGGGCCCCTTGGCGCACCGGGGCGAAGTTAGTCATCATCCCGGTACCGTAACGGACGCTTCTGAGGGGGGCGCAGCGTCCGATCTTGAAACTCGACTACAAAACCAATTCCATTCGATGCACCGGCATTACCCGGCAGATACTAGCCAACAATTCTTCCACTTCGAAGGGCTTATCGAAAAAATCATCGGCACCTGACGCGTAACATGCCTTCTGAATCTCGGCGCCGTCCATTGAACTCATGATCAGGACCCTCGATTCAGGCAAGTGGCCTTTAATGTATTCCAATAGGCGTAAACCCACGGTGGGCGAGTCAACAGCCGGCGGCAATTGCAGATCGAGAATGGAAATGTCTGGCTTGTAGAACGTCACACGGCGAATGGCTGTTTGCATATCGTTTGCCATCACCACGTCGAACTCTTCGGACAATGTCCAAAAAAGCTGTTGAGTGATCGCCTCATCATCATCGACTATCAAAATTCTGGGCTTCATTGTGGGAGGTCTCCTTAATTCCTGACTGGATACGGTAGCAATGCCTGTACCGGGGTTTGTTGAGGATACGAATCAACGAAAACATGCGGATTTACGGGAGAAACGATGCTTGAACGAGTTCTTACTGTCGACAGGCTGAAACACTCGGAGGGTCAGTTGTGTCTACACCAGTAGACGCATTTGCCATGCGCGGACAACCGGCACGACGCTGAACCGCGGAGAGGTCAGCAGGTTATAAGGGCGGTTTGATTGGCTTGTCCGATTTTAACGGCGGTTGCCTGGTGGTGGGTGTTTCAGGCTTCTCGGGAGGGATGTCATCATCAGCGCCGACTTCATCGACTACTTTCAGTTCTGCCCCAAACTTTTGATAGGCGCGGAAGCGAATGTCATTTCGACTTTGGACTACGAACTTGCTCTCCCGCGTAGTTATCAGGACTTCGGAATGACTTGGCAGCAGGTATTTGTGCTCGTTGATCGCTACCCAATCGTAGTCGATCAAACTGCTAGCCGCGGTTATCGGGAAGTCAGGTGGAATCTCGGTCGCTATCTGTTCGAAGCGCAGCACGCGATCGAGTTCGCGATCGATCCACATTCGCCCGCGTGAGCCAACGATGGTGTTTGAATCATTGCCTACGCTTAACGTGAGCTGTGAAAACTGTCTCATGGTTTCATATTCGTAGACGGCGGTTCGACGATTTTGCACAACGTCAGTATCGACCAACTTGAATTCAGTTTTTGATTCCGGCTTGAAAATATCCGCAAGCGCCGAAATGTATTCAACTCCACTCGAGGTCGCGCCCTTCGGCACGTACTTGCTGTAGTCTCTGCTTTCTTTTACGTCCTCACCGGGCGGGAGACCGTTGATCGTAAGGATCTTGTATTCCTCTCCGGAATTCGCACGGTAACCCACGGCAATTGTGAGATTGTCCTGCGGCAACCAGTTAGAAGTATTTCCATATGCGACCGAACGCTTGATGATCTGCTTCACGATGAAATCGGGCATGGCATTAGCTGCAGCCAGCGTTACGTTGCGTGTGCGTTGCAACAGTTCATTGCCTTCGGTCTCTGAAGGAAGCGCAGAAGCTGTGGGATTTGTCCGGCGTCGCTCAGCCTCTTCCAGAGTGCGGCGCAGCAATGCATCGTTGCCACTCTTGGTGGCAACTACAGAGCGCATGCCGTCGGTCAGCGGGAAGCCAATACCACGTTTGCGAATTTCCGCGACAATCTCGTCTCGCATGTCCGGATGTCGGGGAAGCTGGTAAAGAAGGCTTACCAACTCCTTGCTTGTGATGGGTTGGTCCGACGACTGCGCCGCCAGCTTTAACGGCTGGGCTATCGAAATCACGAGCACTGCTACGGCAAAAGAAAGTTTAAGAGCAGCGTACATCTTTGGGAGAGCCTTATAAAAACAGATTTATGATTGCTACCACGTTCCGATGGGAAGATCCCACGGCGCGGTTGCCTGCTACTTTGCTAGCTTAGACAGAAGTTGCGCGATTGTCGAAGCTGGATTCTAGAGGCACAAGGATGTGATGGCCTGAGCTATGATCTCCGTACAGCGCTGGAGTTCATCGATAGGGACGAATTCGCCGGTGCGGTGGGCAACGCGTATGTCCCCCGGTCCCAGCACGACCGCTTCCGCACCGAGTGCACCGATTTGCGCAGCCTCAGTGCCGAAAGCCACAGTCCCCGCAGTTTTGCCGGTGAGTTCTTCGAGAAGTGTGACCAGGGGGGAGGTTGGAGACGTTTCGAATCCGGCGTCTGCCCGTCCGGCATCGACTTCGCATTCGAAGTCGGGATCGCTGAGTTTTTCTCGCTCAATGGCGGAGTTCAACAGACCGAGCACTCATGTTCAGTGTCGTATATGCCGGGTCGAAGTGCGGATGCTGGTCTTCCTGGATTTGTTCGGCTATCGCTTCGATTCGGGATATTAAACGAACAGCACGAAATATTGCCGAAACGCCGAGTGCTGGATAGGCGCTATGCGCCTCACGTCCGCGAACAACTATTTCGGCGAGCGAATAACCTTTGCCCGCGCGAATGGGTTGGAGAGAAGTAGGCTCACCGACGATGCTGTAACGCACGCGCAACGGTTTCGATTGAGCCAGACGCTTCGCGCCTCGCAGGCCAATCTCTTCGTCGGCTGTGAAGATCAAAGCGAAGGGCCGGCGCAGTCGTGTAAGGTCAAGGCTTTCGACGGCTGTCAGCGTGGCAGCAATGAAACCCTTTGTGTCGCAAGCGCCGCGCCCGTAGAGTTTTCCTTCGCGTTCAGTGAGAGTGGTAGCCTCAGACCAGCCCGCATCATAGGGCACGGTATCAGTGTGACCCACGAGAGCCAGCTCGACGCTCGTCGCTTCTATACTTTTAGGGAATCCTGTTCCGGCAAGTGCTATCAAGTTCGTCTTCTCGATACCGTTGTCATCGACGTAGGGTAGAAGCCAAACGCGAAGTCCCATCTTCTCGCAACGCCGGGCGAGGTATTTGGTAATCTCCGCATTCGATCGCGATGAGACTGAGTTAATGCTGACGAGTTCGGCGAGTGTTTCTTTTACGGTCATAAAAATACTGTCGCTCATTCATCTCCACAATTTCTTCTGCAAGGTCTTGAAGCTTTCAATAATCTCTCCCTGGTTCGCGTGTACTCCATTTTCGATGATTCGTTTTCCGCCAACCACGACATCGCGCACTGCGGTCCGACTCGATGAGAACACGGTGCTCGCCAGAAGATGATCAGCCGACGCTCCGGCAATAGAAGAGTCGTTCAGATCGATTGTGAAGAAGTCTGCGGGAAGTCCCGGCTCCAGCTTCCCTCCGGCAAACCCGATATTTTCAGCGCCATTGACCGTTGCGCAATCAAATAGACGCGCAGCCAGGGCGGATGGATCCTGATCATCGGGTTTCGCTAAAACGCTTCGCTCCGTTCGCTGCAGCCTGAGGTGGTATTCGAGCTCGCGAGCATCTTCAAGCAGATCGATTTGTACCTGGCTATCAGTGCCCAAGGAAACGGGCACCCCTCGGTTGAAGTAATTATCAATCCTTACAATGCCATCCCCCAGATTTCGCTCCGTAGTGGGACAGGCACAAATGGATGCGCGCGCCTGGGCCATCGTGGCCATTGCTTTTGGGGTCACATAAATTGCGTGTACGGCAGTAAACCGCTCGCTGAGCAGACCCTCGGTAGCAAGTAGAGCAACGGGCGAGCGTCCGTATTCTTTTATGCACGCAGAAACTTCGGCGTTTTGTTCGGCCACATGCATGTGTACTGGAAGGCGGCGCTCGTTTCCAAATCCAATAACGGTTTTCAAATAATTCAGCGGCACCGCACGAACACTGTGCGGAGCGATTCCTACCCATGCCATCCCGTCTGTTTCCGCCATATCGATTTGCAGTTGTTCCACGTTCTTGAGATAGACGTCCGGCGAGGTTTCAATAAAGCGAATCTGTAACGGATTTAGTTCGGTTTCATAACCGGCTCGCGCATAAGCCACTCGCAGCAGTGCTATGCGAATGCCGACATCACGCGCAGCCCGCACGACTTCTTTGGCGAGCAGATTTGGATCGGCGTAAGCGATGCCACCTGGTGAATGATGGAGGTAGTGGAACTCGCCCACAGCGGTGATGCCAGTGAGGGCCATCTCCAGAAATGCCATGCGTGAAGCGGTGTAGATATCTTCAGCGGTGAGTTGATTTGCAGCTCTGTACATGAGCTCCCGCCACGTCCAGAAACTGTCAGTTGTATTTGTGGTGCGGTATTCAGTGCGGCCGCGAATCAGGCGTTGGAAAGCATGCGAATGAGCGTTGACTAGTCCGGGTAACAGAGCGCGGTTCGGCAATCGAATAGGATTGTTGACCTCGCTGCTTGCCGCAAGGCGAACGATGCGACCTGAACTATCGCAGACGAGCGCAAGATCAGGTTGAAAG
>WNFR01001658.1_pt1 | contig 23368 bp, 17 predicted proteins | sample 5400221 | NCBI WGS metagenome assembly WNFR01 (sample SAMN13153357, study PRJNA577476) | soil metagenome | isolation source: 40 cm soil under Madrone tree | place: USA:California | collected 2016-06-14 | reverse complement strand
CAAATATCTCTTTTTCTTGAATAATGACACGGTTGTTAAGGACGGCTGGCTGAGTGGGCTGATGGATACCTTTGCCGAAGAAGCGCAAGCAGGTGTTGTCGGCTCAAAACTCGTTTACCCGGATGGTCGTTTACAGGAGGCAGGCGGTATTATATGGCGGGATGCCTCGGGATGGAACTTTGGCAAGTCCGATGACCCTGAAAAACCTGAATACAACTATCTCCGCGAAGTAGATTATTGCTCAGCGGCAGCGTTGATGATTCCCAAATCGCTGTTTCAGAACGTGGGTGGCTTCGATTCGCGCTACGCGCCTGCTTACTACGAAGATACCGACCTGTCGTTCAAGGTTCGCCGGACCGGTTACAAGGTATTATATCAGCCGCTAAGCGAGGTCATCCACTACGAGGGAGCAACCGGGGGAACTGATCTCGCAACCGGCACAAAAAAACATCAGGATATCAACCGCTCGACATTTGCGAAAAGGTGGGCAGTTGAACTGATGGCAAAACCAGTCAATGGCGATTTGACGTTCCTGCGACAGCCGGCGCCGGGTCGAAAAAACATTCTGGTGATTGACCACCATCTTCCGATGCCGGATCGCGATTCAGGGTCGCTACGGATGTTTCAAATCCTCAAGCTCCTCCACGAGCTTGGTCATCGCGTCACTTTCATTCCAGATAATCTGGCAAACATTCGTCCTTACGCGGGGGAGCTGCAAAAACGCGGAATCGAAGTTCTTTATCACCCCTATATCAAAAAGGTGCGCGACTACCTCATTTCGCACGGCTCCGACTTTGACGCCGTAGTGCTAAGCCGCTGTGATTTTGCTCGCAAACACATCACCGACGTTCGCCTGTTTGCACCGCAGAGCCGAATTATTTTTGACACGGTTGATCTTCATTTCCTCCGTGAAGGGAGCGAGGCACGTCTAACTCGGGACCACGAAGTGCAGCGGAAGGCGCAGGAGACGCAGCAACTGGAGTATGAATTGATTGATCAATCTGATGAGACCTGGACGGTAAGCAGCGTCGAACAGCAGTTGCTCCAAGAGAAATGGCCTAACAAGTCTATTCAACTGGTTTCGAATATTGTGGATGTACCCGGATCGAAGACACCGTTCTCGCTTCGGCGAGACTGGCTATTCATTGGTGGTTTCCAACACAGACCAAACATTGACGCTGTTCTCTTTTTTGTGCGGAGAATTTATCCGCTGGTGAGCGAGCATCTGCGCGATGCCAAATTCTACATCATTGGGGAGAAGGCGCCGCCGGAGATAGTTGCTTTGGCGACTGATAGGATCATTGTCACCGGATTGCAGACGGATGTTCGTCCCTTTTTTGATAGCGTAAAACTGTCCGTTGCGCCGCTCCGATTTGGGGCAGGCGTAAAAGGCAAGATCAACCAAAGCATGGCTTTTGGCGTGCCGGTGGTCGCAACCTCGCTGGCTGTGGAGGGAACGGCGCTCAGTGATCGTGAAGAAATTCTGGTTGCGGACGAGCCGGAAGACTTTGCGCGGGCATTAATTGAGCTCTACGAATCGGATGAACTTTGGAAGCGGCTCTCCGAGAACGGCATCAGGAAAACACGTGCTCTCTACTCCACCGACGCGGCACGCAAGAAGCTAGAATTTTTATTTAGCGACGACCATCTCGGAACTTTGGTGCCATCAGGAGCGGTTGAGCAGCCAGACATTGCTATCGCAGCGAGAAGCTGATCTTGGCTCTTACCAGTGAGTAACATGGAGCGGACCGGAAAGATCACCGGCAAAATCAGCGCGAATCCAAATCCCGTCTCTTTAGGGCAAGGCTGTGTTGTGATTTCATGGGAAACGAATGATCCGGCTGGAGGCGAGGTTCGCGTTTTAACCTCTTCCGGTGATGAAAAGCTGGTCAGCCAGGGCCAGTCCGGACAGACGGAGATCTCCTGGATCGTGGATTCGACAGTGTATGATTTTCGCCTTTACGCCGTCAGTCAGCCGGATACGCCCATTGACTCGGTGCAAGTTAGACGCAGCAACAACGACTCCTCGCATGCACTTTTGCGCGAGCTCGCGACCGAAGTAAAGCGTGGAACCATTGACATAATGGAACTTTCGCAATTCATCGCGACCGTCATGCCTCGTTGTCTGCACAGCGGAAAATTCCACGAGATTTTTCTTGCCTGGGAGCGGCTCGGTTTCCACGTGACACCTGTGCACTTCTACCAACCTATTCCTGACACACAGTCCCTGCCTGAAACTCTGTGGAACCGGGCAAGCGACCTTGTGGGCGTCAACATGAACGACTCAGTCCAGCTTGATCTGCTACGCAATCACTTCCCAAAGTTCCGGAACGAATACGAACAGTTTCCCACCGAATCGACGGGTAACTCGGCCCGCTTTCATTTCAACAATGGTCTCTTTGACGGCACTGATGCCTTGGTAGCTTATTGTACGATTCGCCACTTTCAGCCGCGAGTTATCATTGAAGTTGGGAGCGGGTTCTCTTCCCTTCTCGCAGCCGAAGCCATCGCGAAATATAATGATTCAAAGCTAATCTGTATCGAGCCATTCCCACAAAAGTTTTTGCGACACGGCTTTTCCGGACTGCATTCTCTGATCGAGAAAAAAGTGGAAGAAGTAGACCTGGAATTCTTCGCGCAGCTCAACGCAGGTGATATTCTTTTCATCGATAGCTCTCATACCGTGAAAATAGGCGGGGACGTTAACTATCTGTTTCTAGAAGTACTACCACGCCTCAAACCAGGCGTTATTGTGCATGTGCATGATATTCTCTTTCCATTCGATTACCGGCGTGATTGGGTGATGGATGAATTTCGATTCTGGGCCGAGCAATACCTCCTCCAGGCCTTTCTCAGCTTTAATTCGGAGTTCGAAGTGCTGCTAAGCAATAGCTATCTCGCCTACCGTTACATGGAGGATCTTAAAGCCACGTTCCCGAAATCACCGTGGTGGGGCGGAGGCAGTTTCTGGATGCATCGACGATCTCAACACTAGACTGAATCAAAGCCATTCTAAAACGGAATGTTTAGACTCTCTCCCCGAACGCATGAGCGGGGATAGATCTGCGATCGGTTGACCGAGCCAGAGGAACCAACTTCAGACTTCTCCGCAATCCAATGAAGCCTCGATAAGAGTTGCTGAAAAGTTGGAAGTATTTTCTCGATTTGGAAGGGGGCAATATAGCGAATCCCAAAAATAATTGCAAAACTTCACAAGGAGTGCGAACTACTCAATTCCTCACTTCGAGTGGAAAAGTCTGAAATAACGCAAGGGAGTACAGGCAGCTGAGTCGGATGCAACTCAAATGCAACGTAGAATAAACAAGCCGATTTTTGTGGTGGGATCACCGCGCTCGGGGACAAGCGTTCTGACGTGGTGTCTCGGGCAGCATCCGAACATTGTAGCACTCCCGGAGTCGGGCTGGATGGGAGATGTCGCGATTGATCTCGCCGTTCGCTACCAAATCGGAGCGGCACGCGGCATTCGATCCGTCTTAAGTGCAATGGATATTCAGTTTGATGAATTCTTCGCCAGTTTCGGTCAAACTATCAATGACTTGATTGTGACACATCGTAAGGACCTGGAGAGAAAACGCCGCGTGCTTTCCCCCGCCGGCGCGTATCGGCCACCCAGCCCTTCCAAAATAAGCCATTCAAAGTCCCAACCAAGGGCGCGCTGGGTGGACGGAACGCCGGAATACTCTTTTTACATCTGCGGTTTGCGCAAACTCTTTCCGAAGGCACGCTTCATCCACATCGTTCGCGACGTTCCCTCGGTGGTGCGGTCGATGCTGAACTTCCACCGCATTGCGGGAAATCGTTTGGTCGCCAACGAAGAGCAGGCCTACGACTACTGGCTTAGAGCGGTTAGCGCCTGTCTGAAGGCTGAGCAGGCCTACGGTCCTCGGGTTGTCCTCCGGTTGCGGTATTCCGAGCTCGTAGATGCGCCTGAAACCGCGATGCGCTCCGTCCTCAAATTCGTAGGCGAACGCTATGTCACCGCTTCTTTGAAGCCTCTCCAGGAACGGATCAACAGCTCCAAGGTTCCTGCTGATTTCAAAATTGGCGACCCCGAAACCGATCCGGTGCTCGTCGAGCGGGCAACAGAACTTTCCGCCGAAATGACGGAAACTCCGCAGCCGCTCGAGGCCTCGCCTGCGGCAGCCGAGGAAATGGAAGCTGTGTTTTATGAACGGGTCCGATATGTAGCGACTGTTGATAGCGAATATCGCCGGGCCAAGGAGATAATTGCGACGTTGCAAAAGGAACATGCTCAACAGGAAGCCTCATACCACGCGGAGCTCCGAAGAATGCAGGCGGAACATGCTCAGCAGGAAACCTCATATCGCGCGGAGCTCCGAAGAATGCAGGCGGAACATGCTCGCGAGCAAGCCTCATATCACGCGGAGCTCCGAAGAATGCAGGCGGAACATGCTCACGAGCAAGCCTCATATCACACGGAGCTCCAAAGAGTAGAGGCGGAACGACAGCGGCACGAGCGGAGCATCGCGGAACTGACAGATCGATTGCGCAAACAGCTTTGGGACACCAGCAGACTCTCGCGTTTGCTGGACGATACTGAAAACGCCGCTGCCCGTTTGCGTTCTTCCCGTCGCTGGAAATTGGCAAACCCGGGGACCGCAATCCAGGCAAAATTGTTTCCTGGCAAGGCGTCGCTGGGCTATGGGCATCTCGAAAAAGTTGTGGCAGCGTATTCTCAATGGCGGGCTTCCCATCCGGAGATCGCGAAAATCGATGATGCAACCAAGGCAGCCCGATCGTCGATCCTTCCAAGCAATGCCCAGGGAAACTCGGACAAGAAGGTTGAGGATTTCCCAGAGATTCAAGCGGTCCGTAAAATTGCGATATCGGAAACCTCAGCGGAGCCGGAGTGACACGACGCGCTCGGCAAGTTGCTACATGGTGAACCACCTTAAGCAAGGAGCCTCATATCCCGCCCGCGCCTCTTTGTACATCGAACTAAATTGGAGCTAAATAATGCAAGAGGAACTCTACGGCGAAATTTTCGCAGCGGAGCAGGAACACTGGTGGTTTGTGGCCAGACACCGAATTGTTCTTCACCTCCTTGAACGTTATCTACAGCCGAATAGCGGCGCGCCGTACAAAGTGGCCGACTTGGGATGTGGTTGCGGAATGATGCTTTTGCGGCTCTCTGAAAAATATGAGCCGGTCGGCCTGGACGGTTCCCGCCATGCGATTGAATTTGCACGCCGTCGCGGAGTAACGGCGAAACTAGGAGCTCTTCCAGAGGATGTGCCTCTCTCGCGAGAAAGTTACGATGCGGTTTTGATGCTCGACGTCCTAGAACATCTGAAGTATGACCGCGCTTCCGTCGAGGTGGCGGCAAGTCTGCTAAAACCCGGAGGAATCTTGATCTGCACCGTGCCTGCTCACATGTGGCTCTGGACAAAATTCGACGAGGACCATCATCACTTTCGGCGCTATTCCAGGAGGCAGTTCCGCTCCTTGTTTGACGAGCCTTCCATTCGTCTCGAATTATTGAGCCACCTGAACGCAATCCTGTTCGCGCCTGCGGCAATGTGGCGAATATTGGCAGCAAAGGTCTTTGAAAGAGATCGCGCCAGGTACCTAAGATTGCCGCCGTTTAACTCTGTGCTCAGATCGATTTTTGCCTTTGAGCGCCTGCTTCTTGGCAAAGTGCCAATGCCATTGGGTCTTAGTTTTATCGCCATCGCCCGAAAGAGGTAAAAATTCCTGGCGCGGCGCGTAGATTCGTTAGATTTCGATGTGGCCGGAACCATCTCACGAATGGGAAGCCTCGACGCGCAATGTAATCGGGTCGCATAATGTCAGACCCCCAAGTCAGCCATCACTGTTTATAGTTAGATGAACGATTCACGCTTCTCATTAGCCGATTCGCTCGCACGAGGCGAATTGAAACGTTGGCAGGAAAATCTTCTCGTGTTGCTCCTCTATACGCTTCTGACAATGACCTTGACGTATCCGGCCCTTTTCTTTCTTCAGACAAAGGTGACGGGAGGACCAGAAGATAATTTTCATTTTCTCTGGGAGCTTTGGTACGTTGCACATGCTCTCTTTGATCTTCATAAGTCGCCATTCTTTGATCCGGACGTCTTCGTTCCATTCGGCTACAGCTTGATTCGCAATCAAGACCTCTCTCCGGGGACGGTGCTTCTCTTCTCACCCCTAACGCACTTTTTCGGTGAAGTGTTCACCTATAACTTTCTAGTTCTGGGATCGTTTGTTCTAACTGCGTTTGGAACCTACCTCCTGGCACGGGAGTTGTGGGCGAACCGTGCGGCCGCGGTTCTTGCGGGAATCATTGTTGGATTTTGTCCCTATCGGTTTGCCCACGCCGAGGGCCATCTCTCCATCGTATCGACCGAGTGGATACCTTTTTTCTTTCTGTATCTTGAACGCTTGATCTCAAAGCCACGGCCAAAGAACGCGATCCTTGTCGGCGTATTTTTTGGACTGTCTGCCTGGTCAACGTGGTACTACTTCTTCATGGTTCCGATCGCGGCGACGTTCTACGTTGCCTTTCGAATCCACTGGAGAGCAGCGGCAAAAGAACTTCGGCATCTGCTGAAGCTAGGCCTCATTTCGGCAGGCGTTGCTCTGGCTTTCGTATTGCCTTTCTTGATCCCATATTATCTTGCGACTCACGGAGCGGTGGTGGATTACCGTGGACCTGGGGAGTCGCAGGCTTTCGCTGCTGCGGTGGCCGACTACATTATTCCACCGACAACGCACTTTCTATGGGGTCATCAGGTTAGTCGGCTCTGGCGCAACGGAGTGAATGGCCTTTGGCAATCGGAATGGCAACTCTATCTCGGCGCCGCCGCCCTGTTTCTCGCGGCTGCAGGCGTCTTTCATCGCCGTCGCCGCGTCGTTGTCGCACTGATCGCGATGGCCCTAGGCTGCCTGCTTTTCTCCTTCGGCCCGGGAATTTACTTCACTCATCCACCTCCTTTGAATTCACAAACGAACGACGTAGCATTGTCACCTATACCCGCTCCCGGGCGGCTGCTTCAACAGCTTCCTGGCTTTAATAATCTTCGTGGGTGGGCTCGGCTCGGCTTCTTCGTTCAGCTCTCAGTAGGCCTTCTCGCAGCCGCCGGGCTGGCTCGTCTTCTCGAGTGGATGAAAGAGCGGCTTCATGCACACAACAGTGTGCAGCTGGGAGTAGCTGCCATTGTGATGGGGCTCGCCGTCTTCGATTTCTTTCCGCGCCCCGCAGAAATGAGTCCGGTTACGCCACGTCCGGTTGATCAGTGGCTCTCGGAACAACCCGGCGAGTTCGCTTTCATGGAGTATCCGATACCTCAACACGCATACGGCGGGCCCGCGATTTACTCCACAAGGTTGACTGGGAAGCGAATTATTATGGGCAATGCCCAAAATCCGCCAAACATCTTATTTTGGGGCACTCTCAGCGCATTCCCATCTCCTTCCTCGCTTGATCTGCTCTATGGATGGGGCGCCAAGTACGTTCTGGTAGACGAAAACCTTTATCGAGCGGGCGTATCATTCTGGAACATCTACCAAACTTGGAGCTCATTGGAATTAGCAACCAAGGCAAGCCCAAGACTGAAAGAACTTATCGTTTTGAATGGCGTTCATGTCTATGAAATTGGCAGCGGAGGTGGTGAGAGCGACGGCATAGAGCTACTTGCTAATGGAAGCTTCGAAGGAGGCAGCGGAACAACACTTTCCGGTTGGGGGATAATCGGCAAACCGATAATCGAACGAACAGGAAATCACTCTTACACTGGCGCCGCCGCTTGTGCTGTGACACCAAGGGATTTTCTCATATCCGACCCTGTTGCCGTCGAAGCAGGTCAATGCTACCGGCTAAGCGTTCGCCAGAGGTCGAGTTCTGCGAAACTGGGAACATCGCGTCTGCAATTAAACTGGAAGGGCGACGACAAACGTGACCTGTCACCTTCGACTGTCGCCCTCACCGACGTACCTTCCGCACCGCAATGGCAGGAGTCTAGCATGACGCTCCGAGCGCCTGCCGGCAGTAAATATGCTGTTGTGCACGCAGCAGCAGCCAAGAGGAGAGTTTGGATTGATGATTATTCTCTCGTCAAGCTTGCTGATGATTGCCAGCCGGTGCTCTTCGTTACCCCTAACCCGATCTCGGTGCCAGCCGGAGGGCTGGCTCAGACGGCAATCTCCTGGAATACCTATCGCAGCTCGGAAGGCCGGGTAACGCTGGCAGTCGATGGCGGTCCCGAAGAACTTTTCGCCGAGGGGCGGCTGGGATTGAAGATGCTCGACGGAATCAAACGTCAGGCCCGCTATCAATTTCGGCTTTACACCGACCCGAAAACGACGGCGGCGGAGACAATCGAATTACGCGCGGTAGAAAGAACTGCTACAATAGTCGCTGATCCGAATCCGGTTCCAGCCGGCTCTGGCCTCGGCCGTACTAAAATCTCGTGGGCAACATTGGCCGGAGGCGATGCGGAAGTCTGCGTCTCGCGCGATGGCGAACCGGAACAGCTTTTTGCTCGTGGAGCGACGGGATCGGTCGAAGTCAGTTGGATTGCAGCTGGAAGCAATTATGAGTTCCGTCTATATTCCAAGGATGGATCACGCCGGCTGCTGGCGAAGACCGTAGTTAACCGATGACTTCGGCACATCATGGCTCAGTCGATTGAAATTTCATACGGGCAAGCGATTAGGCGCATACATTGTGTGCGTTGCGTGGCTCTGCTGCTGGGTTTCCCTATTTGTCTCTTCCTATGCGCGTGTGATGGCGTACGGCGACATACAACCCAGGGTTCAGCCGCAAAGCCCATTTTATTCGCCGAACCCAATCCAGTTCCAGCAGGCGATCCCGATCAACCGCTCGGAACAACGGTAATCACCTGGAACACAGGAGATGAAGCGATAGGGGATCTCTACGTCAAAGTGAACCGATCCCCCGAAGTCTTTCTGGGAAGCGGTCCGTCAGGCACATCGAAAATTGCCTGGATCCAGTTCGATTCCACATACGAATTCCGCCTGTACGCAAAAAAACATTCCAAACTTCTAGCGAAACTGGATGTTACTCGAGACAACTGATATTTCGTTCTGCAACAAACGAGACAACTCTGCTACAAACAGGGCATAACTATCAATCGATGACGCGACTCGAATCAAAATAGATCATGCAACACAGTAATCAGCCTGAAATAAACACGGCAGGTGTATCAGATCGGGCAGAGAAGAGCGCAAGGATTCGTCTCTGGCATTGGGCACGAAGCAGGCAGGTGCTCTTATCGCTAATGATTTACACAATGATAATCATTGCTGCGACGCTTCCCACTACGAATGTTTACATGTGGTGGGGACACTACATGCTTTTCCCGGTAGTGGACGTTTACGAGATATCCAAACTCTGGTCGACACAGGGGTTCGGTCATGTTCCTTGGTTTCCGGACTACTATTTTGGATACGGCTATCCTTACCATACGTTCTATGGGCCCCTCGGCTTCTATGTCGCCGCGATTTTCCACTTCATCTTTGGATTGGATTACGGACTTGCAACAAGGCTAAGTTTCTACGTTTCGTTATGGCTCAGTGGATTCCTGATATACGGGTTTGTCTATACAATTGGAGCGAGAGAGCGTTGGCCTCGCCTCGCTTGGTGGGCGCTGGCGGCAGCGAGCATTTACGCGCTTACTCGGTATCATTTGACTGACATTTTCGTACGGGCTGTCATGGGCGAATCATGGGGTTGGGCCATGCTGCCGGGCGTGTATTGGGGAATGGAGGTCGCGCGACGCCGTCCCTGGCCAGGGATGCTGTTAGTTAGCGTGATGTATGCGGGCCTTCTTCTTAGCCACAACATCACCGCATTATGGGCGAGCCTGTTTATTGGAATTTATCCGCTGCTCACAGCTCGAGATGTGAAATGGCCGCTCACGATCGCCGCGGGCGGGCTCTTAGGCACAGTTATGAGCGCTTTCTTCTGGTATCCGGTTTTGAAACTTGCAACACTCACTCGAAACGCAGGCGATGTAGTGGCGATGTGGGGAACGCCGCACCTGATACATCAACATGCCATATTCTGGCGCCAGCATTTCCTCGAGGCCCTAGGCTATGGCGCAAGCATTCCCGGTCCAGACGACACCCTTGGAATTAACCTCGGCTTTGCCGTGCTGATTTGTATATTACTCTCCGCGTTCGCCGTCTTCCAAAAAGGCCTAAGAGCTGAGCAAAGACAACGACTTATTCTGTTTCTCCTCCTCACTTCCCTGGTCCTGTTTATCATGTCTCCACAAATGCATTGGGAAAAGGTCCCAGCGATTCTCCGCTATCTTCAATTTCCGTGGCGGCTTCTAATTTTTACTGCTTTTTTTGGGGCAGCCGCAGTCGCGATGGCATCTCCAATAATTGATCGGTGGATTCATCCAGCGATTCTCACCGGTCTCGCCGTTATCTTCGCTATCCCTACCCTCCCGATGATCCTAATGCCCCCAGTCATAAAAACGATGTCTCCCGATCAATTGGCGAAGTGGAACCGTCGGTGGGAGAGGCACGGAGTTTACGCCGGGGGAAACGCCGACTACAATCCGAAATGGGTGAGCGGTGACTACTTGAATCCAAAGTTTCTGGCTGACCATCCTCTTCCAACCAATCGCCTGACGGTAACATCAGGTGAACTTATTTGCGATAGCTATACCCATCGAGGAACGGTTTACGAATACAACTACAAAGCATCCGTCGATTCAGAAGCGCGCATTGCCGTCTTCTATTGGCCCGGCTGGGAACTGCGGATTGACAGCAAGCTTCAGTTGGGGAACGTCAAACTCGGCCCCGATGGTTTAGTCTCCGTAAACCTTCCCGCAGGATCACACCGGGCGGAATTGCGTTACAATCTTTCCCCGGAAGGAAAGTTTGCCCGTGTTTTTAGTAGTGCCGCCGCGGGTGTATGGCTTGCAATTCTCTTCGCTTGGATGTTCTCTCGATGGCGAAGATCGTCAAATCTCTTGTCGCTGAACGAGGCCAATAATTCCACGCTTTCCCAGGGTGAAATGTCCTCTAACGTATCCACCGAAGTGCCGAAGGAATTGTAGCACAGCCATTGCTAGTTTATGATCGCAAGCAAACCGCTCGTCTCCTCGCTCCGGCGCGAGCATTCTTACCTGGTGCATCGGCCAGCATTGAAACATATCGGCGCGAGCTCTCATGAATGGACTGAAGTCGGCTCGACGCGGGTGACAAAATTATATCTCGAGATAGCTTCCGAAGAAGATCCCGACATCTATCTGGAAATCTGGTGGTCGAAAAAATCTGATAAGATCTCTCTTTCTTTGAGCCTTCGGTTGGGTATTGCCTGATTACGTTTCGATGTTCTCGGATAATTATTCTGGCACGCGCGTCTTGTTAACCGGTGACACGGGATTCAAGGGGACGTGGCTAGCCTTGTGGTTGCGTAAACTGGGAGCCGAGGTTTACGGACTGTCACTTCCCCCTGAAAACGATTCGACGCTATTCGTTCGGACGGGACTCGGTGATCTAGTCAAACACATCGACGGGGATATCCGGGATTTGCGCAATATCGAGGAGGTTTTTCGAATATCTCGCCCAAATATCGTTTTCCACCTAGCGGCACAGGCCCTTGTGCGCGAGTCGTTCCGTGACCCTGTAGGGACGATACTGACGAACGTCGTCGGGACGGCCCACATATGTGACGCGCTCCGGCGCTACGAAGCACCATGTGCCCTTGTCGTCGTAACGAGCGACAAGTGCTACGAAAATCACGAGTGGGTATTCGGTTATCGCGAAAACGATTCGATGGGTGGCGCTGATCCCTATAGCGCGTCCAAGGGGGCAGCAGAGTTGCTGACTTCTTCATGGCGGCGGTCTTTTTTGCCATGCGAAAAGATGAACCAGCATCAGAAACCGGTGGCAACCGCCCGAGCGGGCAACGCGATCGGTCCGGGCGATTGGGCAAGAGATCGGATCGTACCCGATGCAGTCAGGGCATTGCTTGCGAAAGAACCAATTATTGTGCGTCATCCCAACTCGATTCGCCCGTGGCAACATGTCCTTGAGCCCCTCGCGGGTTACCTTTGCCTTGGCGCCAAATTGCTTTCTTCGAATCCGGTGGATTTCGCCGACCGCTGGAATTTTGGTCCTCTTCCAGGCAGCGTGAGGTACGTCAAAGACCTCGTCGACCAGTTCATCATTGCATGGGGGGAAGGAACCTGGATGCGAGCGAGCAAAATCGAATCGCCTTCCGAAGCGCAGACGCTTCGACTTGTTATCGACAAAGCGGTTGCGCACCTGAATTGGTTTCCTGTCTGGGGATTTGGAGAAACCATTCGACGCACCGCCGAAGGATATCGCCGCATCAACGACTGCTGGGATCATCCAAACGCCGTACGCGGCGTTATCGAAGACGAGATCGCCCTTTATACAAAGGCGGCAAACTCGATTAATGTTGCTTGGGCGCAGAAGTCATAAATTATGCTCATACGAGGTTTAAATACGGCCGACATTCCTGTGGTGATTCTTGCGGGCGGCCGCGGAACACGGCTATCTGAAATTACCCACGAAGTACCTAAGCCAATGGTGCCGATTGGCGAGTATCCGATGCTGCTGCATATCATGCGCTACTATGGCTCTTACGGGCATCGAAAGTTTGTGATCTGCCTTGGATACCTCGGACGTATGATCAAAGACTATTTTTTGGAAATCGATCGAAACACCTCTAGCCTAAGGTTGTATGCTGCAGAGGTTCGCTATATGAGTTCACTGGTTGCCGAGTGGGAGATTGATCTTGTTGAGACGGGAGCAGATACACTTACGGGCACGCGCCTTAGCCGGGTTAGGGACCATATTACGAATGAGCATTTCTGCCTGACTTATGGTGATGGTGTTACCGATCTGCCGTTAGACAAGGAGATGGAATTTCACCTCGACCATGGTCGCATCGGTACAGTATGCGCCGTGCATCCGCCTGCCCGCTTTGGAAACCTGGATATTAGCGAAAACGGTGCCGTGCATATGTTTGTGGAAAAGGAGCCTTTGAAACACGATTATATCAACGGCGGGTATTTTATCTTCCGACGAGATTTTCTTGATTACGTGCATTCCCGTCAAAACGAAAGTCTAGAAGGACAGTCATTGGTAACACTCGCTGAAGAGCGCCAGCTCTTCGCTTTCCGGCATAACGGCTTCTGGCAATGTATGGATACATTGCGCGATGTTGAGATCTTGCGCGAGCTATATACGCGAGGGGGCGCTCCTTGGGTTCGAGAATAAAATCCATGCAAACTGTTGGACAGGCGAAGATGGAACTACCGACGAGAGTTATTCTAACTGGGGCGTCGGGTTTCATCGGGCAGCATGTGATGCGCCGGCTTAAGAAAGAAAGGATTTGCTTCATCATGACTATGGACATCCGCGCACTCGAACATCATGATGCAGCTTCGGTTTGTGTGCATGCAGTAGACGGAACCGTGCTCGATTTCTCAGATCTAAAGAATTGCACGCTTGTTCATCTAGCTTGGTGTCCGCCGTTGCGTGATAACATGCGGCCGCACGCTCAGCAGTTGACACTGCTCGCTAAATTGATGGATGCTCACGGCGATTCCATTGATAGGATTATCGCGCTTGGCTCCGCAGAGGAGTATGGATCTCGTTGCGGACGTTTGGAGGAACATGAAGCCATAAATATTACGCTTTCACCATACGGCTGGGGTAAGCGTGCAGCAAAGATGCTAGTGGAGACTTGGTGCAAAGTTAATGACAAATCAGCGCTGTGGTTGCGTCCTTTTCTTGTATATGGGGAAGGCCAGCAGGGTAACATGGCTATTCCTTATGCCGTAGGCCAAGCTGTGCGACGCGAAGTTGCAGACTTTAGCGCTGGCACACAACAGCGTGACTTTATTCATGTCGATGATATCGCTCGCGCAATTGGACTCGCGGTCACCAAGCCATGGAAAGGATTTAACATTGCTAATCTGGGCACCGGAGTCGGCACTCGGGTTCGCGATGTCCTAGAACAAATAGCCGTATTGTTCGATGCAGCTGGTACGTTCCGGTTCGGTGCGCGTTCGATGCGTTTCGGCGAACCTGAGGTGCAAATTGCTGCCACCAAACGGGCGGAGAGCCTCCTTGGATTCACCGCGCAAATAACACTTGATCAAGGTCTACGTCGTATGTACGAAGTTATTCAGCGTCAACATGGCGTCAGTTAATAAGAAGGACGATGGAGTCGTTATCTTGGGTGCCGGATTGTCCGCACTAGGCTGCGCTAGGCAACTGCCGGGCGCGCGGATTTACGAAGCGAGATCGTATGCCGGCGGCCACGCTTGGTCGCATGCGATCGGAGGGTTCTGTTTCGACGAAGGCGCACATATCTGCCACTCCCGCGACCAGAACTATCTTAACCTGATTTTCGAGTCTGCGGGGAAGGTAAAACATGTTGCAATAAGCAATGTGATGAACCGCCGGCAAGGGAAGTGGATCACCTATCCCGTGCAAAACTACTTATGTGAACTCGAGCCACGCGAGCGCATAGATGCTTTGACTGACTTTGTCGAAGCGCAAATAGAGCGAGCGGGAACCGAGCCACGCCATTATCTCGATTGGTGCCTCAACCAATATGGTCAATTTTTAACCGAAAAATTTTACGCTCTTTACACCGCGAAATATTGGCGCACACCGATGGAGGAGCTTTCGACTGACTGGCTTTCGGGCCGACTGTTGCCTACGCAGGTTAGCCGCGTAATTGCCGGCGCTATTGCTAAACAGACAAATGACCAGACAGTGTTTGCGGCTTTCCATTACCCCGCTGTCAGCGGATATTTCAGCTTTTTCCGTCAGCTCTACAAGGAATTGAATATCACTCTCAACGCTCGGGCCATCGAAATTGACTTATCACGCCGATCTGTGAGCTTCACCAACGGTCGCCGACAGGACTTTACAGAGCTTGTCAGCTCCGTTCCTCTCCCTGACCTTGTCTTGATGATCAAGGATGCACCGGCAAGTGTCCGGCAGGCTGCAGCCTTATTGCGCCACACGCAGCTATTGTGTGTAAATCTGGTGATTAATCGCCCGCACATTACCGACCTGCACTGGTTCTACATTTATGATCAAGAGGTAGACGCTTCCCGTGTATCTGTTGTATCCAACCTCGGGAATGAGCCTGCGGCGGCTGAAAAGACAGCGTTACAGGCGGAGATCTTTCGGCGTGCTGACGAACCATTGAACGTCGACCAAATGGTCGAGAATACTATCGTGCATCTGACCAAGGCTTTGGGGTTCACCCGCCAGGAAATTGAAACGGTAAAACCGGTGCTGGTGCCTCATGCTTACATCATCTCTGATTTGAACCGGGCCAGGGCGGTGCAGCATATTAATGAATGGTTGCTCGCTTACGGGATTCATTGCACGGGCCTGCTCGGTAAATGGAGATTTATCTGGTCAGATGCGGCATTCCACGACGGAGTTGCCACTGCGCAGGCGATCATGCAAACAAGGTAATATATGAGTCTCCAAACTGGCTTGGTTACCCTTGCTCTGCCGTGCTACAACGAGGCCGATAATATCCGCGCAGTTATGCAGGCGGCGATTCTTGAGTTGGAAAAGATCGGGCGCCCTTGGGAACTCATTGTCATTGACAATCATTCGAGCGACCGCACAGCGACAGTGTTGAAGGAATTCGTTCACTCAGAATCACGGGTGCGTCTAATTGTCCATCCGGAGAATAGGCTTTATTCTGGCTCGTGCGCCACTGCTTTGCGCGAGGCTCGCGGAGAGCTAATTGCAATCATGGATTCCGACGGGCAATTTAGCGCGTCGGATCTTCCGCAGATGATAGCGCGGCTTGAAGCGGGTGCCAATTTGGTCATCGGCTGGCGCAAGGCGCGCCACGATCCCGCGTCACGCAAGTTAATGTCCGCCGTGTTCAACATCCTAGGTAAACTGTGGCTTGATTTCCCTTTGCATGATTTAAATTGCGGCCTCCGCATGTTTGACCGCAAATTCGTGGGAGTGGCAGAAATCAAACATTGCATTAATTTGGTGAACCCTGAATTGTATGTCCGTGCCTACAATGCGAAGCTCAAGGTGGATGAGGTGATCATTACGCATGCCGAGCGAACCAAGGGACAAACTAGTCATGACTTCAAGAAGAGCTATCGCATATTCATGTCGGTGAATAACTATTTTCGCACTCTACGCGCAGAGAAAAACTCTTAAGTGACGTCGCTTTTAATTTCCCGCTCATCGGAAAATATATGGCGGTACCCTTCGACCGCCGCTTCTACTCCTGGGGCTGGCTTGGCGGTTTGCGTCTGGCGGCAATTCAGCTCGCGGTGCGGCGATCTAAGCGGAAGCAGCAGGCACTGTTCGATTTCGCTGTCTTTTGCTTCTTGGCTAGAAACTGAATCTGCTCCGCTCACAGATGGCATAGTCGCAAGAATAATAACAAAGTGCGGAGACCATCGTAACCGGTTCGCGCGGCCGGATCACTTGTGCAACGATGACGTCTGTAAACTGTTGAACTCGAGGGCGAAAATGAGATTCGGCCTGGTGCGATCACCGGCAGCAGTTGTACTTGATGATGACATACAATGCCCGAAACCCGTCTCGCCATCCGATCTTTTTGCCTTCTTTGTATGTGCGGCCGTAGTAAGAAATTCCTACTTCGAAAATTCGGCATCCGCGCTTGGCTATCTTCGCAACTATCTCTGGCTCGACACCGAAACGGTCCTCCTCAATTGAAATCGATTGAATGATTTCCCGGCGAAAGATCTTGTAGCACGTCTCTATATCAGTGAGATTTAGGTTGGTAAACATGTTAGAGAGCAGGGTCAATATTTTGTTGCCCATCATGTGCCAGAAGTAGACCACGCGATGAGGTCTTCCGCCCATAAAGCGCGAGCCAATGACCACATCGGCTTTTCCCGCCAGCAACGGTTCGAGAAGCTGCGGATATTCCCGCGGGTCATATTCGAGATCTGCGTCCTGCACGATGACGAAGTCGCCCGTCGCATGTTGGAAACCGGTGCGCAGCGCCGCACCCTTGCCTTGGTTAACGCTGTGATAAATGATCTGATTCACCCATTCGCAAGGCTGTCGCTCGAGAAGCTCGCGCGTGCCGTCGTCTGAGCAATCATCGACCACAATGATCTCTTTGTTTTTGACCGGCGCGGCGCGCACAGCCTCGATAATCTCCTCGATCGTGTTCCTTTCGTTGTAACATGGAATAATCACTGAGAGAGTCATGAGAGGAATAAACGCGCTGAGGGCGCACAACAGAAGTTAATCACGATGCATCCACGACTGGCAAAAGCTAATCGACTATCTTTCCGGGATGGGTTCGTCAGCCGCGCCGGTGCCGCTCTCAAAAACTTGATAAACTCGTCCGAGCGCAGGCGGAACAACTGTCACAGCGTGGGCCGTATTTCCGGCTAGGGCATTCATCTGTAAAAAGTTGCGTCTCGCTTCGGCGAAAACCGTATTTTTCTCCGTAAATGTCACATAGAGCGCCTTCACTTGCGGTGAGAAGGTCGCCTTAACCGTTGCCTCCGCATCTGGCTTTTCCGCTGACCAGTTTTTGAATATCGGCCAGATATCTCGCATCTTCCGCCCTATGTCGGGCTGACACAAGGCAGCGAGTTGGTTTCCAATACAGCAGTCGACGCAATAAATCGCATCCACGCGCTTACCGTTACAGTTGAGATAATCCGCGAGTAGTTCCACACGTGGACTCCACAGGCTTCTAAAGGAGTCTGCATCGCGGAAACGTCGAAAGTCACTGTGCAGAGTTTGGATCTGAAATCCCGCCCAGATCAATAAAACAATTCCGCCCAGCAGTGTGGCAACGTAGCGCCCCCGGACCGGAAGAGAGTTTGTAAAGACAAACGCAGCAGCGAAACAGGCCAATAAATCAAGAGGAAACAGCATCAGCATGTGGTGTGGACCTCCAGCTTGGGGCGTGATTACGATCTGCACGAAAATGGCAGCAAACATAAGCAAGCACCACACGCAGAACCGAAGAGCTCCAGAGTGAACGCGAAGGTTCGAGGATGGCCGCCGAAAACAAGATGAAAGCGTCAGTAACAGAAAGCCTGCAGTGGCAGCCAAAACTGCCCAGCCCGGCCACAACGGTGTCCTCGGAGGTCTCTTGAACCACTCCGCAGCGACAGCAAAGCCGGTGGAAGTGACCTCGTAGCGCATCCAAAATATAGAGACCCTGCTCGAAAACCAAGACCACTTGATCTGAGGCACCTGCATCAGCGGCAGCACGATCCATAAAACAACAGCTCCCGCGGCGACAACAGCCATCGCCATCCCAGCGACGAGACCCTTAGGAACATCCTTCAGCTTCGCGCGTATCTCTTTCCAGTAGACGACGAGCGTTGCGCCAAATAAAGCCGTAACGAACCACACAAAATTAAATTTGTCGAAAAACCCGAGACCGCAGGCCGCAATCGCTCCGGCTAAGGACCAGGAGAAAAAACGTGGAGTTTCCAGCCATCTGACCACCAGATAGAGGCAGAGTGCCTTAAAAAAGAGCATGAGCACGACAGGCCCCCAGTCCACCTTCGTTTGCAAAACCAACGCCGGATGAACTACGCACGCCCCGGTGAATGCCGTCGCCCACCCGCTGGATAATTTCCTGCGCACGAGCGCATATCCCAGGGCGAGAGTCCCGCATGAAATCAACACGACTGGAACACGGACGCTGGCGGCAGAAACGCCGAACAAAGCGAAGATAGGCATGTAGATCCAGGATTTTAGCGCTCCGATGACAGGGTAAATCATGAGCGGCACCCCAAACCAGCTTCGATAGGCCAACTTTCCGGTCGCAGCAGGCACGAAAAGCATTTCGTCGAAATAAAGCCCAGGCGAGTGAATTTGATAGGTGGCGAAGGCTGCGAAGACCAGTATTAAACCGAATAGTGCAAGCTTTTCCCGCCGCTTCCAATTCTTACATGGCACAATCGAGGGCGAAAAAGTCATCGCTATTCGAAACTCCATAGCAGAACGCACAAGCGAAAGGCTAGCAAAATTTCCCATATATGTATGTTTTGGAAGCGTTGTTAAGTCACTGCGCGAATTGAAAGCGCATTGGAAGTCAACAAGCTAGAGTCATTTGCCAGCGAAATGACCGACATCTGCAATGTCATCGCGATTGATAGCCACGAAGATGCCTTGCGTCTGGTTGAACAAAACATCGGCACAGAGATGGTGAGGCGAGGATCGTGCGTTGCACTGCCTCTAAAAGATTCGTCTGTTGATTGCGTTACTGCCCTCGACGTCATTGAGCATGTTGAAGCTGATAGGCTGGCGGTTCGAGAGTTCGCGCGCGTTTTTAAAGCCCGGAGGCATCATCGTCGTAACCGCGCCGGCTATGCCCTTGCTGCGGAGCGAGTGGGACATGGCGTTGCACCATTATCGAAGATATCACCATACAGGTCTGCTGAAGCTATTCGATGCGGCACTCTTTGAGATCAGGCACTGGAACTATATCAATGTTCTCGCGTTGCCAGCAGTTTTCGCAGCCCGGTACTTGCGTCCGCTTTTTCGTGGTGCGGCGAGAGGCGAATCAAACCGGCGTTTGGAAGATAAAATGCTTCCTTCGTTCTTAGACAACACATTGTCATTCGCATTCAAAGCGCTGGCCTGTCAGAGCTGGATACGTTTCCCGGCAGTCGTCAGTTTGTTAGCAATCGCGAAACGCAGGTAGGCTTAAATCCTATGCGCTCGTGTCGTACCTCCGCTCTTCATGCAGGCAGGATATCGAAGGATTTATCGGGAGAGCGCAATCTCCGAGATCGCCTTGCACATGCTTTGCCGACTGACGGAGACATTACTTGCTTTGACACCTTGGAGCGTGTCCGCCGATTAGACACGGCGCTTCGCGAATTGACGAAAGCCAAAAAAAAAGCTGTTTTTGATTGTTCCGCGCCAGCGTTCCTTTCATTTTACTCTGGATTTGTGCATTCATTCTTTTATTCGGCCCTCTACTTTCCGATCCCCGGTCGAGTGCGAGTTTCGGACAAGTGGGCGGGGACATTGTTTACCACGCGCGTATGTTCCAAAAACCCGCTTGATCACAGGAGCAATTCTGGGCGAGGCTAAGCGACAGTGGCTGCTTTGCTCATATTAAGCAAATGCAGGCAGACCAAAACCAAAGCAAAGCGAACAATATGATAACTGTGCCTTACCTCGACCTTCCTGCTCAATATCGAAGCATTCGAGACGAAGTCTTGGCCGCGGTGGAGGAAATTTGCGAATCGGCTCATTTTGCTCAAGGACCGGCGACATCGAAATTTGAGGAGGAATTCGCAGCGTACTGTGACGTGGATCATTGCGTCAGTCTGAACAGTGGGACAAGTGCGCTCCATCTTGCACTCCGTTGTCTCGATATCGGGCCGGGAGATGAAGTGATAACCGTCGGAATGACGTTCATCGCGACCGCGTGGGCGATCAGCTACGTCGGCGCGACCCCGGTTTTTGTAGATATCGACCATGCGCGTCGGACGATGTGCCCATCCAAGCTTGAAGCCGCAATCACACCGCGCACCAAAGCTATCATCCCGGTACACCTTTATGGTATGCCTGCGGATTTGGACAGCGTCAACGCAATTGCTGATCAATATGGAATACCCGTGATTGAAGACGCCGCGCAAGCGCATGGAGCCCGCTATCGCGGGAAACGAGTGGGCTCTCTAGGAAAAATCGCATGCTTCAGTTTTTATCCCAGCAAGAATCTCGGTGCCTATGGCGAAGGCGGAGCGTTGACAACCAGCGATCCATTGATTGCAAGCCGCGCCCGTTCCCTGCGCGACCACGCCCAAAGCGATCGATATTTTCATGATGAAATTGGATACAACTACCGTATGGACAGCATTCAGGCAGCAATCCTTTCCATCAAGTTGAAGCGGCTGGACATGTGGAATGCCGCGCGCGCAGATCGCGCGGCACGTTACACGGAGCTTCTCGCAGGTTCGAGCCTTGCATTACCTACTCTCTTTCCGGATTCCGAATGCGTCTGGCATTGCTATGTCGTCGAATCTCCCGGGCGCGACCGGATGCGACGCCTATTGCAGGCCGCTGGCGTCGAAACTGGGATCCACTACCCTTTACCTGCACACTTGCAAAAGGCGTATCATTATCTCGGATACCGGCCCGGGGATCTGCCAATAACCGAGACTCTTTGTCAGCGATGTCTTTCGCTTCCTATCTATCCCGAGCTTTCCGAGGCGAAACTGTGTAACGTTGTTTCCGTTCTATTGGAGAACAAAAACCCAGGTCCAAGTACAGATATCGGTTGAGGTGACCCGGTAGGCAAATCTAGATCGCATGCTTAAAGCATGGTGGAACTCGAGAACTCTCCTAGCAAGAGAGCGGGCTTCTCACATGTTCACTAGGCATTCCTTCTCCACGGGTTCCTGGCGATTGTTCCTTCGCAATCCGGTCTTCTTATCGCTTGCCGCCAATACGGCGATTATCTTGAAGCACGTCATGCGTGTACAAATACAGCGCACCGAAGGAAGTTTCGGTTCAGGTTGCAGTTGTTTATTTTCCCGGCCGGGAACTGAGAAATCGATAATCAGGAACAAAGCGATGATATCTCTATGCAGGACAACGATCTAATTAGCCTTAAACTACCCGCGGGAGTACAGACAGCAGACCTGAAGTACGAATTATCGCCGATTGGGCGGATTGCACAAAAGATTAGCTATGTCGGCTGGGCGAGGTTGGCGACGATGCTGGCGCTAAAAATCCGGAAGAAATCGCGGCGCCGGAGCCCCGCAATCCCAGGTTGAATTTCCCTTTTTGCCGCAAAAGACGATTCGCTGCGATTTAATTCTAGACTTGTGTCGTGCGAGTCGTTAAGGTCGGCGCCAAAAATTCGCTCATGTCCCATCTTAAAACGACCGATTCAGTGCCGTACGAATTCCTGCGAGGCGGAACCGCGAACTGGCTGGACCGATTTGCGCCACTGGCTGCCATTTTCGCTTTTACGTGCCTGTCTGGTGCAATCCAGCAGATTTCCGCACAGACACTTCTGCCAAACGGATTTGGTGAAGAGCAATATGCCAATGGGTTAACGAATCCCACTGCTATGGCGTTTGCGCCTGATCCGTGCCCTCCGTCGGGCACACCGGTGCATCGGCTGTTCGTCTGCGAACAATCGGGAAGAGTCCGCGTCTTTCGGAACGGCGTCTTGCAACCGAATGCGTTTTTGAATGTCACCGCCGACACGCGTGGCGAACGCGGGTTAGATGGTATCTGCTTCGACCCGAACTTCGCTACCAACCGTTACGTCTATGTTTACTACACGATATATCAGGCCAACACATCATTGCCCACTCATAATCGGCTGAGTCGCTTTACCGCGGACCCAGCAAATCCCGATGTAGCGCTGGCGGGAAGCGAGACGCCAATCATGGAGATGGACGATCTGAGCACAACCGCCTTCATTCACAACGGGAGCGGCCTGCATTTTGGACCCGATGGCAAATTTTATGTCTCGGTGGGCGAGAACGGTACCAGTTCAAACTCGCAGTCGCTCAACACGGTGCTAGGGAAAATCTTGCGAATTAATCCGGTGCCCGAAAACCCGGACGGAACGAATCCGGACTCAACCTTTCCCACAGATAATCCATTTTACACCACAACCACCGGAAAAAATCGGGCGATCTACGCTCTCGGCGTGCGCAATCCATTTACATTTAATTTTCAGCCGGGTACTGGACGGATGTTCATCGATGATGTCGGTGCCGCTACTTGGGAAGAGATTAACGAGGGTGTAAGGGGCGGAAATTACGGCTGGCCCACGTATGAAGGGCCCGTCGAGCCTCCGGTGGCCGGATTTACCAATCCCATTTTTGCTTACCAGCACAATCCCGGCTTCACACCTCACGGCTGCGCGATCACCGGTGGCGCTTTTTATAATCCTCCACCGCGTTGCTCCGGGGATCCACCATACGGTTTTCCAAATTCCTATATTGGTCAGTATTTCTTTCTCGATCTTTGCTCAGGCTGGATCTACACCATGGATCCGACCCAGATCGACCCTGCAAGCCCGTACGGCTTTCACAGGGTCAGTCTGTTCGCCAGCGACATACATGGCTTCCCCACTTACCTGATCGTAGGCCCAGACAGAAATCTGTATTATATCAGTCGTGTTGATGGTGCGGTTTATCAAATTCATTATCCCGCCAGCCTGGCTCCGACGATCGGCACTCAGCCGGCAGACGTACTGGTCGGACAGGGATGGCCCGCAACGTTCACTGTCGCTGCCTCGGGTGTTCCCCCGCTGCATTATCAATGGCAACGTGGCACCACCAATATCCCCGGAGCACCGGATTCACCAACGTATACTCTTTTCAATCCA
>WNFR01001657.1_pt1 | contig 23371 bp, 18 predicted proteins | sample 5400221 | NCBI WGS metagenome assembly WNFR01 (sample SAMN13153357, study PRJNA577476) | soil metagenome | isolation source: 40 cm soil under Madrone tree | place: USA:California | collected 2016-06-14 | reverse complement strand
CTTCGTCGCCGTGGGCGTCGCCGTCAGTGTTGGTGTTGCCGTCTTCGTCGCCGTGGGTGTCGCCGTCAGTGTTGGTGTCGCCGTCTTCGTCGGCGTGGGCGTCCGGGTCGGAGTTGGCGTCGCTGTTTGGGTCGCGGCGTGCGCCGAGCCGGCGCACGCCAAGGTGACCATGAGGAGAGCAATTCCGCGACGGAGTAGGACGATCACAGAGGGAGCCGCGGAGAGCACGGCGCTCGCGGAGTCGAGCCCTGCCGGAGGTGAGGTGCAGGCCGCGGTCGGAAGAGCGGCATTGATTCGTCGCGGCGTCGTCACGCGGCACGTCTTGGCGCGCGCTCGCTCGCCGAACAGATATGGTGCACCATCGCCATTGGATCTGTGCACAACCATATGTGACTATATAAAGATCCGACATCGCCAAAATGTGGATGCTTGTTTGCTTAACTGATAGATAGCATGCGAGCAGCGTTGCCATGGCGCACGCGCGCCCGCGCCGCTCAGCTCCGCAAGGCTTGGCGCTTGCGATAGCTCTCCGCCGCCGGCGCGAGTTCCCGGTCGTGTCTCCTACTTGACCGCCTGCCGTCGTGAGGCTTGCGCAACTTGTGGTCGATTGGGTGGCGAACATCGCGGCCAACACGAAAGGGGATGGGGGCAACTTTGGGGGCAACACGTCCGGCGCACCGACTCTGAAAGACCGAGAATCACAGGGTTATGGCGGTGGTTCGATTCCACGCGCCGCCACTCGTTTCCGTGTAACCGGCGAACGACGGTGCCCCGCAGCGCCGCTCACGTCAGCTCGTCGAGGAGTGCGCGCGCATCCCGAAGATCGGGCGTGTCGGCGCCTTCGGTGAACCAGGCGTAGACCGGTGCGTACGGCGTCGCGCTCGCGGCACAAGGCGAGCGAGCGATGTGCGTCGCGGTCGTAGAGCGCGATGCACTGCTCCATGCGTGCGAGGCACTCGGTGAACTTCCCCTGCCAGAGCAAGGGGCACCCGGCGGAGAGAGTTGCGGACACGAGCAGCGACGCGTCACCCGCGCGTTCCGCGACGCCGAGCAGGTATTCGCCCATCTCGATCGCCGTACTGAGCTGGTTGCGAGCATGGTAGACGACCGGGCTGCTCTTCCTGTCGCGTTGACGTGTGCGCCGCGGGCGCGACGCGCGTGAGTCACGATGGCACACCGGCTGCGTCGTCGACGCCATGGCGTGTGCGCCTGCGACCCACAGGCACGACACGTGGCGCCGTCGAATCAACGCAGCCGGTGGCACCTGCATTGCTTCTCGCCAGCGTGTCGAATCGAGGAGGTATGCGTATGCAGCGGCGTCGACCGTTGATCAGCGGCGGGGTCCTCGCAGCGGCGCTGGTCGCGGCGCCGCTCACGACCCCGGGCGCGACCCTGGCGTGTGGCGCGGCGCTCGGGATCGTCGTGGTGTACGGCGCGCTCGTTCGCGTGGCACGCGCGTCGAGAACCATCGGCCTGACGCAGATCGGTCGCGCGAGCATCGCGATCGGGATCATCGCCGGCGGCGCCATGGCGGCGCTCGTCCGCGTGTGGAGCGATGCCGTCGGTCTGTCGATCGTCGCCGGCATCGTCGCCTGGCTGCTGATTCTCGCCTCGGGCGCCGGATACGCGGCGCTGACATCGCGACTCCAGCGCACCCGCGCCGCGGCGCGGACGTGCTCGGCGACCGTCGCAGCCTGAAGCGCTGACGCGGCGGCAGAGGGCCGCGCGCCGGTATAGGCGCCTTCTCGCGTTTTCGTTACAAGCCCTGTCATGGCTGCGCGTTCCGATGGTGCGAGCAATCTGGCGGAAGCGCGCGCGGTGTCGAAGACGTTCGTTCGCGACGAGTACCAGCTCGCCGTCCTGCGTGACGTCAGCTTGACGGTGCGGCCGAGCGAGGTCGTCGCGATACTCGGACCGTCCGGCTGCGGGAAATCGACCCTGCTCCGCATCTTGGTGGGCTTGATTCCGCCGACGACGGGGGAAGTTCTCTGCCACGGAGCACGGCTGCGCGGCATCCATCCGGGTGCGGCGATCGTGTTCCAGAATTTCGCGTTGTACCCGTGGCTGACGGTTGCCGAGAACGTGCGCGTCGGGCTCTATCGCCGGGCGCTGCAGCGCGACGAGGAGAACGCGCGGATCACGCGCGCCATCGACCTCGTCGGTCTCGAAGGGTTCGAGGAGGCGTATCCGAAAGAGCTCTCGGGCGGCATGAAGCAGCGAGTCGGCATCGCGCGCGCGATCGTCGGCGGTCCGGAGCTGCTCTGCATGGACGAGCCGTTCTCCGCGCTCGACGTGCTCACGGCGGAGTCGCTGCGCTCGGAAGTCTACGGCCTGTGGTCGCGCGGCGATCTCGGCTTGAAGAGCATGCTGCTCATCACGCACCTCATCGAAGAGGCGGTGTTCCTCGGCGATCGCATCGTCATCATGGGCACGAACCCGGGGTCGGTGCGCGAGACGATTGCGAATCCGCTGCCGCATCCGCGCGAGTACCGCGACCCGGCGTTTCTCGCGCTCGTCGACGAGATCCACGCGGTGATCACCCAGGTGCACCTGCCGGACGAGCGCCGCCCCGATCTTGCCGCGCGCCTCGAGCCGTTCCCCAACGCCGAGGTTGCGCAGGTGTTCGGGCTTCTCGAGGTCCTGCGTGATCACGGCGGGATCGCGAATCTCTTCGACCTCGCGACGCGGCTGCAGCTCGAGGTCGGGCGGGTGATTCTCGTCATCAAGGCCGCGGAGCTCTTCGGGTTCGTCGACACGCCGAAGCAGGACGTCGTGCTGACGACGATCGGGCGGGAGCTCGTCGCCGGCGACGCCAACGCGCGCAAGCGCATCGTGCATGCGCGGCTGCTGGTGATCCCGACGTTTCGCTATCTCGTCGAGCGACTGCGGCGCACCGCGACGATGCGGCTCGCCGCCGAGGTCGTCGAGGAGGAGCTCGCGATGCACGTTCCGAACGAGCCGACGGAAGCGCTGTTCGAGACCATCGTCGGCTGGGGGCGATACGGCGAGCTGCTCGGCTACGACCCGGAGACGCGCGAGATCTATCTCGACGTCGAGAGCACCGTCGTGTTCACGCACGAGGGCGCTCCCACCTGAGCGCGTCCGCGCCCGGGACGCCCGTAGAGCGACATGGCGATCACACGCATACGGCCGCGAGCGGCCGAGGCCGTCGCCGCCGTGCGCAGCTATTGGATCGACGTCCTCCTGCTCGTGGTGCTGGCGGCGCTCTTTGCCGGGACGCTCGCACTCGCGCGACGGTGGGAAGCGCCGTACCGCGCTGCGACCGAGATCGATCTCTCGCCGTGGGCGCTTCCCCGCTACACGTTGCTCTCCTTGGCGCGCGGACTCGTGGCGTACGTCCTCTCGTTCGCGTTCACGCTCGTGTACGGCACCATCGCCGCGTACCACCGCCGCGCCGAGCGGATCATGATTCCCCTCCTCGACATTCTGCAGGGGATCCCCGTGCTCGGATTCCTGCCCGGCCTCGTGCTCGGCATGGTCGCGCTGTTCCCACGCTCGAACGTCGGGCTCGAGCTTGCGTGCGTCCTCATGATCTTCACTGGTCAGGTGTGGAACATGACCTTCTCGTTCTACGGGTCGTTGCGCGCGATTCCGGGCGAGCTGCGCGAGGTGGCGGCGTTGCATCGGTTCGGCTGGTGGAAGCGCTTCCGTACTCTCGAGGTGCCGTCGTCGATGATCGGCCTGGTGTGGAACTCCATGATGTCGATGGCGGGCGGATGGTTCTTCTTGACCGTCACCGAGGCGTTCACGCTCGGCGATCGGGACTTTCGGCTGCCCGGCATCGGCTCGTACATGAGCGTCGCCATCGACCGCGGCGACACCCGCGCGATGGGCTGCGCGATCGTCGCAATGATCGTGATGATCGTCGCCGTCGACCAAGTCGTTTGGCGTCCGGCGCTCGCGTGGGCACAGAAGTTCAAGGTCGAGGAGACGAGCGCCGGCGTCGCCCCACGCTCGTGGCTCCTCGACCTGCTGCGCCGCTCGCGTCTGATGCCCTGGCTCGAGCTCGAGCTGGGCCGGCTGCTCGCGGCCGTCGGCGGGGGACACGCCGATCCCAAGTCCTTCGTTCGTGAACCGCGCGTGACGCGCGCTCTCCCGTGGATGGCGGGACTCGTTGCCGCGCTCGCCCTCGTCGCCGTCGTCGCGTGGGGAAGCGTGCACCTCGTCGTGTTGCTCGGTACGCTGACGGCTTCCGATTGGGCTGCGCTCGCGGCCGCGCTCGGGTTGACGTTTCTCCGCACCGCCACGGCGGTCGCGCTCGGTGCGCTGTGGGCGGTACCGGTGGGCATATGGGTCGGTTTGTCGCCCGCGCGCACGCGCATCGTGCAGCCGCTCGTGCAAATCGCCGCCGCGTTTCCCGCGCTGATGATCTTCCCGTTGGTGACGCTTGCGGTGCTGTCCGCGGGCATACCGTTCGGTTGGGGATGCGTGCTCCTCATGCTGCTCGGCTCGCAGTGGTACGTGCTCTTCAACGTGCTTGCGGGCGCGACCGCGACGCCGCAGGATCTCCGCGAAGCGGCGGATGTCTACGGTCTCGGGCGGATCGCACGTTGGCGAACGCTCTATCTGCCGGCGGTCTTTCCGCAGCTCGTCACCGGTCTCGTCACCGCCGCGGGCGGCGCATGGAACGCGAGCATCGTCGCCGAGTACGTGCGCTATCGCGGACGAACGCTCGTCGCACCCGGTCTCGGCGCGCTGATAACGCAGGCCTCGGAGACGGCGAATTTTCCGCTCCTTGCCGCCGGCGTGTCGACGATGGCGGTGGCGCTAGTCGCGTTGAATCGAACGGTGTGGCGGCGCCTCTACCACGTCGCGGACGAGCGCTACTCGCTGAATCGATGACGACCGCGGGCGGGCAACGGAAGCGCGGCGTCTTCGCACGCGAGTGGCGGGTGTTTTTCGCAGGGCTCGGGCCTGGTTTGGTCACCGGCGCCGCCGACGACGACCCGTCCGGCATCTCCACGTACTCCGTCACAGGCGCGTCGTTCGGGTATGCGCCACTGTGGACGGCGCTCTTCTCGTTGCCGCTGATGGCCGCCGTACAGCTCATGTGCGCGCGGCTCGGGATGGTGACGGGTCGTGGGCTCGCCGGCGTGGTGCGGCGGCGGTACTCGCGGTCGATCCTTTGGGGTGCCTGCGCGCTGCTCGTCGTCGCCAACGTCTTCAACATCGCCGCCGACCTCGGCGGGATGGCGGAGGCGACTGCAATGGTCACGGGCGTCGACTCCAAGCCGCTCGTCGTCGCGTACGGCGCCGTCGTTCTCGGATTCCTCTTCTTCTCGACGTACCGGCAGATCGCGCGCATCTTCAAATGGCTGACGCTCGTCCTGTTCGCCTACGTCATCGCCGCGTTCCTCGCGCATCCCGATTGGGGCGCCGTGGTGCAGGCGACGTTCATTCCCCACGTCGAGTGGTCGGCGTCGTATCTCGCCACGTTCGTCGGCGTGCTCGGCACGACGATCTCGCCGTACCTCTTCTTCTGGCAGGCGTCGCAAGAGGTCGAGGAGGAGCGGGCGATGGGCCGAATCACGGCGAAAGAGCGCGAGGGCGCGACGGACGAGGAGTTGCGCGCCGCGCGGAGGGACGTCGTCACCGGGATGCTGTTCTCGAATGTCGTGATGTACTTCATCATCCTCACGACCGCGGCGACGCTGCACGCGCACGGCCAGACGCACGTCGCGACGGCGAAGGAGGCGGCGGAAGCCTTGCGGCCGTTCGCGGGCGACGGCGCCTATTGGCTCTTCACCTTCGGTCTCATCGGAACCGGGATGCTGGGCGTACCGGTGCTCGCCGGCGCGTGCGGGTACGCGATCGCGGAAGCGGCGGCGTGGCGCGGCTCACTTGAGAAGATGCCGCGCCAGGCGCAGCGGTTCTACACGGTTCTCACCGTCGCGATGCTGCTCGGGCTCGCCGTCGACTTCGCGGGGTTCAGCGCAGTATCGATGCTGTTCTGGTCGGCGGTGGTGAACGGCGTCCTCGCGCCGCCGCTGATCGCGCTCGTGACGCTGCTCACGAGCGACGCGAGCGTCATGGGGACGCGGACCAATTCCCCGTTGCTACGTGCGGCAGGATGGGCCGCGGCGACGATCATGAGCGTCGCCACCGTCGCCATGCTCGTCACCGCGACGCTCTGACGAGACGTACGGCCGCCTCACTGGCGCAGCTCCTCGACCACGAAATGCTTCAGCAGATCGTCGCGTGTCGCAGCGAGCGGTAAGGCGGGGGCGACCGCGGCGATCGCCGACGGACAGCCGAGCAGATGGTCGCGCAAGCGACGAACCTCGGCCTTCGCGACAGCGGTGCATTCCTCGATGACGGTCTGACGGCAGTGCGTACACCGGGCATGGAGCGGCATCAGTGTTGTCATCGCATGCTGCCACAGCAGGCGCCAGTATGAGCGGGTGATCTAAATCATGCTGCCATCGCGTTTGCGATACCGTATCGAGGTGTCACCCGCACTGGCATACGGAAGTAGCGCCTCGACGCCGCCGAACACCCCGCATCACGTGAGAGTGGAATCCGGCGGCGTCTCGACGGCGACGAGCGTCGTCAGCCCGGCCCGAAGATATTGTTGCCCAATAATACCCACATGACGAACAGCGAGCCGACGGGAACGCCCATCAAGTACAGCACGAGATACCCGATCCGACCCGATTGATCGGTCAACCTTTCGTGATTGCGAGCGGCTCCGTATCAGAATGGAGCAACTTCGGGATGGAGCAACTTCGGGGCCGAGACGGAGATCCGGCGCTTCCTTCGCAGAGCTCGTCGGATTGTAGAAACATCCACCGCGGCAGATTTACATCGATGCTCTCCTGGCCGAGTCATCGCAGCGCTCGGCTCGAGCCTCGTTCTGCTGGGCGGCGGGGCAGGTCAACGCGACGAGCGCGACCGTCGAGGCCGATCCGGCACCGCGGACACGCGGCGAACGCCGGGTCAGAACGTGCCGTCCTCGCAGACGAGCGGCTCGTCGGCGGGGGCGCAGCGCGACACCGTGCCCGTGCAGCCGCTCGTGCAGGCGTGGCACTCGAGCTCGGCTTTGCAGCGGTCGCACTCGCGATTGCAGCGCGCGACGCAGTCCTCGCCGGGTACGCAGAACTGCTTGCACTGGTCGACGCAGCCCGGATCGATTTGCGCGGGATCGCAGACCTCGCAGCGCTCGCGCGTCCGCCGATCGCTGCTGCTGCTGCCGCACGCGTGGAGCGCGAGCGCGGCCACGAGCGTGAGGAGGAGCATGAGGACGATCGTCGATCCCGCTGTCTTTTGCATTATGCGCTTCCGATCGTTTCGCGATGCGAGTCTGGAACGACGCTGCGGTATCGAGGTTGGATAGTCAAGGTGCCGATCACGCCGTGCGACGACGAAAGAGCGCGAGGCCGATGGCGAGATACGCGAGCCCGTGTGCGAGGAGCACCGCGGTCGGGCGCAGCGCGGCCGCGAGCGGCTGGCGACGAATCATCAGGTCGTTGAAGGCCGCCATCGCCCACGTCGTCGGTAGCGCCAACGCGACCCGACGCATCCACGCCGGCTCGAGGTCGATCGGCCACCAGCACCCGCCCACCGCCGCCATCGTGACGATGACGATCGAGCCGACGGGCAGCACGGCCTCGCGGCTGCGCGCTGCACCGGCGACGATGAGGCCGAAGGCGGTGCCGGCGAACACGATACCGGCCGTCGGCAGCAGCAGCGCCCACGGCTCGGGCCCGAGCGAGATGCCGAACGCGATCCACCCGAGCGCGAAGAGCGTCACCATCTGCATCACGCCGACGAGGAACCGCGCGAGGAGCTTGGCGACGAGCGTGATCGCGAACGGCATCGGCATCGCGCGCAGGCGCTCGAGCATGCCCCAGTCGCGTTCGTCGAGGAGCCCGAGCGAGACGCCGAGGAGCATGCCGAGCAGCAGGAAGGTGATGCTGAACCCGGGGACGTTCTGATCGAACGTGTTCACGCGCGCCGGGGCGCCGGTGACGCTCGACTCGTCGATGCGCAGCGGTCCGGGGAGCGCGACGCGCGGCGGCTCCGGAAGCGCGGGCAGCTCGAGATCGGGCAAGGGCGGCGGGGTGGGGAGGGCGAGCGCGGGGAGGGTCGGCATCGTCGCCGGCGGGCCCGACGGCACGAGCCGCGCCGCGATCGTCGCCGGATCGGCCGTTGCGAACGCTGCGAGGGACGGTGGTACGACCGGCGGCGCCGGTGGCGGCGGCATGCGGTCGGCGAATCGGCCCGCCTTCTCACGGACGGCGGCGAGCCAGGTGGCGAGCTCGCGTTGGCGGGCATCGAGCTCGGCGAAGAACGCGCGCAGCGGCGCGAGCTCTTCGACGAGGCGGGCGCGCGCTCGCGCCTCGCGCTCGGCGGCGATCGCGGCGACGGCGGCGCCGATGTCGTGCGCCGCGCGGCGACGTGCATCTTCGATGCGTCGCTCCGCGCCGGCGCGCGCCGCGGCGAGCGCTGCCGCGACGCGGGCGCGCTCGCGCCGAACGCGCTCGGCGGCGCGCTCGAAGCGCCGCCGCGTCGCGAGCGCGTGCGCGCGCGCCTTCTCGAGACGCGCCGCGGCGCGGGTGCGCGCCGTATTCTCCACGCGATGGCGCAGCTCCTCGACGACGAGCCGCGCGCTCGCGACCTCGAGGTACTTGAGCGGATCCGTATAGAGGAGGAGCGGCGCCCCGGTGCCGGCGGCGACGGCGTCGGATGTGCCTGCGGGAATCACGAGCGCCGCGCCCGCCGCGTGTCCGCGCACGAGCTCGCGCGCGGCGTCGCGAGTCGCGACCAGGTGCACGCGGATGTCGGGCTCGTCGGTGAGCGCCTCGGCCAGCGCGCGTCCGATGCGCCCGCCGTCCTCGTCGGCGACCGGCAGGTCGTAGGGCGCCGTGCCGCGCGCGCTGGTGCCGTAGAGGCTCGCGAGCGAGAAGCCGGCGACCGTGATCACGACGATCGGGGCGATCGCGAGGAACACGAGGCCCGCCCGGTCGCGCACCAGCAGCCGCAGGTCTTTCGCAATCGCGGCGCCGAGCCCGCCGAGGATCACGCCTTCGCCCCGTCCTCGTCGCGCAGCGCACGCCCGGTCAGACGGAAGAAGGCGTCGGCGAGATTCGGATGGTGCACGGAGAGCTCGACGACGTCGCCGCCGGCGCGCATCACCGCGGAGAGAACGCGGGAAACGGCGCCGTCGTCGTCGACCGCGACCGCGATCCCCGGCCCGCGCTCGTCGCCGACGACGCGCGCGCCCGCCGCGGCGTCGCACCAGCCGGCGGGGAGCGGTCGCGCCGTGCGCAGGTGAACCTGCGTCGTCATGCCGGTGCGCACGACCAGCTCTCCCGGCGTGCCGCTCGCGACGACGTGGCCGTCGTCGAGGAGGATGACGTCGTCGCAGAGGCGTTCCGCCTCCTCCATGTAGTGCGTGCTGTAGAGGACGGCGGCCCCGCTGCCGGCGAATCCCTGAATCGCCTCGAAGATGCGCTCGCGCGACTGCGGGTCGACGCCGACGGCGGGCTCGTCGAGAAGGACGATGCGCGGCTGGTGGAGAATGCCGGCGGCGAGATTCAGCCGCCGCTTCATGCCCCCGGAGAACTGCGCCACCGGCTCGTCGGCGCGGCCGTCGAGCGCGACGAGCGCAAGCGCGGCGTCCACCGCCGCTCGTGCGGTGGCGCCGCCGAGTCCTTGCATGCGCGCGAAGAAGCGCAAGTTCTCGCGCGCGGTCAGCGTCGGGTAGAGGGCGAGCCGTTGCGGCACGAGTCCGAGCACACGTCGCGCCGCCGCGGCATCGCCGGGCAGGCGGTGGCCCGCGACCGTGACCATTCCCGAGTCGGCATCGAGCAAGGTCGCGATGATCGAGATCGTCGTCGACTTGCCCGCGCCGTTCGGGCCGAGGAGGCCCGTGATCGCCCCGGCGCGAACGACGAAGCTCACCGAAGCCAATGCCGTGCGCGCGCCATACGTTTTCACGACGCGATCGACGGCGACGAGCGGCTCCATGGTGTCAGTCGGGGCCGGGCGCTGTCGGCAGCTCGGCGGGCGGCGCCGCGAGCGTGCGCGTCGCCCCGTCGACGGTCACGTGCGCCCGGCGGAGCAGTGTGTGCGGCGTCTCGCTCTGCCCGTCGAGCGCGTCGACGTCGGGACCGAGAAGGTAAAAGGCGGTCTCCTCCGCGGTTCCCGGCCGCCCGACATCGGCGCGCACCTCCTCCAGCCGCTGGTACGGCCGGTGATGGTACCGCATCGTGACCGCGATGCCGTCCGCGGGAACGCGCAGCGCGTGCACATGCTCGAGCGTCGGCGCCATGATCGTTTCCCAGAGCATGTGGATGCGCGTCGTCTCGTCGCGGGTCGCGCTGTCGAAGATGATCCCGGTGTCGACGACGAACACGAGGTATTTCTTGTTCTCGTGCGGGCGCACGCCGTTGACGCTCACCTCGGTCGCGCCTACCGAGCCACTGCGCATCGCATTCACGAGCAGCTGCGACTCGATCACGATCGCGTCGTCGCCGTAGTGTCGGCGCACCTTCGCGAGGGCGCGCGAGAGATCCGTCGGCGACGTCGCGCCGAGCGATTCCATGCCCGAGGGCAGCGGCTGCGGGTCGTTCGCGGCCCCGGCGGCGCCGCCGAGCGCGACGGCGATGACGAGCATGACGGGCGCGGCGGTCCGAGTCACCCGCGCAGGCTGCCATGGCGCAGGTCCCGGGGCAATTTGGGGTCCTGGGCCGATTTGCGTCGCGAGACTTCGTTGCTCGGTCGCCGGGCGTGCTCGGCGTAGCGCTGCTACGCCTGCGCTGCCCGGCTCCCTCGCGCCTCGTCTCGCTCGCAACTCGACCCAGGACCGGCCGCCGCTCGTGACAGCTGGGGGGGCGGGTTGAGCGTTGCGGTTCGGCGGTGCTTTGATGCGGTAATGGCGCTCTCCCTGCTCGACGCCGTCCGGGCGGCGGTGCGACGGTACGGGCTGCTGAGCCATGGCGACGTCGTCCTCGCGGCGGTGTCCGGCGGCGCCGATTCCGTCGCGCTGGTCGTCGCGCTGCGCGAGTTGCGCGCGGAGCTCGGCATCACGCTGTACGCGGCGCATCTCGACCACGGGTTGCGTGGCGCCGAGAGCACGGCCGATCGCGCGTTCGTCGAGGCGTTGGCGCGCGATCTCGGAGTGCCGCTCACGGTCGAAGCGACGGCGCTTCCGCCGGGAAACGTCGAGGCGGAGGCGCGCCGCGCGCGGTACGCGTTTCTCGCGTGTGCCGCGGCGAGTGTGGGGGCGACGAAGATCGCGACCGCGCACACCGTCGACGACCAAGCCGAGACCGTGCTCCTGCGCCTCGTCCGCGGCGCGGGTCGGCGCGGTCTCGGCGGCATCCGGCCGCGTCGCGGCGCGATCATCCGGCCGCTTCTGCTCTGCGACCGCGTCCAGGTGCGCCACTTTCTCGTGGCGCGCGGCCGCGCGTGGCGGCGCGATCGGAGCAACTTCGATTACGCGCTCGCCCGCACCCGTGTCCGTCTCGGCTACCTCCCGACGCTGGCGCGCGAGTTGAACCCGCGCCTCGCGCGTGCGCTCGCCCGCCTCGCCGACGTACTGCGCGAGGAAGACGTCCTCCTCGACGGCATCGCCGCGGCCGTGCCGCGCGTCGGCGACGACGTCGATCTCGACGTGCTGCGCGCCCTCGAGGCACCGATCGCGCGGCGCGTGATCCGTCGCTGGTGGCGGCGTGCCGGCGGCGCACGCCGTTTGGCGCTCACGCACGTCGACGCGGTGCTCGAGCTCGTCGCACGCATGCAGGGCGGCGGCCGCGTGCGCGTCCCCGGGGGGTCGGTGGTGCGCAATCCGACGACGCTCACGTTTCACGCAGCGGAGAGTGACAGCGTGCACGTCGCGCCGTACGAGCGCACGCTCGTTGCCGATGCCGTCACGGAGCTGCCCGGCGGCTGGCGCCTCGCCGTGCACGGGGAATCGGTGGAAGGCACGGAGTCGCCGAGCGACGACGTGTGCGTGCTCGATGTCGACGCGCTCGTGGGCCCGCTCGTCGCACGGAGCCGGCGCGCCGGCGACCGTATGCTCCTCCACGGCCTGGACGGCCACACGTCGGTCAAGCGGCTCCTCATCGCGCGCCGGGTGCCGCGCGCGTTGCGGGCCGAGTACCCGGTCGTCGTCGACGGCAGCGGCGAGATCGTCTGGGTGCCGCGCTGCGGACGCGCGGCGCGCGCGCTCGTCAGTGCGACGACACGACGCGTGTTCGTCGTGCGCGTCGACGCCGCGCCCGGCGCGGCGCAAAGCGCATAGCACGCATTGCTGCGCCGTACCCCCTATGGTACCGTGACACACGCAGCCGTGCCGATCCGCAAGGGAGACAAGACGGTGAATCAGCTCTCGCGCAACCTCGCGCTGTGGCTTCTGTTGATCTTGATGGTGTTGCTGTTGGTGAACGTCTTCACCAAGCAGCCGACCCGCGATCAGGAGATGATCTTCAGCGATTTCCTCGCCGCCGTCGACAAGGGCGAGGTGACCGAGGTCACGATTCAAGGTCAGGACATCCACGGGAAGCGCTCGACGGGCGAGTCGTTCCGGACGTTTTCGCCGGCGTATCCCGAGCTCATCACCGATCTGCGCAACAAAGGCGTGAAGATCGACGCCCGGCGCGAGGATCCCGAGCCCTTCTGGTACGTGCTGCTGGTGAACTGGTTCCCGATGATCCTCCTGATCGGGCTCTGGGTGTTCTTCATGCGGCAGATGCAGGTGGGCGGCGGCAAGGCGATGTCGTTCGGCAAGAGCCGCGCCAAGCTCCTCACCGAGAACCATCACAAGGTGACGTTCGACGACGTCGCCGGCATCGACGAGGCGAAAGAAGAGCTGGAAGAGATCATCGCCTTCCTGAAGGACCCGAAGAAGTTCACCAAGCTCGGCGGCCGCATTCCGAAGGGCGTGCTGCTCGTCGGCCCGCCGGGAACCGGCAAGACCCTCCTCGCGCGCGGCGTCGCCGGCGAGGCGGGCGTGCCCTTCTTCTCGATCAGCGGCTCGGACTTCGTCGAGATGTTCGTCGGCGTCGGCGCCTCGCGCGTGCGCGACCTCTTCGTGCAGGGGAAGAAGAACGCGCCCTGCATCATCTTCATCGACGAGATCGACGCCGTCGGCCGCCATCGCGGTGCCGGCCTCGGCGGTGGCCACGACGAGCGCGAGCAGACGCTGAATCAGCTGCTCGTCGAGATGGACGGCTTCGAGACCAACGAAGGCGTCATCATGATCGCGGCGACCAACCGCCCCGACGTCCTCGATCCGGCGCTGCTGCGTGCCGGCCGCTTCGACCGCCGCGTCGTCGTGCCGCGTCCCGACGTGAAGGGTCGCGAGGGCATCCTGCGCGTCCACACGCGCCGCGTGCCGGTCGCCGACGACGTCGACGTCGAGCTGCTCGCGCGCGGGACGCCCGGGTTCGCCGGCGCCGACCTCGAGAACCTGGTGAACGAGGCCGCGCTCCTCGCGGCGCGCCACAACCGCGAGCGCGTCATGATGATCGACTTCGAAGTTGCGAAGGACAAGGTGATGATGGGCTCCGAGCGGCGGAGCATGATCATCAGCCTCGAGGAGCGCCGCAACACCGCGTACCACGAGTCGGGCCATGCGCTCGTCGCGAAGCTGCTCCCCGGCGCCGACCCGGTGCACAAGGTCACGATCATCCCGCGCGGCATGGCGCTCGGGTTGACGCAGCAGGTGCCGATCGACGATCGCCACACCTACGACAAGGTCTTCCTCGAGAACAACCTGACGATCCTCTTCGGCGGCCGCGCGGCAGAGGAGCTGGTCCTCGGCCACACGACGACCGGCGCCGGCAACGACATCGAGAAGGCGACCGACCTCGCGCGCAAGATGGTCTGCGAGTGGGGCATGAGCGAGAAGCTCGGGCCGATGACGTTCGGGAAGAAAGAGGAGCAGATCTTCCTCGGGCGCGACTTCACCCAGGCCGCGGAGTACTCCGAGAGCACCGCGATCGAGATCGACAACGAGCTGCGCCGCATCATTCAGCAGGGCTACACGCGGGCAAAGAGCCTCCTCAAGCAGAACATCGAGATCCTCCACCGCATGGCCGAGGCCCTCCTCGAGCGCGAGAGCCTCGACGGCTCCGACATCGACGTGATCATCCGCAGCTGCGGCGGGGGCAACGGACTGGTTGGCGCCGCCACCGCCTGAGGGGGGTGGGATCGCCGGCGCGACGGTCGTCGGGCGGATGCGGCCGTGACGCGCGCTGAGCGGCGGCTGCTTCCGGAGGGGCGGACGGCGGTGATGGGGATCGTGAACGTCACCCCCGACTCGTTCTCCGACGGCGGGCTTTGCGCATCACGCGACGCGGCGCTGGCGCACGCACGGCGGCTCGTCGCCGAGGGCGCCGACGTGATCGACGTCGGCGGCGAGTCGACGCGGCCGGGATCGCTTGCCGTCGACGCGCCGACGGAGCGGGCGCGCGTCGTACCGGTGATCGAGGCGCTTCGCGCCGAGACCGACCTGCCGATCTCCGTCGACACCACGAAGGCCGAGGTGGCGGCCGCGGCGCTTGCAGTCGGCGCCGACATGGTGAACGACGTGAGTGCGGGCCGCTTCGACGACGCCATGCTGCCGCTCGTCGCCGAGCGCGGCGCCGTGATCGTGCTCATGCACATGCAAGGAGTCCCGGCCACGATGCAGGACGCGCCGATCTACGGCGACGTCGTCGCGGAGGTCGCGGCGTTTCTCGCCGCGCGCGCCGAGGCCGCGCAGGTGGCAGGGGTCGCCGCCGGACGTATCTGGGTCGACCCCGGAATCGGCTTCGGCAAGCGCCGCGAGCACAACCTCGCGCTTCTCGCCGGGTTGGAGCGCCTCGTGGCCCTCGGGTATCCGGTCGTGGTCGGCGCGTCGCGCAAGGGCTTTCTCGGCAGTCTCAGCGGCGCGTCGCTGGACGAGCGTCTGGCGCCGTCGCTCGCGGCGGCGGTGCTGGCTGCTGCGGCGGGTGCGCGGGCGCTACGGGTCCATGACGTCGCGGCGACGCGCGCCGCGCTCGCGATCGCGAATGCCGTCGCGCGCGCGGGCAGGGCAGACGGCTGACTCGAGGGTGAACGACGGCGATGGGCGTCTTTCACGATTTCCGCTGGCAGGACGTCGTCGACATGCTCATCATCGCGTTCGTCGTCTACCAGCTCGGGCTGATGATCCGCGGCACCCGCGCCGTGCCGATGATCATCGGTCTCGTCATCCTCGCCGCCGTGTATCAGGGCGCGCAGTACTTCGAGCTCTACACGGTCAACTGGATCCTCGACTCGATCGGCAACGTCCTTCTCATCATCGTCGTCGTCGTGTTTCAGGCGGACATCCGTCGCATGTTGACGCAGTTCGGCACCGGGCCGCTCTTCAGCGGCCTGCCGCGGGTGGCGCACGGACAGGTCATCGAGGAGCTGACCCGCGCGGCGGTGACGCTCGCGAGCCGGCGCATCGGGGCGCTGATCGTGCTCGCGCGTGAGGTCGGCCTCAACGAGTACATGGAAGGCGGCACGCGCCTCGACGCGCAGGTCACGAAGGAGCTCATCCAGAGCATCTTCATTCCGTCGTCGCCGCTGCACGACGGCGCGCTGGTGATCCAGCACGGCCGCATCGTCGCCGCGGGATGCTTTCTGCCGCTCACGACGAATCCGCACGTCTCGAAGACGCTCGGCACCCGTCACCGCGCGGCGATCGGCCTCACCGAGGAGACCGACGCGGTCGTGATCGTCGTCTCCGAGGAGGAGGGCAAGATCTCGCTCGTCCGCGAAGGACGCATCACCCGCGACCTCGACGCCGGCGTGCTGCGCAGCACGCTGCAGCAGCTCTTCACGTGATGGACGCGCGTCAAGCGAGGACGAGCCTGCGTGACTGGCAGCGCTGGACGGTGCCGCTGCGGCGCAACCTGCCGGGCAAGCTCGCGGCCCTCGCGGTCGCGTTCGTGCTCTGGCTCTTCGTCAACGCCGGCAAGCGCGAGACCGAGGTGCTGCAGTTCCCGATCGAGTTCCGCAACACCCCCGAGCATTCGGTCCTCGTGACCCGCGAGCGCATCGACACCGTCGCGGTGAAGCTGAACGGCCCGGGCGCGCTCCTCGCGTCGCTCGACGGCCGGCGGGCACCGATCATCATCGATCTCTCCGGCATCGAGCTCGGCGCCGAGATGCGGCTCAAGATCCGCGACGAGATGATCCGCGTGCCGCGCGGCGTGCGCATCGTCGACATCGAGCCGGCGCGCATCCCGGTGCGGCTCGAGGAGATCCGCCTCGCCACGGTGCCGGTCCGGCTCGCGCGCAACGGCGAGCCCGCCGACGGCTACAAGGTCGATACGGTGCGGCTCACCCCGTCGGCGGTCGTCGTGAGCGGCCCGGCGAGCGTGGTGAATGGTCTGCAATCCATCGAGACGGAGCCCCTCGACATCAACGGGGTTACCGCCACGGTGCAGCGGCCGGTCGCGGTCGTGCGCGGCGAGCACCTGCTCGCGGTCACGCCCGAGCGGGTGATGGCGCAAGTCGTTGTCGAACCGATCCGCCTGACGCGCGAGCTGCGGCGCGTCGCGGTCGACGTGCGCAATACGGAACACCCCTTTCAGCTCAGGCCGTCGCATGTCAATCTGACGATTCGAGGTCCGGAGCGGACGGTGCAGAGCCTGGAGCTCGATCCCGGCAGCGTCTACGTCGACGCCGCACAGCTCGGGGTCGGGGAGCACCCGGTCGAGCCGACGGTGGCCCTTCCGGCCGGCGTCGAGCTCGTGAAGAGCGAGCCGCCTTCGGTCACCCTGGAGATCTTCGAGCGAAAGGGAGCGCGCCCATGACGACCGCGAGCACGAGGAACGGCGACGGCGGCAACGGCCGGACGCGGCAGCTCTTCGGCACCGACGGCGTCCGCGGGGTCGCCAACGTCGAGCCGATGACGTCGGAGACGGCGCTCCGGATCGGGCGCGCGGTCGCCTACGTCTTCCGGCGCGCTGCCGGGCGGCGGCACAAGATCATCATCGGCAAGGACACGCGCGTCTCCGGCTACATGCTGGAGACGGCGATGGCGTCGGGTATCTGCTCGATGGGCGTCGACGTCCTGCTGGTCGGGCCGCTGCCGACGCCGGGGATCGCCTTCCTCACGCGCAGCCTGCGCGCCGACGCCGGCGCCGTGATCTCGGCGTCGCACAACCCGTTCCAGGACAACGGCATCAAGTTCTTCTCGAACCGAGGGTTCAAGCTGCCGGACGACGTCGAGCTCGAGATCGAGCGCCTCGTCCTCGACACCGACATCGACCACCTGCGGCCGACCGCGAGCGAGATCGGCAAGGCGTTTCGCGTCGACGACGCCCTCGGCCGCTACAACGTCTTCGTGAAGAACACCTTCCCGCGCGATCTGACGCTCGACGGCTTGCGCGTCGTCGTCGATTGCGCGAACGGCGCCGCTTACAAGGTCGCGCCCGAGGTGCTCGCGGAGCTCGGCGCGTCGGTGTCGACGATCGGCTGCGATCCCGACGGCGAGAACATCAACCACGACTGCGGCGCCACCGCGCCGGCGGCGCTGCAGGCGGCCGTGATCGAGGAGCGCGCCCACGTCGGTGTCGCGCTCGACGGCGACGGCGATCGCTGCCTCCTCGTCGACGAGTGCGGCCAGCTCGTCGACGGCGACGCGGTGCTGGCGATCGCGGCGCGCGACATGATGGAGCAGGGACGTCTTGCCGGCCGGACGCTCGTCACGACGCACATGAGCAACTTCGGCCTCGAGATGGCGATGCGCGACATGGGCATCACGACCGTGAAGACGCAGGTCGGCGATCGCTACGTCCTCGAGGAGATGCTGCGCGGCAACTACAATCTCGGCGGCGAGCAGTCGGGCCATGCGATCTTCCTCGATCACGCGACGACCGGCGATGGCCTCATCACGGCGCTGGTCGTGCTCGGCATCATGCGCTCCCGCCAGGTGCCGCTCTCGACGCTCGCCAGCGTGATGCGCAAGTTTCCACAGGTGCTGGTGAACGTGCCAGTACGCGAGAAGCGCGACCTCGACGAGGTGCCGGCGGTGCGCAGCGCCGTCGCGTCCGTCGAGCGCGCCCTCGGCGGCCGCGGCCGAGTGTACATCCGCTACTCGGGCACGGAGGCGCTGGCGCGCGTCATGGTCGAGGGCGAAGATCTCGTCCAAGTCGAGGCGCACGCCGCCGACATCGCCGACGCGGTGCGGGCGGCGCTCGGCACGAGCGGCGCCGAGCGGGTCGTCGTCAAAGGCGGCTGACGGCGCGGCGGTGCCCCAGCGCGCCCGCGGCGGCGATGAAGCTCGTCGCCCCGGGCAGCTGCGTATGGTTCGGCTCCGCCATCGTCGCCGCCGTTCCGGCGCGTGGCTCGCGTCGAGCGTCGGCCGTCTGATTTGACGTGCCGCGCGGCGAACGCAAGACTTCGCCTCCATGATCGTCACCACCGCCGCCGAGATGCGGCGCATCGACGCGCTCGCGATCGAGAGCGGCATCCCGTCGGCGACGTTGATGGAGCGCGCCGGCACGGGCGCCGCCGAGGCGCTGCTCGCGCGCTTTCCGCACGTGCGCAAGACGGGCGTCGTCGTCGTCGCCGGCAAGGGCAACAACGGCGGCGACGGCTTCGTCGTCGCGCGCGTGCTGAAGCGCAAGCGCGTGCGCTGCGAGGTAGTCCTCGCGGCGCGCTCTGACGACGTGCGCGACCCGGCGCGCGCCAAGCTCCGCGCGTGGCAGCGCGCCGGCGGCAAGACGACGACGATCACCGCCGACGATCTCGGCCCGTTGCAGCGCGCGCTCGCGCGGGCCGGCTGCGTCGTCGACGCGCTCTTCGGTACCGGCTTGACGGGCGAGATGACCGGCCTTCCCGCGGAGGCGATCACGCTGGTGAACGCGAGCGGCCTGCCGACCGTCGCGCTCGACATTCCGTCGGGTCTGGATTCCGACCGCGGCGTGGCGCTCGGTGTCGCGATCGAGGCCGAGCTCACCATCGCATTCGCGGCGCCGAAGATCGGCACGATCGTGTATCCCGGCGCGCGCTACACGGGTGAGCTCGTCGTCGTCGACATCGGCATCCGCGATGACGTGATCGCGGCGGTCGCGCCGATGACGGAGGCAATCCTCGTTGCCGATGCGGGTGCGCTCGTGCGGCCGCGCGATCCGGAATCGCACAAAGGGACGAACGGGCACGTCGTCGTGATCGCCGGCGGGCGCGGGAAGACCGGCGCCGTCGTCCTCGCGAGCCGAGCCGCCGCCCGCGTGGGTGCCGGGCTCGTGACCGCCGGCGTGCCGGCGAGCGAGCAAGAGAGCGTCGCGACGCGGCTCCTCGAGGAGATGACGGCACCGCTTCCCGACGACGGCGCGGGCACGTTTGCGTTCACGTCGCGCGACGACAGAGGGGCGCGCGCGGGCGCCGCTCAGCCCAGCACCGCAGGCGCAGACGCGTACGCCGCGCTCCTCGACGGAAAGCGGGCGCTCGTGACCGGCCCGGGCATGGGCGTATCGCCGGCGACCGAGCAACTGGTCGCGTGGATCGTCACGCACGCCTCGCTCCCGGCGGTGATCGACGCCGACGCGCTGAACTGTCTCGCCGCTCGGCCGCCGCAGGGCGCCTGGGGGACACAAGAGCGGCCGCGCATCCTGACGCCGCATCCCGGCGAGATGGCACGCCTCATGGGCGTCGACGGTGCGGCGGTGCAGGCGGATCGCGTCGGCATGGCACGGCGTCTCGCCGCCGAGCGCGGTGTGATCGTGGTGCTGAAAGGTGCCCGCACCGTCATCGCCGAGCCCGACGGGCACGTTGCCATCAACTGCTCGGGCAATCCCGGGCTCGGCAGCGGCGGCACCGGCGACGTCCTCGCGGGCATGCTCGGCGGCCTCTTGGCGCAAGGATACCCGGCCGCCGACGCGGCGCGCCTCGGGGTCTTCCTGCACGGCTACGCCGCCGATCGCGTCGCCGCTCGCCGCGGCATGGTCGGGCTTCTCGCGTCCGACGTCATCGAGGAGCTTCCGGCGGCGACCGCGGCGCTCGCGCCCTGAGTCACGTCGTGGTCGCGCCGTCAGCTCGCGCGGCTGTCACTGGATCGCGCATGCGCTCTCGCATCCGCCGGTCACACGAGTGGCACAGTCGGCTTCGCCGTGTGCGGCGGAGTGTCGCAAATGCGACGGCGCTCGCGTGTCATGCCGCCGAGTCCCGGACGTACTCGCGTGGAATCGTTCATGCCGCCCGTGCCGCGCACCGAAACCCCTGGCATAGGCATTGCTCTTTCGCGACCACACATGCACCGCACGCCGCACGGGTCGAGCTCTGCGCGAGACGTCGCCGAGGACGTCATCACCACACTCGCGCTTGCGTTGCAGGCTCGTCGCGCCGCCGCGCTGATCCGCTACGCCGACGGCGCGGAGTGTCACGCGATCGCGTCCCTCGGCTTCTCCGACGACGAGCGCCAGCACCTGTGCCGGTCGCTGACGATCGGCGACGAGCCCGCGAGGGCAGGCGCGCGTGCCTACTGGGCTCGCCTCGCCGCCGCGGGGGGGCCACTGTACGTGACGCCGACGGCGGGTGACGCGGCCGGGCTCGAGCAGCTGGTCGGTGACGTCATCCCGCATCTCGCCACGCCGCTCATCGCGAGCGACGGCACGCTCCTCGGGGTCCTCGTGATCGACGCGGCGGCGCTGCGGGACGACGCGGGCCTTCTTGCCGAGAAAATGGGCCGCATTGCCGCGGTAGCGATCGAGCAGACGCGTCTTGCGGAGACGCGCGGCGCGGAGCTCATGCGCAGCGCCGTCCTCCTCGAGATCATGCGCGAGGTCCATCGGCCGGTCGAGCTGCCAGCCGTGCTGGCGGCCTTCTGCCGCAAGACCGCCGAGGCTTTTGGTGCACGTCAGGTGTCGGTCTACTTCCACAGCCGCCGTCATCGCGGGTCGCTCCCGATCGCCGACTACGGCACCCCGCCGCAGGTCGTCGAGCGGTTCGTTGAGACGCGCTTCCTGAAGGGCACGGTGCCGCACGAAGACGAGGTGCAAGCGGGGCAGCTCGTCGTCATCCGCCGTGATCAAACTACCGCAACGGACGACCTCCTGCTTCTCGACGCGACCGAGGTCGAGGTCTTGGTTTTCGTGCCGCTGCGTGAACAGGACGGCACCGTCCGCGGCCTGATCTCGGTGGGATTCGCCGACGCGCGCGCGCTCGCGCCGGCCGAGCTCGACGCGCTCCAGACCGTCGGCCGCCACGCGGCAATGGCGGTCGAACGTGCGCGCTTCCTCGACCGGCTCGCGAAGTCGGCGCAGTTCCGCGCCGCGGTCAGCGCGCTCGCGATCGAGCTCAATGCGGCGACGACGCGCAGCGAAACGCTGCAGCTGCTGTTTACGCGCGGCTGCGAGGTGTTCGGCGTCGACTCGGCGGCGTTGTTCGTCGGCGCCGGCGACGGCCTGATTGCCACGGCGACGCACGGGACGCTCGCGTCGCTCGGAGAGCTCGTGCTGCCGATTGCCGGAGATGAGGCGGTGCCGCGCGCGTTCCGCACGCGTGAGGTCGTCCTCGAAAACGACCGGCCGCGGAACGACGACGCGCCGCTGCTCGATCGCATGCGCTCGGTGCTCGCGATCCCACTCGTCGACACCCACGGCTCGACGGGCGTCATCGTATTCGGGGCGCTCCGGCCGCGCGTCTTTCGCCCGCACCTCGTCGAGGAGGCGCCCGTCCTGGGCGCGCTCGCGGGTGCCGTGCTGCGAAACGTCGAGCTCATGGGGCAACTCCACGACACCAACCAGCAGCTATCGCGCATCTCGGCCCTCAAGGATCAGTTCCTCGCCAACGTCTCGCATGATCTCCGCACCCCGCTCAACGTGATCATCGGGTTCGCGCAGCTCGCGCTCGAGGACACGTTCGGCGAGCCGCCGGCGGAGCTGCGCGAGATCCTCGGCCGCATGCAGGCGAGCGCGCGCCAGCAGTTCACGCTCGTCCAGGACCTGCTCGACGTCTCGCGCCTCGAGCTGAACGGGCTCACGGTCAAGTCGGTGCCGACGCCGCTCGCGCCGCTGTTCGCCGACATGGAGTTCCTGGCGACGACTCTGGTGCGCCAGAAACAGGTGCGCGTCACGGTCGAGGTGCCGCCCGACGACGTGTGGGTGCACGCCGACCCCGACCGCCTGCGGCAGATCCTCACCAACCTCCTGGCGAACGCCGCGAAGTTCACCGACGGCGGTACGATCGCGCTACGTGCCATCGTCACGCCGGAGCGCGTGCGCATCGACGTCACGGACAGCGGCATCGGCATCCCCGAGACCGATCTCGACGCGATCTTCGAACCGTTCCGTCAGGTCGAGGGTGAGCGCGCGGCGCTGGGAACCGGCCTCGGCCTCGCGATCGCGAAGCGCCTCGCGACGCTGATGCAGGGTTCGCTCTCGGTCTGCAGCACCCTCGGACGGGGATCGACGTTCACCGTCGAGCTCGCGGCCGTGCGCCCGTCCGCGGCGGCGGAAGCGGCGTCGACGTTCCACGACGCGACCGACGCCACGCCCGCCCTCGAGCGCGTCGCCCGCGCCTGACGCCGAGTCGCGCCCGCTTCCTCGCGGCGCGGCCAGGGACGGCGGGCCACATCATCACGGTCACACGCTATCCCGGGCTGCGGCACCGTGCCGCAGCTGCGTGATCCGTGGTGCACTCCTACGCGGACGCGTCGATGTTCACGACGATCGATACCCGGCAGTTGCGCGCCCCCTATTTTCTCGTTGACACGCTTGCCAGATCAGATGTATTCGCTCGGGTCCTCATCCGATGTCGCAACTCACCCGCTATGGGTTTCGGTATATCAGCTCTCGTCTGAACCCACTCATCTGCCGCGGTTCCTGGGCCGCCTTCCGACTCCACGAGGTTCCTCATGCCAGACACAGGGCGCGGTTCGGCGGTTGTTCGCGAACCATCCTCCACACGCACCGCCTCGCTACTTTGTAGCCGACAGACGGCGCGACTCGGTGGCATCGCCGGATCCGCGGAGGCTCGCCCGCGCCAACGATGGCTGCGGGTGACCGCTCGCGTTGCCTGCGCCGCCGTTGCGATCGTCGCGTCCGTCCTGGGCTCGACCGGCCCCGCTTCGGCAAACATGCTGACCATCAACGGAAGCCAGGAAGGCGACATGGACATCGCCGCCGGCGATTGGGTGGCCGCCGGCTACTTCCTCAAGATGAACGGCAGTCACGCAGCGGCCACGATCTTCATGGTCAATGCCACGGTGACGCTTCCCGTCACCTGCGTTGGCGGTGGGGGCGGCAATATCGTCGTGAACCTGTCGCCGGGCCCCGTCACGATTCCAGCGAACGACCACAATCAGCATCCGACCGGGGACCAAGACAGTCCGGCGAGCTTTCAGGGCTCCGTGCAAGCGCCGGACCTGTGCAACGGCGGCCTGATG
>WNFR01006259.1_pt1 | contig 23372 bp, 15 predicted proteins | sample 5400221 | NCBI WGS metagenome assembly WNFR01 (sample SAMN13153357, study PRJNA577476) | soil metagenome | isolation source: 40 cm soil under Madrone tree | place: USA:California | collected 2016-06-14 | reverse complement strand
TCCGCGGGTGCAATCGATTACATCAACGCGCATGGCACGGCTACGCCGTTCAATGATGCGGCCGAGGGTAAAGCGATCGCTCAGTTGTTTGGTCGCGTGCCGGTCAGTTCCACTAAAGGCATGATGGGTCACTCGTTAGGCGGAGCGGGCGCGATCGAAGCGATCTTCTGCCTGCTCGCTTTGCAGAATCAATTTCTACCGCCGAATATTAATTTCCGAGCCCCAGATGACGATGTCGATCTTGACGTCGTTGCGAACGAATCGCGCCCGGCAGAGATCGACATCGTTCTCTCGAATTCGTTTGGCTTCGGCGGTACAAACGCCTCCATCGTGATGCAAAAATTCGCAGCATGAGTCTGCGAATTGCAGGCGCGGGATGGATCACGCCGCTCGGGCGAGGCGTTAAGGACGTGTGGGAGCGATTGCTGCGCGGAGAAGAAGCCGTCGCGCAGACCATTTCGGAACCGCTGGAAAAAAAGAAATATCCCGTCTTTCCTGTTCCGAGTGACGCCGTGAAAGATTTGCCGCCGCATTCGCGCCTACGCCGCGCAAGCGCAATTTCTCGTTTCGCAGCGGCTGCAGGTCTGGACGCGCTGGCCGATTCCGGGATGAAAATCGACGCCGAAATCTCAAATCGAATGGCACTCATCTTCGCGGTCTCAAACGGCGGCGTCATTTACACAAAACGTTTTTATCACGACGTGGTCACTTCTGGCGCGCAGTCGGCGAGCCCGTTGCTCTTTCCGGAGACGGTTTTTAACGCTCCGGCGAGCCATCTCGCAGCAATACTCGGGATTACTGGCGCCAGTTACACGCTCGTGGGCGACGGAGCAGTCGGAATTCTGGCGATTAAGATGGCGGCGGATTTAATGGAAAATGAAACGCTCGATTATTGCCTGGTCGTCGGGGCGGAAGAAGCGGACTGGCTTTTGTGCGACGCGTATCACAGATGGCGGCTGCTCAAATCAAAGCCGCCCATCGAGCCTTTTCACGAGCCTCCACGGGGAATGATTTTGAGCGAAGGAGCTGGTGCAGTTTTGCTCGCGCGCGAAGGCGCCGTCCAAATCGACAAGATTCATCCGGGCGCAAATTTCTCGCGGCGAGAAGAAGCAAGCGAGCAGATGACACGAATTCTTTCTGATCTTGCGGCGGCAAAAGTGGAAATGATCGTCGCGAGCGCGAATGGAACATTTGTCGACCTGGCGGAACGCAACGCAGTGCTGCACGAGATTCCGGAAGCGGTCGTTTACGCGCCGAAACCAGCGCTTGGAGAAAGCGTCGGCCCGAGCGCAATTTGGCAGGTCATCATTGCTGCACAAGCACTGCGAACGAAGCGACTCCCGCCTTTGCTCCATGCCAATTCCAAAGTCGCTTTGCACGTTTCCGGTCCGGCTGGGGAGAAAATATCAGCGCCAAGTGCGATTGTTTTAAGCTGCAGCGTCAATCAACAAATGGCCGGCCTGCGTTTGTCGATATAACGATTGCCGGTCCAACATTCGAGCTGCATTTCACTCACAAAGAGCGAGATAAGGCCTGACACGCCTGCTTTTAGCTTTGCAAGCGAACAGACGTTCAGTACCTTCGGCGTCCGCCATGCGAACGCTGGGTTGGCCGATCTTTATTCTTTTTTTCACGATCGGCGTGGCAGGCGCGGCAACAAAAACGCCGGACAACCAGCCGGTGGAGATCACTTCGACTGGGGAAACAAATTATGAAAACGGCGTGGCCACGGCCCGGGACAATGTGGCTATCCATATTGGCGACACCGATATCTACGCTGATTTTGCCCAATACAATTCGCGCACTCATGAGATTTCGGTGGAAGGCCACGTGCGAATCTACCGCGACGTTAATCTCTACGTGGCCGAGCGCGGCACTTACAACATCGACACCAAGCAAATTCGCACCAGCGATATGCGCACGGAGTACAACCCATACTTCCTCAGCGGCCACAACGTGACCGAAACGTCCGCGAACGTTTATCGTGCGGAGAACGCGACCTTCACAACCCACGACTCCCCCAAACCTGACTTCTATCTGCACGCCCGAACGGTCCGGGTTTACGAGAACGATCACGTCGTTTTTCAAAACGTAACATTTTACGTAGGAAATGTTCCCGTTTTTTGGTGGCCCTATTTGTATCAATCGCTCAACGACGCGTTCAGTTTTACCGTTTCGCCCGCGTACCTGAGTTCGTGGGGGCCATCACTGCTCACGCAAGTCACCTTCCCGATCACCGAGAACATCAAAGGCCGGATTCGCCTTGATTACCGAGTCCGACGCGGTGTCGCCATCGGTTTCGAATCGGATATCGATTACGGCAAAGACAATTCGAGCAACGCCAAGCTCAAGACGTACTATCTTCAAGACCAAAACCCGTTAGTTAATCGGACGGGGGTACGGCGCGGCGCCGTGTCGACCGGTCGATATCGCGCCACGCTCGAAGATCACACCCACTTCACCGACGACATTTACGCGATCGTAGACATCACGAAGCTGAGCGATCCATTTGTCATGCAAGACTTTTATCAAAGTGAATTTCGCATTAATCCCGTTCCAGACAACGTCGTTGCCCTCACCAAAACAAATCCATTTTTTACGCTGACCGGAATCATGCGCTTTCAGGCGAACGAATTCTTCGAGCAAACCGAACGTCTTCCCGAAGTTGTGCTCGATATCAAACGCCACGCCCTATTTGGCGGGCCAATTTTTTACGAGGGCGAGAGCGGCGTGGCCAATTTGCATCGAAATTTCGCGAACGGATCCGGCTTTCGGAACTATGGCACAACCCGAGTCGACACTTTCCATCAACTTCTTTATCCAAACACCTACTTTGGCTGGCTCTCGATCGTGCCACGAGTTGGGTTCCGCGGCACTTACTACGATCAGACGCGGGATTTGGGAAAAACTATTTTTACACCTGACTCGGATCCGCTGGTTCCCGACTTTCTACTGCCGGACCCGACACTGGCGATGCCGTTCGAAAGAGGCGGCGACAAATTTCGCACCGTCTTTAACACCGGCGGCGAAGCCTCGTTCAAGCTCTCGCGCACCTGGGACGATGCCGAAAGCCGGCTGCTAGGTTTGGATGGACTTCTCCACGTGATTCAACCTTTCACAAATTTTTCCTACGTCTGGGACAACGGAGTCAACCCGGCCGCGGTGTTGCAGTTCGACCGCTTTGAACCATCAACGCAGCTGCGCCCAATCGATTTCCCGCAATTCACCTCCATCGATTCGATTGACGGTTGGACGATCTGGCGGGCCGGCGTCCGTAATCGCCTGGAGACTCGCCGCGATGATCTGACGGTCACCTGGCTTGAACTCGACACCTTCTTCGACGTCAACTTCGACAACCCGTACGACCGCACGTCATATTCGAACTTTTTTAACAAACTGCGCTTTACCCCGCTGCCGTGGGCGTCACTTTCGATTGATTCCCAAGTGCCCGCGTTCGACAGAGGTTTTACCGAAATCAACACAACCGTGTCTGTGCAGCCAATCGCCAACGCGCAAGTCAGCGTCGGCCACCGTTATTTGAACGGAAACCCATTCTTCAAAGACAGCAGCCTCTATGTGGTGGGCGCATATTATCGCCTGGACGATAATTGGGGCGTTGGGTTTCAAGAGCAATACGAAGCCACTACCGGTATTCTCGAGCAGCAACGCTATTCGGTTTATCGCGATCTGACCAACTGGGTCGCCTCTTTCGGCGCTGTTATCCGGGACAACGCCGGTGTGAAAGAATACGGCGTGTTGCTCACATTCACGCTGAAAGCTTTTCCCAAATTCGGTTTCGACTTAAACTTCGACCCGTCGAGTGCGGGCGAGAACCAATAAGCGGCATTTTGCGAATGGCCTTGCATTGTTCGTGCTCTCGTCGGTGGTTGTCGCAATGCGACTAGGTCGCCTCGTTTCTAATTCGCAATGGACATTTCAATAATTGGTTCGGGTTACGTTGGCCTCGTCACCGGCGCTTGTTTCGCCGACGTCGGCCACAACGTCATCGGTATCGATAACGACCCGTACAAGGTCGAAACACTTCAGGCCGGACGCGTGCCAATCTACGAACCGGGCCTGGAAGAAATCATTCATCGCAATGTCTCCGCGCACCGTCTGCGTTTCAGCGGCAGCATCAAAGAAGGCGTCGATAATTCACAAATCGTTTTCATCGCTGTCCCAACCCCGCAACTGCCGAACGGAGATGTCGATCTTAGCTTTATCGAAAAAGTTTCCCGCGAAATTGCCGGCGTCCTCACGACCTACCGTGTGATCGTCGATAAGAGCACCGTCCCGGTCAAAACCGGCGAAAGAGTCGCGGAGTCGATTAAACGCTACAACCGACACGGCGCGAAATTCGATGTCGTCAGCAACCCCGAATTTTTGCGCGAAGGCTGCGCCGTTAGCGATCTGATGCATCCCGATCGTATTGTCATCGGCGCGCAAAGCGAGCACGCAGTCGATCTCATGAAGAAGGTTTATGAGCCCTTCATGGCGCCCATTCTGGTGACCGACATTAACAGCGCCGAATTGATCAAGCATGCGGCCAATTCATTCCTCGCCCTCAAGATCTCATACATCAACGCGATCTCGGCGATCTGTGCAGCCAGCGGCGCCGACGTCGAAAAAGTCGCGGATGGGATCGGCATGGATCGGCGGATAGGTCGCCAGTTTTTAAACGCCGGGATTGGATATGGCGGTTCCTGTTTCCCGAAAGACGTCGCGGCTTTCATCACGATCAGTGAACAGCTCGGGGTGCCATTCAATTTGCTCAAGGAAGTGCAGCGCATAAACGCGACGCAAAAAGAGCGCTTCCTGAAGCTGATCCGCGAAACGCTCTGGGTTTTGCGGGAGAAAAAGATCGCGGTCTGGGGCCTGACATTTAAACCAGACACGGACGACATTCGTTCGTCCGTGGCCATCGATTTGGTGGCCGATATGTTGCGGGAAGGTGCGCATGTCACCGTTTACGATCCAAAAGGGATGGAAAAGGCGCGCGAAGTAAAAGCGATCGCCGACGCGAAGTTCGCGGCCTCCGCGCTGGAAGCAGCCGAAGGCGCCGAAGCGCTCGTGATCGCGACGGAATGGAGCGACTTCGCCAATGTCGATCTTGCCGTGGTGAAGGAGAAGATGACCACGCCCATCGTTTTCGATGGTCGAAATTTGTTTAATCCCGAAACGATGGGCCAACTCGGATTCCATTATCATTCGATCGGCCGCGCCAGCGTCACGCCGCATTAAAAATTTGTGGCGGGGTCCTCTGCTCGTCGAGTCGCCCTGACCGCGCTGCGCGTATGGCGAACGAAAAGGCGCTTCGCCGATTCAATTATTTCAGGGCTGTTTGCCGAAACCAAGCTGGTGGCGCCAGATCGCGCTTTTGCGCTCGAACTCTTTTACGGTGTCTTGCGCAATTTGACGCTGCTGGATTTCTGGATCCTCCGGCTCCGCCCCTCAAAGGTAGATGTCGATCTTCGCGACATTCTCCGACTCGGTTTGTATCAATTGCTTATCCTCGAAATTTCCGAACATGCGGCCGTTTACGAAACCGTGGAACTTGCCAAAAAGCGGAATCGCGCCTTGGTCAACGGAGTCCTGCGGGCCGCAGATCGCCGTAGAGAAGAGCTGCGTGAGCAAGCGAACGCGCAACCTCTCGACGTCCGAACATCTCATCCCAAATTCTTAATCGCCCGATGGAAAAAGAACTACGGACAGAAGGCTACGGAAACACTGTGCGCTTGGAACAATCAGCCACCGGCCATTTATGCGCGCGTTAATCAATTAAGAATTGATCCAGACTCGTTTGGGCAAACTTATCCAAACTCGCGTCCAGTGCCGAACAACCCGAACTTTGTCGAAGTTAATTTATTGCCGGCGGACGCGCTCGAAAGCGGGCATTGCTACATTCAGGATCCAAGCACGGCGCTCGCATGTGAACTTCTCGATCCAAAACCGGGCGAAAAAATTCTCGACGCCTGCGCCGCACCGGGCGGAAAAACGAGTTATCTCGCTGAGTTGATGAAGAATCATGGGACAATCATTGCCTGCGATCGCGACCCGGAACGGATTGACATGCTTGAGAAAAATCTCGCCCGGCTTGGCGTCGAGATTGCACGTGTCTTTCGCCACGATTGGATACGAGGGCGCATCCCGGAAAAAATGGCTGCAGCTATTCCGGTTGATCGAATCCTGATCGACGCTCCTTGCAGCAACACGGGTGTGATGAGGCGCCGTGTCGATGTGCGATGGCGTTTAACGACCGCTGATTTCAGCCGCATGCAAAAACGGCAGATTGAGATTGTGCGCGTAGTCATTCCTCTGTTGAAACCGGGTGGTGTGCTCGTCTACAGCACCTGCAGTCTCGAGCCGGAAGAAAACGAAGACGTCGTGCAACAGATTTTGGCCAACTTGTCGATGTTGCAACTTAACGAAGAAAAGCGTTCGTTGCCGTTTCGAGATCATTTCGACGGCGCATTTGCGACAAAGTTTATCAAGGCCGCGTAGCCAACAACCTGGCGAAGGCCGGGTTGCATCCGGCGCGGTCGATGGAATCATAACTTTCTATGCACGATCTCCGTTTCGATAGGCTGGCCAAACTCCTGGTGGAATATTCGACGAGGCTCAAACGCAACGAGAAGGTCCTGATCGAAGCGTTCGATGTGCCTGATGAGATGGCAATCGCGCTGATCCGCGCAGCGCGAAAAGCAGGTGCAATTCCGTTCGTGCAAGTCCAACGCGCGCAGATTAGTCGTGAGCTTGCATTGGGGGCGTCGGATCGACAATTAAATCTCGCCGCCAAACATGAGCTGGCGCGCATGAAAAAAATGGACGCCTACATCGCCGTTCGCGGCAGCAACAACATTACTGAATTGTCGGACGTCCCGATGAAACAAATGCAGCTGATCATGAAAAAAATGCGTCCGGTGCAAGATCAAAGGGTGAAAAAGACCAAGTGGGTCGTGCTGCGCTGGCCGACTTCGTCGATGGCGCAGCTTGCCGCCATGAGCACGGAAGCTTTCGAAGATTTCTATTTCGAAGTCTGCACTTTGGATTATCGGAAATTGCAGCCGGGGATGAAAGCGCTCAAAGCGCTGATGGAAAAAACCGATCGCGTGGAGATCAAAGGCCCGGGAACCGATCTCCGATTCAGCGTCAAAGGGATTCCTGCGGTCATCTGCGGAGGCGACCGCAATATTCCTGACGGCGAAGTTTTCACCTGTCCGATAAAAAACTCGGTCGAAGGCCAGGTCACTTTCAATGCGCCAAGTATTTATCAAGGCATCGGCTTCGACGGGATACGCCTTGAATTTCGCGAGGGAAAAATTGTCGAGGCAACGAGCAACCAACCAGAAAAGCTGAACAAGATCCTGGATTCAGACCCCGGCGCCCGCTACATCGGCGAATTTTCGCTCGGGTTCAATCCTCATGTTCTCCAGCCGATGCGAGACATTCTGTTCGATGAAAAGATCGCCGGCTCCTTTCATTTCACGCCTGGCCAGGCCTACGAAGAAGCCGATAACGGGAATCGCAGCCAAGTGCACTGGGATATGGTTTGCATCCAGCGACCGGATTACGGCGGCGGCGAAATCTACTTCGATGGCAAATTAATTCGCCGTGACGGCGAATTTCTGCCGAAACAATTGCGATCGCTCAATCGCAACCATTTCGTCAAGCGTCGCACGAAATCTTAGGGACGAATTCGCGCAGACAGCGCGAAGCTAATTCGCAAGTTAAGTTGTCGATTCTAACCCGCTCTAGGCGGCGCGCTTCGGCCCTTGACCGAGGAGATTCAGCTGCATCATCCCGATATCGCCGCTGCCAGTTAATTGCAGATTGGCAATCTCGAATATCGGCGCACCCTCGACCATCGCTCCGCTCGCACTTGGTAACTGCACCGAAACCTGCTTGGAGTTCGAATTGAGGATGATGGAAGCAATCTCAAACGACGGCGAGAACTCGACCGTCGCGATTTGGAATGGAGCCGTGACATTGACCGAGGCCTGTCCCTGCTGCGAAGGAGTAAGTTGAAGAGGCGCGGCCGCGAAGTCGGAGACGAGATGCAATCCGCCGACTGTAAATGATGGCGAGCCCACTACGGTGGGTCTCTGCTGCTGCGAGGGTGTCAGCCGGATGCTACCGAGCGTGCCTCCCGCTGGCTGAATTTTTGCAATCTCAAAATTGACCTGCAGGTTCATGGCCGGTTGCGGATGGGCCGATGGCGCCAACCGCATCGTTACAACTTTCGATACAGGCCGTAGCTGCAACGCGCCCATCTTGAAGGTTGGGGTGAGTTGCATCGACGCAATTTCAAAAGCGAAACTGAGTTGCACAGAAGTTTGCATGGCGCCTGCCGGTTGCGGCGTGCCACCTGGAGTTCGGACTTGAGCGGTTGGGATTTGGATGGGTTCTGGCATGGTTACTGGTGTGGTTGGTTCAGAAATTGAAGGTTCAATAGAAACAGCTTGCGGAACGAAGGACGGAATCTCAACCGTTTCGTGAAACTCTTCAAGTCCGGATGGTGGAGGTTCAGGCTCTATGACCTCGATCCCTGAGGATTCAGCGGCCGTTACAGGCGTCAACTCAGGAATCGGTTGACCTTGCCCGATCGGCTCGATCTCCGGTTCGACAGCCGGTGACGCTTGTGCGAAAACCGGTTCTGCAACATCGACAGCGGGCGCTGCGGGTACTTCGAAAGCAGCCGGAATCGGACTGGCTAATTCTACAGGCTCCGACACTGCAGGAATTTCCGGCATAGCGGGAGTTGTCCATTGCTCAATAACCGGGCCGACAAATTCGACCTCCGGAACTGGCGCGGTTGTTACTTCAGGCTCTCCATTTGACTCAAACACAGGTTCTGGAGCCGGTCCGCCGCCGAACGTCCGGCTGGGCTTACCTACTGGCATCACTGCCCGGCGCAAGGATGGTTCAGAGGCCTTCAATTTAAGCGAAACCTGGCGTGGCCCGCCGGTCAAACGAGGAGCCACCTTCATTTGTTTCTGGATCGGGGCGGCAGCCGTAACATTAACATGTTCAAGACGCGGTCCCGTGGCGGGTACAGCGCGGCGAAATGCCGGCATGCGGATTCCGCGGCGGCGAACTTCGGGCACAATCACCCAGGCCAGCAACCCGATGCCGGCCAGGACCAGTCCGCCTACGAGAAAGGTTTGCGAATCAAGCTTCCGGCTCCAGGAAGGTTGCGACCACTCGCGAACTCGAGCCGGGGCCAGAACTGTTGCTGGAGTCGCCGAGGCGACCACGACAGGGACGCTAGCCGCTGCAATGGCAGCCGGCTGCCGTGCGGGCGACGCGGCGGGCTTGGATTCCGCTCTCACGGGCTGTTCGCGCGCGATTACCGGTGCCGTGGGCACTGCTGAAGAGGCCGGGGCAGCCGCCGCGACTGGAGTCTCTACGACCGGCGAAAGGCTCGGAACAGGCGCCGTGGGCACGTCCTCGGGCCGGGCTGGCGTTCCGCCAGCCATCGACTCGCCGGAAGCGACAGCGGACGGCTGCATTACGACGTTGCCTGGCGATTCTAGCCTCGAGGTCGTCGCCTCCATGCCAGCGACGGGTGGCGACGCCGAGGCCAGCGCTTTCGAAGGCTTTGTCTTAGCGACCGCGCCGGGGATGGGGCTCGGCTCAATTGCCGGACTAGACTCGGTTTGCGCCTCTGCCATCGCAGAAGCCGCCTCGGTAGCCGGCGCCGGCGATGTTGCTAAAGAGGGGCTTTGCATCCAGCCGAGGTCGTAAAAAGCGTCTGCGAAAACGACATTCAGCGCGGGCGAGTAAATTTTCTTGGCCGATGTGATCCAGTCCGTCGCTTTGTTTGGGTTATTGTGTTTAAACTCCCAAGCTGCCTGCGCGTAATAAAGTGCCGGCGTATCGCCGGTGAACTGGAACTGCTCCATCATTTTTTGCGCGCGGCTCTCTTTTCCTTCGAGCAACAGCGTCATGTAGATTTTGAATTTGATCAGCTGCGAAGCCTGGTTCTTATCGCCGCCCGTGGTTCGGCTAAAGAGCGCTTCAAAACGATCGCGCGCGGTGGCGTAATCCTTCTTCTTAAACGGAACCTGCGCGAGATTGTACTGTGCCTCGCGGAACTTCGGCTCAGCTTTCGCTGCCTTCTTGAACTCGGCCTCGGCTTGATCGAATTCCTTTTGCTCGAGCAAGATCTCGCCGCGGAGATTGAGGATGGGCGCCTGGTTCGGATCGGCCGCATCCGCGTCGTCCACAAATTTGCGCGCGGCCGTAAAATCGCGCTGCTGGTAGGCTTGTTGCGACTGCTCAAAACGGGAACGCGCAAAAGCCTTGTTCTTGGCTGCCCGTTCGGAAGCGGTGGTCAACTCCAATGCGGCGCGTGTCTGGCCTGCTTGCTTTTCCAGCCAACCCACTTCGTAAAGCGACTCGGCAAAAAGCTTATTGAGTTGCGGCGAGAAATTCTTCTCCGCTTCCACCATCCAATCCTTCGCTTCCTTTGTATTCTTGCGCTGAAGGGCGATCGCCGCGTTGGCATAATGAACTGCCGGCGTATCGGGAGAGAGCTCGAACTTGGCCAAAATGGAATCGACCATGTTCTCCTTGCCCTCGAGGAGATAGGTCAGAAGAATTTTGTATTGAATGAGCTGCGTTGCCTCACCCTGCAGCTCCGACGCGTTACTCGAAAGAAGTTCTTGAAAACGATTGCGCGCCTCCGGCCAATCTTTCTTCAAGAATGGAATTTCCGCCAAATTGAAGCGCGCGTTCCAAAACTTCGGATCGATGCGGAGCGCTTCATGCAAGGCCGCCTCCGCCTTATCGAAAATCCCCTCTCGCATCAAAATAACACCGCGCAAATTTTGCGACTCGGCCAGGTCCGGTTGCCGCGCATCAATTGCGTCGAGCTGTTTTAGTGCTTCCGGGAAATTATTCGCATCGAACGCTCGAAAAGCCTTGTCATACATGGCCTCGAGTTCCGACTTTGACGGAGCCACATTGTCGGCCGCGAAAGAACCCAGGACCAAAAACGCGATTGCCGCAATTGTCCGAATCTTCATGCCGTCCACAATAGAACCTTTTTACGCGACTGATGACAAGCCGAAAATTTAGGGCGGGTAAGGCTTAGTTTTTGGGCCTGGAATGGAGCAAAAGTCGCGCTCAAAATCACCTCGCTTTAGCCAAACACCCTGGGCGGGTTACGAATTGAGGTCCGCGACAATGCGCAATCCTTCCAAAGTCGCGCGATAATTTCCCGCACCAATCCGCGATAACCAAATACGGCTCCCGACATCATGGCGTCGATTGTCGATCTTCCAACCGCCCGGCGCGGTTCTCTTAAAGAGAGACGCGGAAGCAACGCGGTGCGCTGATAGAGAAAATTCGTCATTGCTTCAAGTCCCGGCGCGATCACTCCGCCGACATATTTCTTCTCTTCCGAAACGATGTCGAATGTCACTGCCGTTCCAAAATCGACCACAATGGCGGGCGATCCGTAAAGCGCCGCCACCGCCGCCGCGTTCGCCAGGCGATCAGCGCCGATTGTTTTCGGGTTCGGATAATCGATCCCAACTCCAAGCTTGAGCCGCGGATTTAGCCACAACACTTTTCTCTTTCCGGCAGCGCTTTTCACCGCTCGATTCTTCTTCGGCACAACAGAGCAAACAACGAACATGTCGATCCTTCGTTTGTTTAGAAAAGAACGCAGAAACGCTGTCGTAAGTTTTTTCGTCGCAACCCGTGTGGGCCGAGAAATTCGGCGTCTCGTCCCAAATGCCGCTTTTGTGAACGAATTGCTGATATCGATCAGCAAATAATTTGTAGCGCGAATCATCGCCGGAAAATGGGCAAACCAAGCAGCCGCTACACGGAACGCAGCGTCGGGTCAAGTCCGCCAGGCGGAGGGATTCGCCCTGCGGCGCGCTTGCGACGCTATCTCGAAATGCGTAGCCTCGCTTCGTGAGAAAATTGGTCCACCGTCCACGCCGATTGCGGCGTTCGCCGGCTCTTCGAAATCTCGTCCGCGAGACCAACCTGACAGCTCACGATTTCGTTTTGCCGCTGTTCGTGAGCGAAAAGATCGGCAAGCGACGACCGATCGCGAGCATGCCGGGGGTTTTTCAATTTTCTCTCAACGAGATTGTCGATGAAGCGAAACGCGCGCAGGACCTCGGGCTGCAGGCGATCCTGCTTTTCGGAATTCCCGAAGAAAAAGACGAACAAGCCACCGGCGCTTACGCCGAAAATGGAGTCGTGCAAAAAGCGGTGCGAGCGATCAAAAAGAAATGTCCGGAAGTCGTGGTCATCACGGATGTTTGTCTGTGTGAATACATGAGCCACGGACATTGCGGCGTGACGCGCATCGACGGCGATCATTTCCATGTGCTCAACGATGAGACTGTCGATCTTTTGGTAAAAACCGCGCTGTCGCACGCGCAGGTCGGCGCCGACATGGTGGCGCCCAGCGATATGATGGACGGCCGCATCGGCGCGATCCGCGAAGCGCTCGACGCGGAGGGCTTTGATCAAACCGGCATCATCAGTTACGCGGCAAAGTTTGCCTCAGTTTTTTACGGGCCTTTTCGCGAGGCAGCCGAGAGCCCGCCCCAATTTGGCGATCGACGTTCGTATCAAATGGATTCTGCGAACGCAGAGGAAGCATTGCGAGAAGTCGCGCTCGATATCGACGAAGGCGCCGACATTATAATGATCAAGCCCGCTTTGCCGTACATCGACATTTTGTGGCGCGCGCACGAACGCTTCGGGAAGCCGACCGCGGTCTATCATGTGAGCGGCGAATTTGCGATGATCAAAGCCGCAGTGGAAAAAGGATTCATGGACGAACGCGCGGCCGTGCTGGAAATCATGACGTCGCTCAAGCGGGCCGGCGCGGACATTATCGTTACGTATTGGGCTCGAGAGTTGGCGGAATGGATCAAACTGTAATTGCTGTCCGCGGCGAAACGGCGACACACGCTCGCCTCAAACGTTTGGCCCTGCTCTGGGCGCAGGCGCACGGCTATTCGGCATGCGCAGTGGAAGCAACTCTGCCGCAATGTCGCTATCGCGCGGATATGGCCGCTTATCGACCGGAACGCAATGGGCTTGGATCGACCGCTATTTTCGAATGCAAACAGGCGCTGCCGGATTTGCGCAGAGATAATTGCTCCACTGTTCCAACGCGCAAACGCCTCGAAAAAATTCATCTCCGCCGTCTGGTCTTGGAAAAACATTTGCGCGTGCATTATCCTCACCTCCGAATCGCCGACTCATTGTTTTCCGAATTTGCTTCGCACGATTTTTCCGCCATCGGCCACCGTGGTTACGCACGTGTTTCGCGAGAATTGAGCACGCTCCAAAATCGCCTGTTTGACTGCACCAAGTTCGAAACACTAATGCGTTATCATTGTGCGAATCTGTTCTTCCTGGTTTTGCCTAACGAATTATTTCGCGAATCGGAAATTCCGATCGGTTGGGGCGCGCTGGTGGAATCGGACGGCGGTCTCATTCTCGTGCACAAGCCAGTTTGGCAGGAAAGCGCTCCGGAAAATCGACTCCGCTTCCTGCAGCGAATCGCGGCGGCCGGAACGCGGGTCCTGAATCGACAGCTGGAAATTACGTTCGACGAAGTGGCCGCCGCACGATGTCGATCTTGTTAGTTGTCGATCCTTTCACCCGGAACGTTTTTCCGAAACGGCAACGAGCAAATTGTGCCCGGTCATTTCCGCCGGTTGCTTCATTCCAAGCAGAAACAAAAGCGTGGGCGCGACGTCGGCCAGAATCCCGTCATCGCAACGAAACTGCGCGGCATCCTTGGCCACATAAATGAAATGCACAAGATTTGTAGTGTGCGCGGTGTTGGGTGAGCCGTCGGGATTATGCATTTGTTCGCAGTTCCCATGGTCCGCCGTGACAATGCACTTGCCGCCAAGATCGAGAAGTTTTGTGATGATGCGGGCACAACATTCGTCCGCTGTTTCCACTGCTTTAATCCCTGCTTCGATGATCCCGGTGTGACCAACCATGTCCGGATTGGCGAAATTCAGGATGATCAATTCGTAATCTGCCATCCGCGCGAGCACTTCGTCAGTTAGCGGCCGCGCGCTCATCTCCGGCTGTAAATCGTAAGTCGCTACCTTTGGCGACGGCACAATTTTTCGATCTTCTTTGGGAAATGCGCGCTCCACACCGCCGTTAAAAAAATAAGTGACGTGCGGATATTTTTCCGTCTCAGCGATCCGCAGCTGCGTTTTGCCGGCTGCGCTAACAACTTCTCCCAAAATATGCGGGAGCTCTGCTGGCGGAAAAATAAACGGCGACGGATATCGAACGTCATATTGCGTCAGGCTAACGAAGTGCACCTTTGGCCACGATTCGCGGTCAAAGCCGTCAAACTCCTTCAGCAAGAATGCTTGCGAAAGTTGCCGTGCGCGGTCGGCGCGAAAATTGAAAAACAAAACTGTATCGCCATCGCGAATGCGTTGCTCGTTCGCATAGCCAAAAATCAACGGCGGCATAAACTCGTCCGTCTTGCCCGCTTTGTATTGTCGATCCAACGCTTCAGACGGCGAGGATCTGCAAACTTCACCGCGACCCAAAACGATTGCATCCCACGCTTTCTTTGTTCGATCCCAACGACGATCGCGATCCATCGCAAAGTAGCGGCCGACGACCGTAACGATTTGCGCACCGCTCGTCTGTAATTGTTCCGAACAAATATTTAGATACTCGGCGCCGCCCGTCGGTGATGAATCGCGACCATCTGTGAAAGCGTGCACGAAAATTTCCGAGACGCCCCCCGCCTTTGCGGCACTCGCCAGCGCAACCATGTGCAAATAATGACTGTGCACACCGCCATCGGAGACGAGTCCGAGCAGATGAAGCCGATGTCCGCGCGCGGCCACGAACGCTTTCTTGGCCACATCATTACGCGCGAGCTCGCCGTCTGCGATCGCCTTGTTGATCCGGGTTAAATCCTGATAAACAATTCGGCCCGCGCCCAAATTGAGGTGACCGACTTCCGAGTTGCCCATTTGTCCCTTAGGTAAACCAACATCCGCGCCGCTGGCGCTCAGTTTGCTGCCGGGATAATCGCGGTAGAGCTGGTCGTGAAATGGCGTGCGCGCGAGCAAGGTGGCGTCCCCATTTTCCTCGCGCTTTTCTTTCCCGCCGGGATTGATGCCCCAGCCGTCCCGAACGATGAGCATGACCGGGCCCGCCATACAGGCGCAGTCTGCCGACGATTCTTAAGATCGACAAGCGGTTCTTTCGTTGACAACTCGAAGACCGCGCATCTACATCGCCCTCGTGAAATGGCGCAACCAATTGCTGGCGCTTTTTTGTCTCTTCGTCTTTGCCGGCCTCGGTATCCTCTATTTTCAGCATTGGGTGGTTCAAAAACCGTTCGGAATAATTCTGTTTATCGGAGAAGGGCTTGCGCCCGGGCGTCTCGCCGCTACCCGGCTTTACATCGGTGGGGCCGACGCGCACCTCGCCGTCGACTCGATGGGCCATCTCGCTTTGATCACTAACCACTCGAAGGATTTCGCAGTTTCAGATCAGGCGGCGGCCGCAACAGCCATGGCGACAGGTGTAAAAGTAAATAACCGAACAATTGCCATGGACGCGAACGGCAAACCCCTCACGAGCATTATCGAGCTAGCGCGTCAGCGCGGACGCGCGACGGGTTTAGTGACAAATGGAAAATTAACGGACGCAACTTGTGCCGCGTTTTATGCGCACGCCGGCAATCCAAACAACGTCGATGACATCGCCCTACAGTTTGTCGAAGGCGCAAAGATCGACATCGCGCTGAGCGGCGGCGCCGCCGTGTTTCTCGCAGAAGCAAAAGGCGGGCAGAGGCAAGACGGCCGGGACCTTCTGCTAGAATTGCGTCGCAGCGGTTCCGATGTTGTTCGCACGCGCGCTGAATTGGAAGCGATCCCCGCCTGGCGCCGCCCAAAGCTTCTCGGTGTCTTTGGCCCCGCCGAACTCGCGTTTGCGAATCAACTCGAGGAGTGGACCGAGCAACCCAGTTTGTCGGATATGGTGCGGCGCACGATCGAATTACTGCAATACAATGCGCGGGGTTACTTGCTTGTGGTCGATGCGGGACTGATGCGCAAGGCGGCCGAAAGTAACAGCGCCGAAAGAACCCTGGGCGAAACCGCTGAACTGGATCGTGCGATTTCAGTGGCGCGCCGCTACGCCGGAGAAAAGTCGACAGTTGTCGTTTGCGGCGACGTCGGGATCGGCGGTTTGAACCTGAATGGATTTCCATTTCGAAAAGACAGCGGGATTGCTCTGCTCGGACTTAATTCCGCTGGACAACCATGGATCACATGGGCCACTGGGCCCAACGGCACGCGATCGTACGGTGCGGTGGCCAAAATGCCCGGCGCAGGCAGCACGGCCACGCCGAATGAGAATCAAGAATCAGGATTGGGAAATTCAGAGCCAGCCGCGTTCTACACAAAATCCGCTCTCAACACAGTGGACGATGTTGTCGCCTTTGGAACCGGTCCCGGCACCGAAGCACTGCATGGCTGCATCGACAACACGCAAATTTTTAAAATGATTCGCGACGAGCTGTGATTATTTTTCGCTCGTTTCCAAAAGTTTGATCGACAATCAGGGACGATATTACTGAAAACCAAAAGCCCGTCGATCGGTTTACGCCGAAGGACGGGCTTTTTTAGTGAAGAATTTCTGTTACTCGCTGACCGGGACGATCAGAGGCACAAAGACAAACGGCGGTGGATCGGGAAGAGTCGGAGGAGGACCTTCCGCGGGCGCCTCCGCAACTTCTTTCGATTCCTTGCCTCCGCCAAAATCTTTCGCGTCCTTGCCGTCAGTCGAACCTTCGCTGCCGCCGGCCAAATTCGTGTTGGCAACTATTAAGCTCGGCATTGGAGTAGAATAAACGCCGAGGTCAGCGATCCGGCCGGATTTGGCGACGTTGAAAGTAAACTTCACATACTTTGCTTCCGTTGGACCGAGCTTTATCTTCGTAACCTTTGGGGTCAGAGATTGCTTCGCGATTTGATGCCATTGCGGACTGCTGACGAACAATTTCGAATTAGAAATTGCAATAGTTACTGTGCCGGCTGCGCCGTTGTTCAAGAACGACACGATGTCGATGTTCTCGATTTTGGAAAGCGAAAGCACCACCTCTGTCCGCCCGTCCGGCAGAGCGTAGCCAACGGTCGGCCGGTCGGAGATCAGCGCCGTTTGTGCGATGTTGTCCTCCAATTTGGAACTCACCTGCAAGCTGCTGATCGGATTGCTTTGCCGAAACGCTTCGACTCTGGCGCCCAGGCGAAAGCGAGCGACGTTCTTGGCGTAAGCAGGCGATTGCTCGACGGTTGATGGCAGGACCTGGGCCAAGACTGGCAACGCGCCAGCGAGGACAAGACAGCAAGTTAAGGTGACGGTACGGGAAAAGTGAAAGATATTTGCGCTCATAATTTCCATAGCTACAAAAACGATGATATCCGGTCGCCACCCACTTGGCAATATAAATTTTGCGCCCCTGTGAACTTTTTCGTGTCGCCTCTCCGGCTTGGGGGTGCGCGACCCTCGAAAAAGACGTAACTCTGAAAACGCCGCCGATCGCTCTTGCCTAGGCGGTTGTAGATCTTTGAAGGCCTGCGCCGGGTAAAGACCCGGCCTTACAAGTTGCTTGCGACTTTCTGACCGGCTTGCAGATGACTTTTTGCGTAGAGCGTCGCCGTCGCGGCGCGATACTTTCGGGCGCCAGCGTAAGCGTAAAGCGGGATGTAAGAAGTATTCCCTAACCTATCTGCCCGACAGGCCGTCCAGTTTATCGTCGGGTCCAAAACGTAGGTACCACCGGCCGTCGTCCACTCTAGCCAGGCATGCGTTTTTCGACTGGTCGCCATGCGCTTACCAATGACCAGCCGCAGATCTTCCGCTCCGCGTGAGTGCATCATTTCGTAAAGTGCCACGGCTTTGCCTTTGCAGTCCGCCGCGGCTCCCGTTTGAACTTCCGCCGGAGTTTTCCATTCCATCGAGAAGCCGTAGGGAATACTGCGGAGGTCGCCCATCCAATGGTTGACCAAAGCCATTGAGACGTCTTGCTTACTGGCTGCACTCCCGGAAAAAAGGACCGGTCGAATTCTCGTCATTTGCCGGTCGTAAGGGGTCGTGGGAACGTTGACGTAAAAGGGATTGGCGAAACAAGAGACGGAGGAAAGGCAAATCAAGCCGGCGATAATGAGCCAGATTTTCCGCGACGTATAAGGCTGCATACTTATTGTAACCATAGTAATTATGGTTTCCATAAGCACCCGCTATGCCAACCAGGCGGACCTGATTCGGGGTTTTTGCTGGCGACACTTGGCCCAGCTCGCCGAGGCCAAGCAAGGCGGACGAGGCGGACGGGCCAATTACGGAAATTGCCGGTTCGCCTCAAATCTGGCAAAATCAGCCGGACTTAATTTCCGCCTTCACAAGGCTAAGTCGCCCACTACGTTTTCAGTGAGAAATAAGATCGACATCTACTACAAATCCTCACGTATTCTTTGTTGGATCTTGTTCGCAATGGTGCTGACCGTTGTGACCTTGATTCGTCTTCGGTTCCTCGGATTTCCGCTCGAGCGCGACGAAGGCGAATATGCGTATATCGGGCAATTGATGCTGCAAGGCATTCCGCCTTACAAGCTGGCTTATACCATGAAATTCCCGGGGACCGCTGCGGCCTACGCAATATTCATGTCGATCTTTGGGCAGACGGTGGCCGGAGTGCACCTTGGCTTGCTCATCGTAAACTTGATCACGGTTGCCTTGTTGTTCTTCCTGGGACGACGGCTACTGAACGAGATCGGTGGAATCGTGGCCGCGGCGACATATGCGGTTCTTTCCATGATGCCGTACGTGCTGGGACTCGCGGCACATGCAACGCACTTCGTCGTCGCACCGGTGATTGGCGGCGCTCTTCTTTTAGTTCGTCCGTTAGATCGACAATCAACAAAAGCGCTTTTCGCCAGCGGAGCGCTTTTTGGAGTTGCCCTCCTGATGAAGCAGCCTGGGTTTCTATTCATTCTGTTCGGCGCCGCTTATCTTTTTTGCCATGATTGGCGGGCGGAGCTGGGTTCACGACAGATTGTTTTCCGGAATATCATTTTCTTTTGCGGCGCATTGCTTCCGCTCGCAGTCACGTGTGTTCTCTTATGGTTAGCCGGCGTGTTCGGGAAATTTTGGTTTTGGATCGTGGAATACGCGCAGCAATACAACAGTCAGGTTTCCGTCGCCCAAGGGCTCCAAATCTTTGTCGAATGGGTGCCAAGCGTGATGGGAGCGGCGTGGCCTGTCTGGGTGATTGCACTAGCGGGTCTAATCGGTAGCACGCTAGATAAAAGAAGCCGCGCTTCTGGCGGTTTCCTCGTCGGGTTACTCTTCTTTTCCCTGATCGCGCTTTCCCTGGGATTTCATTTCCGCCAGCATTATTTTGTCCTGCTCCTGCCGGCAATTTCTTTGATGGCGGGCGCCGCAGTGGTACATGCCGTAAACTTTCTCGCCTCGCGTTCGCGCGTGCCTCGCTTTGTCCCGATTCTATTATTCGGGATTGCTCTCGGTTGGCCTATTTGGACGGAACGAGATTTCTTCTATCCAGGTTCGCTCGTCGAATCGATGCGCATGGCATACGGAACAAATCCTCTCCGGGAATCCGTCAAAATCGGAGGATACTTGCGCACGCAAACCACAGAAAGCGACACCATCGCTGTACTGGGCTCCGAACCCCAGATTTACTTTTATGCGCAGCGCCGCTCCGCAACGGGCTACATCTACACCTACGGACTGATGGAACCGCAGCGATTCGCGCATCAAATGCAGCTTGAGATGATTCACGAAATTGAAGCTGCCCGTCCGAAATATCTTGTGCTGGTCGTGCTGAACAAGTCGTGGTTGACCGGTCGCGATTCCGAACCGTTAATTTTCAAGTGGGCGGATGAATACTGCGACCAAAACTACGAGGAGGTCGGCTTGGTAAACATTTCTGAACAGGGGACCGACTACTATTTTTCCCAGGTTCCCCCGGGGGTAAAGCCGACCGTTGAGCACATTTCGATTTATAAACGTAAAATTTAATTCCTTTTTACAAAACTGATCGATGGACAGCGTTTAATTCCGCTATAGGAACTCGATTCCTTTGGCACGAATGCACTCAAAATTCACGATACGCTGAACCAGCCTGGTAAAGCGCCATCTCGCGACGAAGCTGATCGGCCAAAGCGGAGTCGCCTCGTTTCAAGGCCAATTGCAGAGCGCGTTGAGCGATTTCAATCGCTCTGTCGAACTGCCCGTTTTCGGCATACGCGGCCGCTAGCACATGAAGCGTTATCGCGTCTTTGCCACCGAAGGAACGACTCGCCGCTTTTGCGAGTTCGACCGCTCGCACTCCGTTGCGAAGCGAGCGCTCGGAAGCAATAGCGAGTCCCCAAGCCAGATCGGCCTGAGCGATTGGCGAATGAGGCGATATCTTCAAGGCTTCTTCATAGTGGGCGACCGCCCGCCGTTCGTCCTTGTTTTGTAAAAAGACATTTCCAAGTTGAACGTGGGCTTCCGCCAAGTTGGGTTGTAGCTCGAGCGCCTTTTGATAATGCATGACCGCTTTCGCTGCTTCGCCCTTCACCAGCATCGCGTTGCCTAGATTGTAATAGGCAGTGCTGTCGTCGGGACGGAATTCCAACGCCTTTGAGTAATGCGCGATCGCTTCATCGACATTCTGCCCTGTGAGCAGCGCATTGCCGAGCGCGACATGGGCGTCGGCATCGTTCGGCTGCAATCTCAGCGCCTCCTCACATTGGGCGATAGCTTCGGCAACTTTTCCCTTTTGAAGCAGAGCGTTGCCTAAATTGTAGTGGGCTTGCGCGTAGTCGGAATGCAATTGAAGCGACTTATCGTATTGCGAAATCGCTTCATCGACTTCGCCTCTCTCAACCAGCGCAATGCCCAGATTATTGTAGGCCATCCAGCAGCCAGGGTTTCTCGCGATCGTTGTTCGCCAAAGCGTCTCGATATCGCGGTAGGTCGCACTTTGCCGGTACGTGAGGAGACTCAGTGCAACGACGAGCGCAATGCCCAAAGTCCAGAGCATTTGCCGACCATACTTCGTCCAGCCTTCCAGTCTCACGATGCCTGCCGAAACCAACGCAATCGGCCCGATGCTCGCGAGATATTGATAATGGTCAGCTACAAATGTATAGCGGAAAGTGTAGAGCATGATGAAGCCGAGTAGCGGACTCAAGGTCGCGACAAAAAAGAGCCCCGCGACTTCAACGCTTCGGCCGAAGAAGCGTCGCGCGAAATAGATCGCCCCACATAGCCCGCCGATCGCGAGCAACCACAGATACGAAAGCGGATCCCGCGCATGAACGCTCCATTGCGGGTAAATAAACGCGAGATTCGATGGCCAAAAGAGTTTGCTTAAGTAAAACCAAAAAGCATGACTCGCCACAAGCAGGCGCTCGAGTGGGTTGAGCGCAAAAAGCGCTCCCCGCGTGCCTTGATGATATCGCTCCCACCACACTGCGATTAAACCCATGCCCAACCCGAGCAGAAGAAAGGGAATAATTTGTAGAAAGCGCTTCCAGGTAATCGGGATTTTTTTTAACCATAAAACTAAAAGCAACGCCGCCGGCAACGTGCATGCCGTCGTCTTTGCGGAAAGCGCCATCAAATACAAAATCAGACCTGCAGCATAAAAAACCCAGCGCCGCGTCGTTCGTAGATCGACATATTCCACCCAGGCGAGCAGCGTCAGCAAAAAGAACACTCCCATCAGAACGTTTTTTCGCTCAGTAATCCATGCCACCGATTCAACTTGCACAGGATGCAACGCAAAAATTGCGGCCGCGAGCCACGCGCCCGGTACCTTTAAGCGCACGAGCAAACGCCACACGAGCAAGGCATTCGCGACGTGCAGCAATAGGTTCACCCAGTGGTACCCGGTCGGGTTAAGGTCCCAGAGCCCGCGTTCGATCCGGAACGTGGTGTAAACGAGCGGAAAATATTGCGAAGGCGAATCCAACGAAAACCATATCCGCCCCAATCCGTCGCTCGTCGTGAGCAGCGGATTCTTGGTCACATAAGCATCGTCGTCCCAAATAAAACCGCCGTTCCACGCCGGGCGATAGACCAAAATCGTTAAGACGCAGAGGATCAACGCAAGTAAACCCACGCGAACAGGCGACGAGCGAATAGAGCGATCCATCAGATACGACATTATCGGCTTAGAAGATTTGCACAGCCGTTTTACGCGGACCGCGCTTTCATTCAAACTGATTGATAGTCGCAACGATCATCTCCACGTCTTCCTCACGAAGCTGCGGATGGCATGGAAGGGAAAGACATTGCTGGGCATGAGATTCGGCGTTGGCAAGACCGCGCGGATCGGTGCGAACGCTTTTGCAACAACCCTGACGATGAGCAGGAATCGGATAATGAATCAATGTTTCGGTCCCATGTTCCCTTAAGAAATGCGCCAACCGATTTCGCTCCGCACATCGAACAACAAACAAATGGTAAACGTGATTTTCGTCTTCAACGGGCGGTGAGAGTAACTCAGTCTTTACATTGTCGATCTTGTCGAAATATTTTTGCGCAATCTCCCGCCGCCGAGCATTGAAGCGCTCCAACCAATTCAGGCGCGTCGATAGAATCGCCGCCTGCACTTCATCAAGACGGCTGTTCAAGCCTGTTTCCGGATGTTCGTATCGTTTGGTAGTCCCGTAATTTCGCAGCGATTTCGTTCGAATGCTGATTTCCTCCGAATTGGTGATGAGCGCACCTGCGTCGCCTTTAGCACCGAGATTTTTGGTGGGATAAAAACTAAATGCACCCCATGTTCCGGCAGTGCCGGCGTGTTGTCCGCCCGAAACAGCTCCGTGCGCATGCGCGCAATCCTCAAGGAGGTGAATCTTGGTTTTCTTACAAAGCGCTATCCAAGGCTCCATGTCGCGGACCTGGCCGTACAGATGCACCAGCAAAACCGCTTTTGTTTGCGGAGTTAAACATCGCTCCACGCTCATGGGGTCGAGCAGCGCTGTCGCCAGATCAATATCCGCGAGAACCGGCGTTGCCCCGGCGTGCATGATGGCGACGACCGTAGCGATTGCCGTCATCGGCGTCGTGATGACTTCGTCGCCAGGACCAATGTTCAGCGCGCGCAAGCCCAGTTCGATTGCTTCCATCCCGTTGGCTACGCCGGCGCAGAATTTCGCGCCGCAAAATTTCGCCCATGCTTCTTCGAATCGCTGGACCTCGTTTCCAAGGATGAACTGACCTGAGCAAAAAACGCGCTCCGCTGCCGCCAATTCCTGCCGTCGCAATTCGTCGGGCTCGGATTTGAAATCGTTCATCAGGATCATGGCGTGGAATCCCAG
>WNFR01002294.1_pt1 | contig 23372 bp, 22 predicted proteins | sample 5400221 | NCBI WGS metagenome assembly WNFR01 (sample SAMN13153357, study PRJNA577476) | soil metagenome | isolation source: 40 cm soil under Madrone tree | place: USA:California | collected 2016-06-14 | reverse complement strand
AGCTGTAATTGATAACCGCCTTGTTGGTCAAATTGGTGGCCCAAAGGCGCACATAGTAGTGCTCGTCGGTAGACTCCCAGCGGACCGACGCGTTGATACGCGAGAACGCGGGCTGCTTGAGTAGGTTGTCCGGCTCGAAGTACAAGCCAGAGTTGTACTCGTAAGTAGCATCCAAGTGCAGGCTCGAACCGTTGGCAAGCGGGATCCTATAATCCGGTGTCAGATTCGCACTGAAATGTGGCGACTTCGGGATGTCGTTGCCGCTGGCGTCGCCCGGAAAGGTCGGAATTCCTCCACCGGGGCTGCCGAATGGCGCGTTAGTGAAGTCCAGGAACCTCGCATGCAGATATGCGGCGCTGCCGGTGATCTTGAAGCTGTCGGTAAATACCGCCTCGAAGTCGCTGTCGATACCATAGATGCGCGCGGAGGCGCCGTTGATGATGCCGGTGTTGGCGACACCGACCTTCTGGATCTGGATGTTCTTGTACTCGTAGTCGAAGGCCGCGACATTCAGGCGCAAGCGACGGTCCAGTAAGTCATTCTTCATGCCGACCTCGTAGGCCTTGACAGATTCCGGCAGGAACGCGGGTTGCGTGGTGAATTGCGTGTTGAAACCGCCGCTCTTGAAGCCGGTGTTGAACGACACGTACGTGAGTACTTCCGGCGAGAAACGGTGGTCCAGCGCGATGCGGTAGGTCGGCTTGTTGAACTGGAGCGAGGCGGGCGTCGTAACGCCCAGCGACACCGGCGTGGTGCTGCCGGCGGTGTAGCCATCGGTAAAGCCACTGATGTCGCGCTTCTCACGTGTGTAGCGAGCGCCCACCGTCAGATTCGTCGCCTCGACGATTTCGTAAGTACCCTGCGCGAACGCAGCCTGCGATTCGGTGATCTGCTTGCCGTAAGGTGCGACGTAGACAAACGGCCCGAACAGCCCGTCGTTAGAGTAGACGCCCGCGGGGTCGTAGGAACCGTCGGCGTGGAAAACATACAGGCCGGCCTGCCAGTTGAACTTCCCGCCGACCTTGGAGGAGAGCGTCAATTCCTCGCTGAACTGATTCTCCAGATCCAGCAAATCGCCGGTCAGGTGTGGTGCCGGCGTAAAGTCGACGTCCCAGTACAGCGAGGTCGAGGAGTTTCGATAGGCTGTCAGGCTCGTCACGTTCAGCGCGTCGAATTGATGCTCGACTTTCAAACTTGCCCCGTAGTTCCGGTTCCGAAACAGCGGATTGGCGTCGGCATACATGTCCCATGGACCCTGCGCAGGTTGTGTTCCCGTGTAGTAGCTGGGGTTGGCGATTGTCCACGGGGCCAGCTTCTGGCCGTTCATCGAGTTGTTGATGTTGCTGTAGTCGCCGATGAAAGTGATCTTGTCGACGTCAGTCGGTGTGTACACCCACTTGGAGCGCACCGTCACGTCGTGGTTGTCCTTGAACACGTCGGCGCCGGTGTAGAGATTTCTGCCCCAGCCCTGCCCCTGCGTGCCGGCATTGATCGACAGGTCCGCGGCGAGATTGCTGCTGATGCCGCCGGAGACGAACACCTTGCCCTTGATCGTCTGGTAGTTGCCGTACGTCAACTCGCCGAGCGAGCGAAATTGTTGGGTCGGGTCCTTAGTAATAATCTGGATTAGGCCACCGGTCGCATTGCGGCCAAACAATGTGCCCTGCGGGCCTTTGAGCACCTCGATGTGGTCGATGTTCGCGAAGTCGTAAAACGTGGGTGACACGGTCGACGCATAGTAGACACCGTCCAGGTAGAAGGACACCGGCAGCTCGATTCCAGGCCCGATGCCTGTACTGCCGACGCCACGCAGGTAGACGAACGAAAAGCCGACCGCGTTGCCGATGCTCAGGGTGGGCACGATCTGCCCGAGGTCGAGGAACCTGGTGATACCGGCATCCGACAGTTCGTTACCGCTGATCGCGGTGACCGACAGCGGCACGTCCTGCAGCCGCTCCGAGCGTTTCTGTGCATTGACCACGATCTCTTCCAAAGCGCCGGGCGCCGCGGCAGGCGCCGGCTCATCAGCCGCCCTTGCAGCGATTGACGCACCGGACCCGGCATAGATCCCCATAAGGCTCAGCAGTAGTCGACATTTTTTCATTCTCACTGTTACCCCCCATATCGCCGCTTTAGGTCGTCTGCGAGCCAGCTCGCCGGATGAGACACCCGTCGGTCCATCGCATTAGGTTGAAATATGCTTTGCAGGGTAACCTCGCGAGACACCTGGCTCCTATGCGACTCTACGCACGATTTTCGATCTGAAAGCGCACATTCGATGCTGACAAACAACGGAATTGCCTGCCGCTCGTTTGAAACAACGCCGTCGATCAGTACTGTCCGGTTGACTTGAGCACGATTGTCGAAAAGGCCAATGATGACAAGCAGTTATAGATGAAACAGGGTGTCCACGATTTGAACGCGGAATTGCCGAATTCGGTAGCGTGCAAGCCTTTACCGGCGGCACCCACCGATGAATCTCGGCAAGATCCTGTTCGCGCAAGTGATGGACTTCTTGCCGAGGAAGACTTTCCACCGCATCGCTCACCTGCACCATGGGGACCACCGGATGCGAACGTTGTCGTGTGTCGAAACAGTTTCGCGCGATGGCGTTTTCACAGCTGACTTACCGCGAGAGCTTGCGCGACATCGAAGCATGTCTGAGTGCGCAGGCGAGCAAGCTCTACCATATGGGACTGACGCAGCCTGTGGCTCGATCGACCTTGGCCGACGCCAACGAGCGGCGCGACTGGCGCATCTACGCCGAGTTCGCCCAGCGCCTGATTGTCAGAGCACGCGCCTTGTACGCGGCGGACAGTTTTGGGGTCGAACTGGCGCACACCGTTTACGCTCTCGATGCCACGACAATCGATTTGTGTCTGTCGGTGTTCCCCTGGGCCAAATTTCGCACCGCCAAAGCGGCGGTGAAGCTGCATACGCTGCTGGATCTGCGCGGCTCTATTCCCAGCTTTATTCACATCTCCGACGGCAAACTCCACGAAGTCAATGTGCTCGACCTGCTGCTGCCCGAAGCGGGAGCTTCTTAACGTCATGGATCGTGGGTACCACGATCTCGCTCGTCTGTATGCGCTGGGCCAAGCTGGCAGCTATTTTGTCACTCGCGCCAAACACAACATGGCGGTCGCGACCCCGAGTCGCACAAGAGTTTCGTCTTCCTGACCAACCACCGCGAACTGCCGGCGTTGACAATCTGCGCGCTGTAAAATGAGTCGCTGGCAGGTGGAACTGTTTTTCAAGTGGATCAAGCAGCATCTGCGAATCAAACGCTTCTACGGCACCTCCGAGAACGCGGTCAAAACCCAATTGTGGATTGCTGTCAGCGTGTACGTGCTGGTGGCCATCATCAAGAAGGAACTGAAATTGAACGCTTCGTTGCATACCCTACTACAGCTATTGTCGGTGACGCTCCTTAACCGGACGCTACTGGCCGCCGTCGATATACCTTGAACGCAGCCCTGCCCGAGATTTTCCAGTCAGCTGCGCCAATGTTGCTCGAGGTCTGCGTCAAATGAAGGAACGCACCGGATCGGTTCCATCCCAGCCGATGGTGGCACGATAAAACTTGCTGAACACAGGCTCGAATCCACCTCCGAGTTCGATGAGTTCGACGTAGCCCGGCAGCTCGGCGGTGGTATCCATATAGGCCACGTGGCCGCCGCTCGGCACCCCGGCGTGAAACACCAGATCGTGCCCCGCCGCTTGAAATCGCTCAATGTCGCGCTCGAAATTTGAGGTCGCACGGCCCCAGTGATGAAAGCCGTAGCCGCGGCGTGCGATCCATTCCTGATAAACCGAGGGCGCATCATCGTTGGGCTGGATGAGTTCGATGTTCATGTGACCCGCGAAGCTCATCGCGAGCGACACATCCGCGGTAGAGTCGCGGCCGCGATACTTCGGATCAGTACCGGTGAAGTGATCGAGCAGGAACCATGGCCCAACCTTGAGTTTGTCGATCCATGACGTCATGGCGACGCGAATGTCGGGAACAAGATAGCTGACTTGAATGACGCCGTCGTCGGGTTGACCAAAACCTACGAGTCCCATCGATTTACCTCCCCCATTTCAATCGGCGACACCGAGCGCCCAGCCACCGTCCATCAAGATTTGCTGGCCGGCGATACCAGAAATAGTGCCAAGCGCTTGATGTCGTCGCGAAGCCCACGCGATGAATGGGAATGACTTTGCTCATTTCTTGAACTTGCCGCTGCTTCGCTACCGGCGCCACCGAGTGCATGAGGTGGGCGGCGCCAGCCTTGGCCGCCGTAGGCAGCGCCGATCGCCGGTTCGCACTAATGCGCCGCAACCGAAGTCGTGACTATCATGCGGCACGACCGTTGTAGGCGCAAGAGCCGAGCGCCTGCGTGCAGCGTTGTGAAGATGCCGTTCATGTTGATGTCGATCACGCGGTTCCAGCGCTCATTCGTGTAATACTCCAAAGCGCCCTCTGCCTTGCGCGGCCGCTGCGTCCAAGCAGGCCAGACCCTATTTCGTCCGCCACGCACCGAAATAGTTTCGAAGCTACGAATGTGCGCTTTCAGATCGAAAATCGTGCGTAGAGTCGCATAGGAGCCAGGTGGCCCGCCAGGTTATCCTTCAAGAACTTTCGACTCAATGGATGGGACAACGGTAGCGCAGAAGTCGGTTTGGCAGGTGGAGACGGGGGGATTTTCCAATGGGGGTACTCTGGCGACGGCCGGCAATCTGGTGTTTCAGGGTCTCGCCGATGGGTACTTTCACGCGTATTCGACAGATGAAGGCAGGAACCTTTGGAATTTCAATGCCCGCGTCGTCTTAACCGTGTCTCGATCACGTATAGCGTTGAGGGCAAGCAATACGTGACCATTCTATCAGGTCCGCTGAATGGCACGGCCGGTGGATTCGGATCGCTACCGACGCAATGGCGCTGGGACCCCCGGGTACACCCGAAGCGACTACTGACCTTAATGTTAGACGGCGGGCCACGCGTTCCGCAGACACCGCCGCCTCGATTCGCAAAGCCGTTATTCGTATGCGCACCCTTACAGTATCGGTCGCTACTCAGTGTCAAAGGGATCAAATGAGCTTGCAAGCACCCAACGCAGAACGTCAAATCTGGATCTACACTCAGATGCTGCGCATCCGCGAGTTCGAAGAACGTGTGAAGCGTACCTTCACCGAGCATCCCGGTGTGATCCGGGGCCATACACACCTCGGCGATGGCACCGAGGCGTCGATCGTCGGCTCGCTGTGCCACTTCCGCGCCGGGGATGCGGCGCTCGCCACCTATCGCTGCCACGGATATCCGCTGGTTCTCGGTAGCGACCCGAAGGCCATGATGGCCGAGATTTACGGTCGTGTGGACGGCCTGTGCAAGGGTCTGGCGGGTCGATGCATCTCACCGATGTGAAGCGCGGTTTCCTTGGCACCTCCGGGATAGTGGGCGCCGGGATTCCCCACGCGGCGGGCGCTGCCTGGGCAGCACAGATCCGCAAGAAAGCTGAAGTCGTGTACTGTTTCTTCGGCGACGGTGCTTCGAAGCAGGGTGCATTCCACGAGACGCTCAATATTGCCTCTCTGTGGAAGCTGCCGGTGATCTTCGTGATGGAGAACAATGGCTATAACGCCATGACGACCTCCGAACAGGAGGACGCGAACGCGGCGAACGGCGAGCCGCTCGCCGTCAAAGCCAAAGCGTACTCGATGCCGGGGATCACGGTCGATGGGGCCGATCCATTGACCGTGTACGCCGCCGTCGGCGCGGCAGTCGAGCGCGCGCGCGCTGGCGCCGGTCCGACGCTGGTCGAATCAAAGGTTTACCGGCTGTCGGCACACGGCAACATCATCGCCCCACCCGGCGTGCCCCTGCACTATCCGGAGCACGAGGCGATCACCGTGTTCGGCAAGCGCGAGGAGTACGAGGCGGCGCTGCGCGGCGACCCCGTGCCGCGCTTTCGCGCCACCTTAATCAAGGCTGGCGTGCTGAGCACCGCCAGAGCCAACGAACTCGGCGAACAAGTCGTGAACGAAATGGATGCGGCAGTCAACTTCGCCATCAAAAGCCCCTACCCCAAGCTCGAGTCTGCACTCGACAACGTCTACGCCTAAACCGGAGCGACACCCATGGCACAGCTTCCCTTTGTCGCCGCCATCGATGCCGGCATTCATCAGGAAATGCGGCGCGACCCAAGCGTCCTCTACTTTGGCCAGAACTTGGCAACCACCGAGAACCACGAGTTTGTCGCCGCCTACGGGCACGACCGCGTCCGCGTCACGCCCATTTCCGAGACCGCAGAGATCGGTATGGCGATCGGCGCGGCAATGGCGGGCTTTCGCCCGGTGGTTGAGCTCTACATGGCGGAGTTCATGCTTGTCGCCATGGATCAAGTCGTCAACGAAGCGCCCCGCTTCAGGTATATGTCGGGCGGACAGGTAAAAGTGCCCCTCGTGCTCAAGGCGGGGTTCGGCTTCGCCTGCGGCTGGGCCGGTCAGCACACCGGGTCGCTGACCTCGCTGTTCATGGGCGTCCCGGGTCTCAAGGTCGTCGTACCATCGACCGCGGCAGACGCGAAGGGACTCATGGCCACTGCAATCCGCGATGACAATCCGGTGGTCTTCCTGCACCACTATCTGCTCACGCTCGAACCGGGCGAGGTGCCGGACGGCGAGTATCTGGTGCCGTTTGGCAGAGCCGAGATTCGCCGCGCGGGCGGCGACGTCACCATCGTTGCGACCGGCTGGATGGTGTCACGCTCGATTGCTGCGGCCGAGACGCTCGCCAAAGAAGGGATCCAGGCGGAAGTGATCGATCCGCGCACGGTTGCGCCGCTCGATCTGGAGACGATACTCAAGTCGGTCGCCAAGACTGGGCGCCTGGTGCTCGTCGATCAGGCGCCGCGCCACGCAACGGTGACCGGTATTATTGCGGGCGATGTCGCCGAGCATGGATTCTCGTCGCTCAAAGCGCCGATCGTGCAGGTCACCGCGCGCGACGCGCCGGTTCCCTACAGCGAGCCGCTTGAGACCTATGTAATCCCGGACGAGGAAAGGATCGTGGCCGCTGTCCGAAAAGTCATGCAGGACCGTCGTTAAGGGGCTTGGCGTCGAAACGATATGACATCGTCGCAAAGGCATCACGTCGTAGCAATCTAGTCCAAGCGCCAGTCGCTACCCTCGAGTAGTTCGACCAGTGCCGCGAGAAATTGCGAGGCGAGACGGCCGTCGGCGACGCGGTGATCAACCGTCAGTGTAAGATCCGACATCGGGCGCACGACGATGGTTCCATCTCTCGCCACGGCACAATTTCGCTGGCGACCGACGGCGAGTATCGCGGATTGTGGTGGATTGATGATGGCCGTGAAGCGGTCCGGCCCATTGGTGCCAAGATTGGAGATGCTGAACGTGGCGCCGTCGACTTCCCCGTGCTTCAGTCGGCCTTTGAGGCCGCGCTCGACGCAGTCCTGGCGGCGGCGCGCAATCTCCGTGAGGCCCAGTTGTTCGACATCATGAATCACCGGTACCAGCAGGCCGTTGTCGACTGCAACCACCAGGCCAATGTGCACGCCGCTCGTCTGCACGATGCGGGCATCGGCCGACTCCGGGTCGCCTGAGAACGTGGCATTCAAAGCAGGAAACTCGATGAGCGCTCGGGCGACAGCTTGCAGCAGGAAATCATTCACGGATAATCTCGGCGCATCGTCCGTAAGCCTCGTGGCGAACTCACGGCGCAAAGCCTGTAGCTCCGTCCAATCCACCGAGCGCGAGACCGTGAACTGCGGAATGATGGCGTTGCTCAAGCTCATGGCGCGCGCCAATGCGCGACGCATGGGGGAAAGAGGCTGCGCCACAGGTCTGGTCAAGCGTGTCACGTCCATGGCTCGTTGCACATCAATCAGCTGAACGCGCCCGGCCGGTCCGCTGCCAGTTATTCCGCCAAGATCGATACCGCGTTGGGCGGCGAGTTTTCGGGCGACGGGAGTACTTCGGATTCGTTCACCGATGCGCGCCGCCATCGCGGTTGCCGGGGTCGGCGTTGCCGTCGAGGGCGTCGTCGCCGCGGTCTCGGGATTGGTCGCACGTGGCATCGCCGCCGTTATCGCTGCAGCCTGCGCCGAGGCAACCTCTATCCAGGCGACCTGGTCGCCGACAGCCGCCTGGCTGTCGACCTGCATCAGGATTTGCGTCAACCGCCCGGTGGCAGCCGCCTCGATTTCAACGACCGACTTTTCGGTTTCCACTTCAAGCAATGGCTCACCCGCGACGACTCTATCGCCGACGTTTTTCAGCCAGCGAACGACCCTGACTTCCTCCATCACCAGACCGACTTTCGGAATTTCCTGCGCAATCAGGGTCAGGGAGGGCGTCGCCGCCGTTATAGCTGCACCCTGCACCTCGGCAGACTCTATCCAGGCGACCTGATCGCCGACAGCCGCCTGGCTGTCGACCTGCATCAGGATTTGCGTCAGCCGCCCGGTGGCGGCCGCCTCGATTTCAACGACCGACTTTTCGGTTTCTACTTCAAGCAGCGGCTCACCCGCAGTCACACGGTCGCCAACTTCCTTGAGCCAGCGGACGACCTTGACTTCCTCCATCACCAGACCGACTTTCGGAATTTCCTGCGCAATTAAAGTCACTGAGGCCACTCCCGTGTTTTACCCAGCCACACCCATGATCCGGCGCACTGCGCGCACGAGATCCACGCGCCCCGGAAGCAGGGCGCGTTCGAGCTCTGGAGCGAAGGGAATCGGTGCGAAGCCGCAGCCCACGCGAAGCACCGGAGCGTCCAGTTCGTCGAAGAGTTCGGCGCCGACGCGCGCCGCGATTTCGGCGCCAACCCCGCCGTTGAGCACCGCCTCGTGCGCAACCAGCACACGATGAGTCTTCAATACGGATGCTGCAATCGTTGCCATATCGAGAGGCACCAGCGTCCTTAAGTCGATGACTTCGACCGAGATTCCCTCGTCCGCCAATATCTGCGCCGCGTCCAGCGCACTTTGCACCATCGCCGAATAAGCGATCACGGTGACATCCGTGCCCGGCTTCGCGATTCGCGCCCTGCCGATCGGCGGCAATTCGGTGCCCTCCGCCAACTCTTCCTTCATCGTGTACAGCCGCTTGTGCTCGATGAACAGCACCGGCTCGCCGAGCCGGATCGCGCTTTTCAGAAGGCCATAAGCCTCTGCGGGCGTCGAAGGCGCGACCACAATGAGTCCCGGTACATGGATGAACCAGGCTTCGAGGCTCTGTGAATGTTGTGCGGCAGCTCCACCCGCGGCCCCCGCCTGCGTGCGCGCCACCAGGGGAACCGACAGCTGGCCGCCCGACATATAGCGGTACTTCGCGGTCTGGTTCACCAGGCAATCCATCGACAGCGTAGCAAAATCGATGAACATGATTTCGAGCACGGGCTTGAGACCACAGAGCGCGGCACCGGTGGCGAGCCCCGTAATGGCCGCTTCGCTGATTGGTGTGTTGCGTACGCGCGTGGTCCCATGTTTCTGCGCCAGGCCACGGGTGACGCCAAACGCGCCGCCCGCCGCGACGTCTTCCCCGAGCAGATGTACTGCAGGATCGCGCGCCAATTCCTCGTCGAGCGCTCGGCGGAGGATCTCGATGAATGTGTGTTGCATGGAATGTCAGCCCGGAATGGCGGCGAGTGCCGGTGCGCGGTACACGTATTCGAGCACGGTGGCCGCATCGGGCCGCGCCGCCGCCACTGCGCGTTCAACGGCCTGCTGCACCTCGCTCCTGGAGCGGTCGCCGATGGCATCGAGTTCTTCCGCGTCGACTCCGCGCTCGATGAGATGGCGCTTCAGACGCTCGATGGGGCATTTCTCGCGAATCGCGGCGAGCTCTTCTTTCGATCGATACTGCTGCGAGTCGCCGACATAGTGTCCCGCCATGCGAAAGGTCATGCACTCGAGCAGATAGGGGCCATCGCCCGCGCGCACGGTCTCGATGGCGTGGCGCGCGGCCGTAAATACCGTCGGCAGATCGTTGCCGTCGACGGTCTTCGTGCCGATGCCATAGGGAGCAGCGAAACTGCTCACCTGCTTGACGTTGGAGTGTTCCTCGCGGCTCGTGAACTCGGCGTAGCCATTGTTCTCACAGACGAACAACACCGGCAGACGCCACAGCGCGGCGAGATTCAGCGTCTCGTGAAACGCCCCGGCGCCCGTGGCACCATCGCCGAAAAAAACTACGCTGATGTTTTGTCTGCCCTGCGCCTGCGCAGCCCACGCGGCGCCCGCGGCGAGCGCGAGATTGCCTGCCACGACACCAGTCGCGCCCAGCACGCCGTTCTCTGCATCGACCAGATGCATCGAACCCCCGCGACCGCCGCACAGGCCGGTCCGGCGGCCCAGAATTTCGGCGAAAGTCGCCTCGATATCGCTGCCCTTCGCGAGCACATGGCCATGCCCGCGATGGCTCGTAAAGAGCACGTCCTCGCGCGCGAGCTGCGTGCAAATGCCGACTGCGACGGCTTCCTGCCCGGTGGACAGGTGCGGGAATCCAGGGATCTCGCCCGCGGCTGCGAGCCGCTGTACATGGCCCTCGAACAAACGTATCCGCCAGAGCGCGCCGTACATCTGCTTCCAGTCAGCCAGCGTTGGTTCAGTCACGCTGCTCTCCGGCCACTTCTTTGGCTTGGCGCGCCGATAGCAGCAACCGCTGCGTTTTGGCAAATGCCTCGGTCGCGGCTGTCTCGAGGTCCCACTTCCTGATGTATTCGTTCAGCACTTCTACGCCGATCGGTCCATCATAGCCTACCGACCAGACGGCCAGCAGGAACCCCGCAATGTCGAACTCCCCGTCGCCAGGCAACAGGCGTCTGTTGACAACGGAATCTTGGAGCTTTAACGGCATGGCCAGACTACCGTCGTTGATTTCCACGCCTATCAAATCACTTGGCGTGAGTTTCCGGACGATCTCGTCGGGGCCAATGCTGGAGCGCTGTAGGTGCAGATTGTCGAGCATGATGCCGCCATTGCGAGCGCCCGATCCGCGGGTGATCGCCAGCACATGATCGAGCGAAGGCGCGCGCGAAAATTGCGGCGGCAGCATTTCGAACAGGACTTGGGTTCCACGCTCGGCAGCTTGACGGCACAGGGGCGCAAACGCCTCCGTCATCTGGGGAACGTCGGCGCAATCATTCCCAAGATCGCCGATCTTTATATGCCGTGCGCGCAAAACCTCGGCCGCGTCCAGAAGGAGGACGCGGACTTCATCCGATGCAGCCCTGCGTGCGTCGGTGTAATACCAGTCCAGCAGCCATTCGACTTCTATATGAATGATGCCATTGGCGTCCAGAATGTGCTTCATATCCTGAAAACTGTATTTTTTCCGGATCTCGAGGATATCCGCGTGCCAAAATCCCATGCCGGCGAATCCAGCTTTCGCCGCGACCTCCACGCGCGTCCGGAAGTCGTGCAGGCAGCGTTGATCGCCGAGTGGATCCGCACCAACCGCGAGCGTCCAGTAGGACCCAAGGATTTCGAGTGGCCTGGTCATGACGGGCTGATACTCCTTTAGGCTAGGCAGCGCTCTGCCGGTAGGTCGTGGGCGGGACTCCAAAATGCTCCCGAAACCGTCTCGTAAAATGGCTCGGTTCGGTGAAACCGCAATTCCACGCCACTTCCGCGATACTGACGCCTGCAAACCGCTTGTCTATAAGTACCCGCTGAGCCCGTTGGAGCCGACAATTCCAGAGTTCCTGCGTGAATGTCGTGCCGGCGGAGGTGAACAGTGCGTGGATGTATCGGCGTGAAACGCGAAGGGTCGATGCAACACCGGCGGGATCCAAGTGCGACTCATGACATCGCTCGCGAAGAGTGCTCCTCACACGTTGAAGCATAGCTCGTTTGCCCGTCCTCATTGCAGGTCCACTAGGCGCCGCCGCAAGAGCCAACAGCACGGCGATCTGCTCCGCAATGAGTGCCGGCGCCAATTCGAGGTTCCCAATCGTGGACGAGCACAAGTTTCCTAATGCAGATGCCAACGTCCCACCCCAGCCCGTTTTACCACTGATGACTTGGGCGACGGCATCTTCGGGTACCGGCAGCCAACCACGAATCCAATTCCGCGGAATCTCCAGAACCAGAGCATCGACACCCTGTGGGAACTGAAAATCAAAACTGGCGACGCAGTCGATCAATACGCAGTCACCGGGTTCTAACGTAAACCTTCTTCCGTATTGCTCGGTGTTTTGCATGCCGCGGCGTATATGAATGAGATGAAACAGTCCGTCCTGCTGACCGCAATCCAGGTGCCGAGTTCGCCACACTCGTTGTTCCGTGACACTGATGAAATTGGCGTTCAAGGGACCAAACGCATGCTTGGCAATCTGCCCAGCGAAACTCGCCGGGAACGAGCTGTCGATGTTGAGTTCCAATAGATTCTTGCAGATTACGTCTTTCCAATAGGACAACGCCTCGGTTGGCGGCACCTGTCTGGTCGACCATGTCGTCTCAAGCTGTTCCATAACTCCCCCAATTTCGCCGCGATGCCAATCGAATGCACTCTGTCAACACTGACTTCTTGGAAATGGCGGCGTAACTCCGGCTAATGTTTCAATGTCATTGAGGCAGAGATGGCCGACCCTGCCTCTCTTGGTCTCGCGGCTGTGTCGCGAGACCAAGAGAGTTTCCGGGTTGTGGCCGCCGAAATACTTCATTTGGGAACCTGCGAGCTGAGCGGCCGATATGCAGTCCGCGCCTCCTTGGAGAACGGCCACGGATGAACGATCGCGCGGATTTCCTTCTGTTGGTGCCGCTCCACCACAGGCCTAATGGAGCCGCCATTCTCCTCGCCCCACAGGATCGAAACGGCAGTTCCGGTCGCGGCCTGAGCGGCCTCAATGACTGCCAACGAGAGCCACCTCTTCTCGTTAACGGTGTAGGCGGGGTACGTGGAGACTCCCACCATATGACCATTGCTCAAAACCTTGTCGAACGGAAGTGTTGCATAGTGCGCGGTGGGCATCTCCATGTACTTTCCACTCGGTCCATCGTGTAGAAGGCTGCCGTAGACAGACAGCACGTCCTCAGAGTTCCACTCAAGGGTTACCTTTTGCCGGTGCGCCTCTCCGCTCAGTCGTTGCAACGCCTCTCGTCCAACGAAGTCGTGATCGAACTTTATGAGTCTGCCGTAGTCGAGATCCCAGGGAGAGAAGTAGTAGTCCTCAATATTGTCAGAGTAATAGCTGCCGCCAAGGGACGCGATAGCCTCAAAACTGTCGGGCTTGAGCCATTCGCGAAACGGCTTCATTCGCTCCCCTGAATATATGGCCGGCATGGGTGATGGAATCCATCCCGATTCAACAGCCACACTCCCGTACGCACGGCCACCGATTTGCTGGAGGCCGAATTCTTGCCCGGCTTCCAATATGGCCGCTTTGATTTCTGGTCCTAGCTCGACGGGGCCCCAGAATTCCAGCCCGGGCGCTCCGCCCATGCCATGCTTCAGCGCGCGCACCGTATGCCCGGCGATCCGCGTACTGCCCATGTTGAAGAATTTGATGTCGGGCAGCGGGCCGCCGTTGAGTATTTCCAGCAACTTAATCGCTTTAGGTCCCTGTATTTCGTAGCGGAAGGTCTTGCGCGCTTTGGGGTTGGATATCGTTCGCTCATCGCGATCTACTTTGACGTTGTATTCCCCCGTCTCCGCGTTGAACTGCACCCAATTGGCCACGGCCGGTCGACCCACCAGACTCACCTGGTCGTCCTCCAAGCCGAACAAAATCATGTCTCCAATGACGTAGCCGTCGTGGTTACACGCTACGAACTGCTTCGCCTTATTGCGCCCGAAGCCATTAAACGCATTGACACCGAGGTGCGAGATAAGGCGCATCACGTCCGGTCCCTGCAGGTACAGGTCTGTCATATGAAAGGACTGATCCATGAGGGCTACGGTTTCGCGCCAGGCCCGTTGCTCATCGCGCCAATTCGAAAACTCAGCCGGTATCGGATACACGTAAGGTCCGGCTTGGGAGTTCCGCAACATCTCGACGGGACTACCCACATGATCTAACTTGTCTTGAAGGGATTTATAGGCCATATGTGCGCGCTTACAGTTGAGGTGTGTTGTCGCTGTGCTCATTCATGTACGCCTTGTCCGCCAGCCGTCGGCGTAGGAATCCCGTGCAACCTCTGAGTACGGCACCGGGCTCACAACCGCGCGAATCGTCGATTGCACATGCGGTTCGACCGTCGGCTTGCGGGTGCCGCCGCCCTCTTCTCCCCAAAGCAAACTGACACTCGTACCGGGCTGAGCGTGCTCCTCATCCACCATCGCGAGCGTGAGCATCTTGCCCTCATTCGAGCTATAGCCAATCCAGGTCGAGATACCCGCCGGTCGGTCCCCGACGAGGACTTGGTCGAACGGGTGCATGGAGTAGACAGCAGAGGGAAATTCAAACGCTTTGGCCCGACTATCCTTATGAAACATCGAGCTCATCACTCGCAATGTGTCCTCGACGTCGAGCGCCAGCGTAACTTTGCGCCGGTGTGGCCCTTTGGCCATGCGCTCAAGCGCGTCGCGACCGATGAAATCGTGATCAAACTTGACGAACGGGCCGTAGCCGAGGTCCCACGGAGTCGTATAGTAGTTTTCGATATTTGGCGAAACGAAGCTGCCACCAATCGAGCAGCTGCCTTCATAGCCATCGGCGGGCAGCCATTCGCGGTATTTCTTCATAGCCGCCCCCGTGTACACGGCGGGCAGGGGCGAGGGGATCCAGCCCGATTCCAGCGTATTGGAGGAGTAGGCGCGCCCCCCCACCAGCCGTAGCCCAAACTCTTCGCCCGCCTCGATCAGTGCTGTTCGTACGGCTTCTCCATCTTCCCAAGAACCAAATACCTCAAACCCGGGTTGGCCAACCATGCCATGGCGCAGAGCTCGGACGACTTTGCCGCCGATCTTGAGCGTGGCCATGTTGAAGAATTTAAGATCAGGTGCCTGGCTGCCGATCGCTTTGCTGATGACCTGCAGCGCATTCGGACCCTGGATCTGAAAGCGGTATGATTTTCGGCGACCGTCGGTGCGGCGCGCGGAACGCTCGTCCAACTCCACCCGCACATCGTAGCCACCGGTCTCGGCATGAAACCGAACCCAGTTAAGCACCGGCGCTCGCCCCACCAGATTGAACTGATTCGCGCCGAGGTAGAAGAGGATCACGTCGCCAATGACATAGCCGTCGTCAGTGCAGGGCACGAACTGCTTCGCTTTGTTGATCGCAAAGCCCTGAAAACTGTTCACTCCGAGATAGGACAGGAGCTTGATCGCGCCCGGCCCTTCCACCAGCAGGTCCGCCATGTGATAGGACTGATTGAAGAGGACACACGTCTTTTGCCAGGCACGCTGTTCATCGCGCCAATTGGTGTATTCCGCGGGAACGCCGGGATAGACGTTCGGACCGACCTGCTGGTTTCGCAGAAACTCAGTGACGTTTCCGACAGATTGAAGCAAGTTTTCGAGGCTGGCCTGGCTTTTCATTCTCGACTCCCCGTAACCGTTGGTGGTCAGAACCAAATTCGCGCCCCCGCTGATCCTGCGGGTGGTCGGACTTCAACCCTTGTCCTGGCGGGTTTCTTACCCAGCACAAAGATCTCGCGTCGCAGCATTGGATCCACTACAATTTGCCATATCGTTAACTTGACGGAATTTGGATTATATTGGATCCTGTATATGTGTCAATAGCGATTTTTGAACGATTTACGACTCGTATTGGATCCATTTATTTATCGCGAGAATATATTGTGTCCAATGTGGAATCCGATGGGATCGGCGATGCAGGCCACTATTCGGTAGCGACACCGCCAAAGTAGGCGCAAATTTTCAAGCGTGGAGCGGAAGCAGTATGAAGTTTGCATTAACCGTGTCTTGCAAGGATCGACCAGGTCTGGTCGCCGCTTTGACCGGATGTCTATTCGAGAATGGCGGCAATATTCTCGAAGCGGAACAATATAACGATCAGGAAAGTGGTCAGTTCTTTATGCGAGTGCTATTCGAGACTGAACAGCCTCATCCGGTCCTTCAAGCGGCATTCGGAAAGCTCGCCGATAAACTCCAGATGACGTGGCAGCTGAAATCCACCGACCATCGGGCCCGGGTTTTGATGCTCGTTTCGCAGTTCGATCATTGCCTCGGTGATTTGCTATATCGATCACGCGTTGGTGAATTGAATATGCAGGTCGTGGGAATCGTTTCAAACCATCCGCGAGAGGTGATGCGAATCTCGGTGATCGGCGACATCCCATTCCATTATTTGCCCGTGACGAAGGAAACCAAACCGCAGCAGGAGCAGCAAATAAAAGAAGTTATCGAGCGTTCACGAGCAGAACTCGTCGTCCTGGCGCGGTATATGCAGATCCTCTCGGACGACATGGCAAGCCACTTGTCGGGGCGATGCATCAATATTCATCACGCATTTCTCCCGAGCTTCAAAGGCGCCAAACCTTACCACCAGGCGCATCTTCGCGGCGTAAAAATTATCGGTGCCACCGCTCACTACGTAACCGCCGATCTTGATGAGGGACCGATCATTACCCAGGACGTCGAGCACATCACGCATGCAGACACTCCGAACGATCTGGTTCGCAAAGGCAGGAACGTCGAACAACGAGTGCTATCGCGCGCTGTCTCCTACCACTTACAGTCACGTGTCTTGTTGAACGGCAGCAAGACCATCGTCTTTCGCGATTAGCAAGCCATGGATGCAATGCGCGGAACGCGTCTGGGAGTGCCAAGGGCCATCGCCACAAGCTGCCGCCCAGATCGGCGCGACCGCCGTTCTCGCCCGGGGTCCATCGATTTATTTGGTCGCGGCGGCCGCCAATTCAGCCGCCCGTTGTTGCGCACGCCGGGAAAACATACTGAATCGCTGTTGATGCGCGTGCTCGCGAAAGAGAGCCTCTGCGCGTGCCGGGTCGCGCTCTCGGATTGCCTCCACGATTGCATGATGGCAGCCGTGAGAACGAAACAGAAGGTCGAACGCCCTACGATATCCCACTTGATCAAAGACGATCACCGAGGGGGCCACAAAGGGAACGAGATTCAACCGGTCGACAAACATTTTCAGCATCGGGGAATCGCAAGAGACAACGATGATTCTATGAAATTCCCCATTCATCGTCCCATATTGGTGTTCATCTTCGCGATCCAGGTGCCGCTTGTTGAATAGCCGATCGCCCGCTTCGAGGCACGCGTCGAGCGCCGCGAGAGTCTCGGTGCTCGCGCCTTTTTGGGCAAGCAGCCTGCCCGCTTGCCCTTCCAAGAGCGCCCGCAGCTCGAGGGCCTCCCAACTCTCCGTGTCGCTGAATTCCTTGACGGCGTACCCCCGGCGTCCGACCGGCTGCAGGAAACCCTGGGATGCGAGCGTCGGCAAGATGTTTCGAACGGGCGTTCGCGACACGCCGAGCTGGTCAGCGAGCGCTTCCTCCGTCACGCGTTGGCCGGGCGCGAGTTCGCCCGACAGAATCATTTCACGCACGCGATTCAGAGGAACATCGTCTGTATCGTTTTCGCGCCGGGCGGGCGGTATCCATCGAAGCTCATCCAAGGGTTTTTCTTCCATGGGCATCTCGTCATGTCATCCAATTCGGGCACCGATTCAGGCGTCGAGCATCGCTTCTCGAGTATCGGGTAGAGGGATTCTAATCCAAATGGCGCCCCGATTGGCAGCGCGGATGCTGCCCACTTGCTACCCCGCGCAGGTGCAATGCAAATGAACGAGCAGCGCTCGACGCTGGTACTGTTGGCTGGCCTCCTCTGCGATCATGAGATCTGGCAGAGCGTTGCCGACCTATTGGCTGGGATGGCCGACATTCAGATATTTAGCTTTCCAATGTTTTCATCCATTGAAGTCATGGCTGACCATGTTATGGCGTCCGTCAGCGGCCGCTTTGCTCTAGCGGGCCACTCGATGGGCGGACGGGTTGCCTTGGAGATTGTGCGCCGAACACCGCCGCGTATAACGGGCGTTGCGCTGCTCAACACGGGCGTCCACGCGCCGGGAACTCAGGAGCCCGAAACTCGCGGTCGGTTGGTTTCCGTCGCACGAGAGAGCGGAATGGCCCAACTTGCGCGGCAGTGGCTTCCACCCATGATGGCACGATCCGGTCAATCCCGCGGCGATCTACTGACACGACTGACAACAATGGTCGAGAGACAATCCGCAGACAGCTTTGCTGCGCAGACTCATGCCCTGTTAAATCGTCCCAATGCGGCAGGCATTCTGCCGAATATCCGTGTTCCCGTTGTCTTTGTGAGCGCCGATCAGGACACGTGGTCACCCCCACAACAGCACGAGGCCATGCGCCAGCTGTGCCCAGGGGCGGAACTCATTGTAGTTAAGGACGCGGGCCACATGGCGCCCGTGGAACAGCCCGAGGCGGTGGCGGCGGTGCTGCGGGCATGGCTATGGCGCGTGGTGGAGAGGGAGAAATCAATCATGCAACTGAACGACCAGGAAAAGTTACAGATTACAAACAAGTGTACCCAGCAGATATATCGGCTGGCGCGCCTAAATGACGCGAGTGCTTTCGAGGCGGTGAGCGAACTGTTTACCGAGGACGGCGTATTGATACGACCGTCTGATCCGGACCGCCCTATTCACGGTCGCCCGGCTATTCTCGCCGCACTCGCCTCGCGCCCGGCGCGTCCAACCCGCCATGTTCTGAGCAATGTAGAGGTTGTGATCGAGTCGGATATCCGAGTCGTTGTGGTTAGTACGGTCGTCATGTACTCCGGGACGCCGCCGGAAACGCCGGGCACGATTACGTCGATCGCCATCGGCAGTTACACGGATGTCTTGTGCCCGGTGGGAGATAAGTGGCTGATCAAGGAACGTCGAGGAAAAATCGACATGAAAGGTACCATATGAACACCCCGGCTAGCCCCGCCAACAGCCAGATGCCCGAGATGGTAGAACTCGCTGATATTCCCGGCACGATCGTCTTCACGGGCCAAATGGCGCGCAAAGGATTTCAGCTCAATCAATTCTGCATGTCCCTGATGAGCGCCGCCAATCGGGCGCTCTTCAAGGCCGATGAACGTGCCTATTTGGCACACTGGCATCTCACCGAAGCACAAGCGAGCGCTGTGCTTAGCCGCGATTATGCTGCGATGATGACCGAGGGCGGCAATGTGTATTTCCTGGCTAAAATCGGTGCAACAGATGGCCGGTCTTATCAAAGCGTGGCCGCGACAATGTCCGGTCTCAGCCTAGAGCAGTATCGCGCCATGATGTTAGCTGGGGGCCGCAGTCCGATCGGCAACCGCTCCCTACGAGAGTGCCGCTAATGGCTCGCATCACGGCGGGGGTCGGCACCAGCCACACACCGGCAATCGGGGCCGCGATGGACCTCGGAAGGGTCCAAGAGCCGTATTGGCAGCCGTTGTTCGACGGATATCGATGGACGAGACAGTGGATTGTTGAACAAAAGCCTGATGTCGTGATTCTAGTCTTCAACGATCACGCCAGCGCATTCTCGATGGAGGTGATCCCAACGTTCGCGTTAGGTTGCGCCGACCGGTTCGCCATTGCCGACGAAGGGTTCGGCCCTCGACCAGTTCCGGAGATCGAGGGGCATGCTGACCTAGCCTGGCATATTGCTCAAAGCCTCATATTCGATGAATTTGACCTGACCATTGTCAACCGTATGAGCGTTGATCATGGACTGACTGTCCCGATGTCGTTGATGTTCGGCCAACCGGCGAAGTGGCCCGTGCGAGTTATTCCTCTCGCAGTCAATGTACTGCAATACCCGCCCCCCACTGGAAATCGTTGCTTCTCCCTTGGCGAAGCGATTGCCAGAGCTGTGGCGCAATACCCCGACGACTTGAATGTGCAGGTCTGGGGAACCGGCGGCATGAGTCATCAGCTCGGCGGCGCGCGCGTGGGCCTGATCAACTCGTCCTTTGATCAATCCTTTCTCGACCGCCTGACCACGGACTCCGATGCGCTTCGACGCATCCGCCATGTCGAATACGTGCGGGAAGCAGGTACGGAAGGAATTGAGCTGGTCATGTGGCTTGTGATGCGAGGTGCCTTAGGAAAACACGTACGCGAACGTCACCGCTTTTATCATGTTCCGGCGTCCAACACCGCGGTGGGTCATCTCGTGTTGGAGCCCACCAACACTCCCGCAATCTCATCGGCGATCGAGCGGTGACGGCCAAGCTAATCGATGGCAAGGCTCATGCTCGCCGGTTACGCGAAAGTTTCCGCAGCGAGATCACCTCGCTTATTGCCAGTACCGGCGTGACACCGACCTTGGCGGTCGTCCTAATTGGCAATGATGCGCCATCGCGACTCTACGTCTCCAATAAGGCGAAGGCCTGTCGTGATGTGGGTATTCAGTCGATCGTTTTGGAGCGTGATTTGACGACAACACTGGAAGAGCTTATCGCGATCATTGACAATCTCAACAACGATGCGTCGATTCACGGCATTCTAATTCAATTACCGTTACCCCTTCATATTCCCGTGGGGCCCGTGTTAGAGCGGGTGTCAGTCGACAAGGATGTCGATGGTTTTCATTTGTACAATGTCGGCAGCCTTGTCGTCGGCAGAACAGTGTTCTCTCCCTGCACACCCTATGGTGTCGAGAAGCTTTTGGAAGCCGAGGGCATCAAGATCGAGGGGCAAAACGTCGTCGTTGTCGGCGCCAGCAACATCGTAGGTAAACCAACGGCGCTCATGCTGATGCAACGGGACGCTACGGTCTGCATTTGCCACGCGAAGACCCGTGATTTGGCGCAATTTACTATTCTGGCCGACATTCTTGTTGTAGCCGCGGGTAAACCTAATCTGATTGTCGCGCCCATGGTTAAGACCGGCGCAGTCGTGATCGACGTAGGGATCAATCGCCTGGCAGATGGCACTATTGTTGGCGATGTCGACTTTGAGGGAGTCAGTCGGAAGGCATCGTATATCACGCCAGTTCCCGGCGGCGTCGGTCCCATGACCGTTACGATGTTGTTAAACAACACGATTGTGGCGGCTCGTAGAAGTCTCGGTCCGATCCAGCAACAGAATAGCGGATTGGCGAAATCAGCAGTCTAGAAGAGGCGCAATGTCGATTTCACCACTTGATGGAGCGCGCGGACACTGAATCTCTCATCCTTCGCCTGCGTGGGGGACTGAAATTATTCATCTCATTGAAATTGCGACATTCACCGACAGGGGTCCATGGCGATGACGACAGGAAACACCACCGCAGCGAAGCCAGTTTGCGCGTTACTGAACAATTATTCGATCGAGATGACCGCCAAGGACCTCCCACATCTTGAGGCGGCTGCCGATATCATTCCCCAGGGAACCAAAATTCCAGTCACATTTCTCCCCGGTGAAACCTTCGAAATGCGGATCGCCGCGGCGAAGCGGGTGCGGGATCTAGGCTTTCTGCCGATCCCGCACATTTCGGCGCGCCGGCTGCAGTCGCGGGAGGAACTAGAAAGCTTCCTCGCCGCCTTGCAACGTGAAGTGGGAACCAATCATGCCTTCGTCGTTGCAGGCGACCCGCCGCAGCCGATGGGCCCATTTGAGGACGCACTGTCGATCATCCGTACCGGACTCCTTGCAAAATATGGAATCCGACGGATCGGCATTTCGGGCTACCCCGAAGGCCACACCGATATCGGAAACGCGAAGCTGTGGCAGGCCAAACTGGATAAGCAGGCCGCGATCCTGGAGCGTGGCCATGACTTTGCCGTGGTCACGCAGTTCACGTTCGATGCCGAGCCGGTGCTGGCCTGGCTGGAGCAAGTTCGAAAGGCTGGTGTCCAAGCTTTGGTTCGCATCGGTGTTCCCGGGCCCGCGAGCGTGAAACGGTTGCTGGCCTTCGCATCACGGTGCGGAGTCGGCGCGTCGACCAAGGTGATGAAGAAATACGGCATGTCGCTCACCAAACTGCTCTCGGCGGCAGGCCCAGACAGACTGATCGAGCAATACGCCGCCAGACTGGATCCGGCCACCCATGGCGAGGTGCTGATGCACTTCTATCCGTTCGGCGGAATGCGGACGACCGCCGAGTGGATCCGAGACTTCCGCGCACATAACGGCTGTGAGTAGTGTCACATTGTGGCGAGTTTCAGCGCCTTACCGATCTCAATCCCGAAAACACTGCTGGTCGAAAGCTTCGGTAGCCCCACATGGTCCTTAAATACCTGGTTGAGTAGGCCGGCGGAAGCCACCGGCCTCTCGTAGGTAGGGTCGAGGACTGGCGCGCCGGTGTAGGTTGAAGTTTGTGTTCTCTGTTGCTCGCTCTTTCGTCTGCGAGTGCCACTGTATCTCAACCATGCCACGTTTCCAGTCCCCGCCTCGTCAAACGTAGCGGGCGGTTTTCCCGCACTAAATGGGCTCGAGCCCATTTGCTGCGTAATGTGGCCGATTCTTAGATGTGGCGCTCAAGCCGTAAGTCCTTGTTGTTGCAATGAACTGGTCGGTTTGAACGCCACATAAGTTGGATGTCAGATTGTACGCAAGAATGCCATCACTTCCGGTTGCCGCCATCGTCGGCTCGGTTCCGTGCCGCCGGTGATTTCGCACTTCGCAAGCGCCTCCGCCTTCATCTGCAGATCAATTTCGGCATAAACATTGGTCGTGTCCAATGAGACGTGCCCGAGCCAGCCCCGAATTGTATTGATGTCGTTTCCAGCGCGGAGCAGGTGGCAGGCCGTCGAATGTCGAACCGTGTGCGGACTTATACGTTTGTCTTTCATGGAGGGCATCCGTTCTTGAGCCTTCCGCGCATGGCGTTCTACCAGGGTGCGAATGCCGAAACGGGTGACTGGGGCACCACGACGATTGAGAAAGACATGTTCCGTCGGGGCGCGCCGACCCACCAGAGAGGTGATCGCGTCTACTGTGTGGGGCCACAGCGGACAGTCACGTCGCTTCCCTCCTTTGCCGACGATCCTCACGGAGGATGACGCCAGATTGAGATCCTGAATGCGCAGCATCGCTGCCTCCGAGGCGCGAGCGCCCGAGTTATACAGGAACAGCAACAACGCATAGTCTCGCTGACCTTGGAAGCTGCGGCGATTGGGCGCCGCCAGTAGCGCGTCCATCTCCGGTTTGTCCAGGTATCCGATCGAGGCCCGCGCCGTCTTTTTGAAAGGCACGTATCGCACCTGAGCACACCAGGAGATATGCTCGGGACTGTGTTCGCCGATGAAGCGCGCCAAGGCGTGGATGGCGGCGAGACGTTGATTGCGGGTCGCAATGCTGCAGTGACGACCGGCTTCAAGATCCGCCAGAAATTGCCGAACTTGATCGGCGGAAAGGTCCTCGACCGTGAGCCGATCGATCTCTTTATGCAGGCTGCGTGACACGAACGGCAATAGCAAACTCAGCGCATCTCGATAACTGAGTC
>WNFR01001655.1_pt1 | contig 23377 bp, 40 predicted proteins | sample 5400221 | NCBI WGS metagenome assembly WNFR01 (sample SAMN13153357, study PRJNA577476) | soil metagenome | isolation source: 40 cm soil under Madrone tree | place: USA:California | collected 2016-06-14 | reverse complement strand
CACAAAATGCTTGTATTAACACGGCATGATAAGCTTGTAATGGCCCGGCAACTTGAGAGGCTCTATGGCGGCACCGAACGAAAAACTGGCTGAATCCCTCGATGTGCTTAAAGCGCTTCAGGCGGGGGGACGGCGTGTGTTCAGGTCGGACGATCTGAGCCGCATCCATCGCGAACGCCTCGTGGAAAACGGTTTCCTGCAGGAGGTGATGAAAGGCTGGCTGATTTCGTCCAGCCCAAGCGCGCGCGCGGGCGACAGCACGCCGTGGTTTGCGTCGTTCTGGGAATTCTGCGCCCGTTACTGCGACGAGCGTTTCGGCGACCAGTGGCATCTTTCCGCGGAGCAGTCGCTTTGGCTGCATGGCGAGAAAACCGTTATCCCGGAGCAAGTGGTGGTGTGCAGCCCGAAGGGCACGAACCACACGAACAGGCTTCTCTTCGGCACGTCGCTCTACGACCTGAAGGTACCTGAAATGCCGGCGGCGGCAAATCTCGTGGTGAGGGACGGCCTGCGTCTTTTCTCGCCCGCGGCATCGCTTGTCGGCGTGGCGGAAACATTCTTCGCGCGGAATCCGGTCGAATCACAGGTGGTGATGGGAAGCCTTGCCGACGCCTCAGACCTGTTGCGCCTCCTCCTGAACGGCGGCCACTCCGCGAAAGCGGGGTATCTCGCCGGCGCGTTCCGGCAAACCGGCCGTCCAGAGCTGGCGGATGAGATCGTCGGCGCGATGAAGAGCGCCAGTTACGATGTACGGGAGAGCAATCCCTTCGAGGCCGGGCAGACGCTGGCCACACCGCGCCGCGCGGCCGCACCCATCGTCGGGCGCGTGGAGATGATGTGGGAATGGATGCGCGGCGCCGTTGTGGAGACGTTCCGGAAAGCGCCGGGGCTTCCGAAAGACGGGGAGGCCTATCTCCGCCGTGTCGATGAAATCTACAAGAGCGACGCCTACCACTCGCTCTCCATTGAAGGCTACTCGGTCACGCCGGAAATGATCGAGAAAGTCCGGCAGGGCGGCTGGGACCCGGAGCATGACCAGGAGGACCGCAAGAACCGCAACGCGCTGGCGGCGCGCGGATACTGGCAGGCGTTCCAGGTCGTGAAGGAAGCCGTCGGGAAAGTGCTTGGTGGCGAAAATCCCGGCGCGCTCGCGCGCACGGCTCACAAGGACTGGTACCGGGAATTGTTCCAGCCTTCCGTTGGAGCGGGCCTGATTCAACCGGGGTCGCTCGCCGGATACCGGAATATTCCGGTCTATTTGCGGACCTCGCGCTACGTGCCGCCGCGGTGGGAGGCGGTGAGGGATGCCGTACCTGAGTTCTTCGATCTCCTCGAAAAAGAACCAGAGCCATCAGTACGCGCCGTGCTCGGTCACTGGCTGTTCGGCTACATCCATCCGTATCCGGACGGCAACGGGCGCATGGCGCGCTTCATGATGAACGTGATGCTCGCGTCCGGCGGTTATCCGTGGACCGTCATCCGCGTCGAGGACCGTGACGCTTACCTTGCCGCGCTGGACCGCGCCAGCATCGACACGGACATAAAACCGTTCTCCAGGTTCGTGGCGCAGCGCGTTCAGTGGTCTCTGGAACAGCAGAAACGGGAACTGCAATTTCCTGCGCCGAAAGAGATATATATTTTTGACCGCGAAGTCGTCGCCTTTTGGGGACAGGACGGAGAAACCCGCGTCCGCTGCGAAATCAGCGAAGAGGCCCTGGACGACCATTTCGGTGGGAATGGCAACGACAAGGTGGAAGTATTCAAGGCGAACCGGCGCGCCATCGAAGAGATAGCGCGCCGAAAATATTTGGCTGGCCGCACCGAAGCGGACGGGTCTGTTCTCATCCGTTCGGAAGACCTGTGAACAATCAGGATGTGGTGAAGTAAGGCGGGGATAGAGGTCCTATGGCGTTCAAAGGACTATTCATCGGGATCGACCGGTACGCCTCACCGGAGATCAATTGGCTTAGCTGCGCAAACCGTGACCCCTCAAGTTCAACAGCAGATTCAGTTCGACACATACATTGTGCAACCGGGCGTGATGCGAGAAGGACGGGCCGAGAGAATTTCCAATCTACTGGCGGCTGCGCGCGATTTCTTGAAAGACAGTGGAGGGTGTAGCTTTGGTGTGATTGGGAGCTAAAGTTCTGAGCCCGACGATCCGACATGTTCGCAGGCAACCCCTGGTCTGATAGCTTGGAGAGCCACTGCGGAATGACAGGAGATTACCGGGCTGTAGCTCGAATCGTTGACTCTAGGGGCATCTGAGCCTGTGGGAGTGTTTCTGAGGTGGAGGGTCGGGTGAAACGAACGTGTACAGCGGTCATTGCATTGATGGGGATCGTCTCCACAAGACATCAAGCACAGGTTCAAAATGCGGGTGAGAATGTCAAACTCATCCAGGCTCTGCCGACTCCGAGCGGGACAACGTCAATTGGTGACCAGTACCCTGTGCTACAACTGGGTCTATAACTACTAGTAAATGCCAGCGATTCCGGCTATCACTTTATTCCCCGCTCGGAGAGGTGGTTCCCCGAAGTGCTATGGCAGACTCAAAAGGTTTTCTTGACAACCTAAAGAACCTTCGACTGGTCATGTCTGTTGCTTTGGAGCACAGGAGCACATGCAAGAGAACCGCGATCATTTCGTGAAGGATGCGACCGCGAGTCAAGTGCGACAATTTGAGAAGTCCGTCAGCCACATCCGAACTTTTGCAGACCGGATAGAAACAGAATTCAATACGCTTGAGTATTTGATCGGCAAACGCCGTTGAGGAGAGCTTGCGGAGCGCGGTAGCATCGAGCGAAGAGTTCTCCTCGTAAAACCCACCCTAATCAAAACCGCACAGTTCACAACAGTAGTGCCTACAGGAACGGTTGGCGGCGTTCGAGGTGAGCCGTCAGATGGTAGCGAATAATCTGCACAACCTCGATGTTCGCTTGAATGTTCGTATCTGGTCGGAGCCAAGCCTCGTATCGAACCAAGATTCGGTATCCGGTTCGATGAACGAACATCCAGAGGCCGTGAAGGTACCCAAATCTGGACAGTAGATTGTGCGTCGTAGGAATGTCGGTCGTGTTCGGCGCGGTCAGATCGTCGTAGGGCATGCCAATCAGGTCCCTGACCTCGTAACCGACCAGCTCACAAAAGCTTTTTGAAACGTGAACATACTTGCGGTCGTGATCTACTACCACTGTATACGTCGGCGGAACCTTTGCTCCCTTGAGCCAATCCTGCTGCATTAGGTTCAACCATTCTGGAACATTCTTCGGATCGTACTCGGTCAAACGGGGCGGGACATAGGGTTTCTTATGGGACATAACGACTTGATTATACGATCTAGGTGTCCGTATTCAAAGTTAAACATTTGTTTCGTTAGTCCGGCGCATGCTGTGCGACTTCTTCCCGCGCCTCGGATAGCCACCGCTGCAACACAATCAGAAAGGGAGGGCTGACTGTGTGAAACATCACGCCCATTCCCAGCCCGTGCGTTGAATGCATCACCGTGGCATCAGCTTGGAAGAAGTCCATCCGGGTTCTGATTTTTATTCGAACCGAAGCACCTTTGGAGAACGGGTCGGGCAATGCGAGGTAGGCTCCGGCAATGCTCAAGTCCTGAATCCGAGCGGATCGTACGCCACCCGCACCTTGCACCTCGGCGGTAGCGACAAACGGATACCTGCGTACGCAACGGACCTCTGCATACATGGGGATTTGCTCACAAGGAAGGGAGCCTATTGTGGGCACGGTTATCTGCAAGGGTCAAGAGTACCTTTGCTTTAACAACTGGTCCGTATCCATGCGATAATCTCGCCACGGTCCCTCCTAGTAGGTCGTCCCCGAATCGGAGTCTGGTTGCGTCAACCCTTTCGCATCTACAAGGTGCAAAGTGACGGAAAACCTCCATTTCGTCGAGGCCGTGGAAACGTTCGACGATGCGACAGCACTTGTAAGAGAACTTGGTGAGTCGTGGCCGGGAGAGTTCGTCATTGACAATGAGGAAACGGGACAGCGGGTATTCGTTAGTACGGGGGATGAGTCGAAAAACTAACTCAGCTTCAGCCGCATGCCGTCGTTTCCTTTGCTATCAGGGTAAGTACCATTTCCAGACCATTTACCGTTGCTTATAATGATTCGCGGAAATTGGAGAGCCATTAAATGGTTGTGCAAACATGTGTGCGTGTGCGGACATGTGTCCGCAGCATCGGAACACTCTCCTTTTTAGTGTTTGTGTTATGCCTTGCATTCTCTCAAGAAACCCGCTATTCGAGATTTCACGATCCGAAATGGTACGCACGGCAGATTCAAGGACTTCAAGATGAAATCGCAAAGATCGACGTTGATCTTCGGACGCTCGCTGAAGCTCGCAAGTCTGGAAAGGGTGCCACAGACGCCGTCGCTCTGGATCAAGAGCCTGAAGGCGTAAGCCCGGAAGGGCAAATCCATGTATTGCGCAAGCGGCGTGTTGAGTTGCTGCGGCAGATTGACGCACTGGAGGAACAGGCACGGCGCAATGCGATTCCGCCCGGAGACATTCGCAAAGAGTATGAATCGGAGCCACTGGCAAGTGCCCCACTCAACCCAAGCGCGGAAATGAAGTCCGTCGAGGAGGCGCTGGCACAAGCCAAAGAGAATCTGGAGCATGCTCGAAAAGAAGTAGATCTGCTTCGTCGGAATCAGAAACTCAAGGCGCAGCAGGAAAATTCGAATCCAGAGCCACGTTCCAGAAGAGACAAGCCATCGGACCTCGTTGGGATCGGAATGCGTTTGACTGAGAAAGAGGCCGAGGCGCGGGAAGCCGAGCAAAGGGTTGTTGAACTGGAAGATCAACTAGAGGACTTGCAACGAATCCCACCCAATGAGAGTGAGGCGAAGGCGCATTCCGCCGACAGTGAATCATTGAGTCTGAAAACTGAACTCAACGATAGGGACGAAGCATACTGGCGGAAACAGTTCGCCGCAATCGATTACAAGATTATAACGTCGCAAACCGAACTGGATATTTTGCAGCGTGAACTTAACTCAGGCTTGGTCCAGTACGATCCTAATCCGGCCACCGCGATGAAAGAGAGCATCACGCGAAGGCGGATCAACGAGCATCGCAAGGCTATCGAGGACAAAAAGAAGGACCTTGCGGAGCTAAAGAAGCAAAGAGACGAACTGGAGGATGCGCTGCGGCATGCGGGTGGCCCTGTGGGATGGGGCAGAGAATAAAGGTCGTTTGTCGGCTCCTGAAAGAGCGAGTCCGTTCAGTTCCGGCTGTTTCGTAAATACAATTCCAGTTCGGCTTCCCTGTCAAGGTACTGCACCAGCGCCCTGCACTGCTCGCATTTATCTTCGCGGATGTGCCGAAGCATCTGATCGAAAGGCACTCGCCCCCACTTGCGCTTACAAGGTTTCGGCTCGGGCCAAGTGCTCATCGGTAAAATTCCTACTCGCGCTGAATACGACGTTATCGCGCTACAATTGGTTTCCGTTTTCCCGCCAAATAATCCGCCGAGGTCCGCATCAACCGCGCAAGCCGAATTACGGAAACACAATCTGGACACGTTCACTGACAAGCTCAACAACGTGGTTACACCGGGCTGTCCACACTGTAAAGAATCTTTCTACACCACCCAATTAGCGGACCATCTTGCGAGGATGTTCTGCCGGGCATTCTGAATACGGCCCTCACGACGCCAACGAAATTCGTTTATTGCCCCGGAGTGCAAGGCGGCGGTGGAGTATGGAAAGTCTGTGCTCGAATCCGAGGGGCGCACGGGCATGGAGATCGTATGTACAAAGTGCCATTCACCGATTTGCACGTTTATGGACAGCAAGCCCGCTGAGGCCGGGGAATCAGGGCCGGAGAGAATTCCATCAGCTTGCCCGAAGTGCGCAATGCCGTTGCCGTGCGGGATCGAGAGCTTCGACGCCGTGGATGCAATGAGATGCCCGAACTGTGATGCTCTTTTCGAGCATGGGCACTTTGTGTGCTACGGTGCGAAGCCAACATCAGACTCAAACTGATTCTTATTGTCGCCTGGTCCTATGTGCTTGCAACCGGGTTGCTCTGCACCTGTCCTAGCCTAGCGTATGCGAATGTTCCGCGAACGCTCGTAACGAACGCCAGCAATATGATTACGGACATTACTAATCCTTTGGGACCGCAAACGTATATCCAATACGCTTTTTCCACTGCAAACAGCGCCAAACCGATGACCGCCCAAGCTCGGGACATTTTCCAAATACGCCAAGCAATTAAGGCGAACAGAGCCGCATCAATAAGAGCCGAAACGTCGCTTAATTTAAAAATCACGAACACAGTTGTGGCTCCCGTAACGAAAAGTGCGGCAACGACTCCTGTCGGGCAGCTTTCTGTGCCCCGTCCAAAGCTGAAACGTCCGGCCACAACACATTCGATTTTGTAGTCAAGGAAATCTCTCCTGAAAACTAAAACGTGAGCCGCGCTACAACCCGTTATACGCGGCGTCACTGGCCGTTCGTGATGGACCCCCAAATCATACCTGCAGTTTCCCGATGTTCGGGAAGTGAAGGATGGAAATGAATTTCAGTCTGACATTCCGGCCATTGCCCAGCGCAACGTGCCAGAAACACAACTTCGGCTTCGACGGTTTCTATGTCGAGCATGGCATTTGATGTGGCGTCGTCCTGCGCCCACACGTCGAGCGTTGCTTCTCGGTATTGGTTGCGCCATGCGTATCCGTGATAGCCACCTCTTCCAGCGGCGGTGAATCCAAATCGAAGTCGCGTCCGCATCGCTTGTTTCGTGATCCCAACGTAAACGGGTTTACCGTCTGCTGAAACGATGTACGCCATTCGTCGATTCTGGTCCGGATGGCAACAATCCCTCATTGCGGTCACGCCGGAAACGGTGGTGCGTTGGCACAGGGGCGGATTCCGTTTGTACTGGAAGCTGATCTCCAAGGTCAGGAGGCCCGTCGGGAGACGACAGACGTCGAAAGAGGTTCAGGAATTGATTTTCCGGATGGTTGTTGAGAACCCAACGTGGGGAGCGCCACGCATTCATGGCGAGCTTCTCATGCTCGGTTTGGATGTCTCTGAGCGAACGATCTCTCGTTGGATGAAACGGGCACCTCGAGATCCGAAGCCGGCCAAGCGCTGGCTTACCTTTCTCCGTAATCACCGGGAAGCGATTGCCGCGATGGACTTCTTTACGGTTCCGACGATCACCTTCAGCGTGCTCTATTGTTTTTTCGTCATCAGTCACGATCGTCGGCGCATCCTGCACTTCAATGTCACAAAGCATCCGACAAGCTTGTGGATCGTCCAGCAGTTGCGAGAAGCATTTCCATTTGGATCCGCCCCGAGGTTCGTCATCTTTGATCGTTATGCCAAGTACGGACTGGAAGTGCCCGCGGCGGTTCGATCCCTGAGCGTGAGTCCAGTCCGCACCTCGTTCGAAAGTCCTTGGCAGAATGGAGTCGCAGAGCGTTGGGTAGGGAGTTGCCGCCGTGATCTCCTGGATCACATCATTGCAGTTGACGCCGGCTCTCTGAGTATATTGGCTACTACCACGAGGACCGCACGCATCTCGGACTCGGGAAGGGAACGCCGGACGGAAGAACTCGCACCATAGCCTCAGGTCACGTCCTTTCTCACGTACGACTGGGAGGGCTGCACCACCGGTACGATCGGGCTGCCTGATCCGAACCAACCTAGCGTCGTGAAAACGTCCGGGTTCCTCCATCCTATATATACAGGTATACCGCGCAGGCGCTCCTCCGGGAGAGATTCTTGGCGCTCGAGGGTGAAGGGATAACCTGGATGGGACACCTGTCGCGGCAGGGAAGCGCGTTATTTTCAGTGCGCTTAGAATTGTGGCGAAGCACAGGGGCATGCTATCGCAGCGATTCGCATGAGAGTGCCTTTTTCATACGTGAGCATTGAATCCGACATTTTACCAGGCAGCGGCGGACATATCATGATGACGCTTCCGATGCATGCCGGTACTTTGAGATCGATTCAACGATTGCTTGTTGTGCTGTTCGCTGGCGCATCTGCTGCGGACCATATCCTGAACCTTGATGGCGCGTTCTACGAGGCACAGATCGCTGGAGACCTGGACCAGATTAAATTCACAATAGCAGCGAGCAAAAAGCTCATTCCAGTGAAGCGTCAAAAGGCTTTCGCAGAGGAGTGTCGTGTCAAAGCGGAGACGTTGGTGAGAATGCCTTTCGCGGAAAAGGCGATTAAAGATGTCGCCAAAGAGTTGATAGTCGGCAAGAGATTGTCTGCTGACAGAGTGAAAAAGATTTATGCAGTGTACCGAGCAAAAAAGCATGACACGAATCCGGCAGACCACAATTCTGGATGAGGGAGCCCAGTTGAAGCTTAAGCTGAAACCCGGTGACACGGTTCGAGTCGTCGGCTCGCGTAACACGGCGAAAATCCGTGCGATCCTAACCGACGTGCATGGAGCCTTGCTTAAGACGCAGATCGATGGCTTCCGGCTTTGGAATCTGGACGAGCTAAGATTGGTGAAGCGAGGAAGAAGCAAGGTGAAATGACATTTACGATTCCTGAATTTCTGGCGCACCTCCCGGTGAAGCGCGTTCACGAGATGGCGTCAGCCATACTGAGGTCGCGCACAAAGAACTTCGGAACGATCACACTGAATGGCAGCTTGATGATCCAGGCCGGACAGTGGTCACGGATCACGGAAATTACTGTGAACACCATTTAGAATAAGATTCCAGGCGAGGAAATATGCGATGGTTTAGTATTCGACAAGCCGAAATCGACCCTGAGCTTCGCAAGACCTTCGAGCGGTACGGCACTGTCGCCATGCAAATGCTGTTGACAACCGACCCTAACAAAACTACCTATATGCATCAGGGCAACCTTCTCCACATTCAGAGATACTTAACCGAGTTACTGGACTGGCTCACAGAGCAATACGACAGAGCGGAAAGAAAAGACACGTGGACCCTTACGATGGAGGCCGCGATCACCATTTTTGTTGTTGCCGAAGTGCTGCTTTCAATTTTCAAGCGCCGCTAGCGGTAATATGGCTACTACCGTTCAATCCAGGCGGGCTCGTGGATCGGCACGAAGGAAATGTCGATGGAGATTGCGAACAAATGAAAAAGACAGTAGCAATTCTGATTTTGGTAGTTTTGGTCTCCCCTCTTATGGCCTGGGCCGCTCCGGACTGGAAAAACTCTACAATGATCAAAATCTCCACGGTGAACGAATGGTGCCGCCATTGCCCCGACTGGAATCACACTTTCTACTCGTTCAAGCTTGATGACGGCTCGGTTTATGTCGCACGAACGCATCGCACATTAGACGTTACGCTCCCGAATTTTCGCAGGGCAGTTGATTTTCCGCAGGATGGGGAAGAGGAAACGTCAACTTAGAAGAGACTTCGCAGGCTCTCGACCGCAAATCCTCAGCTACTACAAGCGAGGGGGCTACGCGATTCCGTGCCTCTGGAGGATTTCCAAAATTTCCGCTTCGGGCGGTGTCTTACCTGTTCGGTAGATGTAGGCATGGAGCCTTCCATTGACAATGTTCATGCCCATACGCTTTCCGTGCTGATAAAGTCCAGGTACATGCTCTGACTTCAATTCGTGAAGTATGGGGTTCCATTGGATGCGGTTGCCCAAGGGGAGTTCCGTTATGTCGATGCGTTCGTTGTGAATTGTGATCTTCATAGACTATGCGGGAACAGGCTCAGCCCGGCCCCTCATTCTCATCAGGATATCTTGCGCTAAAACCTCCGAAAAGACGAGCGATCCTGTGGCCTCTGAAGTTGGTCTATACTCGTGGGCGTCCTGCAACCGCCATTTAGGGCAAGAACTTATATCCTGTGCCACGTACCGTTAGAACGTGTTTGGGACGGGCAGGGTCTGCCTCCAGTTTTACGCGCAGCCGAAGGATGTGGTTGTCGACCGTACGAGTAGACGGATAACTTTGATATCCCCAAACTTCGTTGAGAAGTTCGTCCCGGGAGATCACCCTTCGGGCATTCCTGATCAAATACGCCAAAGTTTTAAACTCCTTGCGTGTGAGTGCGACTAACTGCCCCTCCGATGGGTTTCCATGGCGGAAAAGCTTACCGTCACCTCTCCAAATACAAACATATCTGCGGCGCTCGGACTTTCAAACCATGCCGCCGCCTCCACAGGTGAGGGAAGATGCGGGCCTCCGTTGATAACGGTGACGGACTTGTTCGATGCGGAATTGTTCGGGGCAGTCTTCTTGTGGACAGCCGATCTCGGAATAAGAACGACGACCGGGAAGAAACGCGACAGTTTACGAAATTCTGCCGGAATTCTTGCAGGCGGGATTGAAATCAGATCTTCACCAAAAAACAGCGCCGAGGTTGAATTTGGCTCTCTAAGGGATTGCCCGGCCTTAACCCTTGCTTTGATAGAACTATCCCTCTGCTTGCACTCGGCCATTTTGTCTCTCCATCCACCCGTGGGAATGCACGGGGCGGTTCTCAAGCTTCGTGCCCCTCGGGCCGCAAACGCTCAGGCACACTCGTACTCACTCTTTAGGAGTTGCGGACTTCATGCAACCCTTCCTTTCGAGCCTACTCGCGGATTAAAAACAGGCGGATGTTCCATGAGCGCCGAAAGGAGCATATGTACTCCTGAACGCGCGACCTCCTGGTCATCGTTAACGGAGTCTCACAAAAAGTTAGTCTTCGTGCGAGAGACGACAGTAGTGGTAGGACTTTCGGTCAGCAAGAATACCGCAAATGCCGTACGTCCCTAACCCTCGGTAAGGTAGTCCCCTTCAGAACATTGTCGCAATGCCTGTGAATTATTAGGGACAAAAGAAAAACGCGCGGAGTCCGAAGAACCCCGCGCTTGGTCCGGAGTATGGGAGCGGTCAAGCCTCCATGAAGGTAAAATTGTCGGAACTGTAACACCGTTAGGTTTATGCCAATCTGTACAGGCTATGCAAAATTACCCCTATTGTTTCCCCTTCGCCTTCGCTGCTCTAAACTTTGCCCACCGCTCTTTTGACGCCTTCGAAATCTTCGCTCTCGCAGCGGCAGACATCACTCGTTTCTTCCCGCCAGTCGCTTTACCGCCGCTATTCGTACCGCCAGTCGTTTTACCATTGTTACTAATACCGCCTAAGAGCTTCATTGCGGCTCGCACAGTGTCCAACTGTTGCTGCGCCGCACTTACTTGCTTCTCCCACTTCGCTTCTTCCTGCTTCAATGCCGCCAAGATATCCATGAATCCTCCGGGCGGATATCCTCTCACGGTATGAAGAAAAGCAGAAACAGGTGCTTCCTGGAGGGGGCAGCTTTCCGCCCTGGATCGCACTGATTGATGAGTGGTAGAAAATCATCTCTTCATAGCTGCTTTCTGTGAGTTGCGAGACCATTTAACGGTTCCCATGCCGACCGACTCCGGCATTCAAATTTGTGGCGCTCTGTGAGGACAAGAATCCGCGAGAAGTGGTTAAGGAAGCGTAGGTCGGCGGTTCAAGTCCGCCCGGTCACGGTTCATAGTGGAGAACGAAAATCGCAATCAAATCAATCACGCCAAGAGCTAGCGCGAGTATTGCGATACTGATCGCAAATCGGATTTGCTTAAGCATCTTCTCGTTTTGAGCGATCATTTTCTCGCCCTGAAAAATCATTTGCTGGCCGCGCTTCGTCTCCTCATCAGCATCGTGACCAGTGCCAACATTCTGCATCTGGCCCATAATGCCGCGAGTTTACTTCCGAGCGTCGTCGGATTCAATCAAAGCACAGCTACCGACGCGGAATGGCAGATTCTGTGCAGAACAGCGATGGACAACGCCGCTCTTGAGCAAAGAGAAGGACGCCAGTCATTTCGCTTTCGCCTCTGCCAGCTTCTCAATTACTCCTGTCAGCTTCGCTCAAAGCGGCTGTCCGGCAGGGTTCCTAATTGTTCGGTGTCAGCAGTGTATGTAGATGAACGGCCAGCTTAGTGATGCCGTCCGACTTTGATAACGTAAGGTCAATGCCAATGGCGGTGCCTAGCGACCTCGAAACATTGTCCGTGTGCATCGAGAAGAGAATGATTTTCATGCGTGGCACTGCGGCCTTGAGAATGACCGCCGCTTCCGCTCCCGTCATCACGGGCATGGACAGATCGAGCAAGATCAAATCAGGTTGGAGTTCCTTCGCTTTCTCGAAGGCCTCCCTACCGTGTTCGGCCTCTCCGCAGACTTCGAAGGGAGTTCGGCTTTCGACATACGCCCTCAGTAGATAGCGGATGTTGGGATTATCGTCACAGATCAGGAGAGTGGGCGTAGCGGGGTTCTGCGGATCAGTATCAGACTGTGTGTTCTTTGGAACGTACTCGGTTAAGCGCGGTGGTACATGCGGTTCCTTCTTGTCCACGACGACTTGATTATGCGGCGTAGAATTTAGAATACGCCGGGTCACATTTGCAGCTTGCGGCCCTTTAGGACCTTGGACAATTTCGAATTCAACCGTGTCCCCTTCGTCCAGGGTTTTGTATCCCTCGCCTACGATTGCCGTGTAGTGGACAAATACATCTGGACCGTCATCGCGCCCGATGAAACCGTAACCTTTCGTGTTATTGAACCACTGGACCGTGCCTTCCATCACAGCACTACGCACAGCACTGTAATCCATTTCATGTTCGTGCTCCGGTCAGCGAATCTTGATCTTCTTCAAGTCTCCCCTTCAGGCCGGGGGTGTCGGCCTAACTCTGGTGTGCGCTTCATAGCCGCACCGCCTTCCTGTAGTCTTTGATGAATTCGTGGTTGCCGTCTTTGATTAGGGTGTGGATCGCATCCTGCAGCTTGATTGTTGCAGTGAAAAAAATCCCAAGGACGGTGTCATCCGTGAAACGGATCGAGACGAACTCTCCTCGGTCTGAATCAATGCCACTTTCGACGTGTTGGACTGTTTTACCTTTCACTTCTTCATATTTGGTTATCGCGGAAGGCATGCAGGGTCGGTCCTTTTCTCGGGGACTTCTTGTTGTTTGGGGGACGGGCCTACAGCTTCCGGGCCAGCCATCTGTAGCGTCTTCTTGGAAGTATGTCAACAACCAGAATGGTATTATCTGTGCGAGTGGCGGGCATTAACAGCGTTCAGCCGCTGGTTGCGAGAGATTAGTTGGGGACGTGAAGGGTCCGTGCCTCGGCTGAGAAGCCCGGCGCGTAGAAACCGCAATCATGTCCCGGTCCCGGTTGCACATCGAATATTCTCGGAACGACACGTCAACAACAATGTGGAGGGCATGACTACGTACGTAGTCTTACGGATGACCTCCTTTGGTTTGGGCCTCCATGGTATTTGTCATCGACTGTGATTTTTGCCCCTGTATTCTTGGAGCCTTCGGTACAGCGTTGTCCTTCCAATACCGAGTACGCGAGCGGCCTTGAGCGTATTTCCATTCGTTTGGACCAGGGCCTTGAGGATTGATCGCCTTTCGGTGGCGGTCAGGCTCTCGGTAGCTTCAGGAGTATCAGCAAGGCTCGATTGGGGACTTTGCAATTCGTGGGAAGCCCATTCCTCTACTGCGCGTCTGCGATTACCTTGGCCCCAATGTCTAAGTTCGTCCGACATAGCGACGATACTTGTGTTGAGCAACTTTATATTGTCGATAAGCGCCGCTATAGTTTCATTGGACACCATCTGTTTGGTTCTTCGGGGTTTTGGGGTTCGGGGTTTCATCACAATCCCGTTGTGGTAGTCCGCACGCTCTAAACGAAGGTCTGCACAACCTCCATATTTGATTGAATGTTGGTATCGGGTCGGAGCCACGCTTCATATCGAATCAGAATTCGGTATCCGGTGCGATGAACGAACATCCAGAGGCCGTGCATGTATCCAAGTTTAAAAAACAGTCTGTGTGCCGTCGGAATGTCGACAGTGTTCAATGCGGTCAAGTGATCGTAGCGCGTTCCAATTAGGTCCTCGACCTCGTAACCCACAAGCTCGCAGAAGTTCGCTGAAACGTGAACGAATTTGCGATCCCGGTCTACTACCGCTGTGTAGGTAGGCGCAACGTGCGATCCGTTAAGCAAATCCTCTCGCAGCAGTTTCACCCATTCTGGAACATTCTTCGGATCGTACGCGGTCAAACGGGGCGGGACATACGGTTTTTTATCGGACATAACCATTTGATTATGCCCTCTACGGTTCCGTATTTAAAGTGAAACATTTGTTTCCTATGGGCATCCACGTCCAGTGGGGAAGAGTACGGCGTATCGGAGTTCACGCACCAACCTCGACGGATGCTGGAGTAGTACGTTTGCTCCAAAAATTGTTACCCCACTCGTTCCATAGCCCGGACGGCACCTTCGTGGCTCAATTTGCGGTACGCGACCATGCGAGAAAAGAGCCAAGAGGGTGGATTGGTCGAGGAACAGGCCCAGGAGTGGCGACCGCAGAGGTATGGGTGGCCGAACTCTACCAATCATTCTGCGCCCGAATTCAAAACGGAATCACCGGAGAATTCTCGCGCGAGCCATCTGGTCGTCACGATCTGCGTCACTAAGGGGCGGTCGCTACGCACGACGCATCGATTGACGAAACCGACAGCGAGCATTGGAAAGATGGGCGGTGGCGCAGATATGCAGATTGATGATCCCGAAGTATGTCCCCTGCATTGTGCCGTGGCAATCACTGAGAACGGCGGCATTCGGCTTTACGATCTCGATTCCGTAAGTGGGACTTATGCCCATGACAAACGGATTCAGGTGGCGGACCTCCAAGACCTCTCCTCATTTCGCATCGGCTTCACCGAATTTGTCGTGTCGGTTGTCCCGAACCGCTTAGACGCGGCGTAAACGACCGCCGCATCGCATCGCTACTACCGGGGGACAAGCTACCGAGCAGCTTCTAACGGGTGTGTTATGGAGCAATCTACTGGAATTGCTGTATTCTTCGGGAATAGGCAGGCACAGTACCCTCCCCTTTCCAATGGATCGCTCAATCAACCCGGCTGTTGTTGTGCCCGCTCGTGTTCCCGATGGCCGGAAAATTCTCATCGTGGATGACCAGCCCGCCGTTCTGAGGGTTCTCCGCACATCGCTCGAACATCACGGGTTCATCGTTTGTGGTGAAGCTGACAACGGCATTGATGCAATAGGGAGGGCCGTAGCAACACGACCGGACTTGGTGATCCTCGACGTTGCCATGCTCGGATTGAACGGCCTTGAGGTTGCGTCCATCTTGCAGCGGTTGCTAAAGGACGTGCCCATGATTCTTCACACGATCTACGGGGACCACGTTGGAGCATCCTTTGGAGTGGTGTTCGGTGTCCGGGCTATCGTGGCGAAATCGGACGGCATAAGTAAGCTGATCGATTGTGTCCACTCCGTGCTCAAGGGCGCACCTGAATCGGATCAACCCTGACGTTCATTTCTTCTCAGCTTCGGCTTTTTCAAGGCACAGCGGGTTCGTGCAGAGCGTTTGCGTTTTGTCGGCCCACTTGCAAGTCAGGATCGGTTGTCCACCGATAGGGTTAACGATTGGGAACATAGCGGCACAGCTTGCCTTCCGTGCAACCGCAGAATCTGCAGACTCACAGATTCGCCGAGAAGAAGCCCCTAAACAGCAGAAAATCAGCACAGCGAGGAATATCAGCAGCCTGCCCGCATTAGACGCGGTTCACCTTCCGTGCTGTTGCGAGCGCAATGCACCAGCAATATCGAATGAGATGCCGAAAGAAAAAGTGTTCAGGCGCAAGGGCACACTACGGCTGTAATCGACTTCAAAGTCTACGGTCTTTAGCGACTTCGGTTTGAACTCCGCTCCAAAGTTGAAACCATTGTCCCGCGCAAGGCTGGCATCACCACTGGACACGCTTGAGTTCAGGTAGTTCTTTCGATTGGTGGTTTTTCCAGCAGACGAACATTTGGTGCCGGATGTACAGCGATACACCTTGCTGATGACCGTCTGAGGTCCCCAAGGAGCTATGTCATACGCCGACGCGGAAAAACTAACCGGACCTGCATCTACTTGCGTGCCCGTCTCGAACGACAAGTTGTAGCCGAAGGTCATGAACGGCTTCTTAATGTGGCGGGTATCTGGAACGGTGTTGCCGACGCCAGCGTCAATAAACGGCGTGAAGTTTCCCCACCCGTGTTCAATGTGGTTTGACCAATTCCACGTCGCGTGTCCGGTGCTAAAGCCCTTTTTTATGTCTCCCGTGGGTGCGCCCAAGTGGATCGTTGAGGCGTAGTTCATCGTCTGTCCGGGGAATAGCCACTTCAGGTCCGCGCCAATGTTGCCGATACCGTTGCCTGAAACCGCGCCGGGATTTTTTGTTTTGACGGCAGACGGAGTACCAACGAAAACGTAAGGAACGCCCAAATCAACGCCAAAATGATGGATGAAATTGTAGCCCGCAGACGTGCCCAAATCGTAGACGCTGCCATCACCGCTGGTGCTACCTTCAAAACTTGTGCCCAATGTCCACCCGCGATAAAAGCCTGCGTTGTCTTGCCCTGCGCCGTTGGCCGCTGGATTTGGACTTTGCGCGAAGCTTGGAAGAGAAGATGCCAGCAATAGAATCAACCCGATAACCATTCTTGCGTTTCGCATCAGTTCCTCCACACCCTTTTGTCTGTCCTCCAGTGTTACGAAGGGGGAGCACGGCGACAATCCATCCAACGGGCAGAATTTCCGTAAGCAAACCCTGTCCACAGGGGCAGGTGACTTTCAAAGGCCAGTGTCCGCGACTCCGCTCCGGGTTCCGTGTTTTTTCCGTAGAGTAGAAGTGGGCCACGAACTTCCTTAATAGGAGACCAAAAATGCTGAAAACTCTCGGTCGATATAGCCTGCTCGGTGTTGCCCTCGCGGGACTAATGACAGCGGGTGCAGCACAAGCTCAGAACAAGGATGCGGCTAAAGACGCTGCCAAGGCTCAGAAGGACGCGGGCAAGGACGCCAAAGTAAAGAAAGACAAAGACCGCAACCCGAATCCTGACAACGACAAGAACAAGGGCAAGCACGTAGGCGAGGTCAAGGGCAAGCACACGGCCAAGGGTCACAGCCACTAAGAACAGCCTTAGCAGAAAAGCCCACTGCCGATTTTTTCGGTGGTGGGCTATTTCTGTTTGGTTCATCTGAATTGACCATCTAAGCCACACGCGACCCGAACAGCCCGAACAGCACGAACAAGAGGACGGGTACGACAAACATCATCGCGCTGGCTCCGGGCCGACTGAACCGCCTGTCAGCCATTGTGGTCCGTGGAGCGTGGAATTGAGCAAGTGTCCGTAGGATGGAAATCCGCTATTCGGAACTGAATAGATGAATGTTTCACCATATACAAGCGCGGCTGAAACGACTAAGCGCCCCTCCCGAAGAGGCTGGACCATACGCGTCAATGTCGGAATATGCACAACGACTTCTCTAAATCCCAACAGGCAGGAAATCAGAACAGCGAGGAAAATCAGCAGCCTCCATCCGGCGCGGAGTCCGTTTGCGCCAAGCCACAAGCCCTGAGAGGGAAGTGTCCGGCGCATAATTCTTGGGGCGCTCATACTCGCCTTATTCAATCCGCAATTGCAGAGCTTCAAGCTCCTGCTTGGTCATGCCTTGCAGAGCCATCGCCGTGGACAGATACAAAGCGGGAACGTGCGGTCATTTCTTTGGCGCGCACGCGGGGATATATAATTTGTTGTGGACCTTCAAATCTCAATCCGGGAATCCGGCGATGTCACTATTCTGGACCTTCAGGGAAGAGCGACGATTGGCGCTGACAGCGATCTACTGAGCGGCTATCTACAAAGGCTGGTTACCGACGGCGCGCAAAAGCTGTTGCTGAACCTTGCTAACGTGACACGGTTGGATAGTTGGGGCATCAGCGCCATCATCGGGACGCATGTTCCCCTCAGCCGCCAGGGAGGTAGCGTGAAATTGCTTTGTCCGCGTGGTCGGGTCCAGGCTGTTCTGCGCGTAATCCGCTTGCCAGACATTATTCCCACCTTTGAGGATGAGGCCCAGGCGCTGGCCAGCTTCCGACCGCAGGGTTTCTCTGCTCGGCCCTGATGTCCGCAAAGCGAACGAAGGGCCGATGGGTTGTGTACGAGCGCCGTAACGGGGACTTTATCCGTCTGTCGCGGCTTTTCACAACGAGAGCGCAGGCTGAAAAGGAACGCGACAAACTGGAAGCGATGTTCACCTACAAACGGGTCTCTCTTGGCGTGGGGGGTTGTTAAGGAATAGCAGCCTTCTCTTCAATCCGCAATTTCAGACCTTCAAGCTCCGGCTTGGTCATGCCTTGCAGAACCATCGCCGTGGCCAGATACAAAGCCGGAACGTGTTTCATTTTGTTGCCGCGTTCTACCTTGCGACGGAGTTTCTGTACTTCCGGGTCAGCGCCCACTTTCAAAAACACTTTATACGCATCAGGGATGGACAGGGTCTTTTCAATCAGGCCATGCTTAACCAGGATGCGATGATAGGAAGGTACTGCCAACGCAGATGGATTGGTCTGCGGAGCGCGCGTGCTGTGTTTTGCGTGTTTCACTGCACTATGTTGACACGTTTTTCTCAATACGGTCATTTCTTTGGCGCTGCGGTCCCAAAATTGTAGATTCATTCTGGCCGCGCGCCTGACTCGCTAGGTACCGCTAATTAACTTGCGGTTCTCCCTGCCGCGTTCCAAAATGAATCGATTCCAAGTGCGCTGACCATTACTTCTAAACAGGGCCGAACGATGCCCTTTCCTGTTCCAGAAGGCCGCCGCTCCAAGCGCATCTTCTCCAAAGCGCCCCGCGCCAGCTTGGTCATCAACCTCGACCGAAATCCGGAAAGGCTGCCCTGTCTTGTTCTCGATTCCTCAAAAGACGGGTTCCGGGTGCGCGGCAGTTTCCATCTGAGGCGCGGACAGATTGTCGAAGTCATTCTGGATGAGGATCCGCTCAACGCCGTGCGCTGCAGCGTGGTCTGGATCGGCAAAACTGGCTCTCGGAACGAAGGCGAAGTCGGACTGGAAACCGTTTAGTTCGTCGTGGTGTCCATCGTGCTATAACTCTCCGATGTCAAAACGCGCGAATGCCCGATGGGTTGTGTACGAATTGCTCGTGCGGAGCAAATTGCTGTTTCGATGAACCTGGTCGACCGCATCCGCCGCAAACGCCAGCGTCTTCCTTCAAGTCGTTGTATCGAAAGCGCGCAAACACACCGTGTTCGTGTGCAGCTTGCTCACTCGCGCTTCCGATACAACACTAAGACTAATCGGAACTTAGCCTGAGGAACGGTCAGCTCAGAGGGTCGCGAGGGAGCAGTGGAACTAAGTGTGAATTTGGACGTTTGGTTTCCGATCGATACCACATCCAGAACGTAAGAATCCACTCCCCGAAATTCCACGCCGCAGGCAAGCCGATGGGCACGGCGAGGACGTTCTTGCAATAAAAAGGGGACCTCCGAAAAGGCCCCCCTTTCTCAGGCGTATTGACGGCCGGTCTTCCTTGTAGCCGTTCAATTGTTATCCAGGTGGGCCTGTTGATTGCCGCTGTCGAGCTTGCCGCTGACCGAGAGTACTACCGTCCCTGACGCGTCTTTGATGACGATGGTGGCCGTGTCGTTGGTGCCCGGCTCGCCTGCATCGGTGAACGTCCAATTTGCGGTAGCGCCAGGCACGCCGTCGAGGAGTCCGGTGCCAAAACCGACGTAAGTGTTAAAGATGTCCGTGGGATGAGCGGCATTAATGGTTGGATCCTTGAAGCAGAATGCCGTCACGAGTGTTTCGAGATGGAACCGGTGTCCAGCCCAATTAATTTCAAGGCGGTCGGGTACATCTGCGACGTCGCAGTGCAGTTCAAATCCGTGCGTCACGCGAGTGCCGTCGGTCTCGAAGACGCTACCACCACCGGTCATGCGTCCGTCGAGCCCGCAGGTCAATAGGGCCGCACTCGACCCGTTAATTATGATGGGAACCGTGGAGCCGGAAGATGTTAGCACTGCCGAGCCCGTCACAGTGAAGCTGGCGGTCAGTGGGGCACCCGGCCAGGTGCCTGAAAACGTTTCCACGGCTGTGGAGCTGGTGGCTGTAAAGTTGATAGTGCCGGGGACTGTTATCGGCGGGCCAGAAGTGGGCGTCAGTGTGAAGGTGAAGTTGATTGTATATGAGGTTGCTGAGGTCAGTGCCGACGCATCCACGGTCAGCGAAAAACCATTACAAGTAACCGTGGCCGTGGCTCCGGTAAGGACGTTCGCGAGGGCGGGATGCGCGAACACGAGCAAACAAAACACTACACCGCAAACCGCAAGGGTTCTTTTCATCTGGATTCTCCGTTTGAGGCAAGGCAAGGACAAAGGCATTCTGTTCTTTAATTCGTTCGGATCAATACACGTGATTCCTGAGTGAGGATTAGATTTTCGCATTCGTACGCGATGTTTCATCCAAACAAGCCAATGGCTGTTGCAAAGTAGAGACGTTTCAGGTCTGGAAGTAGTTGGACACTCCGAACCAATCGCCTAAGTCCCGATTAACGCGGAAACCGGAGTGCGCCGTGAAAAGGCGCTGGTCCTCAGCGGGAGAGAAATTCCGCCCGGGAGCTGGTTCGTTCCACCCGGTAGCAATCGAAGCAGCAGCGGAGGCAACGAAGCTGCTGAAGCCTTCGGTGTAGAAGGTCGCATTGACGACTCGGCGAGCATGCAGGCCGTAACGTGAGTGAACGCTGAGCAGGCCTCGAAAAGCGTAATGCAGGGGCCGACCCGCCTCCGATTCGGGGAAGGCCGAAGACGATGGAATCGTATGAGCGAACAAGTTTCCATCGGACCTGCCGGGGTAGTGGCGACGGCATGCAGGCAAAGGGGACCAGACGCAACACGGGAAGCCCCCGCGGTGATCGCGGTATGGATCAACTGGCAGCTCGCGAGAGACGGGCCGGGCCGTGAGGGGTGGCGGAGAGGCTCGACGTACCGATGAAGGCAGGTAATGCTGGTGGAGGGAAGGGGCCTCAGTTGAAAGGAAACGCAAGAAGCGACAAAGGACGAGGGATTGGCGATGAGCCTAACAACTCCACTAAGTGTTCAAGTCCCGGATGGTCGGAGCGGTTATCCTTGGTAACCGACGCTGAGACTCTACAACTCACCTTAAAGAGTGACTCGCGGGCGGAACCACAAAGACATTGAATTCCGGTCGGCTACCTGCATCTGGCTGATTCAATTCAGTCGTAACCGCTTCGTATTGGAGACAGCAAATAAATGTTAACGCGACAGCGACTGATCAGATCAAACGCGACTGCAGCACGAAGACGATTCTGGTTACCGAAGCCACAGGTAACACAGGTGGGCCGACCGTTAAGCTACTGCTGGAACGTGGACACAAAGTGAAGGCTCTTGTTCGGAAGCACGACGAACGGGCACGAACCCTCAGAGATGAAGGAGCGGATGTGGTCGTTGGTGAAATGCTTGACATCAGCAGCATGAGGAAGGCCGCAGATGGGGTTTCCAGTGCATATTTTGTTTAGCCTATGCTGCCAGGACAGGTCGAAGCGGCAGCAATCTTTGCCCAGGTCGCAAGAGAGCGACGGCTCGAAATGGTTGCAAGTATGTCGCATAAGCAGGCACGTCCAGAAGCACGAAGTCCAGCGACTGCTGGTTAATGACCATCGAAGGGTTCATTAACGAGAATCGCTCACTGCTTTCGTAAACAGCCAGCTCTGAATGGTCTCAAATATGACGTTTCTCTGGAGAACCACAATGGCCGATATCACCAAGGTACGCGAGCACTATAGCGCCACGGGGCTCACCGACCGTATAAAGTCGGCGCTCGCGACGATCGCGCCCGAGGGTCAGACGCTAACCGTCGCCCAGCTGGCACCACTTGACCAGTTCCATACCCGAGGCATCCTCGCCACCGCCGAATTGGCCCTTGCCGCTGGGCTAGAGCCCTCGAGCCGCGTGCTGGATGTCGGCTGCGGCATCGGCGGCCCGGCGCGCTATATCGCCGTCACCATCGGGTGTAAGGTGACAGGCGTCGACCTTAGCCCTGGCTTCGTCGACGCGGCCACTTATCTGACGGCGCGGTGCGGGCTGTCTGATCGGGTCACCTTCCGGGTCGGCGATGCCCTGCGTCTGCCTTTCGAGAACTCGGCTTTCGATACGGTGTTCCTTCAGCACGTCGCGATGAACGTCGAGGACCGCGCCGCCCTGTATGCCGAAGTGCGTCGGAATTTGGCACTGGACGGCCGACTGGCCACCTACGACCTGGTGCTTCGTGATGGCGATGTCGTGTATCCCGCCCCTTGGGCGCGCGACGTCTCGAGCAGCTTCCTTCTCAGCGAGGCCGACACACTCACAGCGCTTGAACAAGCCGGGTTCAAGGCGGTCCTCTGGCGCGACGACACCGCGACCGCGCTCGACTGGTTCAAAGCGGCCATGAGCTCTCCACCGCAGAGCGGACCGAACCTCGGGGTGGTCATGGGTCCAGAATTCCCGACCATGATCGGCAATCTCGCTAGCAACATCCGCGAGAACCGTCTGGGTGTGCTCTCCGCGGTCCTGACCCGCGACTAAAGCCTATCGCCGCCCGGAGCTGCTAAGCACGGTTGGAATTTCTAACAAGGAGGATCGAACAGCAATATGCCTAAGATTTGACTCATCACTGGAAGGCCCGCGGTCGCTCCAAGCGCAATTAAGAAAGGAATTTGACAGTCACGCTGAGACACGAGGAAAACAACAGTGAAAAACTTCCATCTTGCTCATTCCAGCCGACCGGAAGCGGGTGGAAACTCGGGTCGTGCCACTTCAAACATTTTCCGGCCGACGAACAGCAGTTCAAAACTTGCTTAAGAGCCTCCGGGAGCTCGTAGCGAGCATGAAATCCTGAGGCAGAGGTGTAGTTAGCACGAGTTCTTTGGACAGATCCAACGATTGGCGCGTTGATTTACGCGGCTTGGACCTCGGTTGAATTACTCTTCGGCGGCCCGAGCAGATCCTTTAACCGGTGAGCGTGTGATGCAATGTTAGAGTCTCTCGACAACCCGATCTGGTCCGCGCTTACAACGGAACACCAGCACCTTGCCCGCTCGCACGGCCTCGCGCGACGATATCCGGCGGATGTTTCCCCGTTCGCGGCTTTTCTTCATCCTACGGTGGATGCATTCGTCGATTTACAACGGCTGGTCAGTCTCGGCGAGCACGTCGCGTTTTTTACCGCCAGTCCCTTCGATGTACCGGCCGGTTGGCAAGTCGACCGCTCTCGGTGTATCGACCAGATGATTTGTGAGGCTTCACTGGACCTTCCGCCTGTCGCGCCCATTCCACTCGGGACCACGGACATTCCCGAAATGCTGGAACTCACGGCTGCCACCGAGCCCGGCCCGTTCTCGCCGCAAACAATCCAGATGGGAAGCTATTTTGGGATACGCGCAACCGATGGGCGGTTGGTCGCAATGGCCGGCGAGCGATTAC